>JAABUZ0100010286.1_pt1 | contig 10436 bp, 17 predicted proteins | sample 5562091 | NCBI WGS metagenome assembly JAABUZ01 (sample SAMN12813069, study PRJNA571459) | rock metagenome | isolation source: Antarctica rocks | place: Antarctica: Victoria Land, Linnaeus Terrace sud | collected 2015-12-21 | reverse complement strand
TACCCGAAACGTAGCTGAGTGATCGATCGCGCAGTTCCATTCGGTGCCTCCAGGAAAGTGGGAACCCGTGATTTGTGACTCATTGTAGCGCCGGTTCTCAGAAGCGGGGACTCTGCCATACCTTATACATCCTTTCCGCATATATAAGGTATGGCAGAGAATATAGAAAGGCGGAGGCATAGAGGTATACCGCCAGGCTGTCATCACGGCTCTACCCCGCCGGTGGAGCGGGCAGCCGCCTCCTGATGCACGGCCACGCCGCATACCACGAGGGCGACGCCGGCAATCTCGGCCGGCCTCGGGACCTGGCGCAGGACGAGGAAACCGATCATGGCAGCGGAGGCGGGCAGCAAGGAAAGCAACAGGGCAAAGGTGGCGCGCGGCAGCCGCGACATCGCCAACTGGTCGCAGACGTAGGGGATGACCGAGGAACAGATGCCGACCCCAATTCCCGCCAGGAGCAGCGGCGGATGCGTGAAGGCGGACGCGGCCCCGACGACGCCAAGCGGTGTGACGGTCACCAGAGCGACCAGCATGGCTGCCCCCAGCCGTTCGATCCCCGCCTCGCCGCCGTCGCGCACGATGCGGTGCCCGAGCAGCACGTAGAGCATGAACAGCGCGCCGTTGGCGAAGGCCAGGGCGAACCCGAGCGGCTGACCGCCGAGGCGCACGTTGGTCAGCAGCCCCACCCCCACCCCGGCCAACCCGAGCGCGAGGGCGTTACGCCGGGTCCGCGCGCCGAGAGCGGCCAGGACAAGAGACCCGAGATACTCGATCGCTCCCACCGTGCCCAGCGGCAGACGGGCGATGGCAAGATAGAAGCCGGCGTTCATCAGTCCGAGCACGATGCCCAGGGCGATGAGCAGTCGGCGCTGCGACCATGTCCCCTCTTCGAAGAGACGCCACGGCCGGCGCCAGGCAGCAAAGACCGCCGCAGCACTGGCGATGCGTAGCCAGGCCACGCCGAGCACGCCGACGTGGGCGAAGAGCAGGACGGCGAACGCCGGTCCGAGATAGTGGAAGACGGCGCTCACCAGGAAGTGGGCGTGCGGGGGAATGGACCGAGCGGGGCGTGCAGCGACCGGTTCCGTTGCGATGTGTGCCATGGCTTCATGGCAGGATGTCGAAGAGGGTTAGTACATAGGCAACCGAAGGGGAATGGCGCCTCGTGGTTAAAGAATTAAAGGATGAACGCCTTTTCACCTATGAGCCGTCTAATGGGCTGCTCGACCCGGTTAACCTGCGGCTGCTGCGCGAGCTGCAACACGATCCCCGCTTGACAATGACGGAGCTGGGACGGCGGGTGGCTATGTCGTCCCCCGCAGTGACCGAGCGCGTGCGCCGGCTGGAGGAGGCCGGCGTCATCCGCGGCTATCGCCTCGACCTCGACCCTGCCGCGCTCGGGTTGCCCCTCACTGCCTACGTGCGGGTCCGACCCAATCCAGGCCGGCTGCCCGAAATCGCCGAGCTGGCACGCCGCATCCCCGAGGTGGTGGAGTGCCACCGGATCACGGGCGAGGATTGCTTCATCCTCAAGGTGCACCTCCCGGCCATGGACCAGCTCGACCGTCTCCTCGACCGCTTCCTGCTGCACGGAGTGACGACCACGTCGATCATCCAGTCCTCCCCCGTCCCACCACGCCTCCCGCCCCTACCCGAGTCGTGACCATCATGGAGAGACGCACTGTGGCGGAGCGGCGGCAGTCGAGGGGTGACGCCGACGGCCGGAGGTGTGAGAGGTATTCGGCGGCTCTGGACGGTCAGTGGTCGGCGTCCCTCTCTCCCAGAGCATCGGCAACCACGTCTGCCAGCGGCCGTGACCGGCCGGTAGCCAGTGCATCCGGCTGCTCTTCGTTGCTCAGCGCGCCGAGCACAGGCGTGAGTATCCCAGTCAGGATGGTCTGTTCGGCAGGCGGTAGGGGTGAGCCAATCTCTTCCCGCAGCGACGTCGCCGCTCCAAGATAGCCGAACGCCAGACGCCCATTGCCGTCCAGGGCGGTCGCGGCCGCGATTCCTTCCAGGAAACTGGCTACTTTTCGCTTATCACCGAGGTCTTGCTCGTTGCGCCACGCTTCGCGGTACCAGCGACGTGCTGATCTCGCATCCCCTGCATCGCGCGCCACGTCGCTCAGGTTTCCGAGGACAGAGCTGACCGCGCCGGCATCCTGCAGCTCCCGAAACAGCGCTACGCTCTGCTCCTGGAGAGCGGTGGCTTGCCTATAGTGGCCCAGGCAACGCGCGGCCTGCCCCAGCATGTTGTAGGCGTCTCCTTGCCCTCGTCGATCATCACGCTCTTACGCCACGGAGAACTCTCGCTGGAACAGCGGTTCCGCGGTAGCAACATCGCCCACTCCCATGGCTGCCTCCCCCAGGTACCGATAGCCACGCCAGAGGTCGGACGAATCGCCGAATGTGGCGAAGAGGGCGATGGCTTGCTGAGCCAGTGCCACGGTCTTCGGGTAGTCGACCCGGTAGCAGGCGATGGTCGAGGCTTCCAGCAGCGCCCAGGCGCGGATAGCGGCGGCTACCGTCTCCCGACGATCGTCGACGGCCAGCAGGCGATCGAGGTACAGGCTCCCTTCGACGAGATACCCGCGATGACGCGAGAGGGCAGCGAACGTCGTCGCCAGTTGGAGACCCTCGTCCAGCCACGTCCCTTCCTCCTCCGCCTGGGTCCACGCCCACTCGAGGGCGGCGCGAACATTGAGATGCGCTTCCTCCAGTCGGTCCAACCACGCCGCTCGATCCGGTCGAGCCAGGGAGGCGCGAACCTGGCTCGCCAGCGCGAGGTAGAAGCCCAGATGCCGGGGCCGGATTCGCTCCTGCTCTCCGCCAATCTGGCTTGCGCATACTCTCGTACCGTCTCGAGGAAGCGGAAGTGCGGCGCGAGGCCGGGCGTTACCTCGAGCAAGCTCTGTTCCCCCAGATCGCCCAGGTGTTCCAGCAGCGGCGCCTCCTCCGCCAGGTGCTCCAGATTGTCGACGACCATCAACAGGTGTGCAGAGTGGAGCGCCTCGATCAGGTGCTCCTCGGTCGATGCCACGGACTGTTCGGCCAATCTGAGCGCCCGGGCCATGGACAGGAGGGCGGGATCGTGAATCGAGGCGAGATCGACGAAGGCCGCGCCGCTACGAAAATGGCTCGCGACCTCCTGTGCCACCTGCAGGGCCAACCGCGTCTTCCCCGTTCCGCCCACACCGGTGAGGGTCACCAGACGGGATGCCTTGAGTGCGTCGTGGACCGCGCCACATTCGGCCGCTCGACCGGTAAGGGGTGTCAAGGGAGTTGGCAGGGGTAGTGGCGCCACCCGGGGCTGCGCAGCAGCAGCGACCAGGGGTAGAGGCTTGAACTCGGGCAGCGACGACGCGGGAGTGAGTGGCGAGACACTATCTATACCCGATGCCGGTTCGTCCGGTTCGAGGGTGGCAAGTGGAAACGAGTCCCACGCGGTGCTCGGGATGGCACGCGGCGCGTCCGCCAGGTCGAGCAGAACACGGGCCCCCCGCCTCGTCGTCAGCGCTCCGCATTCAACGAGCGTGGTTACGATCCGTGCCACATCGTCCGGGGTCAGCGCGACGCCGCCATGCCCGTTCAGCCTGTGGCTGAGCACGTCCGGGTGAAGGCCGATGACTCGGGCCAGCGCCGCCTGCGTTCGTCCCACGCCTCGGCGTTGCGCTCGTACCGCCTCCCGAAACCGTGCAAGGTCTTTCATTGCTCTGCTCCGCCCGCCGGCTCTGACCTCGTACTCTGTCCGTCGCACCGTCTCAGCACTTTTGTAGCACTTTTGCCGCACCAAATGGCTGACGTTTCGGGAGGAACGACCATACACTGTAATCAAGCCGCTCGACGAGGTGGCACGATGGATCATTCAGCGACCATTCCGCATCCAATGACTGTCGTCTTCGAGCACATTGCCGCTCCCTCCCGTCTGGGCGACTGGCTCACCGAGGTGGTGCGAGTGGAGGCAGAGGCAGTGTCCCTTCTGGGCATCGGCGTCGCCTTCGGGCTGACCGTGTTTCAGAACGGGAGCGAGCGCGCCGCTAGCGGCGAGATAATCGCCTTCGAGCCCCCCTGGCTCGCCGCCTTCCGGCTGTTCGTCGGTGAGCGGACCTATGTGATGCGGCTCACCTGCTGCACGTGGGTGGCGGGACCCGCCTCCAGATCCATCAGGACCAGGGTGACAGCCCGCTTACCATCGACCTGACGCGACTAGAGCGCGCCCTAACCCCGCTCCGGAACGTGGGAGGCGGAGACAGGCGACATGATGCCGCGAATACACCGTGCGTGTGAGTGACGGCACGCACCCGGATAGAAGCTCTACGGGCACACGGAGAAAGCAAGGACGACACCGAACAGACACTCATCCCTCGATAGTGTGCGGAGAAGGACATCATGAACACACGCAGACCCTGCTTCCTCGGCATCCAGCAGCTATTGCTTGCATCGCGGCTCACACCGACGATAACCACTAAACGCCTGGTGCTTGCCCTACCGATGCTCTTGCTGGGGGCCATGGCTCCGCTCTCGGGAGGGACTGCCTTTGCGGCCACCCGCACCGTCTGTTCCAGTGGATGCCAGTAGACCATGATCCAGCCGGCCATAAACGCGGCCAGTAGTGGTGACACCATCAGCATCGGCTCTGGAACGTATTCTCAGAACCTCACGATCGCGAAGAACCTCACGCTGACCGGTTCCGGGAAACCCACCGCGACCCGCTCGAGTGGCTCCACTGCCACGGTCGTTTCCATCAGCTCCGGCACCGTTGGCTTCCAGGGCCTCCCCATCAGCGGTGGCGCCGGCAGCAACGGCTCCCCTTGCGGCATCTCGGTCGCCAGCGGCTGCACACTGACCGTGAGCGGCTGCACCGTCACCCAGAACAGCGGCGGCATCGGCGGCGGCATCGCCAACAACGGGACCCTGACCGTGACCAACAGCACCATCAGTGGGAACACGGCCGTTGGCGGCGCCGGTATCCTCAACACCGCCACCGCAACCGTGGTCGGCAGCTACATCCTCAATAACAACGCCACCTTTAGCGCCGCCGGCCTCGAAAGCACCAACGCCATGACCGTGACCACCAGCAATATCTCCGGGAACACCACCGCCCAGACCGCCGGCGGTCTCTTCATCGAGAGCGGCACCGCGACCGTGCGCGACAGCACCCTCAACGGGAACACGGCCACCAATACCAGCGGCGGCGGCATCGGGAGCGGCGGCCGGCAGACCATTCCCGCCCGCTAACCACGGCCCCAGCCCCGACCCGGCAGGCAACGACCGACGCGCAAACGGCGCGACCACCGACCGTCCGAGGAGAAACCGAATCAGGAGCCCTGCGGAGGAAGAAAAGACCATGGTAGCGCTGACACACCCGGGAGCGGCGAGGGCACGTGGCCACAACGCAGCTCTGGGCGTGGTCCTGACCAATGAACAGCAGGAGCACATCATGCTGCGCGAGCCGAACCCCGCTGGACAATCCTTCAGGAGTCCTGCCGGCAACGGTTTACGCTCAACTTCGCTCGGCTGTACCGTGACGATCAGCGCTGGCTGTGAGTCGCATAGTCAGGACAACAGGGTAAGAGGTCGGCCGTTTTCTTGATGGACTCTATAGCAGTTTGTCGGTATTGTGAACCTAGTCCCCAACGGTGGGATCGTGGCGCCGAGCAATGACGGGGTGCATACCATACGTCGTCCGGTCCATCGTGTGTAAACAGGCAAGAGAAGGAGAGAAGATCAAACTACGAAAACCATTCGCGTTTAGAGCTGCGGCAGTGCTAGCCCTGGCGGGCGGCGCGGTGATCGCAGCGCCGGCAGTGTTGCACGACCAGGTGCTGGCCACCAGCAGCCACCAGACCGCCACCGCCACCAACGCGCCACTCTATATTCAGCTTCCAGCAGACACGAACGGCGGTTCCGGCAGCGACGTCAGTAACACCACGCCCGCGTATGAGATTCTGTCATATGACTTTTCCGTGGAGAACCCGACCACAAGTAGATCCGGAAGTAGCGGCAGTGGCGGCGGGCAGGCCAAGTTCAACGACCTCACCTTGATCAAGTACATCGATTCGTCCACAGTGCAGCTCTTTCGATCGGTCGTCAGCGGAGGACGCTACAAGCAAATCCAGCTCAACGTGTAGAAGACAGATGGCAAGACAACACCGTATCTGACCTATCTGCTTGGCGACGTGGTCGTCACCCGACAGGAGCACAGCGCATCAGGGTCCAATGTGCCGGTCGAGACGATTAATCTGACCTTCGGGAAACTGAAGCTGACGTACCGTACGCAGAACCCAGATGGTAGCTTCGCAGCGGCAACCTCGCAATGCTGGGACACCGAGACGAACACCAACGCGTGTCCCTAACCCGGCCGGCACAGGGACCATTGCTATGAAGACCTCACCATGAAACGATTCTCTTCCTTTGCGGCCTGCTGCGGCGCAGCCGTTCTGCTGGGCGGAGCGTTTGGGATGGTTCGTCCCACACTGACCTCCAGTCAGACGGTTGGGCCGTCGATCACCGCCACGGGACCTTGCCGCAGCAACGCCATCTACGTCGAGATCCCGTCGCTGAAGCTGGACGATGCCGACCACACCTCGCTGCACGTCGACTCCGTTCAGTACGGCTTTGACAACACAGCCACGGTCGCTGGGCCCGGCGCGGGAGCAGGTAAAGCCACGTTCGAACCCCTGGCCATCGGCCGTCCGGTTGACGCGTTTAGCATCCAGACGTTTCGCGCCCTCACAACCGGGACCCACTTCGAGGACGTTATCGTCGAGTACAAGGGGACCGATTACACCGGCAAGTCGCTGACCTGTGCCACCGCCGATTTCAGAAAAGTGTATCCGGTCAAGCAGGAGCACACAGCGTCCGCGGAGAGCGTAACGCCCTCCGAGGGCCTGACTCTGATCTACGGCGCGGACAGCGTGAATAGCGTGCCTACTTTGGCCCGCGTCTCCGCCTTTGTCGCCTTTCGCACGGGCCAACGGGTGGCCTTCACCTGGCGGCTGGCGCACACATCGCAGGTCGCGGGCTTCGACCTGTATGCCGGCCGGCACCGGGTCAACAGCCACCTCATTCACGTTCATCGCGCCGCGTCATACCACTATTCAGTCCGCTGGAGCGGCCATGGGGCCTTCAGCCTCCATTTGCTACTGAATAGCGGAGCGCAACTGGTGGTGCCGGCGCAGTAGTTCGGGCACACTGTTCACAGCGCACCGAGGGCGGGTCCAACCGGACCCGCCCTCCGTCTCTTTCGCCGGGATCGCCGAGCGCACGCCGTGTATTGCCCCGGAATACCGTGGACACGTGAGACGTTCACAAATCGCCCCCGCAGGGAGGCCCTCCCTAACCGGGCATCTTTCAGGCGAGACCGACCACCCTTTCACCATATTCCTCGTACGCAGAATCGCGAAGAGTGAAGCCCCGGGTCGTATCCGCATCGATGCCGTTCTGGGCCTTGATGGTGATGGGGTAGCTATTTGGCGTGCCCTTGGCCGGGGTGGCGCTCGGGTTCGCGGTTCCGTCACGGTTGTCCACGAAGGTCACACCGCCAGGCACCTTGCCAGCCTCAACCAGCGACGGCCTGGGGGAACCACTGGTCCGCACCGCGAAGGTGGGTTCAAACACAAGAAAATAACAAAGGCGGGTCCCGAAGGACCCGCCTTTGCGTTCGTGCCTACGTCTATTAGACGCGCGCGCGATCCCCGGACATGGTGTGCAGGATCGCCAGCAGGATGCAAGCGCCGATAAAGGCCACTATGATCGAGCCGATGATGCCGAAGTTCTTGTCGCCCGCGATCAGGTGAACTATGAAGCCACCGATAAAGGCGCCGACGATGCCGACCACGATGTCGCCGACAATGCCAAAGCCGCCTCCGCTCATCACGCGCCCGGCCAGGGCACCCGCTATGGCGCCTACAATCAACCAGGCAATGATCCCGCCCGGTGACAGAGTCGCCGCCACTACTAACTCACCCATTGGTTAACCTCCCGTACTGAAACTTTATTTGGTGTACTCACGCCGGCCGTGAGACCGGCTCACCTCCCTATAAAGCAACAAGTGTGCCGCGCTTTGTACGGCAGGAAGGCATGAGTTGGTCGCAAAGTCAAGAGCCTACTGGTAGCGTGGAGCCCGCGAAGAACGAAGCGTACGGTGGCACTCTTCGGCCATCCATTACTCACGGGTCCGCCAAGGCTACAGCGACCGATTCGGAGGTCTTGACTGCTCTCGTGCCCCGCCTCCATGATGTGCAGTCGCACCCGGTGGTGCCCGAGGCCACCGGCGGCTACCAGCGGGTGGTGGTGGTGGCGCTGGTTAACCGTTCATTGCGCGAGGCGTAACAATTTCTTTCTGCCAGCGTTACTACAGATACAGCGGTAGGCTGAGAGGGAGGACGGCGCGATGATATCGATAGGTAGGCTGGTTCTGCTCTTGATCTTGCTGCCGGTTGCCCCAGTCCCCGTGCGCGGAGCGAGCATATCCCTTTCACCATCGCTGGCACGCGAGGTTTCGCTCTCGGTGTCGATTACGGGCCGAGCGAGCTTCCAGCGGAATGCGCTGGCGGAGGTGGAAATCACACTCAAGAATGTATCCGGCCACGGCCTCTGGCTGGCGACGGAGACCTGCCGGCTTCCCTACCTGTTTGCCGAAGTGATTGATCCGTCCGGAACGATCGTCTTCCCTCCAGCGGCTGCTGACGAACCGCAATCGCCGTGTGTACCACCACCGGCCTCGCCGCCCATCTATCCCGGGAAGTCGGTGAGTTTGGGCGGGTTCCTGGTGCTGCGGGCCGCTACGGTGCAGCCGGTGGCACAGGTGCTCTCAGGCAGCTCGCCGGTGCTGGTGCGGGGCGCGCCGATCACCCTCCCCCTGTACAACCGGCCTGCGGTGCGCGCTATACTCCACCGGTCGCCCGTACTCTACGCGCAGCTCACGCCGGCCAAGAATGGCTTCACTGAAGCGACATATCGCTAGTGGTACACCTGCACGACCGCCTCGGGCGCTCTGCTCACCGAGGAGCACCCGCAGAGCATCCTCCACTGGGACTATGGGCAGGGCAGCGATGTTCACCCGCGGTTCAATTCATCGGTGTATCTGGAGTGACCAGAACCTCGCGGGCGAGTTCTGGGATTGCGTCAATCTGGGTCGAACCAACGGGCGCTAATCGTATTGTGGTCGTTCCTGGTTCGAACCTATTACTGGAGCCAGGTCAGGCTGCTTCCTTCATCAGGGCGGTCGGTCATGTTGACCTCGTCCTTGGACAGTTCGAGATGTTACAGGAGCCGACTGAAGCGGCGTTCCGAGCCGGACACGAGCGTGGCGCCTTGTCCGTGTTGAATTCAGCACCCGCCGCGCACATCAGCCCCGGCCTGCTCGCGGCAACTGATTGGCTCGTGGTGAACAAGGCCGAATTCGCGGAGATCGGCTCGGCCACCCTGGGTCGGATCGTCGACGCCCAGGCTCCCGAGGATACTGTTGAGCTTGCACGTCGGCTCAGCGTTCGACTTGTGGTCACTCTCGGAGATCAAGGCGCTGCCCTGTGCACTCACGACTTTCACGTGCGGTTTGTTGCACCGCCGAGGGTGGAAGCGATTGACACGACCGGCGCTGGAGACGCATTCGTTGGAGCTTTTGCCTTGGATCTCGCTTCTGGTCTTCCTGAGGTGGAAGCCATCCGCCTCGGGTGCGCCTGCGCGGCCTTGAGCGTCACCAGACTGGGGACACACGTCTCTTTTCCCGGGCCCGTGAAGTAGACACGGCGCGTGCGTGGGCATCGAATCCGAATGGTGTCCTTTGATTGCTCTTTGACTGTGAGAGGCCCTCTCCAGAAAGCGCTCGACCGCTTCGCCAAGCAGGAAGGGATCGAGGATACAACGCCTCACACCTTCCGACACACCGTGTCGACGCTCGTCCAGGAGTCCGGTCACATGCTGAAGGCGACACAGGACCTTCGCGGCCACTCCAGCTCGACGACCACCCACCGTGTCTATACCCACACGTCCTCAGATACAATGGATCGAATTGCGGACGCCCTGCAGTCGATTTTCGGCGATGCAGACATTGACATCCCCGATCCTGACGACGTAATCCTTGATGACAGGGGTCAAGAGAGGTCAGGATCATCCAAAAACGGCGGAAACAAGCCAAAATTAAGCCGCTAGTCCCTATAGCTCAGATTGACACAGAGTTGCGACGCGAGGTGACACAAGTGACAAAATCCCCCGGTTTTCGGGGGTTTTTGCTGTCTCCAATGTGACAGGAGCGACATAAGTGACATGTGTCCGGGGTCATTTCAGGGGTCAAAGGATCGGCGCGAGGGGTCAGTCTCGCGTGAGTTTTGCGGCATGGATTGAGGACGATGGTGTTCTTCTCGCACGAAGCCGCTCTACCCACGGTGATCGATCCGCTGGTGTTGGTATCCGCACCGGACATACGTGCC
>JAABUZ0100010285.1_pt1 | contig 10438 bp, 10 predicted proteins | sample 5562091 | NCBI WGS metagenome assembly JAABUZ01 (sample SAMN12813069, study PRJNA571459) | rock metagenome | isolation source: Antarctica rocks | place: Antarctica: Victoria Land, Linnaeus Terrace sud | collected 2015-12-21 | reverse complement strand
CAAATCAGCATCCCGATACGAAACGATCATTACCGCCATAGTTCGCCGGTGGATCGAGGCTTAGATCTCGCCCTGCTCGGCGCTGCCGGCCGGAAGGGGAGTCATCGTGGTGACCGTGGCGGGTCGCGCGACGAGGCCGGACACGGCCTCTTGGAGGACTTTCACCGCTGGCCCGGCGGCGTGGGCGGCGAGGGCTTCGCGGGATCCCCACTTCTCAACCATCGTGATAGTGCCATTCTCGGCCTCATGGATGGCGTACAACTCGCATTCGCACTCTTGATGAATTGCAGGCTTGGTTTTTCGAAGTGCGTCGATCAAGTCTGGCGTACGGCCAGAACTCGGGTAAAACACGGCGATCACAACGACAGGCATTATTCTCCTTTGAAGTAACGAGGCAGTCACGGCGCGTTAGATTCTCCTGAGTATGGAGCAGTGCTTGACCGATGAACGAAGTCTGCGTCGACCCGGATGCGTCTGGGAGCTTTGGTGAGCGTTCCTTTCAGCCGAGCCGCGGCCAGTTCGACCGAGTGCAGTGCAAGCATCTCGATCGGCTGCCGAACAGCGGTCAACGGGGGGGAGACGAGCTCCGTCCAGGGGTTGTCATCAAACACGATAAGACTAAGATCGTCCGGAACTGCGAGAGGGGACTGCTGGATGCGCTGCAGAGTTGTCGGAACCTGGGCGGTGTTGCCGACGATCAGGGCCGTCGGGGGGGTTGGCAGGGCGAGCAGCGCGCTCACAGCGTCGCTTCCGGAGTCGCCGCGAAAGGGAACCGCGTGGACAAGTTGATCGTCGACGTGAACACTAGCCGCGCCCATTGCCTTCCTGAACCCAGCGATCCGGCCGCGGCCCGTTGACGTCGATATTGGGCCAGATATAAAGGCGATACTCCGATGGCCCAGGTCGAGGAGGTGCTGAGTCGCTATCTCAGCCGACCGGTCATTGGCTATCGCCACGACGTCGATACCTGGTAGTTCGTCGATCTCACGATCGACGAACACGACATTGACTCCCAGCTCGGTCAGGTGCGACCAATTCTCGACGTTGCCCCCGGTCGGAGTAGCGATGACTGAGCCGACCGAGCGCTCGATAAGGGTCTCGATCGACTCTCGTTCGAGGTAGGGGTCTTCTTGAGTGGTCAGGAGGACGACGTGGATGCCACGCGCCCGCGACTCCCACACCACACGATCGGCGAGCCGGGCGAAAAATGGATTGTTGAGGTCAGCCAGCACCAACCCGATGGTCGTGCTCGACCGTTGCTGCAGCTCGCGGGCGGCGGCCCTTGGTCGGTAGCCCAGCCGCTCGATGGCCTCGAGGACCCGCTCCCGGGTCTGCGGGGCCACTGGGCCGGTGCCGTCGTTGAGCACGCGGGAGACCACAGCCACGGAGACGACCGCCTCGCGGGCGACATCACGGATCGTGGCTTGCTTACGCATGGACACCTCCGTCGTCGAGTCTGGTCCACCTTGCCTGGAGGCCGGGTGTTGCCCCCGTCACACCAAGATGGTACAACAGTGGAACCGTTACCACTGCGCCCGCTCCCTGCTCATCCGTGCAACCACGGAGCTGGGATCAAGGCCGGTGGCCCCACGACGAAGGGCGATCGTGAATCTTCACTCCTTGCTCGAGCAACGCGAGCGCGACGGCCGACCGATCCGTGTCGGCCTCATCGGTGCCGGCCGCTTCGGGACCATGTACCTGGCTCAGGCGCGCAACATCCCCGGCGTTCACGTGGCCGGCATCGCCGACACCAACGTCGACCGTGCACGAGGTGCCTTGGCGCTGGTCGACTGGCCGTCAGAAGCCGTCGCGGCGGGCCTCGACGAAGCCATCGCCAACCGCACCACGGCAGTCCTGCCTGACGCAGCACCACTATTCGACGCGGACATCGACATCATCGTGGAGGCGACGGGCAACCCGATCGTCGGCGTCGACCACGCGCTGCGCGCCATCGCCACGGGGAAGCACATCGTCATGGTGACCGTCGAGGCCGACGCCCTCGCTGGGCCGGCCCTTGCTCGCAGGGCGACAGACGCGGGCGTGATCTACACCATGGCCTACGGCGACCAGCCCGCGTTGATCATGGAGCTCGTCGACTGGGCGCGAACGTCCGGTTTCGACGTCGCCTGCGCCGGCAAGGGAGCCAAGTACCTCGAGAAATACCACGAGATGAACCCGGACAACGTGTGGGAAAACTGGGAGTTCTCAAAGGAGCTCACCGATTCGGGCCAGCTCAACCCCTACATGCACACCTCGTTCCGAGATGGCACCAAAGCGGCCATCGAGATGGCTGTCGTGGCGAACGCCGCCGGTCTCGTCCCCTCCGACGATGGTCTGACCTTCACCCCCGGGGACGTCGAGCAGATCGCTACGATCTGCCGCCCGTCTGCGGTGGGTGGCGTACTCGACCGGGAGGGGTCGGTCGACGTCATGTCGAGCGTCACCCGTGCGGGGGACTGGATCCCGTTCAACACTCAAGAGGGTGTGTTCGTCGTGGTCAAAGCAACGAACCGGTATGTCTCCGAGTGCTTCACCGAGTATCCCTGGCACCCCGACCCGTCCGGGCAGTACGCAGCCCTGTACCGCCCGTACCACTACGTCGGACTTGAGCTCAACATCTCCATCGCGAACGCGGTGCTGCGCGGCGTGGCTACCGGATCCCCCACCGGGTTCTACGGGGATGTGGTCGCGACCGCGAAGAAGGATCTCACCGCCGGGGAGTTCCTGGACGGCGAAGGTGGCTACACCGTCTGGGGCAAGCTCGTGTCCGCGAAGACCTCCGTAAACAGGCGCCTGCTGCCCGTCGCCCTCGCTCACCACGTGGAGCTGAAGAACGGCGTATCCAAGGGGCAGAGCGTCGGCTGGGACGACGTCGTCATCGACGAGGCGCTTGCCACAGCACTAGAGCTGCGCCGCGAGACCGAGGCGCTCGTCCGACCGTGATCCCGATCAGTGCCTGAGGGGGCACCCCAGGGCGCAGACCGATCAGCAAGCCACGTCCACTACCCGACTCTAAAGCTCGAAAGGAAAAAAATGATGCAGCGACGACTACGCCCGCTCGCGGCCCTGGCCACCGCCGCGGCGCTCCTGCCGCTAGGAGCGTGCTCTGCAACTCCTGGTGGGGGAAGTACCAAGGCAGCCGACATCACCTCTCTCGTGCAGGGGGGACAAATAACAGAGGTCACCAAGGTCGAACAGTCGCTCGGCACTCCTAAAGCGAAGTCGGACACCAAGCTCTGCTACGTGACCCGGACCCTCGCCAACGAGTTCTGGGGCTTCGAGCGTGACGGCTTCGAGTCCGAAGCGAAGAAACTGGGAGTGAAGTACCAAACCTTCGCGGTGAACGATGAATCATCGATCACCGAGCAGCTTGACAAGGCGCAGAGCGCGATGAACCAGGGATGCTCAGCTATTCTCGCGTCGCCAATCTCGGCGACCGCCCTGGACAGTGTGTTCAAGGCGGCGATGGCGAAAGGAATGCCTGCCATCGTGCTGAACGATGCGCAAGGTACTGTTCCTGGGGTTGTCTACGTAGGGCCTGACGCTGAGGACATCGGCAAGACCGCCGCCGACTTCATCGCCAAGCAGGTACCAGGCGGTGGGAACGTCGCAATGGTCGAAGGAGATCCTGGTTCTTCGAACGCGCAAAATCGTGGCAAGGGATTCAAAGAGGGGCTCGCCAAGCACCCCAACCTCCACCTGGTGGCATCGCAGACCGCCAAGTGGGACACCAATCAAGCCAAAACCGTGGCGACCGCGATGCTTACTGCCCATCCGGACATCACGGCCTTCTACTCCCAGAACGACACCATGGGCCTGGGCGTGCAGTCCGCCATTGCCGCAAAGGGGTTGACGGGAAAGGTTGCGCTCGTGGGAACAGACGGGATCCCGCAGGCCAAGAAAGAGATCGCCACGGGTGGATATACGGCCACGGTAAGCGAGCGGCCGGTCACCGAAGGTGAGACTGGAGTGAAGACAGCTTTGTGGCTCCTCGACGGCAAGAAGGTGCCTGCGTGGATCAACGTCCCCGCCTTCGTCGTCGACAAGAGCAACGTCGCCCAGTACTCAACGGGGATGCCGTAAGAAGCGTGGCCGACCAAGACGAGTAAGGGGCGTTTACTAATGACACCACCCGCTCTCCTCGAGGTGAAGAACGTCGCCAAGTCGTTCCCGGGGGTGCGTGCGCTCGACAACGTGAGCTTCACGCTCCACTCCGGGGAGGTCCTCACTCTCGCCGGGGAGAACGGCGCCGGCAAGAGCACACTTCTCAGCATCCTCGGCGGGGCACTAACTCCAGACAGCGGGTCCGTGTGGATCGACGGTGTGCGACGCCGGGAGTACTCGCCTCGTCAGTCGTTGTCGGAGGGGGTGATGATCGCGCATCAAGAGCCGGCCATCGTTCCGCAGCTCACCGTCGAGCAAAACCTGTTGCTCGGCAAGCGCTCCGCGGAGCGGCGTACGAAGACGGCGGAGGTCGAGGGCGCGCTCGCAGACGTCGCGGCGATGGGATTCCCGCTTGATGGGGGGACGCGGCTGTCCCGGCTGAGCCAGGCCGAGCGCCACGCGCTGACCATTGCCAAGGCGTTCGCGTTTGGCGCGAAGGTCGTTGCGCTCGATGAGCCGACCACGTCGATGCTTGAACACAACGTGGCGGTCGTCCTCGACCGGGTACGCCACCTCGCGGCCGAGCGTGATGTGGGGGTCATCTTCGTCTCGCACAAGATGCCGGAGGTGATGGCGGTCTCGGACCGGGTCGTCGTGCTCCGGGACGGACGCGTCGGCTTCGAGGCGCCGGTAGCTCAGACGAATTCCGAGGAGATCGTGCGCAACATGGTCGGGCGCGAGCTGCTCGGCTTCCGCCGTGCTCACCCGGTCAGCCCGGACGCCCCCGTTCTCTTCAGCGCAAAGGGGGTGAGCCGACCGGGTAGTCAAGCCACGAACGACATCGACGTGCGGGCCGGCGAGGTAGTGGGGATCGCGGGTCTGGTCGGATCGGGGCGTACCGAGTTCCTCCGAGCGATCGCTCACGCCGACTCGCGATGCCACGCGACTGTCACCATCGACGGTGAAACCGTGAGCATCCACAGCCCCAACGGGAGCCGGGAAGCGGGCATTGCCTTTGTCCCCGAGGACCGCAAGCGGCAGGGATTGGCGCTGCAGATGCCCGCGTATGCCAATATCGCGCTTACCGCAGCGCCCGACTTGGTTGGCCGCGGCCCTCTGATCAACGTACGTCGCCAGATCGCAGTGGCGACCGAGATCGCCACCTCGCTGGGTCTCAAACCAGCTAACGTCCGGCTCAGCGCCCGCCAGTACTCGGGCGGAAACCAGCAGAAGCTGGTCATTGCCAAGTGGCTGCGTCGCGGGTCCCGGGTCTTCCTCTTCGACGAACCCACCAAAGGCGTGGACGTCGGAGGACGAGCTGAGATCTACGGCCTCATCGATCAGCTCGCAGCAGACGGCAGCGCCATCATCGTCGTCTCGTCCGACCTGCCCGAGATCATCTCGCTCAGCGACCGCGTCCTCGTGATGCGCAACGGCAGGTTCACCTCCGAGCACCTCGGCGACGACATCAACGAGCACAGTCTCGTGGCCAGCGCCATGGGCATCGCGAAGGGAACACCATGAGCTCCGACACCACCACGGACCACCCACCGCGTCGACTCCATGTCAACCCGCAGGCTCTGGGCATCTTCGGTGCCGCGATCGTCATCTTCCTCGTATTCGGGGTCCTCAACTCGAGCTTCTTGACCCTCGACAACCTCCGGGACGTCGCCGTCGCGGCCAGCGTGAACGCACTGTTGGGGATAGCGCTGACATTCGTGATCATGACCGGCGGCATCGACCTGTCCGTCGGGTCGATCGCAAGCTTCGTCGGCATCGTCTCCGCCAACCTGATGGTGAACAGCGGGGTTGCCCCCATACTTGCGTTGCTCGTCGGCCTCGCGCTCGGCTTCGTCGCAGGCGCGTTCAACGGCCTAGCGATCACCTGGCTCAAGCTGCCACCGTTCATCGCCACGCTTGGCACCATGAGCGTCTACCAAGGGTTGGCCTACGTCGTCACCAACGGCAAACCTGTCTACAACGTCCCCCAGTCCTTCGTGCTGCTACTCAACAGCTACATAGGAGGCGTACCGGTCGTCGTCGTCGTGGTCGCTGTGGTCGCCGTACTTGCTTGGCTGCTGCTGCGACGGACGGTGTTTGGTCAGAACGTCGTCGCTACCGGTGGAAGCGAAGAAACTGCATGGCTCTCCGGCGTGCGTGTCAACCGGGTCAAAGTCCTGGTCTACGGGCTCGCGGGCCTACTCGCGGCGCTCGGCGGCCTGGTCGTCGTGGCACGAATCAGCGCCGCCCAGTCCGAAGCGGGCGCTCCCTACCTGCTCACCGCGATTGCTGCCGCCGTCATCGGGGGTGCGAACTTGATGGGAGGAGAGGGCCGCATCGCAGGCACCCTCGTCGGTGCCCTCATCCTCGGTGCGCTCACCAACGGCCTGGTTCTGCTCAACGTGCCCAGCTTCTACGAGCAGATCGTCACCGGACTTGTGGTGATTGTCGCGGTCGCCATCGACCAGGGCAGCAAGAGCGGTTGGCCGGGACTGCGCCGGCACTCGACGCGCCAGAAGCTCGACTCGCCGACCGCCAGTGACCCGGTCGCCGGGGACGTACCGGAAATGGCGCGTGTCGGACAGAAGCCGGTGGATGAGTAGAGGGGCAGCTGCCGTGACTCTCGGGACCGTTGAAGATCAGCGCATCCTCGTCACGGGCGGTAACGGCCTCATCGGCGGGGCCGTCGTGCAGCATCTCGTCGAACTCGGGGCCCGCGTCACGGTCATCGACAAAGCCGCGACGGACTCCGACCCTCGCGTCCACTACCTCGGCGCCGAAAAATTCGTTGCGCTATCAATCACAGACATGGACTCCGTCCGGGTGGCGATGTCCGGGTGTGACGCTGTCGTGCACGCCGCTGGCCTGGCTGGACTTGACCAGGGTGCTCCGGAGGAGATCTACGCCACGAACGCACTGGGCACCTTTACGGTCATGGAGGCCGCTGGCCAGGTCGGCGTCGCGAAGCTGGTCTATGCATCCAGCATCAACGCTTGCGGCCTGCCGCTGAGCTCCCAGCCCGTGCTGCCGACGCGCTATCCCTGGGACGAGGACGAGCCCGTAGCCATCTCCGATGCCTACTCGCTGTCAAAACAAGCCAACGAGGCGGCAGCCGTTGCCCTGTCTCGCCGGCATGCACTGCCGATGACCGGCCTGCGCTATCCCCTGGTGCGAGACATCACCGTCCAGGATGGCGCCGTCTTCGCACACCACATCCGCCGAGGACTCCGCGAGGACCCCCGCCGCCAGGCTTGCGAAGGATGGACCTACCTCGACGTCCGCGACGCTGCCAGAGCAACCGTGGCCGCGCTCCAGTCGGACACACCTGCCGCCCCCGGCATCCTCATCGCCGCAGACCGTACGTATCTGCGGCAGGCCACCGACGACGCCCTCAACCGGTTCGCGCCTGATGTCCCTCGAGCCACCATTCCCGGCCGGCAGGTGCCAATATGCCTCGATCGCGCTACAACACAACTGAGCTTCAAGGCGATGCTCGCCCTGGAGGACCTCGACCCCAACCTCCTCGCCGACCTCGACGAAATTCCCGCATGACCGCGCCAGACGTCTCACTGATCGGCCTCGGGCGGATGGGCGAACCGATAGCCCAGCGCCTGTTGAAGGCTCTGGGCTCCCTCACCGTGTTCAACAGAACAGCACCGAAAACCGCGGGTCTCGCGCAGGCCGGTGCTCGTGTGGCCAAAACTCCCGCCGATGCGGCCGCCTCGGTGACCCTGACCGTCCTCACTGACCTGGCCGACGTCGAAGAGATGCTCTACGGGAACGAAGGGCTGATCACCGGATGGGAAGCCGGTGGCGTGCAGCGACCGGTGCTCGTGGTCCATGGCACCGTTTCCCCGGTGAAGGTTGCGGCACTCGCGCAGCGACTCGCCGAGGACGGTATCGAGGTCGTCGACGCTCCACTCAGCGGCGGGGTGGCAGGGGCCCAGTCGGGCGTCCTCAGTGTCATGGTCGGCGGAAGCGACGACGCGGTGAGGCGCGCGTGGCCAGTGCTTTCGCTGGTCGGCTCTACAGTGCGGCACCTGGGCCGCAGCGGGGCAGGAGCAACCGCCAAGGCTTGCAACCAGGTGGTCGTAGCCGCGACCATCACGGCTCTCTCCGAGGCCCTCGTCCTCGCAGACGCCAGTGCGATCGATCGCGCCCCGCTGCTGGAGCTGCTCGGTGGTGGACTTGCCGATTCCGAGGTTCTCCACCAAAAACGGCAACGCTGGCTGGACGGAGACTTCAGCGGCGGCGGGAGCACCGCCAACCAGCTCAAGGACTTGAGGTTCGTCGCTGAGACCGCCGCCGACCACGGGTTGACCCTGCCCGTCACCGCCACGCTGCGGGACGTGTTCGAGCGAGCGGTTGCCGAGGGTGACGGCGAGCTCGACCACGCCGCCGTTGAGCTCTCCATAGCCCGCCGACACGCACCCGAACGGTAAGAACACCAGTGATTGATCTCGACGTCATCGACGCCCACCACCACCTGTGCCACCTCAGCGCCGCCTCCTACCCATGGCTCGAAGGACCCCAGGTCGCCCGCTATCACGGCGACGACCGCCCGCTCCGCCGCGACTATCTTGTCGACAACTACCGGGCCGACACTGCCGGGCTCGCCGCGCTCGGCGCCCAGGTCGTCGGGTCCGTCCACGTTGAGAACGGCGCCGCCGACCCCATCTGGGAAAGCCGTTGGATCGACTCCATCATCGCAGGCAACGACGTCCCCAGCGTGCAGGTGGTCAAGGTAGACCTCACCCGCCCCGATGCGTACGAGGAACTGGCGACGCACGCCGCCCTCCCATCAGTCCGCGGGGTACGTGACATTCTCAACTGGCATCCTGACTCGGTCTACACCCACCGCGACCGGGCCGACCTCATCACCGACCCAGCATGGCTATCTGGCTTCGAATCACTGCAAGACTTCGGATTCTCTTTCGATCTACAGGTCTTCCCCTCGCAGTTCGATCAAGCAGCCGCTCTCGCTGCCGAACATCAAGAAATATCGATCGTGCTCGACCACGCCGGCATGCCCATAAAGCGTAATGATGAAGCCCTAAAACACTGGAAGCGAGACCTAATCGCGGTCGCCGCACAGCCGAACACAACGGTTAAGATATCCGCGCTGGGTACTAATGACCACGACTGGACGGTCGACAGCATCCGACGCGTTGTCCTCGACACGATCGACGTGTTCGGACCCTCACGGTGCATGTTCGCCAGCAACTTCCCCGTTGACGGCCTCTACTCCAGCCTCGAAGAGCTGTACTCGGCGTTTGACGACCTCACCTCTGGGTTCAACTATGCAGAGCGGGCCGACCTCTTCGGCGGTACTGCGAAGCGCGTATATCGGATCAAACATGGCGTTGGAGCGTGACGCCGACCTATTCCAAACGCCAACACTCAGCGTTCGCGAATCAGTTCAATGCTCGTCGACGGTGGCGGAAATGGCGTGGTTGCAGCCACGCTCTGGGTCGGGGCACAGCTGGCCCTCGGCGACGACATCACGGTCAAGATCACCTCCCGCGTGGTCGAGGGGCACCCTGCCGCGGTGCTGATCGAGGTCGCCGCCGAGGCGGACCTGCTCGTGGTCGGTTCCCGCGGCCTCGGCGGGTTTCGGGGCATGCTGCTCGGCTCGGTCAGCGCGCAGTGCGTGCACCACGCCCGCTGCCCCGTGGTCGTCGTCCCCCCACCCCACCCCGACGGTGAGCAGCCCGACCCGAGCTAGCACCAGCGTGATGTCGGCGTGGCCACAGGCTGGGATCAACAAGGATGGGTGGGGTGGGGGGGCTGGAGTGAGGCGACGCGTCGATCGGCGTCGTGTACTGCTGGGCACGGTCACCCCGCTGGCGTCGATCTTCGGCTCAGGGTTCCTGATCATCGTCCCCGTGTTGGCGCGCACCCTGGGTGTCCTCTCCGTGGTCGGGGCTGCGGGCGTCTGCGCCCTGGCGTGGGTAGCAGGAACCGCGATCCGACACTGCGTGCGGGTGGTGGAGCCGCGTACCGCCGCGGGCGAGCTTGACCGTGGCACCCACCGGCTGGATCGGCTCGCCGACGCGGTGATCGTCATCGCCTACGTCATCTCGGTGGCGCTCTACCTGCGCATCCTGGCCCAGTACGTGTTCCACCTCTTCGGTGACGGCTCCCCCGTCGGTGAGCGGGTGCTCGCCGCCGCGATCGTGGGGGTCATCGCCGGGATCGGCATCGTGCGGGGCTTCCAGGGCCTCGACGTGCTCGATCGCGTCGCGCTGATCGGCGTGCTGGTGCTTGTCACGGTGCTCATCGTGGTGCTGGCCTACCACGACATCCACACCTGGGCCCAGGGCGGTCTACGCCG
>JAABUZ0100010284.1_pt1 | contig 10439 bp, 10 predicted proteins | sample 5562091 | NCBI WGS metagenome assembly JAABUZ01 (sample SAMN12813069, study PRJNA571459) | rock metagenome | isolation source: Antarctica rocks | place: Antarctica: Victoria Land, Linnaeus Terrace sud | collected 2015-12-21 | reverse complement strand
TGACCGTCGCATTAAAATTTCAGGTGCTCAGTGGAAACGGGAAAACGTCCCTCAAGTGCTAGCTCATCGTTGTGCTTACCTGAATGGACGCCTTGCTGTCGCTTGAATAAAAAGTGGGATGCTCCCTTTTTGCAGTAGTTTTAGACGAGGATGAACAGGTAGGTTTTGTAAGCTACCTGTAGTTAGGTTATCGACTACTGTTACCCTGTGACCTTCTGATAAAAGCTGTTCCGTGACATGAGAGCCAATAAAACCTGCTCCGCCGGTGACGATGAAATGCATGATTCTGAAGTTATAAATAGGATTTGAATTTTTAGATGCCCACTGCCATGACCTCAGCTTTACCTGGTAGGACTATAATCTTGCCATTTTGCCCGTAGCCAGCGGCGGGCGGGAACAGGCACTGTCTGCCGCCCTATCAGCTTCAAGAATCCTTTTATTTGCCTAACGAAATGCTGACTAAGTTCTAACAAACGGTACAAGATTGGATGGCGATACGGCAATAGCATCTTTTGAACAGCTTCCCAAACCTCGGTGTTCTTGAACCCTTGTTTGGATAAATACTCCTCTAGCCAATTCAAGAAAGTCAGATGTGCTGGATTCAGCCGGAAAGGATCGTATTGTCCTGTTTTCTGAGCAACATAACAGCTGGAATCCGGATGCTGTCGATACCTGTCCCAACACCCACTCTCCACGAACACCGATGCCTTGAGACACAGCTTAGCGAAAAAGGCTTGATCCTCGTAAGTACTACGGAACGATTCTTCGAATCCACCTATATGTTCGAATACCTTATGTCGCACCAGTACACCGCAGGTGGCAGGTGTCTCCGCCCCTTCTCGAAAGAAGAGAGTGAGCAGCGTTGGCGGCTTTACCAAAGTATCGGGCTGGACACCAAGTACGCGTCCGCGATCGCGTTCGATGTCATCGGGATTGCCTGTCCAGCTGTGCCACATCAGAGTAGAGCCATAGACCATAGCAGCCTCAGGCTGTGCCTCCAGGATTGCCACCTGCAGTTCCAGTTTGGGCGGCAACCAAATGTCATCAGAGTCTAAGAAGGCAATGTACTCGCCTTTGGCATTGCGGATACCCAGGTTACGCGAAGCACTCATGCCTCGATTCTGGTGACCATCGTGTTCCAGGTAGCGCACCTTTCCAGGGTATTGTTCAGCATACCGCCGGGCAATTTCAGTACTATCGTTGGTTGAGCCGTCGTCTACAAGCATTAGTTCCCAGTTATCGTAAGTCTGGGCAAACACGCTTTCTATGGCTTCATGGAAGAACTTCTCCTGAGCATTCAAGAAGATGATGATGCCAGAAACCAGTGGCTTGCTACTCATCGCATGTCCTTCTTTATCAGCCATGAAACCACTCCTCTAGCCGACGCGCAAACTCTTCCCCATCCCAATCCTCAACTACAACACGGGGTAGCTGAAAACAGTCGGTACTTTGCCAGACAATGTCGGCAGCAGTGGAGCAGGCGCAGGTAAATCCGGCTTCTTGAACGAGGGTGGTTGTCTCTGCCGTGTAATTGCCATGCGGATACGCGAAACTGCTTACCGGATGCCCCATAATCTCCTCCAGACAAGCTTTGCTTCGTTGGATTTCCTCCAGATGTGAAGCTGCTGGGAGCGTAGAGAGAAACGGGTGTGTTACTGTGTGAGCGCCAACTTCGATTAGTCCCCCTTGCCCCAGGACAGACACTTCGGCTAGCGTTAGAGAGCGGTGGGTCGGGCGACTGACAGACTCGGCACTAGCCCACGCCAATAGTTCATCTAGCACATGCCGTCGCTCATCTATAAGTAAAGGATGCAGCAGTTGATAAAGTTCGCGGTAGAGAGAATGGCGAGAAGTGGGGTTATCCTCTCTCAAAGCACTCCAGCAACGATGACGCTGATATTTTTCCTCGCTGTAATCAGCCGCTTCGCCTAATTTCCATTGGTAGGTGCTACCGTTGACGCTTAGACAAAGGACTTCTGGTAACGTACCAGGTTGTAGCAATAGCCTGTCTAGTTCATCCCACCAGAACTCACGCTCTTGTTCAATCGAGCCGCTGGTTACAAAAACTGTTGCTGGAATATCATATAGCTCCAGCAATGGTTTGGCGTTATGAAAGTTATCGGCGTAACCATCATCAAACGTGACGACCACCTGCCGGTGTGGACGCTCTCCATCCTGAAGAGCTTGGGTCAATTGCTGTAGCCGCACTGGGCGACCGTGTTTTCGCAAAACTTCCAGGTGTTCTAAGAAGTGGTGTGGGGTTACACACAGTGACCATGGATCTGTTTCCACTTCAGCCACACGGTGGTAAAGCAAGATTAGTCCCCCCGGCGCGAGTCGGTTCCTGAACCGCCGAGCAACCTGCCGCAATCTGCCGAGTCCGCGTATCCTCATAACGTCACCTCGGGCTTTACCGCCCTGACAGTAATTATGACTTCATAAGCGCGATCGCGGTAATCCAGTTCTTCCTGGCGCAGTTCCTCCACTGCCAGCCCTTGCAGAAATGAAATCGCCGCCAACACATTCCCATAAGTCTCGACCTTAACATTTGCCTTCGGGAATACCTCCTCGAACAGCCGCCGTCCTGCTTGGGTGGTGAAACTCCAATACCAGTAATCGCCCCATTGGTCATTGGCGAGCTGACTGATGCCCGGAAATGTGGCTAGCACGACTCCACCTGGCTTCAGGATGCGGTAGAGCGTCTTGAGTGCTGCTTTCACATCGTAAATTAGGTGCAGCGTCTGGGTCAGAACAAAGCAGTCGAAGCTGTCCGATGGAATATGGTCGGCACAGGTTAGGTCTGCTACGATAGTCGCCTCCGGGTTACCCTCCACTACATGAAGCACATCGCTTTTAGTGACGCGATCACCTCCAAACTTCCGAGTGTAGGAATTGTCCCCGATCTCCACTACACGCCCTCGAATATCATCGGCTTGGCGGGCGAGAAAGTTCTCGATGTAGTAGCGGTCAACAGGAAGACCGCGGTCATAGCCGAACTCTCGACTGATGGGCGTTAACCGTCGCAGGTTTCCAAAGCTTACTCTCCCTACCGGCGGCGGGTATGTATGACCTCGAAATTGAGTCCCTATCCAGCGGTGGATCGGGGTGGCAATGTCTGCCGCGCTATCAGTTTCAATTGCTTTTTATCCATAAAAAAACCTAAGACTAACAACTACAGCTTGACTTGATAGCAACTTAACTCCTCATTCACACCTCTTGATAACCACCAACCCTGCATATCGGCTGCCGTCAAGGAACTTCGCGCGATTCTAGACGCAGATGGCATCCGCGCTCATACTGAAGTAGTAGAGTTGTTGCAACGAAGTAGCATTTCGTTAACTTTGAGGTCGAAAATTTCTTCCCATCTTTTGATCGCTATTTCTGCACGAATGCGTAGGGCTTCGCGAAATTCTTGGTCTTCAATTAATTCATAAACTTGTCTAGTTGCCTCCTTCAAATCTAATTTCTTAAGTGGCAGTGCCAATCTTTCGTCTTCCCAAAAACGGCTCAATCCTCTGGCTTTCTGTGAGTAATAATCACCATCGAAAATGCAAATTGCAGGTACTCCTTGAGACAAAGCAAACGTGCAAAAATGGTAAGAAACACCCACCGCTGCATATGCTTGCCCAAGAATACCTTTTACGAGTGCCGCAGTGAGTTCCTCTGGCTTGTCCAAGACTTGAATGCGATCTCCACCAACAGCTTCACAAAGCCGGTATCCGGAGTCAATGTCACTGTCCCATATGTCCAAGGCAATCGGAACTACGACCACTGGTAGGTCGTATCGTTGTGATAGATTGGACATCAGGTCAGCAATGCATTGGATATATTCTGCATGAGACGAAGCGTAATTTCCGACCCGCACATTTACAGCAATAAACTTCCCGGGGGATAAACCAAAGCGCGACAAAAATGATTTAACGTGCTCTGAGTCAGCCGCAGGCACGCCAAAAGAGTCGTCTCCCATTACTGCAAACCGATTGGAGTCTAGGTCCGCTTGCTCACAAAAAACTAGGGAATCAGTGGGTTCACGCAATCCGATAAATTCGGCTTTTCGCAATGAGCTTTGCACTAAGTTTTTTGTCAACCAAGAGTGGAACGGACCAATTTGTTGCCCCGTGAAGATGACTGGCTTTCCCTGCGATGCAAGCGTATAGATCATATAGCAATAGTGCCATACGTCCTTAAGAAAAATATCTGTGAAGCCTCCCATGCCTACAAAGTGCATGGCATCATACGCACTACACCAATTTTCTAGTGTAGTGCTATCTGAGCCATCGCTGACTCGGATATCGTTGGCATTAATACCAAGATCGAGCATGGCGAGACTACTATGTATCCCTATGGTCTTGAGTTGCCTCTCATATCGTCGGATATATGGAATCCGATTTACGTATGCAACGCGAGGAAGTGGGTCTGATAAGCGCATCGTAACTCGGGTGACATTATTCCATTCCCACATTTCCTGGGGTAAAGAGAAATTGTCTAGAACGCAGAGATTAACACCCTTGGCTGTATGGAGCAGCCGGCGAACCACACCCTCAATCATTGCCATGTCGCCGAGATTGTTGCCCGAAGAATGATTAACCAAAACCTTCATCATATTCATACGTGTAATATTACGCAGGCAGTGTCCAACGTTGCGGGAAGCAGGCGCTACTATAGATAGACTCGTTGGTCACGAGGCGACCTCGCAAGTGTCCCTGCTCTACGTCAAAGACTGCAGCTCCTTCAACATGATCTTGCAACTCCCCGTTAGTTGTAATCGCAACGTTTATCCGGTAACGACCAGGCGTCAACAACAGCTCGTCCATTTCGCAGAGGAACTTAGGACCAATTTTAGGTTCGCTCAAGTCTTCGGCGCTATGCACAGCACTGTTGCAGCTGACTACAACTTGACCGTACTGATCATAGATTGTAAATGTAATTGAAGTCCCAGGTAGGATGGCGCTAACTTGAAAGATAAAACAGGTTGGACTCCCCGTGATCAAGGTGCTTGAGGGATACTCCCCCACAGTGGAAATGTCCACCTGAGTAAGCCTCACCTCTCCCTTGCCTCGCCGGTCGGTTCGTAGTGAAAGGTTTTCCGATGCTGTTTGTTCTAGGGTTCTAAGATACTTTCCAACAGCCTTGGCCACGTTATCCTTCATGGAAACAGTACCGTTTTGTAGGAGCAAACCACTATGACATAGAGCCTGCACCGGTCCCAGATTATGACTCACAAACAACACCGTCCGCCCTTCCCTTGCGGCTACATCCCCCATTTTTCCCAGACACTTTTTCTGAAATGCAGCATCTCCAACCGCTAGCACTTCATCCACAATCAAAATCTCTGGCTCTAAATGCGCCGCCACGGCAAAGGCAAGACGCACATACATTCCAGATGAATAACGCTTAACCGGAGTATCTAAAAACTTCTCAACTTCGGCAAAAGCTACAATTTCATCAAACTTCTTTTTAATCTCGACCTTGCTCATCCCTAGTATGGCACCGTTGAGATAGATGTTCTCACGGCCCGTTAGCTCTGGGTGGAAGCCGGTTCCAACTTCCAATAGACTTGCCACTCGCCCTTGGATAGAAATACTTCCAGTTGTAGGTTCCGTGATCCGGCTCAAAATCTTTAATAGCGTCGATTTACCTGCCCCGTTACGACCGATGATGCCAAGCACCTCACCTTGCTTGACCTCGAAGGAAACGTCCTTCAAAGCCCAAAACTCACCACCTGCTGAGTTGGAGACATCTTTACCAGAAGGTGCCAGCAGTTTGCGCCTCAAAGATTTGGCTCTATTGGCCATCGAATCGCGTAATGTTGTATATTCTTTCGGTTTCTGGTAACCGAGGATGTACTTCTTACTCAGGTTCTCAACCTGAATTACTATATCAGACACGCTTTTAGTCCCTACTTAGATGACATCGGCAAACGTGCGTTCCGTTCTGCGGAAGTACCAGACGCCACTGACTAATAACAGGGCGACCAATCCCATAGACAGCATAAATCCCGGCCAGTAGAGTTTTGCTTGCCCACCCAAAATGGCCCAGCGGAAGCCATCAATTACTCCCACTAATGGGTTGAGAGAGTAAAGTAAACGCCACTGCTGTGGTACAATACTGCTGCTAAAACCAACTGGCGAGATATACTGAGCACATTGAAGAATAAACGGCGTGATAAAGCCAAAATCGCGGTATTTTACATTCAGCGCTGCTAACCATAGCCCCGCACCGAGTGCAGCAGCAAAAGCAATCAAAATAAATAGCGGTAGTATCACGATTCGCCAGCTAGGAACAAAGTCGTACCATGCCATCAACCCTAATAATATAATACCAGAAATTAGAAAATCCACAAAACTGGTAAGCACCGCACTAACAGGCACCATCAAGCGGGGAAAGTAGACTTTAGAAATCATGTTGGCATTGCCGACCAAGCTGTTGCTACATTTCGCAAGTGCATCCGCAAAGAACTGCCAGGGTAGGATCGCGGCATAGACTAGAATTGGGTAGGGCGCACCCTCAGAGGGGAACTTCGCCAGGGTGCCAAATACCACAGTGAAAACAATCATTGTGATCAAAGGTCGGATCAGCGCCCAGGCAATACCAATAACGGTTTGTTTGTAGCGCACTAAAGTGTCGCGCCAAGTTAGGAAGTAGAGCAACTCTCGGTAGCGCCATAAATCTTGCCAATACTGGCTCTCCGTCTGACCCGCCTTAATCACTAATCTTGTTTTAATGGGATGACTCATAGCTGCAACCGACTGAAATTACTAATTTGCGGTAAGATGCGATGACCGAGGGCTTGCACGGAAGCGATCGCCATCGCCTTTAGCACGCTGGGGATAAAGGAGACTTGAATGGTCAGATTACTTGGTTAGCAACTTAGCTACCTCAAACATACCTTAAGCTTTCAAGCTTAGCAATCCCCTTAGGGACTCTTTCCGCTTGTGAAGTAACATCCATCACTAGCACAAGATCCGAGCACGGCTTAAGCACGGTCAGTTTGGTAAACCTGCAAAATTTGCAGAAAACCTTATAACTGCTGTGTGCGAATGTCACCTTAGTTCAAGTTTTACAGGATCAAGTTTTCAGAATTCTAGAATGCGTTTTAGTGGACTCAATCCATATTTTCTAAGCAATCGGAGCGGTCGAATTAAGTAATAGAGAAAAGAGATAGATGCCGGTAATGGCATAAACGCCTGGTCTCTTGCATTCGGAGTCATCCAACCGGCACGATGCATCAGGGCAAAAAAATGCCGCAGTCTGTCTTGTAAGCGTTCCCTAATCCCAATCCACAGGGCGACCGCTTCAACTCGCTCAAGTAACTTCGGCTCGTCAGCTTCGGAAAACAGCCGTTTGCGCACCGGCACAGCAAGCGAGGTGATCACTGAATCAGATTGTATTCTTTGCAACACGATCTCTGGCAAGGCTGTTTCTAGGAAATCGCTTACCAAAAGCAGGCATAGAAAGAGCATGCGCTCACTGCCCAGCGTACTGGCTTGCTCCATTACCCTCACCCAATCCATCTCCTGATGAATGCGGAGTAGTTCGGCAACGTCGCAAAGCTGAGCTAGACGTTCCCGCGTTCCGCAACAGTCCTGGCACCACTGCACGCAGAGGATCAAAAGCAAATCTGACGGCAGGAAATTGGCAACCGTGGTGCCAGGAACGGCTAGAGGCTGAAGACGTGACCATAAACCCTCGAAATCAAGTGATAAGATGTGACTCGCTGCGATCGCCTGGTGAAGATCCACGTTGACCCCTGTATCTTTGTGTACAAAGTGATACTCCCAGGTGAGTTCGCCTTGCAGTTGATATCCCTGAGAGATAAGTAGGTTCTTGGCTCTAGGAACGTCTCGCGGATGAACTAGGATATCCAGGTCGCAGAACTGCCGCAGCGAAAGGTCGCCGTAGGCTGAAACCGCCAATACGGGGCCTTTGAATGGAATGGCAGGGATTTCGTGCGTTTCAAACAGATTCAGGAGTTTGAGCAGTTCTGCTGTCAGGAACAGGTTGTGCTGGGCTAGACTGCGGAAGTAGTCTCGGAGCTGAGCCAGAGTAGCCTTGGGGACAACTTCCGGGCAGGTGGTGTTAAGGCTCCTGTACAAAAGCGGCATCACCCCATGGGAGAGGGCTGTTCGGATCAGATAGTCCCAGTCTATGTCCTCTTGGAGCAGGTTCCTGATCCGCTCGGCTTTCTCGGCGTCGATGCAGGTTCGGGCACAGCACAGGAGCAGTTCGTGTTCCGGACGAGTGTCCACTGCCGGAACCTTAGTAGATAGTTTGGGCATGATCTTGATGTGACTTCGTTTGCGTTTGTGCTATCCAAGATTGGGCGTAGAAACCGCCTTGAGCCAGTAGTTCGTCATGGTTGCCCGATTCCACAATTTGACCATTACGCATCACGTGAATCATATCGGCACGCATCGCCAGGGTGAAACGGTGCGTGATGACAATGGCAGTACGACCATTGGCTAACGTGCGGAATCGCTTTAACCAGTCAGCCTCAGCCCAGGAATCCATGGCGCTAGTTGGTTCGTCAAGGACAATGATTTGCGCCCGCCTAAGAAAAGCCCGGGCTAGCGCCACACGCTGCCATTCACCTCCACTGAGTTCAGCGCCATCAGCAAACCATTTTCCCAGCAGCGTATCGTAACCTCGGGGTAGGCGAACAATGGCCTCATGCGCTCCAGCACCTCGGGCAGCGGCTTCAATTTCAGAGGCGCTCGGCGCTGCCGATAAATCACCCAACGCGATATTCTGGGCGGCGGTCGCATAGTAAGGGATGGGAAATTGGAATAGAACCGTGATCAGGCGGCGGAATTCCTCAACTGATAAGTCACGGATATCAGTTCCATCCACCTCAACCCGACCAGCCTCAGGGTCATAAAAACGGCAAAGGAGCTTGATTAAACTGGTCTTGCCAGCACCATTATCGCCAACAATCGCTACAATCTGACCAGCGGGGATGGTGAGATTAAAGTCCTGCAGAACGGCTCGCTTGCTGCCGGGATAGCGGAAGGTAACTTGCCGAAAGCGAATACCCGTTTTTAAGCTTAATGGGACAGGAAGTGGCTTGTGTGGGTCTACAACTTGTGGTTGCAGCCGCAAAAACTCAAACAGGTTACTTATAAATAAACTATTACTGTATATTTGCCCCAAGTTCCCCAGCAGGGAGCGCATTAAATTCTGACCCTGATTAAAAGCTTGGTAGAAAAGGGCAAGGTCGCCTAGGGTCATCAACCCCAGCAAGACTTGCCGTGCCATCCAAGCCATGGCAGCACCAGAAATTAGGAGAGCGACAGCGCCAGCACCGAGACGAACCAAACTCTGGTCTTTCAGCAGCTTGAGACGCTCAGTTCGTAGTCGGCGGCGCAACACCTGGTAAGCTGACTGGAAATGAGAACCCAGGTTAAACAGCCGCAGTTCCGCAGCAACCGCACTATGCGTAATTAGCATCTCATAGTACTGAAGCCAGCGCCTATTTGTGGTCTTCTGCTGCCACCACTTGTGGTAGCGTCGATTGAGACGAAGTACTAGGTAGAAAGCTGGTAACGTGCTGACCAATAGGACGGTAGGTAGCCAGGCACCATAGGGAAGCAGTATGGCGATCATCCCGATCAAAGTAGTGCTGTTCTGCAGCAAGCTGCCACTGCTTTCCACCAGACCAATAGAACGACTACTAGCATCACTACGAGCCCGCTCTAAGTGATCGTAATACCCTGAGGACTCATAAAAGGCTAAATCCACAGCAACAGACTTTTCGTGAACCAAAGCACTGATGTGGTCTTGTACAAGTTCTGACTGAGCTGTACGGCTCCATTCAATCGCGCTTTGCAGAAACTCCGTCAGCAACAAGACCCCTGCCATTAGGACAACTGGGATCAGGATCGGCTGGATACTCTCCCAAGAGCTACCAGTACCTGCAACTGCTACCAGGCTATTGACCCCGAGCCGCGTCAGGTAAACAGTAGCAACTGGCAGTAGCCCCTGAATAACTAGCAGAACAATCCAGGCTAGAGTCCAGTATCGCGATGCGCTCCATACGAGGCGTAGTGTTTGGGGCAAATAGGATAATTGAGCTATAGCGCTGCCTAACCTGACAGTCAAGACTTTACCGCCCCACAACATGTATTTTCAACACCTAAAATCAAACCTAGATCTTCTTCCAGTAGCTTCACTAAGTCGGGGAGTGCTGCTAGTGAACGCTGCCTTTTCAAGCGATAGATCGGCACGTCCTTGACAACACTTGTGCACTGACGAAGATGGGAACTGACGAAGTCTGGGGCATTCAGTAAGCTAACAGCATGTGAATGGCGCACTAACTCCAACATTCATCCGGCATATTTCTCCCGTCACAACCGTTTCGGTTTGACGGGAGGGGAATGCCGGGTAGGGTATTAAGCTAGTGGCGAAGCTTGATCTTCAACATACTTGCGGAGATGGTCTAT
>JAABUZ0100010283.1_pt1 | contig 10439 bp, 14 predicted proteins | sample 5562091 | NCBI WGS metagenome assembly JAABUZ01 (sample SAMN12813069, study PRJNA571459) | rock metagenome | isolation source: Antarctica rocks | place: Antarctica: Victoria Land, Linnaeus Terrace sud | collected 2015-12-21 | reverse complement strand
AAACTAGACCCCATGCACACCCAGAACACCGGCTACACCGACGACCACGCCGCCTCCGGCCTCGACGCCCCTTTCCCCTCCATCGACACCTTCCAGAACCAGTTCCCGGCCTACGAGATCCTCATCGACGATCCCGAGTTCACCTCCATCTGCCCCAAGACCGGCCTCCCTGACTTCGGCGTCATCACCATCCGCTACATGCCCCGCGAGCGCTGCCTCGAGCTCAAAAGCCTCAAGGAATACCTCTTCTGCTACCGCAACCTGGGCATCTTCCAGGAAAATATCGCCAACCAGGTCCTCAACGACATCGTCAAAGCCACCGATCCCGTCTGGGCCCTCGTCAAAGGCGACTTCCGCCCTCGCGGCGGCATCTCCACTGTCGTCGAAGCCTTCCACCCCCGCCCCGGGAACTCCAAAGGCCCGCGCGCCTGAACGGGCTCCCCGAACCCTCGTCCAACGCGCGCCAAAGGCCTACCCGCCTCTCACGGCACCAGCTCGAACCGCTCCAAAGGCCTGCCCGCCCTTCACGGCACCAGCTCGAAGCGCTGCACGGCAACATGCGCTCCCACCCGGGAGCGGGCCCACCCCGGCTTCACCCTCACCGTTATCTCGTCGAACCGCTCCATCCGCATGCCGGCCGGGAGGTCGAAGCGCAGCTCCTCGTCCGTCATCCCTTTGCCGGGCCGAACCCCCGTCTCCTCGCTCGACGGAAGCACCTGGACCCCCAGCGACTGCTCGGTCCGCACACCTCCAGACCCGTCCTCCAGCAACAGCTCCAGCGCGATCACGCCCGGCTGATCGTTGGCGCTGCGCACGGCAACCCGGATCGCACGGCAACAGTCCGTTCCTATCGCTGCGCTCAATCTCTGGTGCGCCTCCATCTGTAACGGCCGGAGATCGGTGGAGCGGATCACCACCTTGGTCGAATCTCCCCGCACCACCCGCGCATCCGCCCGCGGCTGTCTCTCCGGGCTCCGGAAATACCAGTACGCCCCATCGAAGGGAATCACCAGCGGCTGCGCCTTCCGGAAGCTCCCCGGCGCCTGTCTCCCCGGCGGCGGCGGCGGCACGGTCTTCTCCTGCGGCTTCGGCGGCAGCGTCAGAATCACCCCCGAAAGCGCCCCATCCTGCGCCGACCCACGCGCGGGCGGCAGCGGGGGCGCATGGTGGGACGCCGCCCCCCGTCCCCCCCGCAGCAGCGTCCTCATCACCTCCGACAAACGTCCGCTGCCGCCCATGGACGGCGCCAGCGCCACCGCCGTAAGCACCAACGCGACTGCCGTTTCGCTCGCCGGGAAGCCGCCCGGCCGGTCCCCCGGTTCGCGCAGCCGCAGCGGCGTCCTCCACGCAACCATCATCGCTCCGGCCCCCAGCAGAAGCCCGCCCAGCGCATATTGCCACGACAGCAGCAGCGCCACCGCGCCTTCCACCGCAACCGCAACCATCACCATCGGAAGCAGCGTACGCCACAGGGGAAGCGGCTCCCCGGGCACAAACAGGCCCGAGCCGATCCCCGCCGGCGCCGCGGCGTTCGCGCTCCGGCCCGCCGTCGGCACACCCCGCCGCACAAACAACACAGCCGCCACCGCAATCGCCGGCGGCAGCGCGACCGCCCACGCGGACCCCTGCGTCGCCAGCAGCATAAACGGGGGCAGCAGACCCACGCTCAACCACGCCCCGCGAGCAACGGCACTCACCGGTGCCCGCAGCTGCCTCCGAAACACCCGGCTAACCCCCCACACCGCGACTACATGGACCACCGCCGCCAGCAGCAGAAATCCGCAAGCATCCGCCAGCAGGCCGAACCATGTCCGAAACGGCTCATTCGGCGTCCGGCACGCCATGCTCACCACCGCTCCGGTCACCAGCAGCGTCGCGATCGTCGGATACGCGAGCGCATCCGTCGTAGTCCCACCCTCCTTCGCCACAGGTTCTTGGATCAGGCCAGACAGCATGCTGCGCTCCTTCCCCCCGGAACACCCCCAGAATACCCCCCGACACCGGCAGCTCCCCCCGACCCGTAGCTTCCCCAAAGCCCCGGGCGCATCCGCACCGGTCATCCTACCGGCGAGCGGCCGCAGGCCATCTCCTCCGCAAGCGCCGGCACCGGCCACCACAGCTTATAGTGTTCTCACCCCATGCGCAGCCACCTCCACATCTCCTCGCTCCTCCTCGCTGCGGCGCTCGTCGCCCCCGCCCCCGCGCAATCCCCCGCCGGAAACAACCTCGGCCCCTTCTCCAACTCCACCGACATCGGCGCCACCCGCCCCGGCGCCACCCTCTACGATCCCGCCACCGCCTCCTTCCGCGTCACCGGCGGCGGCGCCGACCTTTGGGGCGCCGCCGACCAGTTCCACCTCACCTGGGTCAAGCTCTCCGGTGACGCCGCCCTCTCCGCCGACATCCACTTCGCCCCCGGCACCGCCGACCCCACCGCCAAAGCCATCCTCATCTTCCGCCAAAGCCTCGATCCCGCGTCCCCCTACGCCGACGCCGCCATCCACGCCGACGGCCACATCACCCTCCAGTACCGCTCCACCCCCGGCGGCAAGACCGAGGACTCCACCGCCCCCCAGCACGGCCCCGCCCGCCTCCGCATCGAGCGCCGAGGCGACCAGTTCGCCCTCTACATCGGCTCCGCGGACTCCAAAACCCCCGCCACATCCCCCGCCACCGTCGTCCTCCACGACCCCGTCTACGTCGGCATCGGCGTCTGCGCCCACAACGCCGGCCACCTCGAAACCGCCACCTTCACCAACGTCACCCTCGACCACAGCGCCCCACCCGTCCCCACCGCAACCCGCAGATGAACGCCACCACCGAACCCCAGCGGAACCCGCCCCAAACCTCCACCCCGTCCCTCGCCGGAGCCACCACCGCCCTCGTCCTCCTCACCGCCCTCAACTTCGTCAACTACATCGACCGCTACATCCTCCCCGGCGTCCAGGAGCAGGTCAAAGGCGAGTTCTCCCTCACCGACGCCCAGATCGGCTCACTCACCCTCTGGTTCATGGTCGCCTACATGGCCGCCTCCCCCATCACCGGCTGGCTCGGCGACCGCTTCCCCCGCAAACCCATGATCGTCGTCGCCGCCCTCTTCTGGGGCTCCGTCAACCTCCTCACCGCCTCCGTCCACACCTACAGCTCGCTCAACCTCCGCCACGCCGCCCTCGGCCTCGGCGAGGCCTCCTTCGGCATCTTCGCCCCCTCCCTCCTCGCAGACTTCTACCCTCCCGCCCAGCGCAACCGCGTCCTCACCATCTTCAACATCGCCATCCCCGTCGGCGCCGCCCTTGGCTACCTTATCGGCGGCTCCGTCGGAGAACATTACGGCTGGCGCACAAGTTTTATCGTCTCCGCCATCCCCGCCATCCTCCTCGCCATCCCCATCGCCCTCTTCCTCAAGGAGCCGGCCCGCGGCCAAATCTCCGGCGCCTCCCCCGACGATTTCCCGGCCGGCAGCAAGGCCAGCCTCAGCAAGGGAACCGTCCTCAGCCTCCTCCGCAACCCCGCCTACCTCTGCTCCATAGGCGGATACGCCGCCGTCACCTTCTCGCTCGGCGGCATCTCCTGGTGGATGCCCTCCCACCTCCAGCGCATCGACGGCCGTTCCCAAACCTCCGCCGCCTTCCTCATGGGAGCCATCACCGTCGTCGCCGGCCTCGGTGGCACCGTCATCGGCGGCTTCGTCGCCCAGCGCTGGTCCCGCTCCTCCGCCACCTCTGCCCACCAGGCCCTCTACCTCGTGCCCGCCATCTCCGCCCTCCTCGCCACCCCACCCGCCCTCGTCTGCTTCTTCGGCCCGCAGGTCTTCGGCTCCAAAGCCCTCACCCTCCCCGCCCTCGCCCTCGCCATCTTCTTCATCTTCCTCGGCACCGGTCCCGTCAACGCCGCCACCGTCAACGCCGTCCGCCCCGAAATCCGAGCCACCGCCCTCGCCGGCCAGCTCTTCCTCATCCACGCCCTCGGAGACGCCATCTCCCCCCGCATCATCGGCGCCGTCTCCGACCACTCCGACCTCGCCGTCGGCCTCGGCTCCACCCTCATCACCCTTGTCCTCGGCTCCGCCATCTTCTTCCTCGGCGCCCGCTTCGCCCCTCCCCTCCAGCCTCAGGCTGCCCCCAAGACCGCTTAGCTCCCAGGTTCGACCGCGGATCAGCGCCCCCTCAAGCTGCTCTTCTCCTTCTCCCGAAACGCGCGCTCCTCCACGGCGAGCTCCACGCGCTCTGCCTTGGCCGCGACCTCAGGGTGCGCAATGATCCGTCCGCCGCGAACCGTGGCCCCGACAACCAGCCCAGCGGAGATCAACACGAAGTTCTTGATGATGTACTGACCCTCGAACGTGGGGAAGAAGGGGAACGAAATCCAGGTCTCGTGCCGAAGCAGAAGCAGCGGAAGAAACGTCCCGGGAAGTTGCAGAAAGAGCAGCGCCACCGTCAACCGGAGAAAGCGTCCGCTCAGCATGCCGAAGCCGATGATGCATTCAAATAGCGCCAGGACGTGAAGACAGATCTCGGGCCGGAAAAGGTGAAACGTAATCATGCTGAGAGTCCTCTCCGCAAGCACGTCAATGGGCGTCACAACCGGAAGCAACTTCAGTACGCCGAACCAGAGAAAGATGATGCCGAGAGCGATACGGGTCACGAACAAACCGTGGTGAGCCATCCGCCGTACGATCCACTGCTCGGCATGGTACGCGGCGAGCATCGGGTGCACCGAGAAAAAACGCCAAAGACGCGTCAAGGAGGAGAGGGAAGGAACACTCGGGTCAATCGTTGGTGTGGTTGGCATGATGGCGTGCTCCAATCTCTCACAAGCTCCATGCGGCGCAGGTACATCGCAGGGACTACTCTAAGTACGCCGAAAGAGGCACGGAGGATGCCAGCAACTCGGAAAGCCCAATCCCCAACCGCCGAACTCCTTTCGCCAACGCTGTCCCGCTAGGTATGCTTACCTCGACACCCACAAGCGATCGCGACATCGGTCCCGGCCAGGAGGCAACTCAAAGTTGCGCGTAACACTCGCCTTCCAACTCCTGGCCTGGCTCATCGCGATCCCCTGGATCTGGAAGGCCATCTCCGCCAACCTCGGCCTCCTCCGCGTCCCCGACCTCACCGCACCCACCTTCAATCTTTCCCCCACCGGCAACCCCGCCCTCACCGTCATCGTCCCCGCCTGCAACGAGCAGGCAGCCGTCCGCGCCTGTCTCCAGTCCCTGCTCGACCAGGACTACCCCAACCTCCACATCCTCGCCGTCGACGACCGATCCACCGACAACACCGGAGCCATCCTCGACGATCTGGCCGCCCTCCACCCCCACCGCCTCACCGCCCTCCACATCACCGATCTCCCTCCCGGCTGGCTCGGCAAGACCCACGCCATGGCCCTCGCCGCCCGCCACGCCCAGACTGTCCACGCCCCCGTCTGGCTCCTCTTCACCGACGCCGACGTCCTCTTCCACCCCGAGGCCCTCCGCCGCTCCCTCGCCGCCGCCGAGCGCACACAGTCGGACCACTTCGTCACCCTCCCCACACCCGTCGTCAAATCCACCGGCGAAGCCATGCTCCTCGGCTTCTTCCAGGTCATGAGCTTCTGGGCCGTCCGCCTCTGGCGCGTCCCGGACCCCCGTGCCAAACGCGACTCCGTCGGCATCGGTGCCTTCTCCCTCATCCGCTCCTCCGCCTACCAGCAAATCGGCGGCTTTGAAGCCATCCGGCTCGAAATCCTTGAAGACCTCGCCTTCGGTCAGCGCGTCAAGCGAGCCGGCCTCCGGCAGGGAGTCGCCCTCGCCCCCGGTCTCGTCAGCGTCCACTGGGCCTCCGGAGCCTTCGGCCTCGTCGACGTCCTCACCAAAAACCTCTTCGCCCTCTTCCGCTTCTACGTCTTCCTCCTCCTTGCCGCCTGCGTCACCATCCTCCTGCTCAGCCTCGGCCCAGTCCTCGCCCTCGCCCTTCCTGCCACCCGCCTCCCCGGTCTCCTCTCCCTCCTGGCCATCGCCGCCTTCTACCGCCTCGCCCATCGCGTCAGCGGCAACCCACCGTCAAGCTTCTTCCTCTTCCCCATCGCCGCCCTCCTCCTCACCTACTCCCTCCTCCGCTCCATGGTCGTCACCCTCCGCAACGGGGGCGTCACCTGGCGAGGCACCTTCTACCCCCTCTCCGAACTCCGCAAACACACTAACCCCAGGTGGTAGGCATGTTGCCCGCCCGTCCTTCTCCAGGATGTCGCCATTGCGGTTGGCACTGAATGCCGTGTGGGCCAGCCACGCGTACAGCTCAAGCGCGAGGGGAGAGCGCTTCAATGCTCGAAGAGCTCGCATATCCACCGGCACGGGAGCTGCGGTGATGGCGGCATAGAGGTCTTCCCCCAACTCGACCCAGCTCTGCCAGAGATTGTCCTGCTGCGATCGCGCCGGGTCCCACCAGAGAGTGCCTCGGGGTGCGATCTGCATGTTTACGTAGCTCTTGCTCCACTCGCGCTTGTCCTCAAACGTGACGATGGCTCGAAACAGACGTTCCATCTACGAGTGGAGCCTGGCGGTATCCCCGCGCTTCCCTCTCCCAGTTCGTGGGTTCAGGCCGATCTCTCGCATAAAGGAATCGAGGCTGTTCCCGAGCCGAATGCGCCGGCTCTTCTTCTGAGTTGCTTCCGTCACGAGCCAGAAGAGAAGCAGACGTGGAATGGAGCCGTAAGGGTAGAGAGGCTTGCCCGTTTGGATGTCGACGGACGGATCGCCAGAGTGAGATGTCCGTTGGTGCGCGCCCCAAACGGAGACATCTCCGGGGTCGGAGTGAGGGAGGGTGCATTGCACAAGTTGGCGCGCCATATAGGAACGCTCGACGGCCTCCGGGCTCATGCGGATATCGACGGCCGCGTCGATCAGCTTGTCCGCATAGCTGCCCTTTAGAGCGTCTTCTTTGATCTTTCGCGCCATCCTATGGCTCCTGCAATGTGAATGTTTGAACTGTTACACGCCTGAAATTATGAACGTGCGGAAATCCAAGTCTGCAAAAGCTCTTCGATCAACTCAGACCGATCCTGCTTGATGCCTGAGTCTTCAAGTGTCCGGTTGGCGGTTTTCTTGGTGGTCTTCCTGAGGAAGATGGTGGTTGGCTCGAACTCGGGATTGCTACGCTTCCCTGCCGGCCTGCCTCTCATGCTGATCGGCGTCGGCTGCGGTCCGGGTGTCGAGTCCATTGTTGATCTGGATGTTCCTGGCGAACGGTCCTAATGGCTCCAAACTTACCCATTGGTGATCTCCTCCCTACTGCTTCATAGGCGTCCCATGCGCGGGCTGCTCGTTCGTCCTTGACGCCGTATACCGGCACTCCTCCAGCTGCGGCCTTCTCGAAGGCAGCTAGCCGGGGAATCTCCGGCGCGAACACAGGGAAGCCCTCGGTAACCAGCCTTTCCCTGAGCTGCTTTCCCTCGGTGCGAGGGGGTGGCGGAACCTTAGTCAATAGAATCTTGTACCGGCTTACTTTCAGAGCCTGAAGCTTTTCGAGCGTGTGAATCAGGCCATCGGTCGCTACAGTCTCCGGCTCGGCTGGAATCACCATCAGGTCGCAACCCTCTGTTAGCTCCCGGAAGTCCTCGTCCGATGGGTTTCCTTCGGTGTCGATGACGACGTGCTCATAGTCGCGCAGGTGCTTTGCCATCTGTGCGGCGGGGATCACCTTGAAGGGAAGCCCCTGGCCCGTTCCGCGCTGGCTCCATTTTGTCGCGCTGCGGATACCGTCGCCGTCCACTAAGAGGGTAGGGGCAAGGCGCTGCAGCTAGCCGCCAGGTGAATGGCCGTCGTCGTCTTGCCGACGCCTCCTTATAGCTGGTCACTGTGACGATCATTACGTCTCGCCTTTGTACAGGTTTACCCGTGCATTCATCTGCATGTCTAGCAGTTTGCACACGCATAAATGCGAACTCAATGAACTCGTCGTCGGTTGAAAACCTCAGCAGTTTACTAGTACTTGCATGGAGATTATATACTTGATTCCCGTGTCTAAAAGGGCTACGATTACCTCAGAGTCGAGGTAGTCATGAGCGCGAGCACAATCAGCACCTTCCAACTTTTTGCAATGTTTCCCGATCAAGAGACAGCACGGCTTTACCTAGAATTGCGGCTCTGGCCCGATGGCGTGAAGTGCCCAGTATGCAAGGCTGGTGAACGCATCACGACGCGCAAGGGTGGCTACTACCGCTGCAACGCCTGCAAGGAAGACTTCACGGTTCGGACGGGGACGATTTTCGAACGATCCCATGTGCCACTGTACAAGTGGATCTATGCGATGTACCTGCTGGTTACCTCCCGCAAGGGCATCTCCAGCATGCAACTTGCTAAAGAGATCGGTATCACTCAGAAGTCGGCATGGTTTGTGCTTCAGCGGTTGCGTGAAGCTTGCGGCAACGACCTCACCCTTCTCCGGGGCATTGTGGAGATTGACGAAGCCTATTTCGGCGGCAAAGAGAAGAACAAGCACGCGCACAAAAGGCTGCATCTTGGGCGTGGTGGAGTTGGCAAAACTGCCGTGATCGGTATGCGCGAGCGCGGTGGCAGGACTAAGGCTAAGGTGATCCGCAAGGTGGAAGGCATCACCCTGCACGAGACGATCCACGAAAATATCGAAGGTGGTTCGAAGATTCACACGGACGAACACCTGGCTATCAGGGCCTTGGCTACTACTACATGCACGAGAGGATCAACCACGCTGCTGGCGAGTATGCGCGGATGGGCGTGACGACGAACGGCATGGAAAGCGTCTGGGCTGTAATGAAGCGCGGTATGCACGGTGTTTATCACCACGCCAGCGCCAAGCACATTGGCCGTTACGTTAACGAGTTCACCTTCCGCCTAAACGACGGCAACGTAAAGCGTCACACGCTGAATCGGCTGGATAGCTTCATCGCGGCGTCGAAAGGTTGCCGCATTACTTACGCGAGCCTAACGGCATGAAAGGCGCTCCGGACGAACTGAACCGAATCGTAGATAAGGTTCTGGCCTACAGGCCGAAGCCTAAGACGAAGGCTGCGAAAAAACGAAAGAAGCGCAGAGCAGAGAAAGAGAAGAAACCCGCCTAGATGGCGGATTTCTTGTTTGGAGGAATAAATGAAATCACAAGAAGATGCAGTGGCATCTGGCATGCTACTCGGCGATGTTGTAGACGTCCTGCTGAAGGCTAGCGCCAACTCAGCAAGGGAACCAGCAAAGCGAATCCCTGTTCCTAAGAATGTGGTCCTTCGCCCGAAGTCGGAAGACTCGACAGTGCCCTCGCTACTGCAATTTGATTCTGGACGATAGCAGCGAACAAGTATTGCTTTATCAGCATCCATTGCTCTGCCGAGAACCCCGTTGCTATCAGAGCATCCTCAGCATCGTCCATTTCCTTGGTTACCCTACTCATCTCTTAGTCCATGTCCATCATCGAAATCCTTTGCCGCTCATCTTTGCAGAGCCTGGGAGTCAAGTATATAAATCCCCTTGCATGGCACTAACCCGCATTGGCATGTGGCCCCATCTTCCTGAACACGGTGTCTAATCGAACAAAGTCCAGTTCAGATTGGAGATCGCATGAAGTTGGCATGGTTGGCATTGTTGCTTATCTCCACAGGGCAAGTACCCGCGAAAAGCCGGACGGCTCTGGTTGAAAGCATTACGGTTCAATCCTCGTGGGGTGGACTAGGCAAACCTCGCCGGTCAGAGCTGCTGATTGAACGCAAAGGGAAGGACTACATTGCCAATGGGCACCTCATCCGCTCAGAGCAGGTGCAGGCACTGTTCAACGCTGTTGAAGAACCCAGCACCGCCGGCCCTGTTCTGGCCAATGTTGGCATAACGGCTGGCTGGTTGCGGGATCGTGTGAATACTGCTGGGAAGTTTGCTACGTACGTCGATTACGTAACAGGAACCGAAGACCAAAAGCAACTGTTCCGGTCAGCATTTGTCGATCAAGCTATGGCTCAGCGCAGGTTGGAAACGCTTTACCAGAGCTTCCATACGGACGACTATCGCACATGAACGTCATCTTCATGTTGAACACTGGGGCGAAGCTCAGTGTGTGCTCGGATTCACAGCATCCTCTGATGCTCCCATGGAAAGTGGGCAAAGGGGAGACTGCAAAGGAAACGTATAATGCTAATGTTTCAAAGGCCTTAGCCGCACTTTTACCTCACGATTTCGCAAACCGGGAAGCCCTTACAAGCGGGGATGAGTACGTAGACGGTTTGGTTGGAGAGCTTGCAAGCTACACCGGGAGCGACACAAAGATTCGATGGGAGGCACGTGGAGCTCAAGCGAAAGCCGGAAATGCGCTTGGCTCTCTAGGAGCTTGTTGAAATAGGTACTGATCCACAGGCGTAGGCGGTGCTGAGTTCGTCTCAGGGAGTATGCGTGGAGATGAGCGGTTTCAGAATGAGATGTTCAGTTGTGTGACGTTGGAGCAGCG
>JAABUZ0100010281.1_pt1 | contig 10440 bp, 7 predicted proteins | sample 5562091 | NCBI WGS metagenome assembly JAABUZ01 (sample SAMN12813069, study PRJNA571459) | rock metagenome | isolation source: Antarctica rocks | place: Antarctica: Victoria Land, Linnaeus Terrace sud | collected 2015-12-21 | reverse complement strand
GCTCGGAGGGAGCGGGCGGTCGGGGAGGGATGGGGGTAGAGACGCGCACCTGCCCATCCACGCCAATCGACACGTCCCGCGTGCGTACCGACGTGCGGGGGCGCACGAACTTGCTGTCGTACTCCTGCATCACCTGCCCGTAGATGATGCGCCGGTCGTGCTGCTGCAGCTGGAATCTGTGGCTCAGCAGCTTGAGCTGGCCGGAGAGGAGGAGGAGGAGGAGTAGCGTGCGCAGAGAGGCATACACGCACCCCAAGAAGGCGTGCAGCGGGGAGAAGTAGCAGAAGAAGGAGAGGGTCAGCGGAGGCGGCTGCCAGATGCCCACCTCCCACACCTCCCTTCCCGTGCCATCCGCATCCTGATCCTGGCCAAACAGGCGCACGAAGAGTGGCGAGTGGGAGGATGGTCGCTGCGGCTGCACGCGCACGATCTTGGCCGAGGGCGTGCGTGGTGCATCTTGCAGGGAGGTCTCAAACAGCCGGTAGGCCCTGCGCGTGAAGAAGCAGCGGTACCCGTTGACCAGGCTGAGCGCCACCAGCACCACCACCAGCCCTCTCCCCCACCCTGCAACACCAAGACCTGCACCTTCACTCCTCCGCGGGGTGATGAGGACGTCGTCGGACTCCCTGCTGCCCGCCGCCGCCGCCGCCAAGTGCAGCACCACATTGGCCACTACGCCACCAGGGATCGTGACCTGCCCGTCCACCTCCTCCCAGTCCACCGCCGCCCACCTCTCCACCACCGCGTAGAAGGCGTCGCTGGGCAGACTCTGTGCTCTCTGCCACAGCGAAGGCCGCCGGACCAGTCGTGGTGCCATCAAGTCCTCCAGCGCCCATCATCCACCCCCCCCCCCCACCACCACCATCCATCCAACCACCATGCGATCGCTCCTCCTTCTCACGATAGGGCTGGCAGCAGCGCAGTTTGGGCCTGCACTGCCCGGCGCCCAGGATGCCTTCTCCGCGCAGCAGGAAAAGACGATCCCCGGCAACAACCCGATGATGCTGTGCGATGACGTGGAGGTGCACGAGGTCACCATCAGCAGCCTGGACGTGCTGCCCAACCCGCCCGAGCCCGGGAGCGCGCTCAACATCGAGGCGGTGGGCACGGTGCACAAGGCGGTCACCAACGGGAGCTACGTGCAGGTGAGCGTGAAATGGGGCTATGTGGGCTTGCTCAACCAGCGCTTCGATCTATGTGATGGTTTGAAGGAGGTCAACCTGTCGTGCCCGCTCGCCAAGGGCACCCAGGCCCACGTCACCAAGCAGGTCGAGCTGCCGCGCGAGATCCCGCCGGGCAAGTACCATGTCGAGGCGCGGGCCTACAGCGAGGACGGGGAGCCTCTGATTTGCCTCGAGGCCACAGTGCAGATGAAGCTCAAGGTGTAGGGCTTGGTGTATAATGATTTCGTTCTTCCCCCTCCCTCCCCTCCACGGCCCCTCCATTGCTGTCACTCGCCAAAGAGCCGACGCACTCGGCGCAGCACGCTGTCCTTGTCCGGGTCGTAGGCGTGGTCCTTGCTGGGGATCTCCAGGAGCGAGGGGAAGGGCTGCGTGTAGGCGTCCACGCGGTGCCGGATCTTGTCGGCCAGGTGCTGGTTGATGAGCAGGATGCCCACGTCCTTGCGCGTCGTGAAGTCGTCAAAGGCCCGCTCGATCTGCCCGGCCTCCGTGCGCGCGTCTGCCACAAAGAAGTTCTTCCTGCCCTCCTCCTGCACATGGCCAATGCCGGCCAGCAGCAGCCCCGTCGTGCTGTCGTCGTCTGCAATCACAGCCAGGAACTCTCTCTCCGCCGTCATTCTTTTCTTCCTCCTTTTCCTTTACCTCTTTGGTCTTCTGCTCGTCGTGGGTGGTTCTCTTGGGATGAGATGGGCACGACTCGACGTCTCCTCCACCAACCGCCCGGACCTGCTGCCGGAGGAGCGCGTGCTGCTGGTGCAGGCGAGCATAGGACTCTATGAAGGCGGAGAGAAGGTGCAGCGGCACCAGGACGGGGCCGTGTATCTCACCACCCACCGCATCTGCTACATCGACCGGGCCCTGCCCAAGAAGCACGCCGTGTGCCTCCAGCTGCGGGATGTCACGCACCAGGGGCTGGCGGCTGGATTCCTGAAGCAGTCGCCCAAGCTCACCCTCACGCTAAAGGAAGAGACGAGGGAGGAACCAGCGCTCTCGACCTGGATCTGCCCCATCTGCTACTTTGCCAACCCGCTGCCCGCACACTACTCGCCCCTGCTCCCGCCCCCGCCGTGTCTCACATGCGGCATGAAGCCAGACCCCTCGGTCCTGGCGCCGCAGGTGGTGGCCCCGGACAGCGCCGCCAACCAGGCTTCCTGCCCCCGCTGCACCTTTCACAACCACCCCTCTCTCACCGTCTGCGAGATCTGCGGCGAGCGGCTGCACGCCAAGAACCTCCCACCTGTGCTGTCTCCCAAAGTGTCCTCCTCCCCGGCAAGCGTCAAGCTCTCCTTCCACAACGGCGGCGAGCGCAGCTTTGCAGATCGTGTGCGAAGTGCACGCGAGGCGAGGGAGTGGGACACGCTGCATGCGGAGGTCGGGGCGAGCAGCACGATGGGGTCTGGAGCCGGCATTGCTGGTCTCGAACGGGCGGGGGACGTGCGGCGGCGCAAGAACGAGCTGGTGCTGGGCGGCGCCTTTGAGGACCTGGAGGCGCTGATGGCGCGCGCCAAGGAGATGGTCGCGCTGGCGGAGTCCTTTGCCGCGCAGCTACACAGCAAGACCGTTGCTACTACCATCACCACCTCCGACCCCAGCGCACAAACAACGCTGGCTGCGTCTGCACGCGCTCTCGGGCTCTCAGACCCGGGCGTGACGCACGACATGGCCGGCGACTCCTTCCACGCAGAACTGGCGCGCCAGATCGCCGACTTCCTCGACCGCGGCGTGCTGGAGCGCGAAGGCGGCGTTATTACGCTAACGGACGTGTTTTGTCTCTACAACCGCGCGCGCGGAATGGGGCTCATCTCGCCGCACGATCTCTACCAAGCAACGCAGCTCTTCCATGCGCTGAACCTACCGATGCGCATGCGTCGCTTTCGATCCGGGCTGGCGGTGGTTCAGCGCGCCGAGCAACGGGAGGAGGCGGTTGTGAAGATGGTGCTGGCGTTCGTCACGGAAGCGGGCGGTGCTAGTGCGCGCGAGATGGCGGGCAGGTTTGGATGGAGCGTGGGGATTGCGGCGGAGGAGCTGGAGCTGGCGGAGGTGCAGGGGGTCGTGTGTCGTGATACGGCCGTCGGCGGAACGCGCTTCTACCCGAATCTGATTTCTCGTCCCGTGTCCTAGTCTACACGACATCCTCCTTCCAAAGGACGTTAGGTTAGTTGATCGATGCGGAAACCAACAGCATTCAGACCAGTGATTTCACAGAGGAGAGGTTGTGGCGGAGCTTGACGACTGGAGCGATGCTAACATGATGTTGGTTTTCGCGCTCTAGGCGTTGGCCATTAAATAAGTCGCTTGGGAAACAGAGAATAAAAGACTGCAGGATACGATAGGAGAGTCCATGGATAATTTCCAGGACGATTTGAAAACAAGAACAAATGCATGGACAATGACACTGGAGCCTGTTTCACCATGTGAGACAGTGCGACGGGTTTTAGGTACTGGATAGGTGTCAAGCGCGCGGCTTGCCTTTCTCGAAACGTTCCTTCGTATTTGACTTGACTGTCTTCCGTGACTAGAGAAACATACTATGCGAGTCGCGTCTGGCATCTGAACATCGTCGTGTAACTTTTGCAATCCGTCAAATCGTGCCCATGTGCGCGTTGCCTCTTCACATTCCCTGGTGCTGCAATAAAATCCACAGCTAGCACGCGTTGGAGCTTGTCAAAGAGTTTGAAGTGTCTTATAGAAAGGTTTGCCTGTCCATGACTACGGCCGGAGGGAACACAGATATGCTGGTGGAGGTAGATACGGCCTCGGAACCTCTGGTTGGCGAGCAGGCAGCCGTGTGGAAGTCGGTGAAGCGAACACCCTTTCTGCCCGAGCTCGAATGTTTGGTGAGCGGTTGCGGAGGAGAGCGGCTGCCAAGCATTACAGACATGCCGTAAAAGCCGGGACGCGAGACGGGCTAAAGCTTAAATGTACAACCGGGGCAAGCTGACGCCTTCTACATGAATCCTCATTGGCTGAAATCAGCTCATATTTCCGTTTGGGTAATCAACGTGGCGCAGGGAGGGGGAATGTGGGGAAGTGCTTCCGGTTTCCCACTCGGATATTCCCTTATCCTCCCTCCCGCCCTCCTTCCCCTCCCTTCCCCTCTCCACGGAGTCGGTTAGCTGCGGCTTTCCGGCGACCCTCGATCGCTTCCCCTCCCTCTTTGCCCTTTGTGGGACAGAGACCAGAGCCGACCGCAGACTTTATAACCCCGCCCCGCCCTTCCATATTCCCCCCCCTTCCCCTCCCCCCTCTCTCTCTCCCTCTCCCTCCCACGCCCACTCTCTGACTCACACGCAGCATGGAAAAGAACGAGCTCCACCAGATCGACACGGATGGCATGGATGAGATTGCCCCCGCCGCCGCCGTCCCCAAATCAGGCATGGTCTCCTTGGGGGAGAAGGAGGTCACGGAGGATATGCGCGACAAGATCAGCTCCTTCTACGGCCGCAAGGCAGAACACGACGGTATCGCCCCCAGTCGCGACTTTCTCTACATCCTCGACAAGGTGAACGAGATGACGGAGGAGGAGGCTATGCGCATCCTGGTCAACGCCATCGAGTTCCACAAGGACGACCCCAACTTCCCCGGCCCCACCATGACCAAGATCCGCCAGCTGGTGCAGGGTCCAAAGGCGGAGGGGCTGGAGGACGTGAGCGACTTTGACTTTGACTTGCGGGCTGAGGCGGCCATCATCCACTACCACTCGCCCTACCCCGAGGTGCGCTCCGTGACGGAGCCTTTTGACGATCCCACCTTGCCGGTGGAGACCATCCGCTCGTACTTTTTGGGCATGGTCTTTATGGTGAGGAGGGTGTGTGCGTGTTTGCTAACAAAAGGGCGGAGCGACGGCAGTCAATACCTTCTTTTCCCCCCGACAGCCGGCTATTAGATTGGCCGCGACCGTGCTGCAGCTGCTCCTCGCTCCCTGCGGCTTCTTCCTGGCCCGCGTCCTGCCAGATTGGGGCTTCAGTATCCGCGGACAGCGTATTTCTCTCAACCCTGGTCCATGGTCCTACAAGGAGCAGGTACCCACCATGTCGTTGCTCTACTAATTCACCCAGATGTTTTCCACTATTATCTTCAACGTCGCCAACTCGGCCGGTGAGTTGCAGGAAATGCGTTGCTAACCACAGGTGCCGTGTATTATGTGTATCTTGTGCAGGAACTCCCCCAGTATCTCGATCAGACGTGGGTCACCTTTGGATATGAAATCGTGCTTGCTCTCTCCACCCAATTCTTTGGCTTTGGCTTTGCCGGTCTGCTGCGCCGCTTTGTTATCTACCCCATCACGGCCATCTGGCCCAAGGTGTTGCCCACAATTGCCCTCAATCGCGCCCTGGTAATTCCAGAGAAGCGAGGCGAGATCGTGAATGGCTGGAAGTTGACCAGATACAGGTTCTTTCTTCTCGCCTTCCTCGCCATGTTTCTGTACTTTTGGATCCCAAACTCGCTCTTTACGGCCTTGCGTTCTTTCAACTGGATGACGTGGATCTCCCCAAACAACTTCAACCTGGCCATGGTGACGGGCTTCTATGGTGGGATGGGTTACAACCCGTGGGCCACATTCGACTGGAATGTGTCTGGGACCGGAATGCTTGTCACGCCCTTCTTCAGTGCAGCGCAGCAGTACGCAGCTCGATTTCTTTCTGGGCTGATCATTTTCGGCATGTACTACTCCAACTTCTATTGGTCCGCGTATACCCCTATCAACAGCAATGAGTCCTTTGACAATACTGGTTATGTGTATGACGTGAATCGTATTCTCAATGGTAAGGGCGGCGTGGACGTGGCCAAGTACAAGGCCTACTCCCCACCCTACTTCTCGGCCGCCAACATTTTCGGCCAGGGTGCTTGGTTTGCGTGGTATCCCATGACCCTCTTTTATGTCTCCATCCAAAATTATCATGCGTTGATGAAGGCCTTTTACGAGATGTACCGCGGCATTCGCTACCGCACCTCGCCTTACAGTGGCCAGGATGATCCTCATTCCCGCATGATGAGTAGATACAAGGAGGTGGCCGACTGGTGGTTCCTCGTGGTCCTGCTCATTTCGCTTGTTCTCGGCATTGTGGCCCTGAAGGTGTGGCCTGTGAATACACCGGTATGGACTCTGTTCGCCGTCATTGGTCTTAGCGCCGTATTCCTCATTCCCTCTGCTCTTCTGCAGGCCAATGCAAACGTGAGTCTGGGATTCAATGTGCTCTTCCAGCTTCTGGCTGGATATTGGTTGGTGGGGAACCCAGAGGCCCTCATCATCGTCACGGCCTTCGGCGAGAACTTTGACTCTCAGGCAGAGAACTACATTTCCGACCAAAAGATTGCGCATTATTCCAAGATCCCTCCACGCGCCATTTTCCGTGGCCAGATGATCTCTGTGTTTGCCAACTGCTTCATATTCATCGGCATGCTCAACTGGATGGTTAGCAACTTTGACAACGGTACGTTGTGTCAATGGAACAATTCGTCGCATTTTGTATGCACGGATGCTGTCCTTGTTTTCGCCTCGGCGATTGAATATGGCGCATTCGGCGTCAAGAACTTCTTCACCGTGTATCCCTTCCTCCCATACTGCTTCCTCATGGGTGGCGTGGTCGGTATTGTGTGGGGTATCGTGCAGAAATTCGGATGGCGGTTTAAGGACGGTATGCGCCGACGTATGCCTGAAGGAACATTTGCATCTGCCGACAAATGGATCTTCCGTCCCATGGAATGGTGCTCCTGGTTCAACCCGGCTGTCTTCTGGGCCGGTGTGCTCAACTGGACCGGAGGCAACAATCTCTCCTATGCCACAAATGGACTTTACCTCTCCTTCATCTTCATGTACTACATCAAGCGTCACTATGGCCCATGGTGGGAGAAGTACAACTACCTCCTAGAGGCAGGATTTGATGTGGGTGTTGCCATCAGTGGTATCATCCAGACATTTGCTTTTGACCTTATTAAGGGTGTGAGTATCAAATGGTGGGGAAACCACGTGGCCATTGCTGGCGTGGATTATGTCGCGTACAACCAGAACGCGTCGCTTCTTCCAATCCCAAAGGTGGGTTACTTTGGGCCTGCGCCAGCAGACTACCCGATGAAGTTTTAGTAGTCATTAGTGTGGTTATCGTCATTCGTTCAATTTTCATTGTTCCTGTCCATTTCTTTAAAGTTCGCAACCGGGTTTGGGTTTGTGCTGAGTCCACAGCCTTTTATCCCTCCCACCGGCAACACACGCCACATCCGCCCCAGCCAAGCTTGGGGCAAAAGGATGAAGATGTATGTGGGAAAGTGTTTTGAAGCTGTGGCAGAGCTTCCAGGGAGCTTTTCATTTACTTGACGAGCGAGGTAGAGAAAGAGAATAACGGATTAAAATAAGCATGGATTATTAAATGTGAACCCACATAGCGGAAGGCCAGGTGGCCTGTCCAAGAAACCAGGTGTAGGGCTCCGCACAGATAAAATAGATAAGCAGTGCAGGGCAGATATCATATTGACATTGCTGGTAGCAGAGCAGATAACTGTCATATCTGCTCTACCATGCTCTGTGCGGAGCCTTAGTTTTTGTGCAGTTATGCTGACCACCATTTGATTGCGAGCATGGGCACCGGACAGCTCGACGGTTGCCAGGTAGGAGAGTCGCGTACTCGCTAAGTTGAATGCGTATGCAGACATATTCTCCGATGATGATATGGCCGCAGAATGCGTGGAATGAAAGTCATTCCACAATCATCCCACAATCATCCCACGCGCTGACACATATATAACCTGCCTTTCCTTCCCGTCGCTGCATGCGCACCTTTGTCCATCCTTCTCATCCAGCGTGGTGTTTAGTCGCGTGTGAAGAAGGCGTCTCTGGTCATCATGTGAGCGGCCTCCCTGGTAGCGGTCAGCAGGCTCGACGAATGAAGTACCCTTTGTCCCATAGTCAAGATGTCTTTAGCGAATGATGCATGTGCAAGGTTGGAAACGTGCTGCTGCTCTCTTTTGCCACCAGTGCATGTCAAAGAAGTCAACAACCAAATCCAATGCGCCGCCAATCAAGCTAATGAAGAACAGACGACGGCTAGACAGACTACTAGGAGAAATACGCGTGGACAAGGGCATGATATTATTGCTATCGGTCTGCAGTTCACATAAAAACAAGTTATTTCTTTGTGTACGTGTGGTGTTCGTCCTGGGTGGGGGCTCCGGTGGTTTTGTTCAACGAAGGGCCCCCTTTTTTATACTGAATTTAATTCCTGGATCAACAACCCTAACCTGCCCGTGGTCAATGTTGACGCATTCACGTGATTTGAGCCATGAGAGCAATACAGGCAGCATTGCGATGATTTGAAGCGCCAACATTTGGGCCCCGAATGGTGAGCCCTGTCCCTACATGGTGGCAAAAGAGCAGAGATTACGGGATGTTCTATTGAGCGTAATAATTTAAATGTGTCGCGCCCATACGAACTGTTGTTGTCCCTACCAAAATCCACATAAATAAGTCCTACTTCCCACCTTCCTTCCACACCAACACCTATTTCGACACGCTCTTCTTTGAATCCAAAGAGCTCAAAACTATTGGTACTACAACACTTTCGACTACTCTACACCATCTCGCACCTGCATCAATGCTTTCCTTCGGTGCACGAACCTTCACCACCACCGCCCATCTAGTGGCTTACTTCATCTCCATTGTCCTGGTCGCAAACATTGCGACCGATGGCCAGATGGCCGTCTTTGGACATACCCTCATCTCCGCCACCTGGTCGCTATTCCAGGTGGAAATCCCGGCACCGGCAACGGTGCAGGTTCTGGCCACCCCCTGTGTGGCGCCATTGGCCTCTCCTGTCTCTACCTTCGGCCTTCCCGCCCCCTCGCCTCGCCCGGCACCTCAACTCCTCCTCTCTGGTCTCGCTCAGCCCGTTTCGGTTCCGTCTCCGGTGGTTGAATCTTCGCAGGCAAAGCGCTTTCTTTTGCTTGCTTTCTTGGTCGGGTGGGTATACCTGTGCGTGCCAGTCAACATCCTGACCTTCTTGGCCGGCTGGGATGCGCACGACTCAGACGAAGCTTTTCACAAAAGCACTACCACTCGGCCGCCATCGGAGGAGTTTGACACAGCCGAAGACTGCGACACTGCCGACGACTTTGATACCGCCGACGACTTGGACACCACCAACGACTTGGACACCACCGACGACTTCTTCGACCTCGAGGCTTTGCAGGTCCTCGACGCCGCGGAATTCGAGCTAGAGCTGGAAATCGCGCTCGCCGAGTCGGCTGACCGCTTACATCAACAGCCGAAGTCCAGTCGAAAGTCCGGTCGGAAGTCCGGTCGAAAGACCAAGCGAAAATGCGAGAGCCTGGGTGGACGAGGTGGGCCGCACGGTGTCGCGCAAGCGGGACTAGAACCGTTCGCGGAAGTCGACGAAGCTGAAGACGACAGTGTCGCGGCGTGGAAAGCGCAGGACCGGTCGATTTCATGGGCCGACGAATAAATGCTTTCGCGCCGAATGCGAGGTGGGCGGCTTGGAAACTGGGGCAACCAAACGCTGCCCCCACACAAACAACCCCCCTAAAAAAAAAGAAAAAAAAAAGAAAAGAAAGAAAAAGAACAAAAAAATTCACTTCCTAATGTATATATTTTGGGCTGGGGTTTGAGATGTCTTGGCTGGGTTTTGAGGTTCGTTTGCATTATCTCACAGCTGATTGCCCAGAAAACCAAAAAATTACAAAAGTACAAAACAAATTTCTTCCTTTTTGATTCATGGATTCTTGGATGTAAATATGTTATATGGGACGGGCTTTGGGTTTGTTTCTCTTGGCTTGGTTGCTAATTACTTAGAAAGTGTCGGCTGGCAGCTGGGGCTTTCTGGCTGACCGGTAGAGCTCGCAACGGAAGGCCAAGTCATGGGTCTATATGGCGCCTCCAAGCTCGCCGCACAAGCTCTTTTTCGTTCTCGCTCTTCATGTCGCTCTGGTCAGGTTCATCACTATCAAGTTCGCGCTAATTCCAGTGTCAACTCTGGCTCAATACTCTTTGGTTTATGTCTCGCTCATTCAAATTGCTTTTGCGCCTCGCTCTTGGTCGCTCAATTTGCTCTTTCGTTTCTTCTTAGCTGCTGGCTCTAACAGCTCGCTCTAATCTCTAACTTCTCGCTTTAACTGCTCGCTCTAACTGCTCGCTCTAACTGCTCGCTCTAACTGCTCGCTCTAAGTGCGCGCTCTGACTGCTCTCTGCTCTTCTAGTTGTTCTGCTCTTCCGCCTACTTGGGTTGCTCTTCCGGTTCGCTTGGATCCG
>JAABUZ0100010279.1_pt1 | contig 10440 bp, 15 predicted proteins | sample 5562091 | NCBI WGS metagenome assembly JAABUZ01 (sample SAMN12813069, study PRJNA571459) | rock metagenome | isolation source: Antarctica rocks | place: Antarctica: Victoria Land, Linnaeus Terrace sud | collected 2015-12-21 | reverse complement strand
TGGAAACATGGTCAAGCCCCAATGGTGAAACCGTGCAAACGCCGGTCACGGTTGTCGCGGTTCGTACAAAGCGCGGTTGGCAATTCGCGACGGCGACATTGCGTGCGACGCTGCCCGCCTATCCGCCGCTCAATCGCGGCGATGTCGTCGTCATCGGCGGTATCGCGACGCTCCACCGCAACGCGTGGCCGGACGCGGACGGCTCACTCTATGGTCAATGGATACGCATCGAGCGGCGCGACGACCCGTCATCACTGACCGACATCCGCTATCGCGCGGTTACGCGCTTTATCGCGGGGATCGAGCGGCATGTTCGGTCACCGGAAGCCGGTCTGACCGCCGGGATGCTGCTGGGAGAAAAGACGGTGCTCGACGCGCCGACGCGCGATGCCCTGAATGCGACGGGGACAACACAGCATATGGTTGTGACACAACATCGCCTGCTCTATCTGCCTCGATTGGCAGGGATGCAGTGACTTCATAGCGCGGCGTGTGATCTTTCCGGTATAAGCGCACCCGCACGTCAAGTGCGGACAGCAGATCGCGGCGTTCCTGATAGGTCAGTTCCTCGACATTCGCACCCACGGTCGTTACCCAATCCTGTAGGCTCGTGAGATGATCCTGCGAGGTCTGCCAACTGGCTTGCCGGGCCTGAACCGCATCGCGTTCGGTGTCGAGTTCACGCTTGCGGGCCGCGAGCGCCTTCAACTGCGCGATGATCGGCGCGGCGGTGTCCGCATCGTCAATCACTTCCAGCGACCGGCTGAGGTTCGTCCGCTTGCGATCAATCTCCGTGATCGCGCGCTCGATAGCGGTCAGATCGGCGTCCGTGGGGTCATTGGTTCGTAGTTTCTCGACTTCTTCCGCGATCACTTCCGGGCATGTGATGATCGTCTTTATCTTCGTCCACACAGCGGTGTCCAACTTCTTTGCGCTCATCGCGAAGGCGGGGCAGTCCTGATGCGGAGCGGAGTTAGGATCGCACGAGTAGTAAGAACGTGCCGCCTGAGTCGGGCAGTCCTTCGTCCATACCGCCCTGATCGGCTTGCCGCAATAGCCGCAGACGATGAAACCCGCCCGGAGCAGGAACGCTTCGGGGTTACGATTGTTGCGAGTTGCTTCCGCCTTGTTGCGGGCAAGGCGCGCCTCGATCGCCTCGTACATCTCACGCGACACGAGGGCGGGAATGGTACCTTCCGGCAGAATGATATGCTCCGCGTCGGGCCGCACGTCGCGTATCTGCTTGCCGCCTACCTTTTTTGCCGTCGTGCTATTCCCTACCGCGATGCCCGCGTATGCCTGATGCCGCAGCATTGTGCGGATCACGCTCGGATGCCAATGCGCCGCGCCATTGGCAGTGAGGATACCCTCACGATCGAGAATGGCCGCGATGCCGCGTAAGGGCGTGCCACCGGCTGCCAGCGTGAAGATACGCCGCACGATGGTCGCTTTGTCCTCATCAATCTCATACGCGCCCTTGCCTTCATCGGTCCATCGGTAGCCAAAGAGCGGGCGATTCGACGGTCGCAGTTTCCCGCTCCGCATCCGTGCCTGAATCCCGCGCATGGAGCGTTCGCGGAACTTCTCGCGTTCCATCTCCGCAGTAAAGGCGCGGACATTGGCAAGGAATTCACCGAGCGCGGTCTTATCGTGCTGACCGATCACGAACAGGAGTGCCACGCCGTACCGCTCGCACTCATCTATCAGCACGGCAGAATGAATCTGGCGGCGTGAGAGGCGATCAGGCTCATAGGCAATGATCGCGTCGTACGCCCCGCTACGGGCCGCTTCGCGCAATGCGGTCAATCCTCTGCGTTCCCAGAGTTCGTAGCCGCTATGGACATCCTGTTGCACCGCAGTGACCGTGTAGCCGAGTGCGGCGGCGTGCTTCCGGCATGCCTCTTCTTGCGTCGGCAGGCTGTAATTGTCTTCCTGCATCGTCGTGCTGACTCGGCAATAGATCGCTGCTTTCACGCTTCCCCTTCTTCTCTTCCGTCGCTCTTTGCGTCGGCAATGATCTTCCGCGCCTTGTGGTAGCCGATGTGCTTCTGTTCGATGAGTTCCATCGCGAGCGCGGCAACACCTACCCACGTCGTTGGCGCGCCGAGCAAATCCCGTGCGCGAGCAGAAAGGTCGGTAAGGTATCTACTCGCATCTTCCGCGCTGCCTGTCAGGTACAAGATGTAGGACACGGCGCTGTCGAGATCGCCTTGTGCGCCCCTCACGTTATGCCGTCCCCGATGGATGAATTCGGCGGCGTCGCCCGCAAGTGAACAGATGATGGCGCGGTCTAGTTTTCGGCGGATGCGTGGCGAGGTATCGTACTCCGGGTGGAAATCCGGGCCGAATCCGCGATAGATGATATGACCGAGTGTCATCTTTTCCTCATCGGGGATGATTGTGACGTAGCGGAACGGCAATCTGAGTTCGTACGCCGCGACCGCATGCCCCGCCTCATGGTATGCCGTCCCCCACTCGCGTTTGGTCGGTTTCCCTGCCATCCGTCATTCCCTTCATGAGCGGGCCGGTTGCCCCCAGTAAACGGGGAAATCATTTCCTCGTTCTTTGCAATAAAACAGGCGAAATTATTTCGGCTGTTTGATCATCGCGGCTGCTTCCGCATCGCCTTGAGCGAGGCGACCGCCAGTCCGTCATCTAGGAGAAAGTCATAGGCTTGTCCGGCGACGGCCATCGCCTCGAATGCCGCGCGAAACGTCTCGTACCGCCTCTCGCGCGCGTTCGGGTCGTCCGATGGGAGATTGCGGGTGTTTCCGGCGTTCAGTGCGTATTCAAAGCACTCACAGGCTATGGCGAGGTCCATCGCCTCATCGGGCTGGATCTCGATAGTGATCCCCACCCCTTCGATCTTCACGATCCTCATCCTCATCCTCCTTATTCTACCGGGGCCGGAACATCCGGCCCCCTGAAACCGATCCTATGCCGCCGTCTCGATGTCATCGGGCGTCGTCAACTCGTGGCACGTCAGCATCCGATCAATGCGAAACGTCTTCCACTCGCGGCGCATCGTGCAATATGCCTTGCAGACGATCTTGTTCTCTTTCGTGAAGGTGATGCTGTTCGGCCAGAGCACTCGCGCATCCTGCCCGCCATCCAGTCCGACGTACAGCACGACCACCGCGCTACCGTCGCGCATTGCATCGGCAACAGCGACGGCAGTAGCGAACGAACCGAGGCAGCCGGAACGCTTGTAGTAGACGCTCATTGCCGTCGTGATGAGGTTGAAATCGGTGGACTGGTCAATCGTCGCGGGCAAGAGCATGCCGGACTTGCAGGTAACGGTGCGGGGTGCGGTAGACTGTACTGTAACCATGTGGGGTATCTCCCTCTGGTTGCCGTCCGGTGAGTGCTCCAACACTTACCGGACTTTTCTGTGTCTCAGGACTGTTCCCTTGACACTCTAATATTATCACGGTATCATGCCTATTGCAAGGGGTTTGGCAAGGCAATATTGGCACGATATGATGAGAGGAGATGGAAGGCTTTATGACACTCGCACAGATGGCAGAGGCTTTAGGATTGCGCGATACGGCGGGGCTGCGACGATCCATCGCGGCGGGCCGGTTGCGCGCCGAACTGATGGGCAAGACCTACATCGTGAAGGATGCCGAAGTGGAACGCTACCGACGTGAACTACTCGGCAAGCGGGGTAGGCCGCGCAAGCCGGAGGGTGGTACGGAATGAGCGACGGAATCCCGGCGGGCGGGTTTGTCTCAAAGTTGTACAAAGAAGGTTGTGACCCAAGAGAGCACCTCTACACGCGGCGGCTCCTTTTTCACTATACGAAGACGAAGACCGCGCTCGAGCACATTTTCCCATCGATGAAGATCAGAATGAGTTCGATGCGGGCCATGAACGACCAATGGGAGAGTTCCCCGTGGCGCATGAACGTCATGGGAGACTGGCGCACACACGACCACGCGCGACTAACTACAGAGGTTCAGCAAGCGGTGGACAAGTACTTGAAATCGGCGGTTCGTCTCGTATGCTTTTCCGAAGACCAGCCGGACGAACATCCCGAATTCGGCATAGATGAGTACGGGCGCGAAGACCTCATCAAGGGATGGGAGCATGACCGCATGTGGGCCCAGTATGCCGAGAATCACACCGGTATCTGCTTGTTCTTTGATCGTGACAAACTGCATCGGCGCATGGAAGAGCATTTTTCCGGTGGAGGAACACTAGTCCACGGCGCAATGGCATACCTTGATAACCGCGTAAGGAATTACGAAGAACCGCTACGTCGGCTCGACTTCGACCCATTGGAACGCTATTACAACCCTTCCGTGGACGGCGAGATTGAAGCATACGTGAAGCAGTTCCGCAGTGCATACTGGCCGCACCTCTACCTCCTGAAAGACCCCGACTGGCAAAGTGAGCAGGAATATCGGTACGTCTGGATGGGTGAAGAAGTCCCCCTAACCGACGCGGAGGACATCTCTATCGAGGGCTGTCTGACAGCAATCTGTCTCGGCGCATCTTTCCCAAAGGCTTACGAAATCAACATCAGGGATGTCAGCGACCGTACCGGCGCTCAGGTATTGCGCATATGGTATCCAGACCGACGTATCTTCATCGTTCCGGCATGGGAGGATGATCGCTTTGAAAGAGAAATTATTTTGCCTCTTCCTCCGCAAGGGTCATAAGCGTCAAACGCGATATACCTCTGCGCACATGTTTTTCCACTCGATAGAGGAAAAATCTTAGGGTTTGGCAATTGCCGTGAGCATCGCGTTGTCGGGGATTGCTCATGCGATTTCCTCCCCGTCGCCTTCCCGCCCCGGTGCTGCGAGCAGTCCGGCGACGGGTGTATCGCCGTCAATCGTGCCAATAAAGTCGTCATCATCCCTGCGCCGATCAACCTTGATTGTGAAGGTCCGCGCGACGAGCGGATGCTCCGGGTCGCCGCTGTGCTTCATAGTGAGCGGTGCGTCCAGCCCTTCGAGGCGGGCGCGCCGCTCCATCAGTCGCAAGAGGTAATGCGCGGCGGCAATGTCGCCACCGATTGCGGGCTTCCAGTAGACGTACCAGAGTTCGTCGAGGCGTTCCAGTTCGAGTCGCTTGAGAATGGCGACGGCTTCCCGATTCGCTTCGTTGATTTGCCGCAGCATCTCGGTCACGTCGCGCTGTGCCTGAACGTGACTATATTTTGGGGGGATGCCCTCGACTTCGCGAAGGCTCTCAGCGATCTGGCGGTAGGAACCGCCCTGTCTACGCATGTCTAACGCCATATGCCGTCGCTCGGCAATCGCGATCCTCTCTGGTGTTGCGGTTCCTCCGGCCATGTAACAACTCCTATAAGGTACAAAGTGCGATGGGCCGCACTCGTGGCACGGCCCGGATGCTTTCTCGGCTATCGTCCCGTCGTGCCGTACCGCTCCTGGATGTATTTCGTCGCCTGCGCGTGCGACTGTAACTGCGCCGCCGCATCACGCCGTCCCATGAGCGCGGCCCGCTTCTCGCCGTGACCGACGAACAGCCGCGCGCGCAAGAGGTTCAGGGCCGCTTCCAGGCGGGCGGTATCGTCGCCGTAGCCGCCTCCCGGCTTCGTCTGCTCCACTTCGAGGCGGCGCTGTCCATAGCGCGCGTAAAGCGCCCATGCCGCCCGGTCGTTTTCTCGCGCCGCATCTTCCACGCGATCCGCGAGTGTGCCGACGCCAAGCGATTCGGCATCTTCCCGGATGAACCCCGCCAGCGATCTCGCGTGCGAAACATCGGGGGCGCTCAATGCCGAAAGCGGATCGGCTTCGCGGCGGTCGAGCGCGTGCAGGCCATCTTCCGCGTCGGCAATCTCCGCTCCCGCCGCCTCTCCCGCAGCGGTGAAGGTGCGACGGAAAACGGCTTCGGCTTCGGCGTCGCGACGTTGCATTTCTTCGGGTGCGTAGATTGGTTGCCCATCGCGAAAGAAACTGGCCCGCGTCGTAGCGAGCGTGGTTCCTGCGGCTTCGACTGCGGCGGCATGTTGTTCCAAGTTTTCCATTTTCGTCGTCCCTTTCGTTCGTCCTTCATTCCATCTTTGCTATCCACTCGGCAACGACGGGCGGGCCGCGCGCGGGGTACGCCACCATCAAGGCGTCCCTTCCCGCCGCGCGAGATGTTCCATCAGCAACCGTGCGTTCTCCGGCACGTCCGCGAACGGGTCGAACATGAACCCGATGCGGCCCGCCGCACGGCGCACGTCCGCCGGTATCTCGTGCGTCTCTCCCGCCCGCGCCGGTGCGAGCCAATCCCAGAGCAGGTCGCGCTCTCCGTTGTCCGGCGTAAGGGGCATGTCCGGCTCCGTGAGCGAAAACACAGATGTCTGTGTTTCGGGTGAACCTTGTGAACCTTGTGAACCGAATTCCACTTTTTTCTTCTTAGTATCTTCTCCGCGAGGCTTTTTCCCCGAAATAGGTTCACAAGGTTCACAAGGTTCACGCTCAGGCGAATTGGGATCGGGCAGGGTACGAAGGCCGATGCCGAGCCAGTGGAAACCATCGCGCTTGCGCACCCGCGTAAATCCCCGTTCAGTGAGGCGCGCGCCGATTTTGTTCTGACTCTCGCACCGTTCGCCGTTTTCCTCAGCCCATCCGACATACGACACATAAAGTTGCTTCGCGCTGACGATCGCGTGCGGATGCTCGGCACAACATTCCGTAAGCCACTTGCCGACAATATCCATCTCATCGTGATATGCCTTCGTCGCGCCCTTCACCTCTTCCGGCATCCCGAGGCCATTTTCGAGCCAATCGCGGCACCCGTCGAGCGCCCAATTGAGGATGCCAGGCAGTTCGGCACGCAACTTCTCGGGCAATGTTTCGTCGCGCTCATCTTCGGGGATTGTCACGGTGAAGGGGATCAGCCGGAGCCGTCGCCAAGTGCCGAGATCGGTTCCCCGGATGACTGGCTTGTGATTGGTCGAGAGCACGATTTTGAACGTCGGATCGAACTCGAAGAACTCGCCATGCAGGAATCGCGCGGTGATCCGGTCACCGCCCGTCAACTGCTTGATGAGAGACTCGGCAAGCCGCTTGCCTTCTTCGACCTCGGACGCGGCGACCAGGCGCGCACCTTTGAGCCGGGCAACGTCGTTCGGGATACCCTCATTGCGCTTCACCATCAGCATCTCGCTTGGCGTCTGCATCGCGTAGGTGCCCATCACCGCCTGCAAGGTCTGCATGAGCGTCGTCTTGCCATTTGCGCCCCCTCCGTAGGCGATCAGAAGCACGTCCTCGCGGGTATCGCCCGTCAGTGAATAACCGGCCATTCGCTGGATAAACGTGCGAGTGGATTGGTTCGGCTGAATCCGGGCAAGAAACGCGTCGAATGTTGGACATGTCGCGGATGCGTCATAGGCAACGGGCGCAATCTTCGTGATGAGATCGACCCGGTCGTGCGGTTGCACCTTCCCGGTTCGGAGATCAATCGTGCCATTCTCGACATTGAACAGCCACGGATCGGCGTCGAGCACGTCCGGCAAAACGGGGAGGCCCGGCTCCGACTTGCCGAGATTTATCATCGCGCGGATGCGGCTCTCGCTCTCGGAACGAACCGCGTGCTTACTCAGTTCGATGCGGATAGCGTCAATCGGTTCATCCGCCGCTTCCCGGTAGATTGAGCGGGCCGTTTCCTTTGCGCGTCGTTCAACCTCAGCGACGTTATCAATCGTCCATCGCCCTTTGTCGTAGGCAAGCCACTTGTTGAAGGGGTGGCAGAATCGTAGGTCGTCGCCATGCTGCTTCGCGAAGCGTCCGGCATTCGCAACGTCCGTTGTTTTCGACGGCGTGATACTCGCGGGCGCGCCGCCAGCGTTGGGGCGAATCGGGGTGATTGCGGCGCCCGTCGCACCGCCCACGATGTCGAGCAGGTCCGCGTTGAACCGCTCGATGTGCGCCGCGAGTTCTTCGGTGATCTTCGCGCCGGGCCGACCTCGCAATCTGCCATCCGGCCCGATGCTGAGGCGGATGCCAAGTTCATGCAGATAATTGAATAACGCCGCCGCGTTCTTGAATGGGGGTAGAGGTTGCGCGCTCATAGGATTTTCCCTTCCCCAACGAACGCAGCCGCGTTATCGGTCGCGCGTGCGATCAGATACCCTAGCCTGTTCTCGCCCTTGCGCTCTGCGAGCGCCGCCCCGCGCGGCGAAAACCGGAACGCCCCTGCAACCTCCGAACGTGTCAACCCCAGTCCCATCAGCGCAGCGCATAGCGCGGCATCGGCGCGGCTGGCATCGTCGCCGTACGCGGCATCGTCGAGGTTCGCGACGCGCATCATGCGGGCAGTCAGGCGCGGATACGCCCATTGCCAGAGGGCATGACCGGTCAGCATCGCGGTGGTCGCGACGGCGATTGGTCGCGGTTGCTCTTGGTCTGCTTCCCCGAAGAGGCGGTGGTAGAGCGTCGCCAGTTGTGGTTGTCGCTCATTGATCGTCGCGGGGGTATTCGGCACACGGTGCCCGGTTGTCGCGAAGAATCGCAACTTGTCATACATCTCGATTCGTCCGACACGGTTCCGATCCCCGATGAGTGGCGCGCGCACAATCGTATGCACCCCCGTACCGGAAATGGAGAACTCGCTGTAGGAATCGAGCAGCCCGATCATCGCCCGCACTTCCGGGTCAATCTCGCCGGTCGCCAGATCGCGGCACTTGTCGAAGTCAATGCCGGTAAACGGGTCGTGCGGGGTGAACACGAAGCCGATGCCCGCGAGCCGGTCTTTGCGGTAGCGTGCCATTGCCATAGCGAACGTGCCCCAAGTGGATGGGGTATCCACCCGCGCGTGGAAACCCATGTCCGGGTTGATTGGTATTTTCGTCCCCTTGCCGCCACGCTCGACCATCTTCACCGCGACGAACTGGCCGTATTCCTTCATCGCGGCGGGAATCGCGTGCCCGAGGGAAAGAAGAGATGTGAGGTCCCTCACCGCTCACCGCCTTCCGAGCGCCATGCCTTGATAGCCACCTCTGCAACGATGCGCCGGGCGCGATCGAGTTCGTCTGCGATTGGGTGCAATCCACGGGCGTGCGCTTCGTCAATTTCGACGGTGATGACATCAACGAGAATTGATAACCGGCTCTGGATGCCAGGCGCGTTGCACCGGACGATGGTGGAATTTAGCATGTTCATTGCTACTCCTTGAAATGGAGCAGCGGGCATGTTATTCTTACGCTCAGTCAAGAATCCAGCCCGCCGCACAGCCTCGGAATGACGATCCGGGGCTGTCGCTTTAGGCCGTGTCATGATGCTTTTTCGCGTCAACCGGGATCGGTGCGAGCAGTCGTTGCCAGATTCCCTTCCATAACTCCTGTCGGAGGCTGAGGGGGAGGGTAGACGCCGATGTGCTAGGCTTCACGAACGGTCGGGTATCCGCCTGTGCCGTTGATCGGGGGGCGCGGGTCGCCTGAGAAACTACGCCGCGCTCTTCGGTCTTCTCCAAATTATCCATTCTGCACCCCACTCTCGGTGGGATCGGTCATGGCGTGCATCGGGGGTATCGGGGATGCCTCCGGGGCACCGTTCAAGGCCCTACGCAATAAATAGCGCGCCTGTTGAAGGGGATCACGCTCCTCCTCCTTTGCACGACGAACCAACTCGTCATATTCACTTTTGGGGAGATGAAGTGGGACCAAATGTGACCGCATGTGTGCCTCCTTTCGAGGTACACAGTGCGATGCGGGTTCGCCAATTAAAGCGAATTAAGTCAGCGATACTTTCTGCGCCAAGTTTTCAGCGTGGCGGGTGATACACCAACTCTCGCAGCAACATGATCCCATGCAAGGGACGGGTAATCGCGCTTCAAGGTCGTTGCCTTCAGCGTTAGTTGCCTTTGGTATTCCTGTAACTGTTCACTAAGAAAAGGGCGACCACGATTATTCTCTATCGCGACAAGGAGTTTGAATCCTCGGGTTGCTCGCCGAATTGCCTCGTCCCGATCCTCTGGGGAATACCCGACGAGATTGATGCTCTCATATGCCATCCCGTGCGGCGGTCTGTATATTTCCGCATACGCGTATCCGTCACCATGGGGGGTGAATGCTTGCGCGACGCGCACAAGCAGATCGATATCAACGTGATCCCCCTCAATCTGTGGGCTGAAGGTACACAGGAAGACAACTGCGTATCTCTGCCATTGCGAACCGAACTTGCTTCCCGGAATCCGCACGCAATGCAGATGAAGCGGCTGTCCAGGGATGGCGAAATCCGTAGCGAGACATTGCCAGCATAGCATCCGCCCGTTGGGATACGTAACCGTCTCTCCGCATCGTGTGCATTCGCCGTAGGAGGGTTGCTGTTGCATTAGGGGAAACCTCTCCTTAGTCTGCCCCCTAGTGGGTCATGCCGCAATTGACTGGCATTGAGCGATTGCAGCGGAGCCGCCCAGCAATCGCTGTCGCGCCCGATTTCGCCGTTCCCAGCGTTTGCCCTCCCACACAAACGGCGTGGG
>JAABUZ0100010278.1_pt1 | contig 10440 bp, 11 predicted proteins | sample 5562091 | NCBI WGS metagenome assembly JAABUZ01 (sample SAMN12813069, study PRJNA571459) | rock metagenome | isolation source: Antarctica rocks | place: Antarctica: Victoria Land, Linnaeus Terrace sud | collected 2015-12-21 | reverse complement strand
ACCAGCACGGCCGTCATCAGCCAGGCCTCCTTGTGCAGCCGATAGTACGGCGTCCCCGCCGTCGCGCTGAACGTGTCCCCGCAGGTCTTGCAGCGGTAGCGCCGCTGTTTCTGGCTGTGGATGCGGATGTTGCCCGCGCCGACCCGCCCCTTGTCGGGACAGGTCTCCGTGCGGCAGAATAGCGTGGACGGGTCCATGCGTGCTGCTCTCCTGGCCGTGTGGATCGGACACGACTACTGATAGCATGCCGCATGTGGCCCGTCCCTGTCATCCCCCCCCTGCTCCACACTTTAGTGGGGTTGTACCAAAGGCGCCAATCCGACGTGGAATCAAGTATACACGCCACTGGACCCGACGTATGTAGCAGAAACGTACCGTTCTATAGAACCCGAAACAGGACGACGATTTACCACGACTCCCCTCACGGGACCAGGAGGGGCGGCGAAGGGAAACCCCGTCTTTGACTGGAAGGGGCATACGCGTGCATGGCGCTACAGTCAAGAAACGATGGAACGATTGGACAAGGAGGGCCGTCTCTATTACTCCAGTACGGGGTATGCGCGACAGAAACTCTACCTGGACGAGTCCAAGGGTATTCCCGTGCAGGACGCGTGGAACGATATCCCTTCCCTATCAGGCGCGCATGCGGAACGGTTGGGATATCCAACACAGAAGCCACTCGCCCTGCTTGAGCGCATCATCGAGACGAGCACCGACCCCGGCGATGTGGTCCTTGACCCCTTCTGCGGGTGCGGGACGGCCATCGCCGCCGCTCAGAAGTTGGGGCGTACATGGGTCGGCATAGACATTACCCATTTGAGCATCGCGCTACAGAAGTATCGTCTGGAAGCCATGTTCCCCGGTATTCGATTCACGGTGATTGGGGAGCCCGAAGATATAGGCGCAGCGCATCAACTAGCCCAAGATGACCGCTATCAGTTTCAGTGGTGGGCGCTCTCACTCGTGAAGGCAAAGCCGTTAGGGGGACAAGAGGGCAGCAAAACGGGCAAGAAGGGCAGCGACAAGGGCATAGACGGTGTAATCAACTTCCTTGATGGCAGCGCGAGCACGCTACAGCGCATCATCGTACAGGTGAAGTCTGGCAAGGTCAAGAGTGGCGACATACGTGACCTCGTAGGCACCGTACAGCGTGAGAATGCCGCCATAGGGGTATTCATCACTCTTGAGCCTCCGACGCAGGACATGACCAAAGAGGCAGTCACGGCGGGCTATTACCACTCTCAATCGTGGGGAGGGAAGGACTACCCGCGCATTCAGATAGTGCCCGTTGCCGACTTGCTGCACGGGGCCGAAGTCAAGATGCCGCCCGCGCATGGGACGTTCAAGCAGGCACAGAAGGCGCGGCACGCGCCGGAAGGGCATCAACCGGCGTTAGACTTCGGGGCTGTGGATTGAGCGTACAAGGCTCGCCTTGTACGCTCAATCGAGGCTAGAAAGGTGTGTCGCTTTCGCGCGTAAGAACAGTATGCTCCGGCGCGCTATAGGGAGGTGTTTGCTGCTTTGGTGGCAGCCCGCCGTAAATGATATGTAAGTTCGCCTCAAAGCCTTTTGTCAACCATCCATACGCGCTGTCATCAAGCGCATAAGCGCCATCCCCTTCATAGGGCGGCAAGGACTCAATGAGGGCCGTGATCAGGGGATGTGCTTTAAGCGATTTAGGCTGCCCCTGTTGCGCGACGGGCGCTTCAACTGTATCACTGACGGACGCATCATTGGATGGACCGCCATCGTCTCGCGTTTCCGTGTCAAGCGACTGTTCATTCTCGATAGTCGATTGGTCGCCTCGTACTGTGTGCGATCTAAGGTCCGGCATATCGCTTGGCGCATCAAATAGACCCGTTGTCTCATCCAAGAGCCTTGCCGTCAGGGCAGAACGCCGAAACGCTTGTCGCGCGCGACTACGTTGCTTCTCAGGAACGCCCATGGCGAGCATATCCGCTTCGATGTCACGATCCGGGGGCAAACGAGCGCCGCCATACTTCTCAAAGAGTCCCGCATACAGGGGAACTCTTGTGAAGGCTTGGATTAAAGCCCTTTCCCTCACTTCGGGTGATGCGGCCTCAGCCACCTCAACCCCAAGCGGCGTCAAATGCACTTCTTGCGCCTCATAGGTCACGAGACCAAACATACGCGCCGCTGACAACCTAAGCCGAAAGGCCGGTTGTGCTGCCCCCGTATGCTTCATCTCGTGCGCCACGCCCTCTAAGTCGGCGGTTCCCTGCCCCTCACTTAAGTCATCGACGGTTTTGACTATGGCTATCGCGTCTGAAAGGCCATTGTACGGGAAAGCGACCTCGGAGCGTGCGCGCCTTGGCGCATTATCTTTCTGACTGTTTTTTCGCCGCGATTTGTTTCGCCGCTGATCTGCTAGAATAGGCGGTTGTTCGACCATAGATCCCTCCTCCTGACAGCGGGCCAGACCCTTCATTTATCAGGATACCACCTGGCAATGGGTCTTTTTACGGCTGTTCGCAAAAGTGGCGCTTTGCGAAGGCATAATGCGCTTGCGCAACGCGCAACGCATGCTGTATGCTGAAGCCAATGTAGAAGGAGGTGGCGGCGAAATGAGAAGCGACGGCAGGTGTTCCCGGCTCAATGAGTTCACCTGTCGCCGCCCTAGGCATGGATCGGGCTTAGGATAGCAGCGAGGGTTCGCACCCCCGCTTAGGGAGTTCAAATCTCCCCCGGTCCATATCCATTCGGGGCAGTGGTGGTAATTGGCGTACACGCTCGCCTGTCAAGCGAGTGACCAGCCCGGCGTCAACTGGAAACTGGTCTGCGGGTTCGAATCCCGTCTGCCCCATATCCTTATTGTACGCGCTATCGTGCATTTTAGTCAATTTTTCCGTTGACGAGGCGCGCTGGTAGTGCTTGCTCTTTGGTCTGTGCGCTGTCAGTCACCTTTGCGGCCAGGCGTTCGCCCTGTGCTTTGCGCGGCACGTTCCAATACGGGCTTTTACACTTCGGGCAAACCCGTGGCTCTTGGTCTTTATCGCGCGGGAGCCATTCGTGGCCGCAACGCTCGCAGCGGTAGCCCCATAACTGTACCATCGGCATACCTATTAGTATATTCCTATTAGGTATGAGTGTCAACAGCCAAGAGGGGGAGTCTTGACAAGTAATGTACCTTATAGTAATATACTAATAGGTAATAGAAATTGGCGGGCTGGTGTTCCACCACCAACCCGCCATACAAGAACACGGAGGGTCAATCTCCATGCCCGTATCACATTCTACCGCGTCCACCCTATCGCCCGCCACGTCGCCTGTCCCCTCTACCCCTCTCAGCTCTACCCCTCTCAGCCCCCGCGAGCAGCGCGGGCGGCAACTCGCGGCTATCGCCAAGATACGCCAGAGCGGCCCGCTGTGGCTCGTGCCGTCCCAATCGGGCGACAGCACCTATAAGGTAGACCTGACGGGCAAGGCGCCACGATGCTCGTGCCCCGACCACGAGCTACGCCACCAGAAGTGCAAGCATATCTACGCCATCGAGTACACCATCAGCCGCACGACCACGACCGCGACGACGATAGCCCCCGATGGCACGACGGCCACGGCGACGACCGAAACGACGGTCCTGACCAAGACGGTGAAGGCGACCTACAAGCAGAACTGGCCCGCCTACAACGCCGCACAGACGCACGAGGGGGAGCGCGTCCCCGAACTACTCCACGGCCTGTGTCAGGGCATCGTCCAGCCCCCGCAAAGCGTGGGCAGGCCACGCGCGGCCCTCTCCGACGTAGTGTTCAGCGTCGTCTACAAGGTCTACTCTACGATGTCGGGGCGGCGCGCGGTCAGCGACTTGACCGAGTGGGGAGCGAAAGGCCGCATGATTAGGACGCCCCACTACAACACCACGTCCAAGTACCTGGAAGACCCGGCCCTGACGCCCATCCTCAAAGCCTTGATTGAGGAGAGCGCCAGCCCCTTGAAGGCGGTCGAAACGTGCTTTGCCGCCGACTCTAGCGGCTTTTCCACGTCGCGCTTCGAGCGGTGGTACGACGCCAAGTACGGCAAGATACGCAGTGAGCGCCAGTGGGTCAAGGTCCACCTGATGATCGGCGTGAAGACCAACATCGTGACCAGCGTCGAAATCACGGACAGCGATGCGAATGATTCGCCCTACCTCAAGCCATTGGCACAGAAGACGGCAGAGCGGTTCACGATGGAGGAAGTGAGCGCCGACAAGGGCTACATCTCGAACAAGAACCTTGCGGCTATCGTGGCCCTCAACGCCACGCCGTACATCCCCTTCAAGGTCAACACCACGGGGGAGGGGCCGGAGTTGTGGCGCAAGATGTACCACTTCTATATGTTCAAGCGCGATGAGTTCTTACAGCACTACCACAAGCGCAGCAACGTCGAAACGACGTTCAGCATGATCAAGGGCAAGTTCGGGGACGCGTTGCGCTCCAAGGGGACGGTCGCGCAGCACAACGAGGTTTTGTGCAAGGTGCTGTGCCACAACCTGTGCTGCCTCGTGGCGTCGATCTATGAATTGGGCATTGAGCCGACGTTCTGGAACGAGGTGGCACCAGCAAAGGTAAGAGCGACGGCATAGCACGCCTGACGTTTAGACGAAGAACGAGGGGGACGGTTACCAACCGTCCCCCTCGTTCTCTTGTATGCTTATGGTAAAGAGGATGAATAGGCAATCAAGTGCGGTTATCTACGCCGCCAGCGCGCGACAGAGTAGAGTACGGACATATTTATGATAGAACTTCCGCTCACCCAACAGCATCGGATCGTGCGGGCGTTGAACAAGGCTGGCGCGGATCAACCTTGCCCACGTTGCGGTAATAACGGGTTCACTTTGCTCAATGGGTATGTGAGCGAGCCCATACAAGCTGACACAAGCAACGTCTTGCTTGGCGGTCCTACAATCCCGACTGTCATCACCGTGTGCAACCAATGCGGGTACATGTCGCAGCACGCCATGGGAGCACTTGGATTGCTCCCACCCGCGACCGAGTAGGAGACACGCGGCATGGCTATCACGCCCAACCCTGAGCCATCCAAAACCAGCGTCGATTTCCCCCTAGACCAACTTGCGCAGCAGCCTACTTGGTACGTTAACCTCACGTCCGGCAGGATAGCGATTACCGAAGACAAGGTTGAGTTGTATCTGAAAGAGTATGCGGAATCTGCGACGGCCACGACCGAGGTATATGTATGGCTGGGCATTCTGATCACTATCGTATTGACACTCGTTACGGCCTCGTTTCATAGCTTCCTGGGTTTCCCCGGAGAGGTGTGGACTGCTGTATTTCTGATGAGCGCGGTCGCCACCGTGGCTTTCTGCGCTAGAGCCTATAAACGCTCTCGCAACGCCCTAACGATTAAAGACACTATTCACAAGATGGCTCAGGGATCAACTGCACAAACCAACACTGTCTCAAGAAAGTCGAACACGCAGACAAGTTCCACGATATCGACCCAACACAGCATGGGCGCAATCCTACAAACCAATCCCCAACGCTGGTACTCAATCATTAGGGTGCTCGGCACGATAGTAAACGCCTTTGATACTACATCGCCCAACGGGACAACGGTCATTACGATGGACGAGGTCAACATTGGCAAATGCTGTATGGTGGCATTGGCAGACCTTGACGGAGCGCCCAATCCCGGTCATCGGTTACAAGCCAAGTTAATGTACAGGGAAATAATTGCAGCCTGTAACGCTGTTCCCGACGCAAAAGTGACAACTGAGCCCGAGGTCTGTTATCGCATGACCGTAGTGCAAACTGTTGTGAATAAAATGATCCAACAGGCTGGACAGGCTGTGGGGCAGGGGTAAGCTGCCCCGTGACTTTATAGTCAAAACCATCCCCTGACCACAATGTACGCTCACAGCATACGTTTATGGGCAAAGCCGGTGTTCACTACAAAGTTAAGCGGTGAGAAGGCTATGCGCGCACTATTCGCTGCGGCCAGTCAAACCTCTTGATAGGTGGGCTTACCCTTATGCGGAAAGTCACCTTTCCAAGGATGTCAAGTGTCATGTGGCCGAGTCCACAAGGAGGGGCTGATGAGAGTTTATCGCATAGAGAACGACGTCAATCATTTTCAATATTTCTTGCCGCAGAAGAGCGAGGATGTTTTCACCCTACTTATGGACTGCACATCAAAGGCGACCAACTGGATCTCGCCACCCGTCTACATTTACAAACCGCGCCACAAAGCGGGGGATTTTTACAACTTCGACTGGAATAGCGTGATAACCAGCCCGCGTGCGACTGCGGCACTCCACTCGCATCTGATCGAGGCGGGGGAATTATTGCCTTTGTTCTACCAGGATGACCAGTTCGCTGTACTGAACGTACTTCAATGTGTCGACTGTCTCGATCATAGTTTGTCGGAGAGACAGCCTGGCCACTACACAAAGTATGTTTTTCGGAGTAATCAACTTGCCCAGGTGCAGTCAACCATCTTTAAAATTCCGCAGACGCGACAAAGTGAAGTTTTGGTGGTCGAAGGGTTAAAAGCTCCAGAAGAGGAGTTTCGCTATACCGTTGAGAAGTCCGGACTAAAGGGTCTTCTTTTCACCGAGTTATGGCTCGATGATTAGCGGAAATATCCTCATGCGAGAGGTCGCTCACGGCCAACGGCTATTGTAGGTGTCAGGTTCAACTCGACCTCGGTCCAACGCCCTTGAGCAAGGGGCAGGCGGCGACGCACCCCAGCTACGAGGCGTACGGCTACGACCAGGCCGGCAACCAGACGTTCGCACAGGATGCCGACAACCGGACGACCACGACGCAGTACGACGGGGACAACCGCGCCGTGCAGAGCGTGGCCACGGCGAGCGGCGTGACGGGCACGACGACGATCACCACCACGATGAGGTATGACCCCAACGGCAACAGCGTAGCCCAGACCACCCGGACTGTGGACGCCACGAGTCCGGGCACGGTCCAGACGCACACCACGACCAGCGCCTACAACGCGGCGGACTGGGAGACCAGCAGCAGCGTCGACGGGCTGACCACGAGCTACACCTACGACGCGGCCGGCCAACAGATCGGCACGACGACGAGCGACGGCCAGACCGCCACGACCCTGGCCTACGACTCGGAGGTACGCGTCACCTCGCTGGCCGAGAACGCGGGCGGGGCCGGGCCGTACACCACGGCGTACACGTACAACGCGAACGACCTGCCGCTTACGCTGACCTATCCCAGGCGCGGGCCAGCGTCCACACGTAGGGGGGCACGGAGACGTACGATGTGGGACGGCGCGCCTCCGTCTCTGCCTTCGGTGCCTCTATCGTCGGCGCCTGTGCCTCCGTCGTCGACACGGCAACGACTGGCGCGGCGCTCGCCTCCCCCACCTCTCCCGTCTCCGTCGTTGTGTCGCGTTCCACACTGGTCGTCACCGTCGTTATGTCGCGTTCCACACTGGTCGTCACCGTCCTTATGTAACGTTCCGCCGTCGCCGTCGTCGTCGTAATGTTGCGTTCCACAGCGTGTCCCCTTCATGGGTCAATGTGCCAAGTACCCTCGGCGTACACGAGTCGACGTTCCTCGCGGCGCGTGTCCAGGCGTGTGAGCTGGGCCGGGAGCGCGTTGAGCGCCGTTGTTATGTCGAGTGTATCCCGGCCCCTAATGGAGACGAACACGCCGTCGGCCTTGAGTTGGAGCGTGGCCTGCGCCGGGCGCTCCCCACCCCCGAGCGCGGCGGCGAGGGCTAGGGCGACGCCAGCCGGGGCCGTCGCGGGGGTGACGAGCCGGGCCAGGGGCAGGGGCGGGCCGGGCGCGGCCAGCAGGAGCACGCCCCAGGGGTGCTGCTCCTCCCCGCGCACAGGGAGGAACGTGTGGCGCGCGACCGTGACGCCGACGGCGTGCAGGGCGTCGGCGAGCGGGCCAGCGGCGTCAGCCGTGACGTGATCCGTCGTCAGGCTGACGTGCGCCGGCACCGTGTCATCGCCCGTTCTGTCGTGTTTGTGTGGAGTGGTCATATCCATCAGTCGTGTGGCGCCCACCGGTCGCTGCTCGCGAGCCAGGTGAGGTCGGGGCGCAGGATGAGGAGCACGGTGGCCTTGCCGGCGGTGTCGAGTTGGCGCGGCTCGTCGGCGTGCCCCTCCCGGACCTGGATAATAAAGGACTTGACTACGTCGTTTTCGGCCAGCACAGCTAGATGACAGTCGTTAATCGTGCCGGCCGCGTGGTGCCGACCGGACCTTCTGGCGTGAGAGGTATGCGGTCAGTTCCTCCTGCGCATGCTCCAGTTCGCCGATCGCTACGCGATCGAGGATGCCATTCTGACGCGAGAAGGTGACCATATCGCGTGCGAGAGCCTCGGCCCGCGTGGATGCTCCGACCCGGCGCGTGTGCGCTGAGACGGGGATCTCCTCCACCTCTACGTCCGTGAGATCGGAGTGGGAGGTCGTGTCGAGAGCGGAGATAGCCGCGTTCGTCTGGTCTGCCGGATACTGTGATATCACAGTAATGCCTGAAGGATCATCTGTCATCCCCCCGTACTGTGATATCACAGCAGCGTCTTCCGGCTGATGCGCGCCTCTAGATTCTTCGGCCATCGGGTCCCGTTCGATAGAGCGATCTTGCTCCCGGCGGAAACCGCGTACCTGATCACGGTAGCGCGTGACGTCCTCGACCGTCTTGAGCTGTCCGGTGCGCACGAGTGTGATAGCCTGATAGCGCGCATCAGCATCGTCGAGGCGTTCGATGACGCCAGCCGCCGTTGGACTGATCAGTTCGTCATAGACAAGCTCCGCAAGGTCGCGGTGGCGCGCTACCCTGAGCAGGATAGAGATGTCGCTCTCGTTTCGTCCCGTCCTCTTCGCAATGGTATAGCCGGTCCAGTTGTACTCCTGCTGCAAGCGCAGGATCGCCTCCATCGTTTCCCGGCGCGTGAGATCGGTCCGCACGAGGTTTTCTACCAGGGCATCGGCAAATGCCTGGTCATCGCTTACTTCGCGCACAATGCAGGTGAGGTAGGACATGCGCGCACGGACGGCCCCGTCGTCGTCGCCGTAGAGACGGCGGCACGCCAGCAGGCGGCGATGGCCGGCGATCACGACGTAGTAGCCCGGTCGATGCACGTCGCGCCGCACGATGATCGGCTCGATAAGCCCTGTCTCACGAATCGATGCCGCTAGCTCGTCGATGAGCGCATCGTTGAATTGCTTGCGCGGCTGTCGGTCCCATGTTTCGATGCGATCGATCGGGAGCAGAAACCCGTTAGGGAGACGGTCGAGCGACACCTCGTAGACGTGAGCCAATTCGGCGCCCGTACGCTCGCCCTGCCCCACATCATCCAGCAACGCGTCAGCGAACGGGGTCAGAATGTCGTTAGTGCGTGAACGTGGCGATCTCGGCACGAGCGAGAACCTCCTTGGCGATGGCGTCATACTCCGGGGAGTCTAGTCGGTACAGCTTGACATCCTCGCGGTCGGCGACCGGGGGAAGCACGAGCAGGGGAGGATGCTGGCGCGTAGCGATGGCACGGATGTCGGCTAAGCGCTGCCGATCTGAGACGCGCCGCTGGACCATGGTAGGCAGGAGCGCGAGCAGGCGCATCCCCGGCGAGACGACCAGCCGCTGCGTCTCGAGCATGCGTAGGTACTCAGCCATGTTGATGATACTTTGCAGTTCGGTACGGACTGGAGCCACGATCAATTGCGCCTCACGCAAGGAGCGCACGGCAGAGAGACCAGGTGGCGTGTCGATGATGCAGAGAGGCAAACCGGCGCTCTCCGGCGGCAGTTCGTCTCCCGGTACGACGACAACGCCCGGCCGCACCCGATCCGGGAGCCTAGCTAACAACCGTGTCAGGTTCTTCGACTCATCACGGTCGAGGATGCACACGGCTGGATTTTCGCGCGTGCCGCCCAGCGCCTCGGCCGCGCGTGTGGCCAGATAAAGTACCGTGGTCGACTTCCCGACGCCGCCCTTGGCCGAGCCCACGGCCAGCACCTTCATACTGACCTCCGCACGGCCATCGTCGCACTGCCCTCCCTTGCCGGGACAAGGTTGCTCAAGATATACCGGCGCAGCTCCTCGCGCGGTACGCGGACGTTGCTTCCATCACGAAAGACGGTAAATCGCCCTCGTTCCATGCGCTTACGCGCAGCGGGGACGGAGATGCGCAGGATCTCAGCAACATCCTCTGCGCGCAAGAGTTCTGGGTAGCCTGAGAGCGTGACGAGCTCGTGCTGACTGGTGCGCTGGTCATCGGCCATGGGCGCACCATACCGCGTTATGTGTCGTCTGTCAACCACGTAAGTCGTATTGAGTCGCATAAAGCACGATGACTGTGGCTGTAAGTCCCCTGTCCTGGCTTGTATATTGGGGATGTCGGTTCCACGGCGGTGGTGAGAACGTTGTCCTGGCTGCGGCTGAGACCGCCCACGGTAGATTGTTCCCCAGCGTCGCCAGCCGGCGCTGAGTCTGGACC
>JAABUZ0100010274.1_pt1 | contig 10443 bp, 7 predicted proteins | sample 5562091 | NCBI WGS metagenome assembly JAABUZ01 (sample SAMN12813069, study PRJNA571459) | rock metagenome | isolation source: Antarctica rocks | place: Antarctica: Victoria Land, Linnaeus Terrace sud | collected 2015-12-21 | reverse complement strand
GTCGCCCAGCCGCTCGCCCCCGGCGCGACCAACCTGTGGGGCGCGCCGCACCTGCTCACGCAGAAACTCCCCGCTCCCGCGTTCACCGTCACCACCCGCGTCACGCCCGATGCGCATGCCGTCGGTGAGACGTTCGGGCTCGTCGTCTTCGGTCTCGACTACGCGTACGTCGCGCTGCGCCGCACGGCCGCGGGCTACGCGGTCGTGCAGGCGCGCGCGACTAACGCCGACCGCGGCGGGACGGAATCAGGCGCGCCCGAGGTCTCGGTCGCGCCCGCGCCGGTCACGCTCCGCGCGACGGTGGGGGACAGCGCGCGCGTGCAGTTTGCGTTCAGCCTCGACGGCGTGCGGTTCACCGACATCGGCGCGCCGTTCCTCGCCCGGCAGGGGCGGTGGGTCGGAGCGAAGGTCGGACTCTTCGCGCTCGCGCCCGACTCCGCCGCCGCGCCGTGCGGGCACGTCGACGTCGACCACTTCCGCGTCCGCTGACATCAACGTCGTGACCCCATGATGCGACTCGCCCGCGCGTGCGTCGTCCCGCTGACCGCCGTTGCGCTCGCGGCCGCGGCGCCACCGCCCGACCACCCGACCGTCTTCCTCGTCGGCGACTCGACCATGGCCGAGCGCGTCGACACGACGAAGACCCTCGAACGCGGGTGGGGCCAGATGTTCGGCCGTTTCCTCGACCGCGACGTCACCGTGCGGAACGTCGCCATGAACGGGCGCTCGACGAAGAGCTTCCGCGCGGAGGGACGCTGGGACGCGGTGCTCGCGGCACTGCGCCCGGGCGACTACGTCTTCATCGAGTTCGGGCACAACGACGAGAAGCTTACCGACTCGGCCCGGTACACGAACCCGTACACCGGCTTCCGGCGCAACCTGGAGCGGTTCGTCGCGGAATCACGCGCGAAGGGCGCGACGCCCGTGCTGCTCACGCCCATCGCGCGGCGGCACTTCAACGCGCAGGGCACGCTCGAGGACACGCACGGCGCGTACACGCTCGCCGTGCAGGAGGTCGCGCGCGACCGGCACGTTCCGCTGGTCGAGCTGCAACTGCTCACCGAGGACCTGGTCGCGAAGGCGGGGCCCGAGGGGTCGAAGGCGCTCTTCGTCTACGCGGCCCCGGGCGCCTCGCCGATCTACCCCGAGGGACACGCGGACGACACGCACCTCGACGCCGACGGGGCGGTCGCGGTCGCGCGGCTCGCGGCGCGCGCGCTCAAGGCGGGCGGGCTCCCGCTGGCCCGGCACGTGGTGGGGACCGAATGAGGCGCTGGCCCTTCCTCGCCTTCGCGCTCGCGGCGCCTCTCGCGCAGCGGCCTAACGATGCGCGCCCGACGCTCTTCCTCGTCGGCGACTCGACGATGGCCGACAAGGCCGACCCCGAAAACAACCCGGAGCACGGCTGGGGCCAGATGCTGCCGCGCTTCGTCGACACCACGCGCCTCGTCGTGCGCAACTGGGCCGCGAACGGGCGCAGCACCAAGCGGTTCATCGACGAGGGGAAGTGGGACTCGGTGATGGCGCGCGTGCGGCCCGGCGACTACGTGCTCATCCAATTCGCGCACAACGACGGGCACGTGATCGATCCGGCGCGGTACGTGAACGCGTACACGGGCTTCCGCCGCAACCTGGAGCGGATGGTCGCGGACACGCGCGCGCGCCACGCGACGCCGATCCTCGTGAGCCCGGTCGTGCGGCGGTACTTCAACGAGTCGGGCGTGCTCACCGACGCGCACGGCTCCTACGGGTACGTCCTGCGCCGCGTCGCGCGCGACGACGGCGTCGCCTTCGTCGACCTGCAGGTCGCGACCGAGGACATGGTCACCGCGTTAGGCCCCGAGCAGTCGAAGGCGTACTACCTGTGGGTGGCCGCGGGGCAGTACCCGCACTTCCCGCAGGAGAAGCACGACAATACGCACTTCACCGAGCTCGGCGCGACGGCGGTGGCCCGGCTGGCGGCGGAGGGGCTGCGCGCGACCGGGCTGCCCCTCGCGGCCGCGCTGCACCCCGGGTTAAACCCTGGGTGAACACGACGCCGGCGCGAGCGGGAAACGGGATGGCGCGGCGGACGGCCACCGCGCGCCGACGCTGGCGCGTGCTGCGCCCCGCCGTACATTGGGCGCATGACCCCGACATTCCGTCCGTTAGTCCTCTCCGCGCTGGCCACCGTCGTCTCCCTCGGGGCCGCGTCGCGGCTCGACGCGCAGCCCACGCGGACGCGCCCCGATTCGCAGACGGTCCTCCCCCGCTACACGGACCTCAGCGCCGAGGCCGCGCGCCTCGTGGCGGATGCGCCCGGGTTGGTCAACGCGGGCGACTCCTCTGAGCAGGGGCTAACGGCCTCGCGCACGGCGGACGTCAACATCGAACACGCGGTCTCGAAGGCGACGGACCGGATGCGCGAGATCAGGAACGTGTTTCGGGTCGTCAGGCCGACGCGCGGTCTGACTTCCTCGAGACGCGGAACCAGAGCTTCCTGACGCTCGCCCGTGAGGGGCGGAAGCTCGTGCAAGCCGTCGAAGCCGTCGCGACGGACCCGGAGATGAAACCGGCCGCGAATGGCGCGCCGAAGTAAGGCGACGCAACCAGACAGCAGTACGCGCCCGACAACGCGCGCGTACTGCTGGATCCGCTCCGCGCGCCAACGCGCTCGGTCGACGGGCAGGCCGCCGCGTGGCTCGCCACCGCGCATTTCGCGCTCGCGGCCGGCCAGCCGCGGCGCGCGGCCGCGGCGCTCGACGCCGCCGACGCGCTCGTGCCGGGGCGCGCCTATCTCACGCGCGTCCAACTGGCCAGCATCCCCGGCCTGCCGCCGTCGGTCGCGGCGCGCCTGGCCGATCCGGCGGTGCTGCGCGGGCCCGCGCGGGCCGATCCGCCGGTCCTGCGCGTCGGCGGCGTGCTGACCGCGCTCTCGGTCCCTCCACCGGTGTACGTGGATGGGCTCCTCGCCATTCGCCGCGGTGATAGCGCGGCGGTGCGGCGGGCCGAGGCGCAACTCGTGGGCAGCGACACTCTGCGCGCGTTTGGCCGCGAGCTGCGGATCCACCAAACGCTTCTGGCCGCGTGGCCGGTCGGCGCCGGCGCGGCGCGTGCGGCGCCACCGTCCGCGGCGCAACTGCTCGACTCGCTGGACGCGACGGCGAAGATGTCCCGGCTCGCGGTACTCGGGGAGGGCTACCGGGCCTTCGCGCACGCCGAGTTCGCGGCCGAGCGCGGCCACCCGGCGGACGCGGCGGCGGCGCTCGCTGTGCTCCCGCAGGACCTCGACTACGCCGTCGCGTACTTCGCGCCGGCCGCGCTCCGCCAGGGGGCGTGGCTCGAAGCCGCGGGGCAGCCCGCCGCGGCGGCCGAGGCGTACGCGCGCGTGCTCCGGCTGTGGCGCGCGTGCGAGCCGGAGATCTGCCCGCTCCGCGACGCCGCGGCCGCGCGCCTCGCGCGACTCGGCCGGGCGCGGTAGCGCGGGACGCCGCGGCCGCGCCTAACGTAGCGGCGGCGGGCCCCGGGCTCAGTAGCCCGGGTTCTGACTTCCCTGCAACGCCGTGTTCAGGTCGATCGCCCGCTGCGGGATCGGCAGCAGCCGGAAGTGGTCGTCGATCGTCGTCTGCGCCTTCGGGTACTTGCTGTTCTTGAACTTGTTCGCCGCGCCTAACGCCATGTTCGCCATCACGCACCCCGACGCCCACGCCCAGTCGCGCTGCGAGTCGAAGTGGCCGTTGGGTCCTTCCATCGCGAGCTCCAGCCGGCGCTGTGCGAACACCGAGTCCTTGAACGCGGCCTGCGACAGCCCCGTCACGAGATTGGGGAGCCCGGCGCGCACGCGCACCTTGTTGACCCCCGCGTACGCGGGGGTCGTCGGGCCCGAGAGCTGGTTCAGGATCTCCGACTCCATCAGCAGGTTGTCGGCGTAGCGCAGGACGATGTAGTTCGCGTTGTCGTCGCCCGTCGACTGGATGTCGAGGAACTTCCGCATGTAGGGCGTGTCGGCGCCGTACGATTTCGACGCTGACTGCGTCGAATCCCAGGTCGCCGTCGCGCCCGCCTTGTTCGTGAACGACAGCTGCCACGTCAGCGCGCGCCGCACGTCGGTCGTCTTGAACGCGTCGAAGAACGGCTGCTCGGCCGTGAACGAGCCGTTCTGCGCGGTGCCGTAGTTCGAGTTGCGCGGGGCGTCCTGATTGGAGAGGTGGCACCCCACGCCCGCCACGCGGACGCACTGGATGTCGAAGATCACCTCGGTATTCACCTTGTGTTGCATGTCGAACAGGTCGCCGTAGTTGGCGACGAGCGAGTAGCCCTCGTTCTGGTCGACGTCCGTCAGCATCGCGAGCGCGGCCTGGTAGTCGCCGGCGACGTCCGTCGACACGCCGGTGCCGGCGCGCTGAAGGTAGACCTTCGCGAGCAACGTCTTCGCCGCGCCGCGCGAGGCACGGCCGACGTCGCTGCTCGCGTACGCGCTCGCCTTCGGCAGGACGGCGATCGCGTCCTTGAGGTCAGTCACGATCTGCGCGTACACCGCCGGCGCCGTCGCGCGCGGGCCGCTCAGCGAGTCGAGCGCCACGGTCTCGGTCGTCGACAGCGGCACTCCGCCGAACATCCGCACGAGGTTGAAGTAGTTGAGCGCGCGCAGGAACTTCGCCTCGCCGACGATCCGGGTGCGGAGCGCCGTATCCATCGGGATCGCGGGCACGCGGCCGATCACGGCGTTCGTGCGCTTGATGACGTCGTACGCGCTGACCCAGGTCGCGTAGAAGTACGAGTGCGACGGCGTGAACGTGTAGTTGTCGACCTGACTGCGCTCGTTGCCCGCGCTGAGATACGGGGTCTGCATCTCCGTCAGGAACTCGACGGTCATGACGAAGAAGCCGCCGTAGTAATTGCCGTTGCCGCTCGAGCCGTTCTCGAGCCCGCCGTACGCGGCGTTGACCGCGGCGAGCGCGTCGCCCTGCGTCTTGTAGAACTGCCCGGTCGAGACCGAGGAGTACGGGGTCTCGGTGAGGTACTGCTTGTCGTTGCAGCCCGCGGCGGCGAAGCCGACGGCCGCGGTGAGCACGGCAGCGGCGCGGGGCGTCCGGAAGGAGGTGCGCATGGGAGGGGTCCTCGGGGCGGGCCGGGTCAGTAGCTGAGGTTGAGGCCGACGATCACCGAGCGCGCGAGCGGGTACGCGCCGATGTCGACCCCGCGGTTGAGGTTCCCCACGCCGAGCGAACTCACGTCGGGGTTGAACCCGGAGTAGTGCGTGGCCGTGAAGAGGTTCTGCCCCGTGACGTAGAGCCGGGCCGCGCCGCCGTTGGTCCGCAGCAGCTGACGCGGGATCGCGTGCGACAGCGTCACCGTGCGCAGGCGGAAGAACGAGCCGTCCTCGATGAGGTCGGTCGTGAAGTCGGAGCTGTTGTACGTCCCGATGCTGGCGCCGATCTTCTGGTACTTGCCGTTCGGGTTGGTGGGCGACCACGCGTCCTCGTAGCGCGCGCGCAGAACGTTCTGCGACGGCGACGCACCCTCGACGCGGTAGAGGTTGAGGTTGAGCAGCTGCCCGCCGTACGAGAAGTCGAACAGGCCGAACAGGTCGAACCCCTTCCAGCTGAACGAGTTCTGCCACCCGCCGGTGAACTTCGGGTTTGGGTTTCCGATGATCGTGCGGTCATTCGCGTCGATCACGCCGTCGCCGTTCACGTCGACGAAGCGGCTGCCGCCCAGCTGCGCGGTGCCGACCGAGAGCTTGGTCTTCGCGTTCCACGCCGCGAGCGAGGCGGAATCGCGGAACAGGCCGTCGGTCTGGTAGCCGTAGAAGACGCCGATCGGCTGGCCGACCTGGACCATCGTGCCCGACGCCTTGATGTCGCTGTTGACCGATGACGCGAAGATGCGGTAGACGCCGCCGAGGTCGACGACGCGGTTCCGGTTGCGCGCGTAGGTGAACGTGGTGCTGTAGTTGAACGCGCCGCGCGCCTTGTCGCCGCGAATCAGGTTGAGCGTCGCGCTGAGCTCGACGCCGGCGTTCTTGATCGCACCCGCGTTCTCGAGCGCGGTCGAGTAGCCGGTCTCCGTCGGCAGGTTGACGCCGAGCAGGAGGTTGCTCGTCTGCTTGCTGTAGTAGTCGGCCGTGACGTCGAGGCGCCCACCACGCGTGGTGAAATCGATGCCGACGTCGGCCTGCTTGGTGGTCTCCCACTGCAGGTTGGCATTGCCTAACACCGACGGGTAGTACCCCGGGGCGAGCGTGCCGTTGAACACGTACTGCTGCGGCGCGAGCTGCGGGATGCTCTGGTACGGCGAGATCGATGGGTTGCCGGCGACGCCGTACGAGGCGCGCAGCTTGAACTGCTCGAAGCCGTGGAAGACGGGGCGGAGCAGCGGCTCCTCCGAGAGGCGCCAGCCCACGGCGGCCGAGGGGAAGAAGCCATAGCGGTGGTCCGCGCCGAACCGCGACGAGCCGTCCTCGCGCCCGGTGACCGTGAACAGGTACCGGTCGAGCGCCGTGTAGTTGAGGCGGCCGAGGTACGAGACGAGTGTCCAGCGCGTCTGGAACGACCCGACCGTCGGCCCGCCCGCCTGCGTGCCCGCGCCGATGTTGTTGAAGTCGGTGATGTCGCTGACGAAGCCGCTGTTGCTCTGGTTCTGCCGGTTGGTGACGAGCGACTGGCGCGTGTAGCCGGCGAGCGCTTGGAGCGTCTGCGACCCAAAGCTGTGCTGGTAGTTGAGCGTGTTCTCGTTGAGGAAGCTCGTGTTGTTGAGCGTGCCGCGGATCGCCTGCCCGTTGAGCGCCATCCCCTGCAGGGTCGTGCGCGGGTAGTACGTGTCGCGCGTGCGGTTCGAGAGGTCGGCGCCGAGGCTCGTGCGGAACGTCAGGTTCTCGAAGAACGTGTACTCGCCGAACACGTTGCCGAGGACGCGCGTGTCGCCGAGTTGGTCCTGGACGTCGCGGGCTGAGGCGACCGGGTTCGGAATCGTGCCGCCGTTGAGCCCCGCGGCGCTCAGCGCGGTCGGGTAGTCGCTGGTGTTGCTCAGCGTGTACGTCCCGTCCGCGCGCCGCACCGGCATGGTCGGCACGTACGAGAGGGCGGCGAGTACCGCGCCCGCGCCCGAGTTGAACGAGCCGTCCGTCGGGATCTGCGTCGTGTTGACGCGACTCACGAGCACGTTGCTCCCCAGGTGCAGCTTGGCAGCGACCATCTGGTCGATGTTGCCGCGCAGCGAGAGCCGGTTGAACGCGGAGCCGTCGACGACGCCCTGCTGCTGGAACGTGCCGCCCGAGATCGCGTAGCGCGTCGCGTTGTCGCCCGTCGTACCGCCGGTGACGCCCAACTGCGCGTTGTAGATCGGCGCGCTGCGGAAAATCTGGCCCTGCCAGTCCGTGCCCCCGCCGATCGTGTCGGGGTTGGCGAAGGGCGTGACCGGCGTGGTCTGCGCCTGCCCCCACTGGTTCGCGAAGAGGGCGAACTCGTGGGCGTTGAGCAGGTCGTAGCGCTTGGCGACGCTCTGCGTCCCGGTGTAGGCATCGAGCGTGACGACGGGCTTGCCCGCGGAGCCGCGCTTGGTCGTGATGATGACGACGCCGTTGGCGCCGCGCGCGCCGTAGATCGACGTGGCCGACGCGTCCTTGAGGATCTCGATCGAGGCGATGTCGGCCGGGTTGATCGAGGCGAGCGGGTTCTGCGGGACGGTGGCCGACGCGTCGCGGCCTCCGCTCGTCGGGCTGGCGTTGCCCGGGTCGTTCTCGACCGGGAAGCCGTCGATCACGTACAGCGGCTCGTTATTGCCGCTGATCGACGAGCCGCCGCGGATGCGGATCGACATGCCGCCGCCGGGCGCGCTGGACGCCTGCGTGACCTGCACGCCGGGTGCGGTGCCCTGCAGGGTCTGCTCGACCGAGGTGATCGGCGTGCGTTCGACTTGCGGGGTGACCGAGGCGACCGAGCCGGTGAGGTCGGAGCGGCGCTGCGTGCCGTAGCCGACGACGACCACCTGTTGGAGCGAGACCGTGGCCTGCACGAGGCGGAAGGCCAGCGTGGTCGTTTGCCCCGCGGCGACCGTGACCGTGTCCTCGCGCGGGGCGAAGCCGATGAGCTGCGCGCGGACGCGGTACCGGCCCGGCGTGAGGTTCGCGATCGTGAACCGGCCGTCGGCGTTGGAGCGCGCCCCACCCGGTTGGCCGACGAGGCCGACCACGACGCCGCCCAACGGGAGTCCGCGGGACGCGTCCGCGACGGTGCCGGTCACGCGTCCGGTGGCTGCCGGCGCCACGCTCTGCGCGTACGCCGCAGTCGAACCCGTGACGGTGGCGCCGGCGAGCGCGCCGAGCGAAGCAAGGAGGTGCCAGGAGTGGCGCATGGGGAGAGACGCGAGGTGGGCAGGGACCGGCGTCGGCCGGGTTGGGACGGGTGGCGCGGGGCCGCGGAGGGGCGGGGATCGTGGTATTGCTCGTTCAACGAACAAAGTCGGCACGGCGACCCGCGTACGCCGGGCAGCACGTCGATGACCCAGGTGCGTGGGTCGCCGTCACTCAGTCGTTCGTCCGCGTCCGGCCCCGTCACAGGCTAGTGCATGCACCCGCGTGCGTCGGTGGACGGGTTCGATCGCGACCGAACGAGTTTGTTCATTGAGCGAACATATCGCGCGGCGAACGATACCGACGGTACCTCCGCCCGCAAGGGCCCCACGTCGGGTCGACCAGGTCACCCGGGTCGACCGCGCTACCGGCGCTGCCGGACCGACGCGCGCGCGTGCCCCGACGCGCCCGCCTGCACGACGATCCCCGGGCGCGTCACGTACACGCCGCGCACCGCGACCGAATCGACCGTCGCCGACAGCGTCAATACGTCCCCGATCGTGCGATTGAGCCCGCTGAGCAACAGCGCGCGCCCGCGGTTGAGCGCCGGAGCGACCGGCACGCGCGCCCGCTCGCGGAACAGCGTCCGCAGCGCGTCGGACCGTAGCCACACGACGGCGTTCACGAGCTGGTTGTCGGTCGTGAGGTCGTAGTCGAGGTCGGGCACCGCCAGCTGCCCGGTGGCCGCGTCGAGTCGGGGCGTCCCCACCAGCCGCAGCGCGCCCGCCGCGTCGCCCGTGAATGCGACCGTCAACGCCAGTCGTCCGGCGTCGGCCGGGCTCGCCGTGACCGCCTGGACGGCGACCGTGTGCCCGGCCTGCGTTACCGTGCGCCCGCGCAGCGCGTTCGTCACCGCACGCGACGCCGTCGCGTAGTCGACGACCCCCTCGAGCAGGACGACGAACCCGGTGGCCCGCGCGTCGTGCGCGAGCCGCGGGAGCGGTGGCACGGGGACGCGCGGCGCCGGACCGGTCACGATCTTCGGATAGGCGTCGAGCCCCGCCTCCACGGTCAGCTCGTGCCCGGTCCCCCCCACCGCGCCGACGCGCAGTGCCTGCGGGCCGAGCAGCAGCCACACGCGGTCGGTGAGGTGGATGGGCTGATTGAGCGCGCGCCACCACCCGATCGCCTGCGGCGTGAGGTCGACGCCGGCCACCTTGCGGTCGATGTCGGGCAGGTGCGCGACGAGCGCCCGGCGCGCCGCGTCGACCACGCGGTCGGTGACGTCGAGGTTGATGAGCCCGACGCGACATCGGTCCGCGGGCCCCGCCGACGCCGGCGCGAGCCGCTCGAGCCGCGACGCCGAGCGCAGGTGCCAGTCCGACGCGAGCGTGAGTGGCGCGACGAGGTCCACGACGACCCGCGGCCGGGCGCCTCCGTCGTCGCCGCGGCCGCCGCAGCCGGCCTGGAGCGTGGCGCCGATCGGCGTGCGATAGTACCCGCGCGCGGCGTAGGCGAGCGTGGTCCGGAGGTGCACCGCCGCGCCGTCGATCGACGCGACGAACGGGCCGCGCGTGGCCACGTACGCGTAGCGCTTGCGCGAGTCGTTGCCGATCTGGTGCACGCTGTCGAGCGACCCGAACGTGCGCGGGACGACACGCTCCACGATGCCGAGCACCGGCGTGACGTCGTACGTCAGCGGGAGCGCGAAACGGGACAGCGGCACCGCCGGCGGCGCCGGCGGCGCGATCGTCGCCGGCCCCGCCGGCCGGGGCGGGGCCGGGCGATCGCGCGTGCACGCGAGCGCAAGCACGCCGACCACGCCGACCAACGCGCGGGCGCTCGTCACCGGAACACGAGGTGCGGTGATCCGTCGGCGCGCGCGGCCGGGCATCGCGAACACTGCACTCCGACGTTCCCCCGCGCAGCGTGCGCTGCCCTTGATGGTTCGCGACGTGTTCACGCGGCCGCGCGAACTGCTGCCCTCGCCCCCGCGACGTCGGATCCGCGTCCGGCGACCGCACCGGCGGGACGGGATGATCTCTCCGTGCGGACCAGCCCGTCAAGGGCACCCGGCGCGTCGCCGACTCCGCGCCCGCGGCGGCCGACGCCGGACGGGTGACGTCGCCCCCGGCTCGCCCGTCCCGCGACCGGTGACCAGCGTGTCATCA
>JAABUZ0100010273.1_pt1 | contig 10445 bp, 11 predicted proteins | sample 5562091 | NCBI WGS metagenome assembly JAABUZ01 (sample SAMN12813069, study PRJNA571459) | rock metagenome | isolation source: Antarctica rocks | place: Antarctica: Victoria Land, Linnaeus Terrace sud | collected 2015-12-21 | reverse complement strand
GAGGACCCCACCACACGCCACGGCTCGCCCAGCCCCAGCGCCGCTTGGAATAACTCGAGATCTCGCATCGCGCGAGACTACGCGCAAGCGCATGAGCCTCTACCCACACGAAACGGCGAGGGACCGCTTTTGAGGCACGGGGGTCGCGCAGAGTCTTGCTTGCGGCCCTCGCGGCTTTCTTTCCGGTTGCCATCATTCACCTCCTTTCGGGCATCGACTGATGAGTCCACTGGCGGATGAGGTCGCCCAAATCGTCGTCTGGCCAGTCAAAGAGTTCCTCGGCCAGCTGGGCGCGGAGACGGACATCGGCCTGGATGAGAGTCGGCAGCGAAGGGTCTACTTGTTCCGCGCGCCAGTAAGCCGGATTGGGTTGAAGCTCGTAGCGACCGGCCAAGGCGGCCAACAGGTATGACCAGTCACCGAAATGTCCTAAGTACCCGAGGATCTCATCGTCGCCTGGGCCACCGAGCAGTTCGGGATAGTGAGCGCGGACCAGCTCGCTGCGGGCGAGCCGAAATCCCAGGTACCAGCCTCCGGCGAGAGGATGGCGAAGCCCCAGCCCAGGGAAAGCTGCCTGCGTCAATCGCCGGCCGAGGTCGACCGCGCCAAGCTGCTTGACCAGAGCAAGCGGTCTGCGCTCATCTCCCGGGAGGTTCGCCGACCACAGGCAGTCGACGGCCCGGAAGTGACGTTCGGTCACAGCGAGCACTCCGAGAGCTTGGACGATCAGCCAGATCGGCCAGAGGTGTCCTTGTCGCCACGCTGCGTTTGACGAACGAGTGGGCACGGTCCTCGTCGTCAGGGCAGCCAGAGCGCGAACCTCCTCCCCAAGGCGCCCAATGTCGTACTCGACGAGGACGAGCAGTGTTGCCAGGCGCCGCTCGGTAATGCGCCAGAGCTCAGCTTCGATCGGCTCCAGGCGCTCGGGCTCGGCGTCACGATCAAGCTCGTCGCCGCCACGTTGAAGTAGCCCGAAGGTCTCGCGCTCGAACACTCTGCGTTCCGCGCGCAGCAGCTCGCGCGCGGCAACTGGGTTGAGCGGGCTAAGCCGCCCGAGCAGCTCGACCCTAAGTTGCGCCGAATTCTCCGCGACGACCGAAGAAGTCGGGCCACCCCTTGCCGACGCTGGCACCCGGCCGCTGGAGCGACGCTCTAGCCGTTGGCCGACCTGGCCAGCGATCGTTTCGATCCCCTCATCTGTTGAGACCGCGACTCGATCGGCGAGAACTGGTGAGACACTAATCAAGAAGGCCTCATCGACGCCATGCCAGACGGGCAGAATCACGCGCTCACCGCCGATCGTCTCGCGGGCGACGAGGCCTTCGAGTTCTCTTCGCGGCCACTGACGTTCGAAGAACGCTCGACTGAGAATCACGATGCCGAATCGTGAGGTGGCAAGACCCCGGTCGATAGATTCGCTCAGGCTGTCGCCGAGGCCGAGCTCGTACTCGTCAAACCAAACCGTGTAGCCGCGCACAATTAGAGCCTCGGTCAGCGGACGAGCGACCTCGTCCTTGTCAGGGCCAGCATGGGAGATGAAAACGTCCCTCGCCAGATCGCTGCCCCCATCAAGCTGGTCCGCGGAGATCGGAGCGGGCGGTTCGGTCGTGACGGACATTGGCGAAAAGCCGAGTTGTGGAAGCGGGCGCAGTTCCTGCGCGCGGATTGTCAGATAATCATCGATCGTATGAGCGGTGCGGTAGCGCAGAACACCGTCGCCAATCTCCCGTGACCAGTCGTCATCGGGCCCGCCGACACCGCCTGGAAAACATGGAGCTTCACGAAGGAGAATGTCGCCCAGCAACCGCCGCTCACTTCCAGTCAGATCGAGCGCCTCTAGATCCGTTCGGCTGATCATCGGAGTGGGCGCTTGTGAGGAATAGCGGTCCAACGCGAGACGCAGCACTGACGCGAACGCAGCGAGGAGCGCGTCGGCGGCCGGCACTAGGGCCAAGCCGAAAATCAAGATGACGATCTGCTCGGGGTGACTGTTCTCAAATCCAAGGGGCTTGGGAAAGGCCTCTAACGCCTCGCCTAAGACGATATCCTCGCCGCCTTGGATTAGCTTGCGTTGCAGCTGTGAGCGAGCGGGCCACTCGCCGGTGGCTAGCGCCTCCTCTACAATCCTCGAGAACGCGGTCCCATGCTCGCGCGCCCAATTAACGGCGTAATCGGGCAGATAATCAGGTTCGCGGGCAGACGAACTCACACGCCGCTCTGCCTGGGAGGCGCCGCCAACGATCGCTCGACGTGCGGCGGTGTACTTCTCCCCCGTGACTTGCATGCGCTCACGTATCGAGCGCTTCAGCGCTGAGTTCTCCGTCACGTTCCTCGATTCGACCGGGACCCCACGCGTCACGGCCAACTCGGCGTGACGTTGCAAACCGCCTCGAGACGATGTCCCTTGCTCCGTCTCTGCGTCTGGGCGTGGGCCAAAACGCTAAGAGGATGCGCGTAAGGCACCGCGCAGCTTCAAAATAGCGCGTGTCCCGGCGGATCGCAAGTGAAGTCAGTTCTGCGCCGCTGCAAGCGTAGACCCTCGGACCCAGACCTCGGACCCAGACCCTCGGACCCAGACCCTTCCCCGTCTCTTGGATGACTCGCTCTGGCGACACCCAGACACATCGACATCAACGCCAACGCGGCGAGGCCCCAACCCGGCTCAACTCGCTCGCGCGTCAGATCGCCTCTGATCACGCGGGGAAGCCAGGTCCGGCGCAAGGGCGCGTCAGCGGCCGGAAGGACAGCACCCGACCACCCCGGGGGTGGTCCACTCTTCAACCGGCGCCAGTGGTCCACTTTTCGGCCGGCCTTGACAGCGCCGCCTCGATCCGTTGGCTCTGGCGTTTCTTGATTTGACATGGGCCGGCTTCGCCAAGCTCACCAACCAGGCCAGCCATGAGAAGACAGGCGACCTTGACTACATGCCGATTCGGGCGAGCCGAAGCGCAGGCGGCGGTCCGGTTGACAGCCGTCCTCATCAGCTACCTCCGCGGAGGCGCGGTCTAGCCGAGGCATAGGCCAACCGGCACACGGGATCTGAGGCGATCGGCGACCTCAAGGCAACTCAAGGACGTGACTCCTATGTCCCTGCGAGGGACGTCCATCCGTATCAGGACCCGCCCCGCCAAGTAGGCCACCCGCTCCTGCCCTGTCAACCGATTTCAGATCGCGCCCAGGGGGCGCGCACCGCAGTGTCCGGTGAAGTCGGGCGGTCGCCTCTGCTCCCTTTGACAGGGCCCGTCGTCGGGTGGCGCTACGCGGCACACGTCCCACACGGACGACCGACCATCAAGACCCACAGGAGGCACCGCCATGAACCGCATCGAGCTCACCGGTCGACTGACCCAGGACCCCGACCTACAGACGACGAGCACCGGCAAGTCCATCGCCACGCTCCGCCTGGCCATTGACCGTCGCGACCGTGACGCCGACCCCGTCTACGTCGACGTGAAGTGCTGGAACGGCCTCGCGGACACGTGCGCGAAGTTCCTCAGCAAGGGGCGCCTCGTCGCGGTCGCCGGGCGTCTGGACTACCGCGAGTGGAAGGCCGAGGACGGCACGCGGCGATCAAAGCATGAGGTCGTCGCCGATGACGTCGACTTCCTCGACCGCGCCAGCGCCGAGCCCAGCGAGGCCTGACCCCCGATGACGCTAGGGCCCGCGCCAGCCGGCGCGGGCCCTCAAGCGGGGCGACCGAAGTCCCCTGACCTTTGCTACGAACGCTGCGGCTCCCCGCGGCCGTAGATCACACGTCGCCTCGGCGCCCCCAGCAGCCAAGCGCCCCGGGGTCAGCCGCCGAGCCGTACTAAGCCGTGGGGGTCATGCTGTCTCGGTTGTAGAGCGCGATCACTGGCCCGGTGCTGTCGAGAGCCATGGATGTGGCGAAAAAGGGGTCGAGTTCCGGGATTGCCGTTCGGCTCGTCCCTCCCGGGCCGTGCCGCACCAGCACGTACCCCGTCTGCTCAAAGAGCTGGGTGTCGAGCCAGAAGGTGGACGCACTCGAGGCTATGCCCCCGACGACAGTTGACGGCGGCTGCTCTGCGCACTCCCTAGCCAGTACACGGCTCGAGGTGTGGGGTGCCGCGACCTGATCTCCGTGATGAACGGATCACCGCCTTTGGTGTCGAGGGGTCCTGGGCAATCATTTCGCTGTAGTGGCTCCACCGGTAGGTGAGGCGGCGGCCAGCCAGGTCCAGGTCAATCGGCCCAGGTCCCGTTGGATACAGGCCGCCGCTTCTCTTCCCCCTATCCCTCGCTGTCCTCCCCGAGAGAACCACCAGTCTGCGGGTAGACACGCTCCCCCCGGCGGGGGCAATCATGGCACACCGCCGGGTCCGGAACGATCGGGCCACTGCGTCGTCGCCGATGCGATCGCGCGCGGGCCGTCGACGCGAGACGGAAAGCGATCGTGCCACGCAGAGGAACGGACGCTCTGGTCTGGTGGGGACGACTGCGAGCGCCTGGCTATCCGCGCAATCCAAGACTGCGCGCGTACCGCCGCCGGCGCCCGCTGTCGACGAAATCAGCGCGGCGCGGTGCCTGTTCGTGGTGCGGTTTCGGGGTTTGGGATCGAAGCTCTCAGCGGGTGCTTGCCTGCCCTAACGAACTCTCACCAGGTCCTATTTGCTTTGGCCCTGATTTACGGGGAGACCAGGTTCAGGAAGCCGCGCGACGCGGCGGGTAGCGGCCGCGGCGCCTGTCACCAGGGCACTATGCCGGCGTCGTCGAAGAACCCGCCGGTGGGGCCGTCGTTTGGCAGGGTTGCAAGGCGGATGGCGATCGCCGCGCCCTGCTCCGGGGTGCGGTGGCCGCGGAAGCCGTTGAGGTCGGTGGCGACGTAGCCGGGGCAGGCTGCGTTGATCAGGATGTTCGTGTCGTGCAGTTCCTTGGCGTACTGGACCGTGACGGCGTTGAGGAACGTCTTCGACGGCGAGTACGCGGCGGCGATCGGGCCCGTCTCGGCCCCGGGAGTGCTCTGCAGAGTGAGCGATCCGACGGTGCTGGACATGTTCACGATCCGCGGCGAGGCCGAGCGGCGCAGCAGCGGCAGCATCGCGTTCGTGACGCGGATGACGCCGAACACGTTGGTTTCCACGGCAACGAATACCGTCCGGAGGTCGACCGTGGTCGGCGTTTGCGGCATGCCGCCGGTGATTCCGGCGTTGTTTATGAGCACGTCAAGGCGTCCGGCGTGCTCCTCGATCAGGGCGGCGGCGGCGGCGGCGCTTGCGTCGTCGGTCACGTCGAGCGGTACGCCGAACGCGTCTGCTCCGGCTGCCCGTAGCTTCACCACGGCGGCCTCGCGGCGCTCCTCATCTCGCGCGCCGACACCGACGGCCCATCCGAGGGCGCCCAGGCCGGCCGCGATCTCGTATCCGATTCCCTTGTTCGCGCCGGTGATGAGCGCGCTGGTCTGTTCAGTCATGCGTTTGCTCCTTCGTTGAAGTAGTGGCCGTCGTCGAGGTCCTCGATGAGGCTCTGGTGCGTCGGCTGCCACCCGAGCAGCCTCTGTGTGCGGGTGCTGGACGCCTGTACGTCGAGGCCGAAGAGAGCAGCGAGCCACCCGAAGTGCTGCTCGGCCGCGTCGGGTGCGACGTGTACGACCGGCAGACCGAGGCCCCGACCGATCGCCTCGGCGATGGTCCGGGTCGGCACGCCCTGCTCCGCGATGCCGTGCAGTACCAACCCCGCTGGGGCGCTCTCGACCGCGAGCCGGAATAGGCGCGCGGCGTCGAGTCGGTGCACGGCGGGCCAGTGGTTGGTGCCATCGCCGATGTAGCCGGAGCCGGCGTGCTCGCGGGCGGTCGCGATCAGGGTTGAGACGAATCCGTTGTTGTCGCCTTCACCGTGCACCGTCGGGGGGAGGCGCACGGAGGCGGAGCGCACACCGCGAGCCGCGAGGGTGAGTACCGCCCGCTCCGAAAGTGTGCGTCCGCCGGCGGGCGAAGTGGCGTCCGGCACGTCGTCCTCCTTCGCGGGCCTGCCGGGCTGGAGCCCGGCCAGACCGGAGGCGATGATCAGAGGTCGGTCGGAGCCCGCCAGCGCCTCCCGAGCGCCTCGATTGCGCGTCGGTCCGCGTCCGTAGCAGCCGCGAAGTTGCCAGCGAACATCTCGTCGTGCTTGAAGGCGACGTGGATGACGCCGTCGGATGCCTCGGCGGCGGCGCCCAGGCCGTCGAGATCGTCTAGGGAGCCGCGGTGGACTTCGGCGCCGGCATCCTCCAGGGCGCTGGCCGAGGCGTCGGAGCGGGCGAGGCCGACCGCCTCGTGGCCGGCCTTGAGAAGCTCGGGCACGATGGCGGAACCGATCCAGCCGGACGCGCCGGTCACGAAAATGCGCACGGAACACCTCCTGTCGTCAATGCTGCGTCGAGGTAGCGGTTTGAGACGGAAACGAAACTGAGTTTGAGACGGCATCGCCGAACTGCTTTGAGAGTGCTGAGCGGACTGTGATGAGAAGTTCGCCTTCAACAAGGATCGGCAGTCGCCGCGCACCGCGCCCTAACGGCGGCGGGATGCGGCGGTCAGTGCCGTTGTGCCGACCTCCCACATGTTGTCGGTGACCTGGCTCGTGACACCTGGAGGGACGATCTCGTCGATGCGGTCAAGCACATCGCTGGACAGCTCGATCCCGTCGGCTGCCAGGTAGGCGTCGAGATGTTCCATGGTGCGCGGGCCGATGATTGTGGACGTGATCGCGGGGTGGCGAGTTGCGAACGCGGTCGCCATTTGGACGAGGGTTAGTCCGGCTTCGTCAGCGAGGGCGCCGAGCGCGTCTGCGGCGTCGAGCTTTGCCGCGTTCGCTGGGTTCGTGGCGTCAAAGCGACCGGGCCAGCGCTGCGATCGAGCCGGGGACCCAGGCCCACTGATCTCTTGGCCCCTTCGGTATTTGCCCGATAGCCAGCCGCTGGCCAGTGGGCTGTAGGCCAGGACACCTATGCCGTAGCGCTGGCATGTCGGCAGCAGGTCGTATTCGATTGCCCGAGTCAGCATCGAGTAAGGGGGCTGCTCAGTGCGAAATCGTTCGTGGCCTCGACGATCGGCGACCCATTGAGCCTCGACGATCTGGGAGGCGGGAACCTTCGACGCACCGAAGGATCGGATCTTGCCCGCGCGCACAAGGTCCGTCATAGCGCCGAGTGTCTCGTCGATGTCGGTGTTCGGATCGGGAACCCCAACCTGGTAGAGGTCGATGTAGTCAGTCTGCAGGCGGCGCAGGGAACCCTCGACTGCTTCAACGATCCACCGTCGCCCGGCGCCGCGGTGGTTGGGATCCGCGTCCATCGGGAGACCGAACTTGACGGCAAGCACCACGCTGTCGCGCCGTCCGCCGGTCAGCGCCTTGCCCAGGATCTCTTCTGACTCGCCGGCGGAGTAGCCATCGGCGGTGTCGATGAAGTTGATCCCTGCGTCCAGCGCCTTATGGATGATCTGGATCGCGTCGTCGTGGTCGGAGTTGCCGAAGGCACCGAACATCATCGCGCCGAGGCACATCTGGCTTACTGAGACGCCAGTGCGTCCCAAGGGTCGGTATTCCATGGAGGGCTCCTCTGGTCGTCGCGAGCGTGTCGCGGCGGTCGGGTAATATGCGAAGTGGATAGCTTGTCCAGATGACCCTAGAGGATCGCCTGTCCACTTAGCAAGTCGTGTCCCCTCCACAACCGACACCACCAGCAAGACGTGCTGACGCCGAGCGCAACCGCGAGAAGATCCTTGCGGCGGCCCGCTCCGCGTTCGCAGACCCGGATGCGGAGATTTCGATGGCCGAGGTCTCACGACGCGCTGGCGTTGGCATGGCGACCCTTTACCGCAACTTTCCTGGACGCCAGGAGCTGCTTGAAGCGCTCTACATGGACGAGGTCGACGTCATCTGCAAAGCGGCTGAAGCGCTAACGGGCGAGTCGCCTGGAGCGGCGCTGCATACATGGCTGGACAGGGTCTTTACCTTTTTCACGAGTAAGCGACAGGTCGGCGTCGAGTTGCTCAAACACTCGGAGAGCGGCAACCCTTTCTTTAGCCAGAACCGAAATCGGGTCCTGGCCGCCGGCCAGCCGCTCCTGACCGCCGCGAAGCGAACCCACGAAGTCCGCAAGGATCTAACGCTCGAACAGGTCCTCGACATGATCTCCGCGATTGCCAAGATCCAGGGCGAACCCAGTTACGTTCAGCCGATCCTGCATGCCGCACTCGATGGCCTTCGCCCTCTCTCATGACGAAGCCGGCGCCGATCGCCGACACGAGCCCGATAACCGAGACTTCTTCTTCCGACTCACACACAGCCCCTCACCTATGGAAGAGATCGCGCGACCGCAGGCGGCTGGACCGGCTTTCGGCCGCAGGCGGTTCTCTCCATTCGCGGCGCTGCGGACCTCCTCCGCGCGGAAAGCAGGGAAGTAGGTCGACGCGCCGGGCGCCAGCGCTAACGGCCTCACGCAACCGTCGACATAGTCTCCCGCCTTGGTGCAGAACTAGGGACGCGTCGAACTGTTCGGATGAGAGCCGCGAGCGCGTCTGCGGCGGGCGATCGCTTTCACCCGCCGCCCGAACGAGGCTCACGCGTGCTTTGGCGAGAGGTTGTCGGAAAATCCGAAGCGGCGGGAAAGCCGGGATGGCTCGATGGTTGCGGCGCGCGTGACCGCGAACCGACGGGTCCGCCTGGCTGAATACCGACCAGGAGACATCATGAGATTCGCCCTATACGGACTAGTGCTCGCAGCGGTGGTGTTTGCCGTTTCCGGCGGCCACCTGCTGTTCCTCCCCCTGTTCTTCGTGCTCCCTCTCGGCGGCCTGTTCGGCCACCGGCGCAAGTACCCTCGTCGATAGGCGGGGCCGGTCCCCGCTTCCCGCCCTACGCACCACTTCGGCCTCAGCCCGCGTGCCAGTCCACCGGTCCGGCCACCAGGGTGTGACTGTTCAGGGGGCGGCCCAGGACCCCGGCGGCGGCGCGGGCGCAGTCGATCAGGGCGTCGAGGTCGATGCCGGTGTGGATGCCCATCTCGTGGAGCATGCTGACCAGATCCTCGGTGGCGATATTGCCCGTCGCCCCGGGGGGCACGGGACAGGCCCAGCTCGCCGAAGCTTGACTCGAAGCTGTCGACCCCTGCCTGCAGGGCGGCGAGCACGTTGGCCAGGCCCTGCCCCCGGGTGTTGTGAAAGTGGGCGGTGAGCTCGACATCCGGGCCCAGCTCGGCGCGGGCCCGGGTGATCAGCTCACCGACCTGGCGCGGGTTGGCCATCCCCGTGGTGTCGCCCAGGCCGATCTCCGCCGCCCCGGCCGCGGCCAGGCGCCAGGCGATGGCGAGCACCCGCTCAGGAGCGACAGCACCTTCGTTAGGGACGGCCGAAGGCCACCGAGATGACCCCCTCACAACGCAGACCCTCCTCGCGAGCGCGCGCGATCACGTCCTCCTAGGGCGGTCAGGGACTGCTCGACGGAGCGGTTGACGTTGCGAGCGTTGTGGGTCTCTGCGCCGACAGAAAGACGTTCACCTCCTGGAAGCGCTCGCGCCGGGTCAGCGCGCGCTCAAGGCCGCGCCGGTTGGGCACGAGCACGCTGACCGCCACCCCCCGCGGGGACGTCGATGGCGTCAAGCACCTCGGTGGCGTCGGCGAGCTGGGGAATCACCTCGGCACGCACGAAGCTCGTGACCTCCAGACGCGACAGTCCCGTGCGCGCCAGAGCATCGATCAGACGCACCTTCTCGGCGGTGGGGACGATCTCGAGCTCGTTCTGAAAGCCGTCGCGCGGCCCGACCTCGCGGATGCGCACCGATGCGGGCAGGGCGGACATGGGCGGGCTCAGCTTAAGGGCGCGCTGACCGCGCGCTGAGGGGGACGCCGCGGCAGATTCGGGCACACCGTCCGCGTGCTGGGCCTGCCGTGGAGCCATGACGTGCCCGGGCTGATCGACGAGCTCGTCGGCGAGAAGCTCCCCGAGCCCGCCGTCGCCACCCTGGCCGGCGCCCTCGCAGAGCGCCAGGGCGCCCGTGACCGTGACGTTGTCGAGCGCGTCGCGCGTGAGGAGGCCCGACAGCGCCTGGAGGTGTTCATGGGCCGCGCTGGCCGGGCGGTCCTTGCCGGTTCGAGCAGGCCGAGCGCGACCTCGACCACGTCTGCGCCTGGGATCACAGGCCCCGCCGGCGGGAGATCGGCGAGGCCGTCAAGCGCGCCCGGGCCCAGCTCGGCGATCCCGGCGAAGCCGAGGCGCCAAGCAGCGACAGCTAAGCCAGCTGCCGGGGCGGGCCTGGGCGTTCTCCAAGGATGCCCAGCCCCCTTTCTCAGTCGGTCAGCCGACCCTGACGCGGGCGGGTCGGCTGGCACCGACGATGTAGGGGTAGCCGGGCTCGGGTCTGACGATCACCCGGAATCGGTAGGTGATCCCTGCGCTGCGCTGGAATCGGTAGGTGGCGTGAAAGCGCCCGCGGGCGTTGGCGTGGGTGGCGA
>JAABUZ0100010270.1_pt1 | contig 10447 bp, 3 predicted proteins | sample 5562091 | NCBI WGS metagenome assembly JAABUZ01 (sample SAMN12813069, study PRJNA571459) | rock metagenome | isolation source: Antarctica rocks | place: Antarctica: Victoria Land, Linnaeus Terrace sud | collected 2015-12-21 | reverse complement strand
TCTGCACGGCCAACGTCGTGCCCGGCATCCAGTTCACCAACGACGCGCTGCTCGCGGCCCGGAACTTCTCCTACCTCGACACCCAGATCAGCCGCCTCGGCGGCGTGAACTTCACCCAGCTCCCGATCAACCGCCCGCACGCCCCGGTGAACGACAACCACCGCGACGGCATGCACCAGAGCGTCGTCCACACCGGTCAGGCGCCGTACTTCCCGAACACGATCGACCCGGATGCGCCGCAGCTCGCGACCGAGGCCGGCGGCGGGTATGTGACGCTGCCGACCCTGGTGGAAGGCGAGAAGGCCCGGGCGCAGCCGGTGTCCTTCGATGACCACTTCACCCAGGCCACCATGTTCTGGCTGAGCCTGACCGAGGTTGAGCGCACCCACGTCGCCGAGGCCTACACCTTCGAGCTCGCGAAGTGCTTCCAGACTCCGATCCGGGAGCGGATGCTGGTCAACCTCGCGCAGATCCACCCGGACCTCGTCGGCCTGGTCGCGGCCGGCCTCGGTATGCCCGTCCCGGACCTGGGCCCGGACACCGGACCGGCTGACGTGGCGCCCTCGCCCGCGCTGTCCCAGGTCTACGCCGAGCCGGGCCCGATCGCCGGGCGCGTCATCGGCGTGGTCGCGACCCCGAGCGCGGACCTGGCCGGGATCGCGGCCCTGCGCACGGCGCTGGCCGCCCAGGGCGCGGTCCTGCGGGTCGTCGCCCCCGTCGGCGGGTTCCTCGGCACCGGCGCGAAGGCCGAGACGGTGGAGCGGACGCTGCTGACGACCCGGTCGACCGAGTACGACGCGATCGTGCTGGCCGGCGGCACCGGCAGCCTGCTCGAGCCCCGCCTGAACGTGCTGCTCGCCGAGATGTACCGGCACTGCAAGACCATCGCCGCGTGGGGCGACGGCGCGCACGCGCTCACCGCCGCGCTCATCGACACCACCGCACCCGGGATCGTCCTGGGCGCGAAGGCCGACAAGACCTTCACCGCAGCACTGGTCGACGCCGTAGGCATGCACCGTGCCTGGGACCGCGCCACCCGGCTCCCCGCGCCGGCCGCCCCCTAAGCCGGCCGGTGAGAGTCCCGGGGCCGGTGTGCGGGAACCAGTAGAACTCCATGTGGTCGTGCCGCTCCGCCTGCTCGACGAAGGAGTCGAGCACCCGCGTCGAGGCGGTCCGGCCCCTCCACCGCCCGCAGCATGAACTCCCGGACCGTCTGCAATGTCACGGTCGAGAGCACTCCCAGCGCGCCGAGACCCACTCGCGCGGCGGCGAACACCTCCGGCCGCTCGGCTGCCGAGCAGCTGAAGCACGAGCCGTCGGCCAGCACCAGCTCCGGGCCGGCGACCATCGCGCCGAGCCCGGGCAGCCGCGCTCCGGTGCCGTGCGTGCCGGTCGACAGGGCACCGCTGGACGACGCGTTGCACTGTCCTGCTCTGCCGCATGGTGAAGCGCTCGCCCTCCGCGGCCCCGAGCGCAGCTTGCTGTGGGTGGCGTAGCAGTCGCGCACGCCGTTCACCCTCTCGTCAAGGTCGACCACGAGGCCAGGCCGCTTGCAGACGTCGACCTGACGGACCGTGCCCGCGATCCACCTGTTCGGGTGGCGCGGTGTGCCCGCGCCGGAAGGCCCGATCAGGACACGATCGCCGGCCTGCCACGCGCGGACCGCGGCGGTCATCGCACCTCCTCAGGAAGCAAGGCGGCGAGTCGCAGCGCCGACCGAGACGAGAGCAGGAGGGCGACGAACTCGGGGGTCGTTGGGTCAATGTCCTCGCGCTCCTGCCACTCAGCGGCGCCGTCGAGGGGCACACACATCGGCGGCGCGCATCAACTCCCGCGCCGCATCTGGCTCCATCGTCACCGAGACCGACCGGAACGAAGGGCCGCTTACCACTGCACCCGCTCGCGGAGCCGCTCGGATGAGCACCCGGCACCCAGTGGCGCAGTTATCGCTCCGGCAGTCACGCGGCCTGGCTCCCGCTCTGCGCTACCGAGCCGCCCCCCGTGCCAGCAAGGTCCGACCTGGTCTCGTCCAGCGTCGCCCCATCGGCCGACCGTCGCGACCCGGACGCGGGCGCTGCGCTGGCCCCCGCACCCGCGCTCCTGGCAAGTCGGCGTACCTCGGCTTCCGACAGCTGCGTCAACGCTGCCGCCCGCTCAACCGGCACGTCCTCGTCGAGCAGGCCGCGCAGAGTGGCGCCGAGCTCGGTGTTCCTGGCCTCCAGCTGCTGCTGGGCCAGGTCCCGCGCCTCGATGGCCATCAGAGCCCCGGCAGTGCGCTCCTCGACCCGCGCGTCGGCGGCGTCGCGCTCGCGGTCCAGCTCCTGACGTCGGCGTCGCGCCTCCGCGCGCACCGCCGCCTCCTGCTTGCTCGCCATCCCGTCCTCCTCACGAACGCCACGACCCTCGCCGCGCCGCACACCGAGGGTCACACCCACCTACGACAGACCCGATGACCCGACACGCGATCGCCGCCCGCCCCTGAAACACGCCCCAGCGGCCGCCACGACCGGCCGCGCGGCGGCCCCGACCGGCCCACCCGCCCCGGGGGCCCGTCACCCACCACCGGCCACCGCCGCGACCGCGACCGCGCCGAACCCGTCCTGGGCCGACACCGCCCTACAGACCCACCACGCACCCCGATCACCCCCGCCTCTCGACCACCACCGCCGTCCCCGGCCCTCGCACCCGACCGACGCCAACCAACCAGCTCACAGCAAGATCAACACCACCGTGACCCCTCCCGACCGCCCGACCGCACCTCCCGCTGATCACCTCCCACCATCGACCCCTCCAACCGACACACCTCTTGCATTCCGGCCTCGACTGCGGCTTATAGCGCCGCACTTGACACCCCCGCCGTGTTGTCGATCTTGGTGTGTCAGAGGGGGGTCGCAGCGTGCGCGGGTGATGTCGGTGCACAAGCTCACCGCGGGGGACGGGTACGCCTACCTGACCCGGCAGGTGGCCGCGCAGGACGTGACCGCCCGGGGGCGCTCCGCGTTGGGCGACTACTACGCGCAGCAGGGCGAGACCCCGGGGGTCTGGCTGGGCCGGGGCCTGGCCGGACTGCCCCCGGTCCCGGGCTTCGGACCGGTCATCGAGACCGCAGTTGGGGCAGCGGTCGAGCGGGTTGTGAGCCCGGTGGGGGAGGGGGCGCAGCTGACGCTGGAGGGAGTCCTCGAGCCAGCCGCGGGGGTGCCGGCGGACGTGTCGGGCAGCCGTGCCCACCGGATAGCCGACCCGCCCGCGGGCGCCCGGCCGGGGTTGGGTGAGACCCGGCTCGCGAGGTCGGTGGCGGTGGCGGTGGTGGGGGAGCGGGTGTCGGAGCGCCAGATGATGGCGCTGTTCGGGGAGGGCCGGCACCCGGACCAGGACGAGATCAGCCGGGTGCTGCGCGCGGAGGGCGCGAGTGAGAAGGCGGTGGACCGCTCGGGCCGGCTGGGCCGGCCGTTCCACGTGTCGGACCAGGAGACCCCGTTCGCGGTGCGCTCGGCGCGGGCGTTCCGCGCCTACAACAAGGCCCGCGGGCTGGCCGGGGACACCCCGGTGCCGGAGGTGGACCGGGCGTGGATCCGGACCGCGCTGGCAAGGGAGATGTTCGCCGAGGAGCACGCCCGGGGCCCGGCCGACGCGCGGGAGCGCTCAGGGTTCATGGCCCGGTTGTCCCGGCAGAAGACCACCGCGGTCGCCGGGTATGACCTGACGTTCAGCCCGGTGAAGAGCGTGAGCACCCTGTGGGCGGTGGCCCCGCGGGAGGTCAGCGACCTCATCGCCGCGGCGCACGAGGAGGCGGTCGCGGACGCGATCGGCTGGCTGGAGGACCACGCCGCATACACCCGGCGCGGCAAGGACGGGGTCGCGCAGGTGGAGGTGACCGGGCTGATCGGGGCGGCGTTCACCCACCGGGACAGCCGGTCCGGGGACCCGGACCTGCACACCCACGTCGCGGTCAGCAACAAGGTCCAGGCGGCCGACGGGACGTGGCTGGCCCTGGACGGCCGAGCGGTCTACCGCAACGCGGTGACCGCGTCCGAGCGGTACAACACCCGGCTGGAGGCGCTGCTGGTGGACCGCCTCGGGGTCACGTTCGCCCCCCGGGAACCCGTCGGCGTGACCGCGGGCACGACCGGCCAGCAGCCGTGGGCATCGGGCGGGGGCTCGGGTGCGGGGTCGGGGCAGGGCAAGCGGCCGGTCCGGGAGATCGTCGGGATCGACGGGCCGCTGACCCGGTCCTGGTCCTCCCGGCGCGCGGCGATCGAGGTCCACCGGGCCGTGCTGTCAGCGCAGTTCCAGGCCGACCACGGGCGCCCCCCGACAGCCAAGGAGTCAATCGCGCTGGCCCAGCAGGCGAACCTCGCGACCCGGCAGGCCAAGCACGAACCGCGGAGCCTCACCGAGCAGCGCCGCACGTGGCGGGCCGAGGCCGTGCAGCTGCTGGGCGGGCAGGACGCCCTGCGCACATTCGTCCGGGGCGCACTGGGGACTGCGGACCCCGCCGAGCACGCGAAGCCGCTGCCCATCGGGTGGGCGTCGAGCTGCGCGACCGGGGTGCTCACCGCGGTCAGCGCGACCCGGGCGACCTGGCAGGAGCACCACGTGCGCGCCGAGGCGCAGCGCTGCGCCCGCGCGCACGGGATCCGGCTGGCCGACCTCGACCGTGCCGTGGACGAGCTGGTGGCCGTCGTGCTCGACGAGCACAGCATCGCGCTGGACCCGGTCCGGCATGGTGCCCTCGGCGGGGCCGCCCAGCAGGTGCAGGTGCAGCTGGACGTGTGCGAACCCGAGGCGCTGCACCGCAGTGACGGGACATCGGTCTACACCGTGGCCGGGTCCACCTTGTTCACCTCCGCCTCGGTGGTGGACGCCGAGCAGCGGATCCTCGCAGCGGCGGCCCGGGTCGACGCGCCCGCGCTGACCCTCGCCGACGTCGACCTCGCGGTGACCGAGTCCCACGCCCACGGGGTGGCCCTGAACCCCGGGCAGGCCGCCCTGGTCCGCGAGCTCGCGACCAGCCCGGCCCGGGTCAAGCTCGCCCTCGCCCCCGCCGGCACCGGGAAGACCACCGCGATGCGGATCCTCGCCAGGGCCTGGACCGGCACCCCGATCCCCCTCACCGGGGACCGCCGGCCGGCCCAGGACAGTCACGGCACCGTCCTCGGTCTCGCCCCGTCCGCAGCCGCCGCGACCGTGCTACGCCAGGAGATCAGCCCCGACGGCCCCAACAGCAGCCCGGACAGCAGCCCGGACGGCAGCGTGGGCAGCAGCCCGGACAGTGCGGAGCCGGCGAGCGCCCCCAGTGTCCACGCGGACACGTTGGCGAAGCTGCTGACCTACGTCTACCAGGACACCGCGGACGCGCGGTGGACACCGGCGTGGGTGCGCGACATCGGCCCGCGCACACTCGTGGTCCTCGACGAGGCGGGGATGGCCGGGACCGTCGAGCTCGCCGACGCCATCGACTTCCTGCTCGCCCGCGGGGCTACGGTGCGGCTGGTCGGTGACGACCAGCAGCTCGCCGCAATCGGCGCCGGCGGGGTGCTGCGCGACCTCGCCCACACCCACGGCGCGGTCACCCTGTCCCAGGTCATGCGGTTCACCCACCCGGCCGGGCATCCCAGCAGCGGTCAGCCCAACCACGCCGAAGGCGCGGCCAGCCTGGCGCTGCGCGACGGCGCCGCCGCTGCGGTCGCCTACTACACCGACCACTCCCGGGTGCACGTCGGGGACCTGTCCACGGTCACCGATCTCGCCTACACCGCCTGGCAGGCCGACCGCGCCGCCGGCATGGACAGCCTGATGGTCGCCCCGACCAGGGACCTGGTCACCGGGCTGAACACCCGGGCCCGCGCCGACCGGATCGCCGCCGCCACGCTTGCCGGCCACGCAGAGGGGCGCACCACAGACCTTGCCGATGGCACCCAGGTCAGCGCCGGGGACACGATCGTGTCCGGCAAGAACGACCGCACGCTCGCGGTCACCAGGACCGACTGGGTCAAGAACGGGGACCGCTGGACCGTGCGCACCGTCGGCCCCGACGGTGCCCTGCACGTGGTGCACGGACGCACCGGGCGCCGCATCATCCTGCCGGCCGACTACGTCGCCAGCCACGTCGCGCTCGGCTACGCCAGCACCGTGCACGGCGCGCAGGGCAGCACCGCGGACACCTGCCACACGGTGGCCACCGGAGCGGAGTCCCGCCAGCTGCTCTACGTCGCGATGACCCGGGGCCGGCACGCCAACCACATCTACCTCAGCACCGCCGGCGACGGCGAGGAGCACACCGCCACCCACCGCGACACCCTGCTGCCCCCCACCGCGGTCGACGTCCTGACCCGGGTGCTGGCCCGCGACGGCGCACCGGTGTCCGCGGCCAGCACCGAACGGGCCCTGGCCGACCCCGCCACCAGGCTCAAGCACAGCGCCGACAGCTACCACGACGCGCTCACCCAGGCCGCCGAGCGGGTCCTCGGCGCGGACACCCTCGCCGGCATCGACCGCACCGCCGAGCAGCACGTCCCCGGGCTCACCCGCGCCCCCGGCTGGCCCACCCTGCGCAGCCACCTCGCCGTGCGACTGCTGCACGGCAGCAGCCCCACCGACAGCCTGCACGCGGCGTTGCACGGCACCCGCGGTCTGGCCGACGCCCAGGACCCCGCGGCGGTCCTGGACTACCGGCTCGACCCCACCGGGCAGCACCACCAGCCCACCACCAGCCCCACCCGCACACCGCCCGGCGGGCAGCGCAACGGCAGCGGCCTGCAGGTGACGGGCCCGTTGCCGTGGCTGCCCGCCGTCCCCGCCCCGCTGGCCACCGATCCGACGTGGGGCCGCTACCTCGCGCGCCGCGCCCAGCAGGTCCAGCTCACCGGCACCGAGGTGCGCGCCCAGGCCCGCGCCTGGACCCCCACCACCGCCCCCGCCTGGGCCCTCGCCCTGCTCACCGACCGGCGCATCGACGGGCCCGTAGACGGGCCAGGGGACCGCTCGACCGGGGAACCGTTGGTCGTCGACGTGGCTGTGTGGCGGGCCGCCACCGGGGTCGACCCCACCGACCTGCGTCCCACCGGCCCGCCCCTGCCCGGGGCCGCGGACCGCCGCGCCCAGACCGCGCTGAACACCCGGGTCACCGCGGCCCTCGGTGACAGCGATGCGGCCACCGCGCGCTGGCACCCGCTCGCCGAAAGCCTCGACCCGCACCTGAGCGGCGACCCGTACTGGCCCGTGCTCGCCCGCCAGCTCAGCGCCGCCGAGCGCGCCGGCATCGACATCGCCGCGTTGACCCGCACCTCGGCCGCGGCGCGGCCGCTGCCCGACGAGCAGCCCGCCGCCGCCCTGTGGTGGCGACTCTCGGCCCGGCTGAGCACCGCCGCGGTCACCGCCGGCCGGGACACCAGCTCCGGCACCCTGCGACCCGGGTGGACCCCCGACCTGGCCGCCACCATCGGCAGCGCGCCCGCCGAACGGGTCCTTGCCGACCCCGGCTGGCCCGCGCTCGTCGCCGCGGTCACCACCGCCGGAACCCACGGCTGGCAACCCGCGGACGTGCTCGCCACCGCCCACGACCTGCTCCTGGACAGCCACCCCGAGGACACCCCGCCACGCCCCGGGGAGCTCGCCACCGCGCTCGCCTGGCGGGTCCGCCTGCTCACCGACGCCACCCGCACACCCGGCACCCCCACTACACGCACCGCCCCGGCGGGCCCGGCCGGCAGCAGCACGACCGCCGCGCCCACCGGTACCACCGGCAGCACCGCTTCCGCGACCGGTGCCGGTCCGGCCGGGGACGACCCGACGTTCCCCACCGACGCTGACGCACCCGCCGACCCCGAGGACCGCTACCTCGACCACGACCCGCACGGCCACCCGAACATCAACGAGCCCTTCGTCGAGCCGGGTGCCACGCCCCCCGAGCACGCACCGACGTGGGGTGCAGTGCCGGGGGCTGACGACGGCATGCGCGACCTGGACTGGCTCGCCAGCCTCACCCCACCGGACGATCCCCACATCACCGGCTCCCGGCACGACCACACCCACCACGAGCTCGACCAGCCCGACCACGATCAGCCCGGAGCCGACCCCGCTGCCGGCACCGCGCCCGGGGCCGCGCCCGGGGCCGCGCCCGGGGAAGAGGGCACCACGGACCCGTGGGCGCGGGCGATGCACGGCCAGGACCTGGAGTCCGCGTTCGCCGCGTACCTCGCCGAGCAGCCCACCGCCATCCCCGCGGAGACCACGCCAGCCGCCGCGACGGTCACCGGCCCGTACGCCCCTGACGACCAGGTGGCCGGCGGCCCGGGCGGCCCGGACGTCGGCGACGCGACCTGGCCGGGCAGCCGGGTGGGGGCGGAGCACGGTTCGGCGGGGGAGCTGTTCGCGACCAGCGGGCAGCTCTCGGCGCAGGACATCGTGCGGGGGGAGGTGCTGCACCTGAACAGCCTCGCCGCCGCCTTCTACGCCGAGCACTACACCGATGCGTGGGCCGCCGACTACGTCGCCGAGCGGCTGGGCACCAACCTCACCGGCGACCCCAGGTTCACCCTCGGCTACGCCCCGGCGAGTTGGACCGGGCTGACCGATCACCTGCGCTCGCTCGGGGCGACCGAGGTGGACCTGCTCGCCGCCGGCCTGTCGGTGCGGGCCAGCAACGGCCGGCTGATCGACCGGTTCCGGGACCGGCTGCTCACCCCCATCCGCGACGGGCAGGACATCACCGGGTTCATCGGCCGCCGCAACCCCGACCGCACCGACGACGATCATGCCGGACCGAAGTACCTCAACACCGCGGAGACCGTGGCCTTCACCAAGGGCCGGCAGCTGTTCGGCCTCGCCGAGAACAGGGCCGCGCTGACCGCCGGCGCCACCCCCGTGCTGGTCGAAGGGTTCCTCGACGCGATCGCCGTCACCCTCGCCGGCGACACCGGTGACGGTCCCCGCTACGTGGGGCTCGCCCCGCTCGGGACCAGCCTCACCGACCACCAGGTCGGCCTGCTCCGCGCGGACCTCGCACCCGCCGGCACCCCCGCCCGGGACCCGCGCACCGGCCAGCACGATCCCCGGCAGGTCATCGTCGCCACCGACAGCGACCGCGCTGGGCAGCAGGCCGCCCACCGCGCGTACTACAAGCTCCTCGCCCACGGCCAGTCACCACGCCACCTCAGCGCGCCCACCACCACCACGGGGACCCCCACGGTCAAGGATCCCGCGGAGCTCCTGCAGACCGCCGGGCCGGCCGGGCTGCGTGCCGCCCTGGACTCCGCGGCACCGCTGGCCAGCACCGTCGTCGCGGACCGCGTGGACGCGCACGCCGCGTCGCTGCGCTGGGCCGAGGGTCGCATCGCCGCTGTCCGGGCGGCCGCCCCGGTCATCGCCGGCCTGCCCCCCGCGGACTGGCCGAACCACATCACCGCCGTCGCCGAGCGCACCGGTGTCGCGCACCCCCAGGTGGTCCTCGAGGTCCTCGACGCCGCCCAGGGCTGGACCGCCGACCCCCGCGCCGCCGCGGCCCGGCAACTCGCCCAGCCCATCCCCGACCGAGCACCCGCCCCGCCGGCGCCCCTGCGGTGGGCCCAGCTCGGCGAGCAGGTGCACCCCGGGCTCACCGGCGACCCGCACTGGCCAGCCTTGGCGGCCACCCTGGATCGAGCCGCGGCCCACGGTCACGACCCCGCCATGACGCTCCCGGCCCTCGCCGCCCGCCGGCCCCTGGATCCCGACCACCCCGGCCGCGACCTCGACGACCTCGTTCACCACGCGCTGCCCGGCACCCTCGAACCCCACCACGACCGCCGGCCGGTCACCGAGCAGACCGCGACCGGCACCCAGGCGCACGGCGACCAGTGGCCCGCAACCCGGCAGGAACCGATCACGCCAGCAGCCGACCCCGACCACGACCACGGGCGCTGACCCCGGAAGTCACGGCTTCCACCCCTACCCGACGCCGGTTGGGCCGCATGGCCTTGCGGACGTCGGAAGCGACGCCGGAAGAGCGGTAGGCCGGCCGACGTCCTCGCCGGTCGCGAGCATCACCGGGTGCACCAGACGCACGCTGTCCGCCGCGGGCAGTCCGCGGGCCGCAACTCAGGCGCCAGGCAGAACCGGCAGAAGCCCCAGAGCACCCGCGGGATGGCCGGCCCCACCGGTCACCGGGTTCACGACCGCCTGGACCGGCTGCTCCCGTAGGTCCCCGCCGCGACCTGAACGCGCACCTGGGCCGGGTCCGTACGCCCCGTGGCGACTCGTCCCGGCGGGCACCCCTGCCGCGGATCACCGCCCTCGACGGTTTCCTCGTCCTGCGCCGCAGTGCCACCGTCTCTGCTCACCGCGAGGACTGCACTGCTGCCGGCCTCGGGTCCCGATAGCTGCCCGGCTCCCGCACGTACACGGGACGCCGCACGCCGTCGGCCTGACCGGGCACCCGGACGAAGCCCAGGTCCTCGTAGAACCCGAC
>JAABUZ0100010269.1_pt1 | contig 10448 bp, 11 predicted proteins | sample 5562091 | NCBI WGS metagenome assembly JAABUZ01 (sample SAMN12813069, study PRJNA571459) | rock metagenome | isolation source: Antarctica rocks | place: Antarctica: Victoria Land, Linnaeus Terrace sud | collected 2015-12-21 | reverse complement strand
AGCGCCCGCACCCAACGATGGGCACGGTGCGGCTGCTCGGCCTACCGGTGAAATTGAGCGAGACGCCCGGCGCGATCCATCGCGCGCCGCCCCTCTTCGCCCAACACACCGACGAAATCCTCCGCGAAATCGGCGTGACCGACGCCGAACTCGATCAACTGCGTGCTGATGGCATCATCGCCTCTAGAGCTATACCGGAGCGTGCTGCGGCGGAATAACCTACTACAGCGACAGTTCCGGATTGGGGTGCGATTGCGGCAGTACGAACGTGGCAGAAGGACCGCTGGAAATGACCGTCAAGGCAGTACGGACATCGAACTGTCGCTGTAGTACTAACCTCGACTTTCCCATTTAGACGGAGGGGCCAATCGGATTTCCCCTTGCCGAGTCAGCAGTTCTCGATCGTGCGAAGACTTTTCGTATCTCACCCCTGGACGCCGATATGCGAAAAGTCAGACCCGGAGACGACAGTGCCACTGAGGAGGCACGAGACGCGTTTGAGACAGGCCGTGGTCGCTTGGCGATTGCCAACACCGGATGGATACGCTGCTGATCAAATGGGGAAAGTCGAGCTAAATAGAGAGAGGAGGACCGGATGATCGCGCTGTCCGTCTCCATCGAGGGGGCTACGGGCCTGACCTGGCCCCGCTGGAAGGAGTGGGTCGCCGCCGCCGAGCGCTGGGGCCTCGCCGGCCTCTTCGTCTCTGACCATCTCGTCGGCCCCTTCCCGCCCGACCCCCCTTCGCTCGACGCCCTCGCCGCCCTTGTCTACGCCGCCGATCGCTCCGAGCGCGTCCACATCGGCACGATGGTCTCGCCCCTCTCGATCCGCGATCCGGTGATGCTCGTCCGCCAGGCCCTCGCCCTGGACGACCTCTCGGGCGGGCGGATGGTCCTCGGCGTCGGGGCGGGCTGGAACCAGCGCGAGCACGAGATGTTCGGCTACGATCTCGGGGACGTGCGGACGCGCATGGATCGCTTCGCGGAGGGGGTGGCGGTGATCGCCGGCCTGCTGCGCAGCGACGCGCCCGTCTCGCACGAGGGCCAGTTCTTTCACCTGCATGACGCGGTCCTGCTGCCCCGCCCGCAGCGGTCGGGCGGGCCGCCCCTGATGATCGGCGGCAGCGGCCCGAAGCGCACCGCGCGCCTGGTCGCCAAGTACGCCGATGCCTGGAACGCGCAGCATCTCGCGCCCGACGAACTGCGGGAGCGCAACGCCACGCTGGACGCGCTGATCCGGGAGGAGGGGCGGTCGCCGGGCGATGTAAAGCGGACGCTCACCATGCCGATTCTGCTGCGGGACAGCGAGGAGGAACTCGCCGAGCGCGTGCGACGGATCCCCATCGCGCCGCTGATCGGCGGCGGTGCGGTGGAGGCGGTCGTCGGGTTCATGCGCGGACAGTTGGGCGGAGTCGTCGGGACGACGGAGGAAGTGGTGGCGCGGATCGGGGCGTACGCAGCGGCGGGCCTGGAGGAGTTGGTGGTGCAGTGGTTCGGGGTGGACGACCTCGACGGGATGGCGATGATCGCCGAGCGCGTGCTGCCCCGCCTGTCGGCCCAGGCGGGCCGATAGCACCGCCCGGTAAAGAGTGGCGCGCGGATAGCCATTGCCGGACAGGCTTGGATGAGGAGCCGTTGCAGGCGAAGTCGCGCAGTGGCCGGAGCATGCGGTCACGCTGCGCGAACGGCCGGCCGGAGAAAAGCAACCGCTGCCCACGTCGTAAAGTCAGGAGAGTTTGGCTATCTTGCTTGGCTGATCCGCGTGGAGGAAAGTACAGAACTTCGCGGACACAACCTCCGATGTGCGAGTGGGTACGGGATGATGCTTCGCCAATAGCGTCCGCGAGCAAACGGTGAGCAAGTTGTGCCATAGGCTAACGGGACTCACTATTGCCCCCGTTGAACTATGTATGCAAACGAGAAAAGTAGCGCCGAGCACCAGAATCGTAATGTTACTGATTCGGTTTTCGGTTGCCCGGAGCGAATATCGCGGCTTATCCTATTCTAGTGTGGACTGTTGCGCTGCAAGCGGAAATAATGTACGTATAGAACGTCGCAGCATGGGGCGACAAACGAGAATACGCGGCGTTCGTGACACACCTGTGACACGCGCCACGAGAATTTCAGTCGTTGAACAGCATCGCGTCTGGGTACTGAGTGGTGTCGGTGCAGAGTATGAACCAATCTTCGCTAACCGATCTGAGGAGCGTATCGCCTAGTGATCGTGTCACGGTGGATCAAATCGCCGCTGGCATTTCTTGGCGAGAAGGCAAAATCCCCGGCGTACATGACGCGCTTGTTAAGCTGGCATACCGGGAGCAGCGCGATTACGCGGCGGTGAAACGCGATGTGCTCTGTGCCGCCGTTGCGCTCGTTCTCCTGCGCAAGGAAGAACCGCAGCCGATTCGTATCGGGCAGCACTGGGCAAACGGCAGCCAGGAACCGGTCTCGCCTATCGCTTTAGGCGTGGAGGATTTCACCCGTTGGGTGGAACAGGAAACGCACAAGGCCGCATACGCGCTCGCGGTTGGTACACCGTATCCTGACAACGAAAAGGGCGAAAACGAATATAAGGCACTCATCGCGCATTTGAATGCCGAAGACCGTGCATGGGATAGCAAGTATCGCCCCTCTCAGTTGACCTCGACGCTCAAGAATATCTTCACTGACCGTGGCGGCGATGATGAAGACGAAGAATACGACATGGACCTTTACTATGATTTCGGGGGAGAGGCGCTGTACCGGGCAATCGAAGAACTGTCAGTACCTGAGAAAGAGTTGATAAAAGCGCTGGAAACTGGGGAGTACCTGGCGAGCGTCGCGCGACGGATGGGTAGAACTCCGGCGGCGGTGAGGCAAGATGCACGACGGGTGAAAGAGAAGATTCGCCGACGGCGAGCGCAGCTTGCCGACGAGATAGAGGATGAGCGTGATGCCTACCTGGAGGATGACGGAGGATTTGAGCGAGATACCAAGGCGGCACAGGATGAGGCCGTGGCGTTGTGGGATCGGAACTGTCGAGAAAACCCGAACTTCGCATGGGGCTTCGCCACGCTCTGGATGGTGCGCCGTGGCAATATCAAACGCCGGATCGTACAGAAGTTCCGCGATCTTTCGGAGATGAAATCGCGGTCACCGTCTACGGAGCGCAGGGAGGAGCTGACCGCCGATATAAAGCGGACGTTGGATCAGATCATCGTGGAAGCGCGTCGGGATTGGATTTACGAGAATACCTGCCATATTCGGAGACAAAGATGGGAGGAGGCTGAATAGTTTTTCTGCATTTACAATGTCACGCTTTTCGGGAAGTTCGACCTAGATATTTAACGGCCCCCGAACAGGGGGTTTTTTGCTGCCCGAAGGAGGGAAACATGCCGCTCTATCTGACACTCTCGCGCGGCTCACACGCCGATGATACCCGGCCGATCATGGCGATCAGCGATCAACGCTTCATCCGGCGGGTACTGCGGGAGATGGCTACCTTAGCAGACGATGAGCGCCGCGATCAGTCGCGCGCGGCGCGCGATTCGTCCTGCCGCGACAGAGAGAACGTGCGTAATCTTAGCGGCAACCAGCGCCTACGTGGGCGCGATCCGCCGAATACGTGGTGAAACAGATTGGTAGATAGGGGAGACGGCTTGCCGCCTCCCCTTCTTTGTGCCCGAAAGGAGCGATGAAATGTACGAGGTCCAGAAGCGCACACTAACCGTGAATGAATTCATGACCGAAACGGGCGCGAAACCTTCGAGCACTTGGAAGATGATCCGCGAGGGGCGGTTGCCGGTGATCCGCATGGGACGCCGGGTGCTCATCGCGCGAGATGTGCTCGAACAGTTCTTGCGCGGGGAGTTCTCGACACACGCCCTTTCCGACGAAGGCGAGCGTGCCGCATAGCCGCATATCCCGGATGGCGACCGGATACGCGGCGATGTACTGGGTGCTGCAACCTCAGTATATCATCCGCCCCGCCCGGCGTCTCTGGACAGGAGAACGTCAGATGCAAGGGCTTTCAGAAATCTCACCGAGACAGCCGTCGCGCCGATATGTCGCGCGAGACGGCAAAGACCTTCGGACCGTACCGAACCCGTACCGCTCGTACGAGGAGTGGCAAGAATTCCACGGGCATGACCTATCCGCGATGTCGGACGACGAACGCCGCCGCGATCTGGTCGCGTGCGACATGGCGATCCTCGCCACCGCGCCGAACGCGCATTGGTGGTACTTCAACCGCTGCCAGCGCATTCGTTCCTCGCTCACTTCGCGGAAAGGGGCGGTGTGATGGGCGATGTGAAACCAGAGCAACGCTACACCCGCTCCCGGCCATGCCCGGTGTGTGGCGGGTACGATGGTGGGAAGCGTGGGGCCGGAAACGGCCCCCACTTCCACTGTCACGGCTTCCTCTCGACTGACGGGCGATACGCCCGCTGTAGCCGCACGGAATACGCGGCAGACGCTCGCTACGAAGAGAAGACGAATACCTGGGTGCATCGGCTCGATAGCGGCGATCACGCCGCTACCGCATCGTACAGCGCGTCCGATGGGCAACGGCGGATCGTCGCGGCGTATGACTATCGCGACGAAGCGAGCGACTTGCTCTATCAGGCCGTCCGCTATCGGCCCAAAGGATTCACGCAGCGGCAACCGGATGATTCGGGCGGCTGGATTTGGAACATCAAAGATGTGCGGCTCGTCCTCTACCGGCTGCCCGAACTGCTCGCTGCCGATCCCGCCGCGACGGTGTTCATCCCAGAAGGTGAGAAGGACGTAGAAAACCTGTGGACGCTCGGCTTCGTGGCGACCTGCAACGCGATGGGCGCGGGCAAGTGGCGTGCCGAGTACAACGCGTTTCTACGCGGGCGGCATGTCGTCATCTTACCCGATAATGATAAGGCCGGGGCGGATCACGCGCGCACGGTAGCGAGCGCGCTGACCGGCATCGCGGCATCGGTGAAGGTGCTGAACCTGCCCGGCTTGCCCGATAAAGGCGATGTGTCGGACTGGCTGACGATGGGCGGCACGGCGGAACGGCTGACCGCCCTCGCGGATGCCGCACCGGAGTACGCACCGGAAACGGCCCCGGTATCACGCGACAGGGACACAGCGGGCTTTCGGTTCAGCACGCTCGATGACCTGCTCGCGGAACCGGAAGAGGAAGTCGCGTACGTTTGGGAGCGGACGCTACCCGCCGGGGGCATCTCGATTTGCGCCGCCAAGCCAAAGGTCGGCAAGTCCACGTTCGTCCGCAATCTGGTCGTAGCGATCTTGCGCGGCACGCCCTTCTTCGGGCGGGCGATCACATCCGGTTCAGTGGTGTACTTGTGTTTGGAAGAGAAGCGAGCGGAAATCGCCGGGCACTTCCGGCGGATGGGCGCGAGTGGAGGCAACCTCTACATTCACACCGGGCGCGCTCCCGATGACGCGCTCGCCGCGCTGACCGTCGCCATTGCGGAGTACCGGCCCGTGCTCGCGGTGATTGATCCGCTCTCGCGGTTCGTGCGGTTGAACGATGCGAACGCCTACGCGGAAGTGGCGCGGGCGATGGAACCGATCATTGATCTCGCGCGTACGTCCGGGTGTCACATCGTCTGCGTCCATCACGCCGGGAAGGGGGAGCGCACCGGCGGCGATGCGTTGCTCGGCAGCACGGCCCTCTTCGGTGCGGTGGACACGCTGCTAATGATGAAGCGGCGCGATCAGGTGCGTACGATCGAGACGATCCAGCGGTACGGCGAAGACATGGAAGAAACCGTCGTCTACCTCGACAGCGAGACGGGTATCGTGACGCAGGGCGGCGATTTGGCGACGATGCTGATAGGGCAGGCGCAAGCGGCGGTGCTGGCGGCGATGGGCAATGACACCCTCACAGAACCTGACATTCGCGCGCGCGTGGGGGGCAACGAATCCACGACCGGGAAGGCACTGCGCGCGCTGGTTGATGACGGGAAGGTCGCACGCACCGGCAAGGGGAAGCGGGGCGATCCGTATCAATATCGGCGGGCCGATGCATCAGGAAGTGGCGACATGCCAGAACCGGATTCGGAAGGCGCAAGTGAGTCTGATGAATCGCCCGATTCTCGGTTTCCCTATAGTGTGAACCAAGAAAACCGAGAAAACCAATCAACAGGGGCGGCGTATGATCCGGCTGATGTAGCGGTCTGCCATGCCTGGCTCATGAGTGGAATCCATGCGATGACGGGTGTTGAGGTTGCGGCGGCCCGGCGGCTGCTGGAGATCGGTCAAGGGCAATTCGGCGATGCGCGGGTGTGGCGGGCGCGACTCGCGGAGATATGCAGTGCTAATGCGGGAGACCGGTCGGGGGATGCCGCCTGACCGCACCCTACTCTCGCGATGGGTGTCAGAACCAAGTGCGAATGCTCCTCCTGCTACAATAACAGTCATCGACCGCACGCGCAATGCTCGTTGGAGAGACGCATAGTGACAATCCCCGCATCACCCGATCCTCAACCGCTCGTCGGGCGCGAGCGCGAACTCAGCGTACTCCGGCAACACCTCGACGCCGCCACCTCTGGGCAGGGCAGTCTCGTGCTGGTCAGCGGGGAGGCGGGCATCGGCAAGACCGCCCTCGCCGAGGCCATCTGCCGAGAAGCAACCGAGCGGGGCGCGCTCGTCCTTGTCGGCAGATGCTACGACTTGACGGAGACGCCCCCCTACGGTCCGTGGGTCGAACTCTTCGGGAAGTATCAGTGTCGAGACGATGACCCGGCACTGCCCGCTGCCTTACGCGGCACGGTCGGCGAGGTGACGAGCCAGGCTGCGCTCTTCCGGCAGGTGCTCGATTTCCTCGCGGCACTCGCCGCCGCGCGGCCCGTGCTGGTCCTGCTCGACGATCTGCACTGGGCGGACGCGAGCAGCCTCGATCTGCTCCGCTTCGTGGCCCGCCATCTCGGCGCGCTGCCGCTGCTGCTCGTCGTGACGTATCGCAGCGACGAACTGACCCGCCGCCATCCCCTCTCCCCCCTCCTACCCGCCCTGGTGCGCGAGGCGGCCGCCGAGCGCATCGACCTGCATCCCCTCGACGATGCCGCCGTGCGCGCCCTCGTCGCCGACCGCTACCGGCTCGCCGCCCCCGACGCCGACCGGCTGGTCGCCTTCGTCCAGGAGCGCGCCGAGGGGAACGCCCTCTTCGCGGTTGAGGTGCTGCGCTCCCTGGTCGAGTCCGGCGCGCTGTGGCGGGAAAAGGAGGGGTGGCGCCTCGGCGATCTGCGCCGGGCCGCGCTGCCCCCGCTGCTGGGCCAGATCATTGACGCCCGCGTCTCCCGGCTTGACGGGGAGGGGCAGCGGCTGCTCGCCCTGGCGGCGGCGGTCGGGCAGGAGGCGCCGCTGGCGGTGCTCGGCACGCTCGCGGACCTCGACGATGAGGCGCTGCTCGTCGCCGTGGAGGGGGCGTCCGAGGCGGGGCTGCTGACCGAGTCCCCGGACGGGCTGCACGTCCGCTTCGCGCACGCGCTGGTGCGCGAGGCGGTTTATGCGGGCGTCTCCCCGGCGCGGCGACGGCTGCTCCATCGCCGCATCGGCGCACTGCTCGCCGCGCGGCCGCACCCCGACCCGGACGCGGTGGCGATGCATTTCCAGCGGGCGAGCGACGGTCGCGCGGTCGAATGGCTGGTGCGGGCGGGGGAGCGGGCGCAACTCACCTACGCCTGGCTGACGGCAATCGAGCGGTACGAGGCGGCGCTCGCGGCGCTGGAGGACGGCGAGGGCGACCTCGTTCAGCGGGGCTGGCTGCACTACCGGATCGCCCGCCTGCGCCGCTACAGCACGCCGCGCGAGGGCATCGAGTACCTGGATGAGGCGCTGCGCATCGCCGCCATTGTCGGCGACCCTGCCCTCGCCGCCGCCGCCCGCTACACGCGCGGCCTCTGCCTGTCCTACGGATCCGACTCCGTCGCCGCCATCCGGGACATGTCCGCCGGGTGCGACGCGCTCGAAGCACTCTCGCCCGATGACCAGGAGCGGCTGGACCTCGGGCCCGACGAGCGGGGCGTGCCGACGATCACCAACCCGCGCGGCGTGCTGGTGGAGTCGCTTGCGGTCACCGGCCAGGTCGCCGAGGCGCTGGCGATGGGCGAGGCGACCCGCGAGGGCATGCCGCGCCACACGCCGCTGGGCGAGTTGGGGTGGGCGCACCACGGCGACCGCGACGGGGGTCTCGCCATCGCCTACGCGCTCGCCGGTCGTCCCGACGCCTCGCGCGATGCCTTCGCGCGGGCACGCGACATCTTCCAGTCTCTCGGCAACCACCACACGCTCGGCGGGGCAGCGGTTCAGGAACTGGTCGCCGTCTCGCTCCCGTACCGGACGGAACGGCTGGACGAGCACCGGCGGTTGGCGGAGGAAGCGGCGGGTGCATGGGGGCGGGCGAGCACGACCGGCGAGCGCAACCTCCGCTTCGCGCGCATCCCGGTCCTCGCGCTGACCGGGCGATGGGCGGAGGCGCGCGCGGAAGCGGAGCCGATGCTGCGGGAGGGACAGCGCGACGGCTGGCGGGAGTACATGGCCGCGCTGCTCGACGAACTGGCGCGCGCGCAGGGCGAGCCGGAGGCGGCATGGCGGCACATCCATGCACGGCTACCGTCCGGCGCGCGGACCGCGCCGGGCGTCATGGACATCCGGATCGGCCTGGCGATGCTCCGACTCGCCGCCGCGCTGCATCTGGACGCCGGAGAATCGGCACATGCGCGGGAATGGCTGGAGGCGCACGACCGCTGGCTGGCATGGTCGGGGGCGGTGCCGGGTCGGTCCGATGGCGAGGCGTTGTGGGCGCGGTACCACCGGCAGGTGGGCGACAGGGAGCAGGCCCGTGTTCATGCGGAGTGCGCCCTTGTCCTCGCTCGTGAGCCGCGCCAGCCGCTGCCGCTGCTCGCCGCGCACCGCCTGCTGGGCGAACTGGACGGCGAGGCGGGGCGATATGACGATGCAACCCGCCATCTCGACCAATCGCTCACCCTCGCGGACGCCTGTGGAGCGTCGTACGAGCGCGCCCTGACCCTCTTGGCGATAGCGGAGTTGCGAGCGGCGACGGGAACGAGCGACGAGGCGAGGCGGCGGCTGGCCGAGGCGCGGGCCATCTGCGAGCGACTGGGGGCCAAGCCCGCCCTCGCGCGTGCGGATGCACTCGCCGCACGGCTCGATGTCACACCGCCCGCCGCCCCCTCCTATCCCGCCGGACTCTCCGCTCGCGAGGTGGAAGTCCTGCAACTCGTGGCGCAGGGGCTGACGAATCCCCAGGTGGCGGAGCGTCTTTTCCTCTCGCCCCGGACGGTCGAGCAGCACCTGCGCAGCATCTACAACAAACTCGGCGTCGCCACCCGCGCCGCCGCCACCCACTTCGCCGTTTCCAATGGCCTCGCCTGACCCTCGTCTGCGTACCCTACGTACCGCCTTATCCCAAGTGGACGCATCCACTGCGGCATCCTACGCACTCGCTCCCGCCTTCGCCCGCGCACATCGCGCTCCATGATTGCGTGATTCACGCGATGTGCGGCCCCTCCTCGCCCGCTACAGTGGGGTGTACCGAGGCAGTAGGGCAGGAAGCACGAAGGAGCAAGGCGATGGAGAACCCGATGGCGGCGCAGGTTCATTATGGCGAGTATCAGCGGCAGGCGGCATGGATCAACGGGAACGATTGGCAGTTCGACAAGCGCACGACGCGGCACCCGGTGCGCGCGACGGTCGCCAAAGTGCTGATCGCCCTCGCGAACGCGGTGACGCCGAAGCCAAAGCCGGAGGTGGAGATAGCACCGGGGCGGGGATGATCGGCGGCCCGCGTGACAGCCGGGAAAGAGGGGGCGGAGCATATACTCGCCCTCTCTTCATTACGTTGAACCAGCCTTCGGGATGACGCATCCTCGTGAGGAGTGATAGGTTTGAGTCAGCGGAGTATGCGGATCGAACGAATCGCACAGATAAGAACGACTCAAAAGTGTCTTGACAAAGGGGGCCACCATAGAGCCTCCGGACTATTGTCAGCCAAACAGTAGCATGCCCGTAAGCCCGCAAGATGTGCGCCCTGACCGTCGGCACCCAGAGCAGGGGGGCATTGCCCGCTGTTATCGAATCGAAGCGGTCTCTGGTCATTGCGGCGGATCCATGCGACCTCACGGTCGGTTTTCTTGGTTTTCTTGGTTACCCCTATAGATGAACCGAGCAAACCAAGAAAACCAACAAACGGCGGCATCGTATGATCCGGCTGATGTGACGATACGCGGGTATGGCGAATGCGGCTCGCGATGATATACGGCGTGAGGGGAACGAATGGTGGCGAAGAAAAAAGATGTTACGGTCGCGGCGGGTGTGCGCGTGCGCGAACAAGAAACCGCGAAAGCGTTACCTAATGCTCAATCAGGGAACCTCTTCGATCATGGCTAGGTGCGGTTCATGAACACAGCCGAAACTCGCACAGACTCGTTCCGCGATCTCGTCCGCCG
>JAABUZ0100010268.1_pt1 | contig 10448 bp, 13 predicted proteins | sample 5562091 | NCBI WGS metagenome assembly JAABUZ01 (sample SAMN12813069, study PRJNA571459) | rock metagenome | isolation source: Antarctica rocks | place: Antarctica: Victoria Land, Linnaeus Terrace sud | collected 2015-12-21 | reverse complement strand
GCTTCAAGGACCGGCTGCTCTTCATCGCCAACGCGCTGGAGCAGCACCACATCGGCCTCGAAGAGTCGGACGCCGGCGTGTGGTCGATCTACCTCGGCGCCGTCCTGCTCGCCCGGCTCGACGAGCGCGACTACGTCATCCGCGGCTGACGCGGCGGCCGCGCGGTGTCAACCATCCTGCCGGTCTACGCTGTCAACAATCATCCCGGTTGCTCAGCACGCTGCCGCAGGAGCCCGCGCAGGAACTCGGGCGCGAGGTCCGCCCCGTTCGGCCACGCCACCGTGCGCAGCTCCGGGTCGACGCGAGCCTCCGCGAATGCGGCCGAGTCGCGTAACGGGCCGAAGACCGGGCCGTCCAGCTCGGGGCCGAGGTCCACCTCGCCCTCGGCCCCGTCGCTGAAGCGGAGCCAGAGAGCGGAGCTGCCGAGCGGGCGGACGGCGACGACGTGGAGCAGCACGGGACACCTCCGGGGCGGGGGACGGGCCGACGCCGGGAAGCTTACTCCAGCGGCGCGACCGGGAGCAGGGGCTGCTTGGCTCGCGCGCGGTCCCAGTTCGCCAGGAGCTCGTCTCGGTGCAGGTCCGCCCACTCGAGCACGTGCTGCAGGGCGCGGCGTGGGAACCGGCCCGTGACAACCCCGTCGCGGATCCCGACCGTCACCTCGTAGTCGCCGTAGCTGGCGTGGAAGTGCGGCGGCTCGTGGTCGCGGTACAGGATGGCAATCGCGATCCCGAGGAAGCGGCTGATGACAGGCATGCTTGGAATCTACACGCCCGCCCGGAGCCGCCTAACGCCCAAGTTCATACTACAGTTGCACTTGTCTTGCAGGACAGCGGGGTGACCTCCACCCCGTAGATGCTGCATGCTGCAGGCCAGCTCCGTCGCCCGCTGGACGCACCAGCTCGATGCCCTCCACGCCCGGCTCGCGCCGCACTTCGCCCGCCCCGAGCCCCGCGCGCGGGCACGCGCCTACTTGCAGACGGTGCTCGCCGGCGCGGAGCGGCGCAACGGGTGGCAGCTCGCCGAAGCCGCGGGCGAGGCCACGCCGTACGGCATGCAGCGCCTGATCGCCTCGGCCACCTGGGACGCCGACGCGGTCCGGGACGACCTGCGGGCCTACGTGGTCGAGCATCTGGGCGCCCCGGACGGCGTACTGATCGTCGACGAGACCGGGTTCCTCAAGAAGGGGGACCAGTCCGCCGGCGTGCAGCGCCAGTACAGTGGGACCGCGGGGCGCATCGCCAACTGCCAGGTCGGGGTCTTCCTCGCCTACGCCAGCCCGCGCGGCCAGGCGTTCCTCGATCGGGAGCTCTACCTCCCGCGGGACTGGTGCGACGATCGTCCGCGCTGCCACGCCGCGGGGATCCCCGACACGGTGCCGTTTCGTACAAAGCCCGCGCTCGCCCGGCAGATGCTCGAGCGCGCACTCGACGCGGGCGTCTCCGCCGCGTGGGTGACCGGGGATGAGGTGTACGGCAACAACCGCGCGCTCCGCACGGCGCTCGAGACGCGGGGCCAAGCGTTCGTGCTCGCGATCAAGGCGACCGAGGGGCTCCTGCGCCGGGACGCCGACGGGCTCACGTACCCGCGGGCCGCGACGCTTGCGGCCGCGCTCCCGGCCCGCGCGTGGCGGGTGCTGAGCGCCGGGGCCGGGACGAAGGACGACCGTACGTCCCGGTGGGCCTGGGTCGACGTGCCCCGGCGCGGCTGGCCCAGGTGGCGCCACGCGCTGCTCGTGCGCGAGCGCCTGACGCCCAACGCCGAGGGTGTGTACGAGCGCGCCTACTACGTCGTGTTCGCCCCGAAACGCGCCACGCTCGAGGACGTGGTGCGCGTCGCTGGCGCGCGGTGGGCGATCGAGTCGGGCTTCGAAGCGGCGAAGCAGGAAGTCGGCCTCGACGAGTACGAGGTGCGGCAGTACGGCGGGTGGTACCGCTACATCACGCTCGCGCTCTTCGCGCACGCCTTCCTCGCCGTCGCCCGCGCCCGCGCGGCGCCGCGAAAAAGGGGGATCCGTCGCGGCCCGCACACGGCAATGCCCTCCTCCCGCTGACCGTGCCCGAGGTCCGGCACATCCTCGCCCGCCTGGCGTTCCGTCACGTGGTCCACGCACCCGAGGTCTTCCGGTGGTCCCGCGGGCGACGCCAGCACCAGTGGCGCGCGGAGGTCGCGCACTACCGACGCCGTCACCGGCCAGCATAAAATGCAACTGTAGTATTCGGGATCGGCAGGGAACAAGGTGTCGATGTGCGTTCGGTTAGGCGCCCCGTGGAGCGAGCGTGTAGTTCCACGCGGGACAGACCGCGTGCGCGGCGAGGCGCCGCGCCGCCATCGCGGCGTCGGTCACGCGCTCGCCCGTCTCGGTGCCGCCGCGCTTGAGCGCCGCCGTCACGCGCAGCCCCGTGGCGGTCACGGTCCCGGCGATATAGCGACAGATCGTCTCGAAGCTGCGCAGTGGCACGCCGGCCCAGTTCAGGCTGATGTGGCTGAAGAGGCGGTGCTCGACGGGGTTCCACTTCGAGCACCCCGTCGGGTAGTGGCAGACGGTCACCTCGAGCCCGTACGCGTCCGCGAGCTGCTCCTGCATCTGCGCCTTCCACCCCCGGGCGCGGCAGCTGTTCGAGCCGCCCGCGTCGGCCAGGATCAGGAGTCGGCGCGCCTGGGGGAACTGCCGTTGGCCCTCGGCCTCCCACCAGTCGCGGATGGCCTCGACCGCGAAGCGCGGCGTATCGAAGCAGTCCCCGACGCACACGTACCCGCGGTTCGTGGTCGTCTCGTAGATGCCATACGGGATCGCCTGCCCCACCGCGTCTTGGGGCCAGTCGTGGACGAGCACCGCGTCGGCGTCTTTACACCACCGGCGGCCGGCGTTGTGGAAGTCGCCCACCAGTTCCTTCTTTTTTGGCGTCGACGCTGACGACCGGCTCGCGCGCCGCCGCGAATTGCTGCCCCTGGGCCGCGATGTGCCCGAACTGCGCGTCCCGCTCCGGGGGCGAGCTGCGGGCCTCCGTCCGCCGCGCGTTGACCTTCGGCGAGTAACCAAGCGCCCGGAGTAGGCGGGAGACCGTGGGGCGACTGACCGCGTGCCCCTTGGCGGTGAGCGTCGTGCTCAGGTGCGCGAGGGAGCTGCGCTTCGCCTTCGGCCGGCGCCCCATCGGGTCGCCCGCGGTCTCTTCGGCGAGCACCGCCTCCAGGGCCGGCACGAGCGCCGGGTCCTGCGCCTCGCGCGCGGGGCGCCCGCCGCCCACGGCGCGCACGCGGTCGACTGGCCGGTCGGTGAGGCCGCCGTCGAGTTCGCGGCGGCCACGCCGGATGGTGCGGGCGCTCAGGCCGGTGATTCGGGCGAGGAGTTCCGTGCCGCCGTGGCCGACGCGCCCGGCCTCGAGCGCGACGAACCAGCGGCGTTGCTGCTCGTCGAGACGGCTGATGAACAAGTTGATCTCGGCGTGCAGGGCGCGTGCGGGGTGGGGCGCCCGCTTACGGCACAACGCGCACACGCAGCGGTGGACAGACACGTTCGGGGGCATCGAGGCCTCTGGGCGACGGGTTCGTAAGACGCCGCATATCGCACGCCGTGCCCCGTGGACTGATCAGCCCCTTATTTCTTGCCAAGCCCTATGTGTCCATGCGCTACTCCGAGCGCCTCGCGGCCGCCGGCGTCGCGCCGTCGGTCGGCAGCGTTGGCGACGCCTACGATAATGCGCTCGCCGAGTCGGTGATCGGGCTGTACAAGGCCGAGGTGATCCACCGCCGCGGCCCGTGGCGGGGCTTCGACGACGTGGAGTACGCCACACTGGAGTGGGTCGCCTGGTTCAACCAACAGCGCCTGCTCGAGCCGCTGGGCTACGTTACGCCCGCCGCGTACGAGGAGCAGTTCTACCGTGCACAGGCCGCTCACACCGCGGCCGGCGCACTCACGTAACCGAGCCTCCGGCAAACCCGGCGCGGTTCAGATCCCATTTCCGCCTCCCCTCCTCATCTCTTGACCGCTCGCACCCAAGCCGATGTCAGACCACGACTCCCTCCCGAGCTGGATCGCAGAACGCCAGCAGCAGTTCTTTGATCGAACGGGCCTTTCCGGTGTCCTCGACTCGGCGACCGTACCGGCTGTTTATCGAGTCGTCCCACGCTCGACGTTGATACGGATCGCCACTCACGGCCGCGCCGCGCTGACGCGCCTGTGTGAGCAAACCGGCGCCACCACGCGCCGACGTCGCGGTGCGTCTTCCCGTCCTCGCCGTCGCCCCGCTTCTCGCGGTCGAGCCAACGTCCTGCGCGCTTCGCCCTGACCCGCGCGTCGTCGCCGATGTGCGAACGTATGCCGTCGCAATTCTGGGCTACGATCCGGGTGCTCGGATCGAGCTTCGCCCAGGGCTGATCGAGCTACTGCCGCCCGATTGGCTCGAGGTTCATCGGGCGCTCGCCTTTATGGAGGACGCGGGCACATCCGCGTCGAGTCATCTGAGAGGGGCCGCACACCCGGCCAACGCGACGACGGCATTGATGCTCCTCGCGATCGGCCATGGTGTCGTCCGTGTCGAGGACTTCCCGGCGAACGTTGCGCTCGGCGACTGGGTGACACCGACCGGCTGGAACCCACGCCGCGTCGAGGACTGGCGTCGTGGCCTGCGCTGCATCGCTGCGCTCGCTCAGACGCCGGCTGGTAAGGACGCGCTCACGGCATCTCCAGCACTCGCCATGCTCGCCGCCCGTCTCGGGACGACCGAGTTCCTCGCGCCGCGTGCGACCCCACGAACACTGGAGCAAGCGTTGGCCGAACTGGCGGAGCTCGGTGAGCCGCCGCGCAAGCTCAAGGGACCTTGCGATGCTGACCCCGCGCCTCATGGTGGCGCTGTGCCCGACGCGGACCCTATCCTCGCGGGTTTGACGCCGGGTCAGCGAGCGCGGTTCGAGCATGTACGAGGGCATGCACCGCACTTCGCCGACTTCATCATCTGTCCACGTGTGACCGCGAACGGCGAAGTCGAGCCGCTCCGGGCGGCGACGATCCGCCACGTGTTGGAATCCGTCGACCACCTGCTCGCGGCGTATGTGCGGATCCGGCCACTGCTCGGCGAGCTTGGCATTCCCGTGTGCGACTTGGAGGACTTGTCGCCTGCGACCCTGCTGCACGTTCGCGTGCCGGCGAAGTTGCTCACGATCGCTCCCCCCGCCGTCAAGTACAGCGCCAGCGTCGCCGCGATGTTGGAGCAGTCCGGGTTCAAGGCCACCCCTTTCAAGGTGCCGGTTGAGGCTGCAAGCTTCCTTCGGGATTCGGCGGGAGGGGAGAATGTTGGATGCCGTGCTGGCCCGATTCGTCGAGGCGTGTCCGGTCGCGGTCCTAGCGCAGCTCGCGCTGCGGCGCGCGCTGCAGCCGGAGTGGGTCGACGCGCTGTTCGCGGCGCACGCCGAGCAGCAGGACACGCGCGAGTTGCTCTTCTCGACGGTCGTGGACCTGATGGCGCTCGTCGCCGTCGGCCTCCGCCCGTCGCTGCACGCCGCGGCCCGTGAGGCGCTCGCGCAGGGGGCGCTCGGCGTGAGCGTGCCGGCGCTCTACGCGAAAGTCAATCACAGCGAGCCGGCCGTGCTGCGCGCACTCGTGCGGGAGAGCGCGGCGCGGCTCGCGCCCGTCGTCCCCCACCTGCGCCCCGGCGGGGGGCCGTGGCCGGCCGGCTACCGGGTGCGGGTGCTCGACGGCAACCACCTCCCGGCGAGCGAGAAGCGGGTCGGCCCGCTGCGCGGCCAGCGGGCGGCGGCGCTGCCGGGCCAGGCGCTCGTGCTCTACGATCCCGTGCACGACCTGGTCGTCGATCTGGTGGCCGGCGAGGACGCCCACGCGGGCGAGACCACGTACGTCCCGCCGCTCGTCGCCACGGCGGGGCCGGGCGAGCTGTGGATCGCCGCCCGCCACTTCGCCACGCGCGCTCCACGCGCGCTCCACGCGCGCTCCACGCGCGCTCCACGCGCGCTCCACGCGCGCTCCACGCGGCTGGTGCGCGAACACGGCGCGCACCCGGCCCCCACGCCGGCCGGCGCGCGCGAGTGCGTGGGCCGCTGCGCGACGGGCTGGGTATATGAACAGCCGGTGGACTGCCCGGCGCCGACGCCGGGGGCGCCGCCGCTGCGCCTGCGGCGCGTCGAGGTGGCGCTCGACACACCGCTGGAGTCCGGCGAGACCGTGCTGCGGCTGCTGACGACCCTCCCCGCGGCCCACGCGGACGCGGCGACCGTGGCGGACCTGTACCGGCGGCGCTGGACGGTCGAGGGGATGTTCCAGCGCCTGCAGGCGGTGCTGCACAGTGAGGTGCACACGTTAGGCCAGCCACGGGCGGCGCTGCTCGCCTTCAGCGTGGCCGTGGTCGCGTACAACGTGCTCGCGGTGGTGCAGGCGGCCGTGGAGACGCAGAACGCCGGGGCGCCCAAGCCGGTGCCGATCTCGCTGTACTACGTCGCGCACACGGTGCGCGAGCAGTACCGCGGGCTCCTGATCGCGGTCGCCGCCAGCGTGTGGGCCAGCGTGTGGGCGAGCTATGACGCGCGGTCGCCCGCCGACCTGGCGGCGAGCCTGCGGCAGATCGCGGCCCACGTGCGGCTGGAGGCCTACCGCAGACAGTGAATACTTCGGCGGCGGCCACCGGCATCTGACCTACCCGTAAACTGACTCTGGAGTTGTGTCGCTTTGACGGACGCGTGGTTTACGCTGCTCGCGCCGGTCGGCCGAGCTGCCGTTCGTACTGCATAGGGCTCACGTAGCCTAACGTCGAGTGCCGCCGCTCGGCGTTGTACCACACCTCAATGAACTCGGCGACCGCACGGTGTGCCTCGGCGCGCGTCGCGAAGTCGGCGCCGACGAGCAGTTCGTGCTCGAGCGTCGCGAAGAACGCCTCGGCGACGGCGTTGTCGAAACAATCCCCCTTGCGGCTCATGCTCGGCCGGACGCCGTGCGCCGCGAGCACGCCGCGGTACTCCCGGCTCGCGTATTGGCAGCCCCGATCCGTGTGTTGGATCAGCCCCGGCGCCGGCCGGCGCGCGCGGACTGCCATGCGCAGCGCGGCCAGCGGGCCGTCGGTCGCCAGGGTGGCGCTCGTCGCCCACCCCACTACGCGGCGCGAACTCAGGTCGAGCAGCACCGACAGGAACAGCCAGCCCTCGCGCGTCGGAATGTAGGTCAGGTCGCCGCACCACGCGGTGTCGGGCACCGGGTGGTCCGCCGGGGCGAACCGGCGCCCCAGCAGGTTGGGCGCGACGGGCTCGCCGTGCGCGCTGTCAGTCGTGGCGACGCGCCGCCGCGCACGGCGCGCGACCAGGCCGTCCGCGCGCATGAGCCGCGCGACCCGGCGCTGGCCGACGCGCGTGCCCGCGGCGCGTAGCTCGCGCACGAGGCGCGGCGCCCCGTACCGCCCACGGCTCCGGCGGTGCGCCGCCCGCACCTCGACCCGGAGCCGCTCGTCCGCGACGGCGCGCGCCGGCGGCGGCGCGGCCGCACGGCGGACCGCGTCGTAGAAGCCCCCGACGCTCACGCCGAGCGCCTCGCACATGACCCGCACGGGGAACGCCTCCCGGTGCGCCTGGATGGCGGCGTACTTGTCGCTCATCGCGACTCCCTCGCGAAGTACACCGCCGCCGATTTTAGGAACGCGATCTCCTGCTGCGCCCGCGCCAGCTCGCGCCGCAGCCGTCGCACCTCGTCCTCCTCGGCCGGCAGCCGCCCGTTGCCGGGGAAGACGTCAGCGGGCGGTGCACCCGCCCGCTCGCGCGCCTGCTGCCGCCACCCGCGCAGCAGGTCGTCGGTCACGCCCAACTCGCGCGCGACCTGCGTCAGCGGCACCCTCGCCGCCCGGCGCTCCTCAGCCCGCCGCACCGCCTCCAGCTTGAACTCCGCCGTGAAGTGCCGCCGCTCCCGCGGCGTCGCCCCTGGCTCCTTTGCCTTCGTCATCGGACACCTCCGGCCCCGAAGCTTAGCCGGGGCTACGTTGGCGTCCGTCAAAGCGACTCAAGTCCAGTACGGGCCTGGTGGGCCTGCTGCTCTATGGCGCCGGGCTCCACCTGCTCGAAGCGCTGCAGTTGCGCGTCAAGGACGTCGATCTCGAGCGCGGCGAATTGCGCGTGCGCCACGGCAAGGGCGGCAAGGACCGCGTGACCGTGCTCCCCGCGACCAGCGTGGCCGCGCTCACGGCGCACCTGGCGCGGGTGCGGGCCCTGCACGCGCGCGACTTGGTTGACGGCGGCGGGCGCGTCGCACTCCCGGGCGCGCTCGGTCGGAAGTTGCCCGGGGCGGCCGCGTCCTGGGGCTGGCCGTGGGTGTTCCCGGCGACGAGCCGCTATCTCGACCCCGCGACGGGGCGCCGCGTGCGGCATCATCTGCACGAGACCGCGGTGCAGCGCGCCGTGCGCGACGCGGCGGTCCGGGCCGGGATCCCCAAGCGGATCACCTGCCACACGTTCCGGCATTCGTTCGCGACCCACCTCTTGGAGGCCGGCTACGACATCCGGACCGTGCAGGAGCTGCTCGGCCACACCGATGTCCGGACGACGATGCTCGACACGCACGTCCTCAACCGCGGCGGGCGGGGCGTGGTGAGCCCGGCTGATCTGCCGGTCCTGCCGTCCCGGCGGAGGATCGTGCCGCTCGCCGGCCCGGTCGAGCCGGCCATCGACGATGCGCGTTAGACAGGTCCGGTCGTTGACCGTGGCGGCAGCGCCGGGGTGACCCGCCGATCGCCCGAGAGCACCCGGCCTTTCATGCCCGAGCTCTCCGCACCGACGGGCGCGCGATAGACTGTCCGACGAGCCCGTCGGGCGATCTGGCCCGCCGCATTGGCGCAAATAGACAGGTCCGTCTACTGGGCGTTAGACATCAACAGGAATCGGAATGGCGGCAACCCACTCGCTTCGGGCCGCTCTCGGCCCCTTACCTGGAACACGCATGAAGCGGATTCATGTCCTCACCGCGGTCGCGCTCGCGCTGCCGGCCGTGGTTACCGCCCAGCAGTCGGCGGCTCCCGTCCAGAGGCCGGCGAACCCAGTGACCGAGTCGATCCGGAACATCGCGGGGACTTACGGCGGTTGGCTAGCGGCGGCGTTCGACTCCATCCCGGCGGGCCGCTACGGCTTCCGGCCGACACCCGTGCAACAGTCGGTGGGCTACATCGCCCAGCATTTGGAGGGCGCGAACTACGCCCTCTGCCAACGCATCGGTGGCGTCACGCATCCGACCGGGCCGAAAGACGCGCTGGCCGACACGGTGAAGGCGCTCTGGCCCAAGGATACGCTCGTGGCGCGACTCCGGGCGTCACTGCTCTTCTGCCAGGACGCGTTCACGCGAGTGGACGACTCCAAGATGGGCGATCCGGTGCTGTCCCGTCGTGCGGGGTCGACCGAAACGGCGCCACGGGCACGCGCGCTCGGCCTTTTCGTGACGGATCTTGCCGAACATTACAGCCAAATCGCGGGCTACATGCGGCTGATGGGGATAGTGCCACCGTCCGCTCTGCGGCGCCCGAGCCGTTAAGTTCGGTCTACAGCCGCTCGCCACGGCCGCGCGGAATGCCGCCGAGGGGACGATTTGAAGCGAGTTTCAGCGCGATACCCGCGCGCGCTACGGCGCCCTGATGTCTAACGATGCGTTGCAGCTGTCGGGTATGCACGCATGCTCCTGGCCCGCCTTCCGTCTCCGGCGTGCCGCGACCTGCCATCCGCTGTGGAAGCCCGCAGCTGAACTGGGGCGTTAGGCCGCAACGGGCTGAGGTGTCCCGCTACCTTCCGGCATGGACCTCGAGTTTGTGTGGGACGCGGCCAAGGCCGCCGAGAACGCCCGCAAACATGGCGTCACGTTCGACGAGGCGTCCACGGTCTTCGCGGACCCGCTTTCGAGCGTGTTCGCGGACCCGGACCACTCGCTCGCGGAGGAGCGCCTGGTCCTCGTCGGCCGCTCCGCCCGGGACCGCGTCCTCGTGGTTATGTTCACCGAGCGGCCGCCAGCGGTCCGCCTCATCAGCGCACGCCCCGTGACCCGCCCTGAGCGCGAAGCCTATGAAGCCGGCGATTTCTGACCAGCCTGCGCCCGCGGCTCCAAGCCGCGACCCGAACGAGCTCCTGCCAGAGTACGACCCGGCCCTCATCCGATCGGGGGAACGCGGCCGGTACGCCGTGCGGTACGCGCGCGGCACGAACCTGGTGCCGCTCGACCCGGACGTGGCGGCGGCGTTCCCGGACCCGGCCGAGGTGAACGCGGTGCTCCGGGCGGCGGCGGCGCTCATCCGCGCGCACGAGGCCGTTGCGCGCGGCCCTGGCGGGGCGAAGCTCGACGCGGCTGCGGCCTAACGAGGCGTTGCAGACGAGCTAAGCGACGTCAAGTCTCGACGAGCACCTCCGCGGCGGGATCGGGCACGGTGGCGTATGCGGCGGGCAGCGTGTAGGGCCGCTCGTGGGTGAGCACGGCGTAGAGG
>JAABUZ0100010265.1_pt1 | contig 10450 bp, 10 predicted proteins | sample 5562091 | NCBI WGS metagenome assembly JAABUZ01 (sample SAMN12813069, study PRJNA571459) | rock metagenome | isolation source: Antarctica rocks | place: Antarctica: Victoria Land, Linnaeus Terrace sud | collected 2015-12-21 | reverse complement strand
CAAATTGGCTCCCCCTCACTACAGAAATATTCCATGCCCAGGCAAGTCTTGCTTTGATCGGAAACCATTGCCGGACTCCAATTCTTAAAATTCTGAATCCGCCCGACTTTAAATTCTGGGCTATGGATGTAGAGCCAGTTATCGGGAAATAGGTCTTCTTGATCGATAATCAGCGACACAATCAGAAAATCTCGATATTTGAGTTTGCGTGCTGCTATCAACACATTCTCCGGTGGTGGAGGGTCGAGCAAATTAAGTAGTGCCGTCACGGGCATACTGGAGATAAAGTGATCGCTAAAGATTTGAATGGTTTGAGCGTCGTGTCGAGCAGTAATGCTCTTGATCCGAGTCCCCTCACGTTCAATCCGAGTTACTGTTGTATTCAGCTCTACCGGTGCGCCTTGGCTCTGGAGAATCTGCTGAGTGCGCTCCCACATCATCCCTGGTCCTAAAATTGGGTAGTCAAATTCCTTAATTAAGCTTTTAGCGTTTTGGCTGCCAAACAAAGCGTTAATCACGGCTCTTTTGAGCGACATGCCTTGAATTCGTTGTGCGGCCCAGTCGGCACCAATTTGTTCGCAGGGGATGCCCCAGACTTTCTCGGTATAGGTTTTGAAGAAAATTCTGTACAAGCGCTCCCCGAAGCGATCGCTCACCCATTGTTCAAAATTTTCTGGTTCAACACCGGGTCGCAGTCTAGCTTTCAGTTTAGCCTTTAAGTAACTTAACAAGATTGAGCAACTTGTGACCAGCCCTAGATTGGAAAGTGTGTTAAGCAAAGACAAGGGATAGTCAAAAAACTTGTCTTGGTAGTAGATGCGCGATAGACGTGGTACTTTGATGAAATCATCTTGGAGAATTTCCTGCCACATCTGCTGCACTTGTGAGACTTTGGTAAAAAAGCGATGACCGCCGATATCAAAGCGATAGCCTTTGTATGTTTCAGTGCGAGAAATACCGCCAACTTTGTCGGCTTGTTCCAGAACGATGGGTTTTAGCCCTTCTTTAAATAGTTGATAAGCAGCTGTAAGGCCAGCCGGACCAGCCCCTATAATCACTACTTGATAATTATTTTTCATTTATTACAATTAAGGAGCATGTGGTTTACCTCTCAGATAAACCCTACAAGTCAGGGAACCTTCTAAACCTCAGCTTCAGGGTAGTATTCTCAATTTCTTGTTAGGCTCTAAATCATCATCTAAGGTTATACTCACCATGTAATATTTTGACCACATAATGTCAGAGAAATGTGAAGATACTGCAAAGATATGGCAGAAGTTTGTAAATTTTTGACGAAGATAGGAAATCGGGCTACCAACTTAACACGGGACACTTTGCAGCGTCGGGGTTCTAGCTATTGCTGATTTTTTGGAGATTCTGGGTCGAGGTAACTCACACGACCTGGAAGGTTATAGGACTATCCCCCCTGAGACAATGATGAAATCGTTATCGGACTATCCAATTCAATCAAGGAAGCCCGATCAAGAGCCAAGTTCCGAGCCAACCGAATCAAAAGAACGAGTTACTGAGCCAGAACTATTAGCCAAACCGAACGATGGACAACAACCACCAGACCGTGAGAAACTTGTCACCATCAACATCAAAATTACTCGGACTCAGCAGAGCTGGTTAACTGAAACGGCACGGAGAGTCCGCGACAACAACGACACCCCTGTTGCCCCAAGTGAGCGGGTGTTCCCCCAGCACCTGATTGGTGTCGCTATCGACTTACTACACCACAGCGACATTGACTGGAGTCGTGTGAGGAATCTAGAGGATTTACGGCAACAGCTAATGCTATAAAGGTTTAATCAATTAATCATCTAATACCATATAACAATTGAAAAATCATACTAGACGGGGTAGTGGGACGGTAGCTGTCACACTACCCCGTCTAGTAGGTCAAACCTAGAGGCTTTGGGACCAGAGGAAATATCTGGGCGTTGCTCTATGATACTGATACCGCTTTCTACCCAAGTAGAGAGTCGAGCATTGACTTTGAACTCATAGTGCCAACCATGAGCCAATCCACGACTGAATTTGACAGCCCCTGGAAAGACGTAATCGAGCGCTACTTTCAAGACTTTATCCAATTCTTTCTCCCACAGGCTTATATGGAGATCGAGTGGAGCCGTTCGTTTGAATTTTTGGACAAGGAACTACAACAAGTCGTGCGAGATGCCGAGCTGGGGCGGCGTTTAGCCGATAAGCTCGTTAAGGTTTGGCGCACTGGGGGTGAAGAGGCATGGGTCTTAATTCACGTAGAAGTTCAGAGTCAGGAAGAAACCAACTTCGCCGAGCGCATGTATGTGTACCACTACAGAATCTATGACCGTTACAAACGGTCAGTCGCTTCAATAGCGCTCTTGGGTGACGAGCGCGACTCTTGGAGGCCAAATGAGTTTGGGGATGAACTTTGGGGCAGTGAGGTTCGATTCAGGTTTTCGGTCGTGAAGTTGCTAGACTACCAACAGGGGTCAGCATTAGAGGCAAGCTCTAACCCCTTTGCCACCGTGGTCATGGCTCACCTCAAGGCTCAAGAGACCCGCGCCGACAGGTCGAGACGTTTGGAGTGGAAGCTGGCTATTACCAGACGGCTATATGAACAGGGTTATGAGCGGCAGGATGTACTCAATCTGTTCCAGTTTATCGACTGGGTGATGAGCTTACCTGAAGAGTTAGAGCAACAGTTTTGGCGGGAAGTGCGTAACTTAGAGGAGGATTTGCGGATGCCATACATCACGAGTGTAGAGAGAATCGGAATTGAAAAAGGGATTGAGCAGGGGCGACAGCAGGGACTCCAGCAGGGGATAAGGCAAGGACTGTTAGAAGGCATATCCCTGGGTTTGGAGCTGAAATTTGGCAGTGAGGGGTTAGGGGTCTTACCGGAAATCTCTCGGCTTCAGGATGTGGAGCAATTGAGAGCGATTCAGGCTGGACTGAAAACGGCGAACACCCTAGAGGAACTGCGTCAAATCTATCAGCACTCGACCCCAGACTGAAGTCAGGGACAAGGGGCAGCGCCTTTTTTATTGGTCTACATCCCGCAATTAAATTAACGAGCGGGTCAGCGCTCTGGGAGAATAGGTTATGGAAACTTAAATTTACCCAATCGAGCGCCAAGAACAGATGAAAGAGCTGTTGACCGAGCCGAATGACCTAGTGCTAAAGTGTGCCACTCCACTCACACGGCAACCGGCAGCAGTCTATCTATCTAGTTTAACGGCGGGGTCGCGGCGCACCATGCGGAAGGCATTAAATGCGATAGCGAAACTGTTGACCAACGACCAGTGTGATGCCTTGAGTCTGGATTGGTCAAAGCTGAGGTATCAACACACCGCCGCGCTCCGGGCGGCCCTGATGGAGCAATATGCCCCGGCAACGACCAACCGAATGCTCTGTGCGTTGCGACGGACGCTCAAAGAAGCCCGTCGGTTGGGGTTAATGGGTGCCGATGATTATGCGGCAGCAGTCGATCTGACTAGCGTGCGGGGCGAATCCCCCTTAAGAGGACGAGTCTTAAAAACCACTGAGATCGCGGCGCTGCTAAAAGTTTGCCAGAATGACCCGACACCAGCGGGTGCTAAAGATGCGGCAACAATTGCGATTTTAAGTGGTTCTGGTTTACGTCGCTCGGAGTTAGTGGCTCTGGAAGTGCGAGATTTTGCTCCTGAGACCGGGGCGTTACAAGTCCGTCATGGCAAGGGCGGAAAAGCTCGCCTGGTTTATTTACCGTCGGGCGCACTCGCTGCGGTTAAGGCTTGGCTTCAGGTGAGAGGCGACCAACCAGGGGCATTGATTTGTCCGGTCAGGCGAGGTGGTCATATAGAGATTCGCTCTCTGACTGACCAGGCGGTGATGACGATGCTGCAACGACGAGCCAAACAGGCGGGTACCGATACTTTCTCCCCTCACGATCTCCGGCGCACCTTCGTCACTAACTTGCTCGAAGCTAAAGTAGATGTCCTAACCGTAAGTCGTTTGGCCGGACACTCAGACCCTGCCACCACTCAAAAATATGACTTAAGGGGAGAGGATGCTAAGCGTCAAGCCGTCCAGCTACTGCATATCCCCTACCAGTCGTGAAAAAAGGCAACGGCGGTGAAGGCTCTTAGAGCCAAATTTTCCCATCTACAAGCTGACGTTTCTGTTCCACTGCTGCTGCAACAGTGATTCACAGCCTTCTCTTGAGTTTTTGAGTAAATGAAACTAAACTCAAAACATCATTTACTCAAATGAAACAATGAAACTATGACAGTCATCTCATTGATCAATCAGAAGGGAGGATGTGGTAAATCAACATTGGCGTGTCATCTTGCCTGGTGGTTAGCTTCTAAAGGTCAGTCGGTAGCGATGGTTGACTCGGACGGTCAACAGTCAGCCTCTAGGTGGTTAGCCAAAATTGATTTGCCCATCGACATCTATGTCATGAGCGAAGGAACCCAGTTGCTAGAGGAGATCCCTCAAGTGGCTAAGTCCCATCAGTATGTGGTGGTGGATGGTGGTGGAATGCTTTCGGACATTTCCTTGAATATCTTGCTCCGCTCCGACCTGGCGATCGTCCCGTCTCAACCTACAGGACTGGATCTAGCCAGCACAAATGATGCTCTGAAGCTGGCTCAGCAAGTTCAGAGCGTCAGAAATGGTAAACCTAAAGTCTGTCTTGTCCTCACTAGGGGAACTAAGGGAACCAAGCTACTGCAAGAATCTCGCACTCTTCTCCAGTCTAAAGGAGCATTACTGAAAACCGTAATTCACCAGCGGCAGGCGATCGCCGACTGCTTTGGGCAAGGAGCAACAGTCTGGACGCTGCCTAATGATTCAGGAGTTAAAGAAGCAAGAGAGGAGTTTGAGTCGTTGTGTAACGAAGTGATGGAGGTGATCCGATAATGTCTCCGAAGCGTAAACCATTAACTGAAGCAGCAATTCAAGACGACTTCGCTCCTCAAGCGGTCGAGCAACTCCGTCAAAGCCTCAACATTCCAGTAGTCACTCGTCAACCAGAACCAACGCCACCACCAGAGCCTCAGTCAGAAGAACCACTCAAGGTCGCAACGAAACGGCTCAACGTTGAAATCCCTCTGGACTTACATCGTTGGCTCAAAGGCTACAGCGGTAGAGAGGGCAAATCCATTACTGATGTAGTAATAGATTTACTCAGCAGTCTTAGAACAACTAATGAGTAAATGAAAAAATGAAGTTTTGAGTAAATAAAACAGTTCATTTTTTAAGGGGAGAGCTGCTAAGTTTCTTCCTGAAAAGACTTGATGGTTTTGAGGGTCTTGTCTAGGAGTTCGTAGTCTGAAGGTCTTTTGTCTTCAGGGAGTTGTCCTGCAAGTTGACAAAAAGCTTTAAGTATGTCATCAGATACCCGCATCAGGACTTCAAAGGCATCAGGTTCAGCCATAGCCCTAAGCTTGTCTTCGTAAACCAATTGGTAAAGCTCCAAAGGCCGCTTACCCATAAGACGAGCCAGCTTATTAATGTTGCTCTGTGTAGGATTTCCCCCCTTCAGGGTGATTACTCTCAATCCTGGCTGAGTTATGCCTGCCTGACGGGCCATTTCACTCATCGAAATATCGTGCTGTTCCATGTACTTGAGAATTTCCAGTCCCAAGAGAGAACAATCTTCTGGTCGGATTTGTAGAACAAATTTCATAATAGTAGACTTTCCATAAATAAGATGCTATTCTTAATTATGGGTTTAACTGCCCTACATCACTTTCTGAGAATAAGAGTAGGAAAGCGTTTGTCGATAACGCTTTTCCACTATCAAATCCGCCGCAACAGCGATTGTATGTCCCATAAGTCAAGTGAGTTTAAGTTTACGAGGCTCGACTCACATGACCTAGCGATTGAGGGGCGCTGCTGCGGATCGCTTCAACTTGATTGAAGACTCAATCGAGTTGCTGTTTACTTCCGATCTTATCAAAACTTTGTGATTAACGCATTAATACAAAGGTATTGTCCAGAGATTGGAGGCGGTCTTTATCCTCTCAATCGCGCTTGAAAAAAGCAGTTGAGGATTTTGTGTCTGATTCATTTGCCGCCATTTTACGACGCGACTATCTAGATCTAATCAATTCTCTTGCAGCAGACGTTGGAAGAAAAACTCGGCGCTGCGCCGCTACACTCATTACCTACTATCGCCACTGGCAAGAATGGAAGCAAGAACACCAGCGCACTGATTGGCTCTACCAGCCCCTGCGCCAGATCTACAAAGATTTAATGGAATCATACTCCATTCCGGTGATTCGAGCCGCCAACGACTTATTGATTGATTTGGGGTTGCTGGAGCGCCGTTCTAACCCAGGGAACCGTCAAGACAAAACATATCAATATAATGTGCGGTTTGACAAAATTACCCAATTATTGACCCAAACCCGTGCTACGTCTTCATTTGAAAAAACCGATGTCTCGGCAGCAATTTCAAACTTCTCGGCATCACCTGTTGACACACACCACAATATTCAATCCACTCAATTCAGATCCTCAAATCAAGAGCCGATTGAAGAAGAAGAATTAAATAGTACCCAAGAAAGTAGGGCCTCAATCATTCAGGTAGAAATACTTACCAAGACTCAAGAGGAGTCAGAAGTTCGCTCTTTAATAGCAGAGTCCTGGGGTGAAGTGACTCGTCCCGCCGCCTCATCGTTAGATAGCGATGAAATGATGCAAGCTGAATCGATAGATAACTCGGCAGCGATGAATGTGGCATCAGAATTTCTGGGGAACCTGAATGCGGAAGCGGAACTACAGAAGCGATCGCGCTTGGAGCGAATCCCACAACCGCTATGCATCCCAGGACTGGACGAGTCGGCACATGAAATCCTCTGGAAATATCAGGCGCAGCTTGAAAAGTTGAACGCGGATCTACACGCCGAGCGGATCAAGAGCGCGATCGCGGATCACCCCCAGCACCTAGAGTCCGCGATCTTAGCCTTGATCGAAAACTCCGCGACTGGAGCCAAAACACCAGTTGCCGCGACAGGTTTTTTGTTGAATGCTCTGCGTCAGGGCTGGAAGCCCCGGCAGTCAAGCAGCAGCGCTGGCGCTCAAGTGCAGATCTATCAGCCGCATCCACTGATGCTAGAGGAGCTAGAGCCGCCCACACTTTCGGAGTTAGTGGAGCGCAAACGCTTGATGTGGAAGACGACAATCCTACGTCCCAGTATAGCAGCTTGGGCCGAAGCTACCCCAGGCGTGGTGTTGGGAGAGTTGGGACCGGAGTTGGAGCAGCAAGTCGATACCCCCACAACTGAGCCGCAGTCGATTGACGAAAAAGACCTGACGCCGCGACAGGCGACGAATGCCGCCGACCCAACTAACTTCAACTCCGCTAACCCAGTAGTAGCATCCAATCAGACTGCACCGTTGGCAGCAGCTACCCCAGCCGAGTCACCACAGCTCGACCCAAATCCCCCGAAAGAAGTGGAGCTGAGCATTGACTTACGCTGCTCACTGCCACATCTTGAGGTGAACTCTGTAGACCCAATAGCATTCCATGTAGACTCAATAGCATTCCATCCGACACCATTAGCTGGAACCACTGCTCATACTGCAACAGTAGAACCGCCACGCGAAAAATTGCCCCTGGAGCCACGTCTAGCCCAACCAAAGCAGCAGCAGCAGAGAGTCGAAATCCTGACCAGTGCTGGTGAATGGGTGAGCGGCTATTTTGTTCACTGTGGCATTGCCGTTGCTAATCTAGCAGGCTTGGAGCAGCGGTTCAAACTCTTTGATGCTCTAGGAGAGACTTACATCTTTTTTGGGCAGATTCGCCTACCCGCAGACGGCTAGAGTTAACGATAGCGCCCGACTCGCGTCAAGACGGGATTGCGCCGAGATGTGGCCAAAAGAGTGCCATGAACCATCAAAAAGTCTTTCTCTGTAAAGCTTTTAGGCATTTTGACGGGGTAAGGAGAACTTGCCCATAAACGATGAATGAGCTTCCTTTAACAAGAACGGTGGAATAAGGCTTTCACGCCCTATCACTCTCAAAATTGCCCAGAAGGGGTAGATCTAGCGAAGACACTGTTGGCGAATTTAGGTGAATGATTCAAAAAGGAGTAGAATCAGCACCAAACTCTACTTAACGGCTAGAAAAGAGTCACTATGTCGATGCGTCCCCAAAGTATTCCTGACATTCCCCAAGAAACTGTGAAGGTAGCTCGTGCCGCCTTTCCCAAGGGGAATACCTACATACAAATTCGCGATCTGACTTTTCCTGCTAAGTCCTAAAGGCAGTAGAAAATGATGTTATTTCCCCAAGCCTGATTCATACTTTATGTGGTTTATGTGGTCGTAATGATTCAGCTCAGTAGGTTGAAGTCCACTTTAAATGTTGGAACAGACTTTGAGGTATTGAGGGCTATGGTATAGGGGTTTTTTGTATGACCCCCCGAAAAAGGGGAAGCAGGAATTTATCAAGGGAAACTTAGGCGCTTGTTGGAGCAGAAGCAAGCCTGTAACCCTGTTTTATCAGGTAAATGTTTAATGTCTACTAAATTCTAAGAGTTTTTGAGAATCACCGAATGAGACACATTTTGAGACACAGAAATATTACGTCTCAGAAAGTGTACATTTTGAGACCCGGTGGTGGAAAAGCTTGACTGACAATAACTTGAAGGTAATAATGCCAAATCTCATTTTTCCTATTCCCCCTTTTCGGGGGGTTATACAAAAAACCCCTTTTTGAGAATGATTAATATTAATCGTTCTATTCCCAACACTATCGCATTGGTGACAAGTTAAGGAAAAGGGGAAATAGTCAAGTGTGGTATTTGCAGTGGTCAAAAATGGTGGGAAACTCAATTTAGACAAGTAACTGAGCGATTGAGTCCAGCCATGACCACCAGCAAAAAAACCAATAGAGACCACGCCAAAAAGAAACACAGACCAATGGTGGAAGACGAAGTAATTACAGAGCAACTCTCAAGATTACTGACACCAGCCATTACAAATCAAGAAAATTACTACCGAAAACTAGGACTCAGAGAACGGATACTGAATTTACCGTTGATGATGGCAGGGGTATTAACCTTACTGTGGCGAGACGTAGCAGGAGTTAGAGAACTGACAAGAATGTTAGCCAGAGAAGGTTTTTTGTGGTGTAGTCCCACAAAAGTTAGTCAACAAGCAGTATCACAAAGATTTTTGACATTTCCGTCGGTAGTTTTTGAAAAAGTATTTAAAGATTTATTACCTAGTTTAAGAACAGCTTGGCATAGTAGAAATAAACGTCCATTGCCAGAAAGTATTCAATTTACATTATCAAAATTTGAGAAGATTTGGATAGTAGACGGCTCAACATTGGAGGCGTTGTTTAGAAAATTACAAAGTTTAGAAGAGGCTCAAAGAGGACAATTAGCAGGCAAGATGAGTACAGTCATTGATTTGATGACCAGATTACCTGTAGAGATTTGGTTTGAAGAAAATCCTAAAGCTTCTGATACTAAACTAGAAGAAAATATCCTAAATTTAGTTGCAGAAAATACTTTACTATTATTGGATAGAGGATTCTACCACTTTTATTTTTGGCTACAATTAATCGAGAAAAAAGTGGACTTTATTACGAGAATAAAAAAGGGAGCAGCAATCAAGGTAGAACAGGTATTTACAGATAGTTATGGCCTACGGGACAGAAAGATACGTCTGGGTTCTGGCACAAAAAAGACTCCGTTTATTAGTTTGCGTTTGATTGAAGTGCGTTCTGGAACAACATGGCATTCTTATTTAACCAGTGTCCTAGATCCTCATGTTTTACCTCCTTATGTAGTGGCAGATTTATATCGGCGAAGATGGCGAATTGAAGATGCTTTTAATACAGTAAAAAGACTCTTGGGTTTAAGTTATTTATGGACGGGTTCAATCAATGGAATTCAATTACAAATTTGGGCGACTTGGTTATTTTATGCAGTTTTAGTAGATTTAGGTGATGCCGTAGCTAATGAACTTTCTCTGCCCTTTGATGAGATTTCATTAGAAATGATTTATCGCGGTCTTTATCATTTTACTATGGCTCATCAAAAAGGTAAGGCAACAGACCCCGTTAAGTATTTTGCTGACCCCCAAAATCGAGATTTAGGCATTATCAAACAGCAGCGAAAACCAAACATTAAGTTAATTGTCGCTCCTTTTCCCGATCTTCAACGAGGGTTTGACCAGTTTTTTTTCAACAATTCTCTAAAAGTTTGTTGACAAAAGACTTACAGCCTTAACTTGTCATCAATGACACTATCGTGTCAGCCACTTTCGATAGCCTGAGCTAACGGAGCCTCAAATGCAGGTTCACTTTCGTTATTCTTGTCGGTCTTACCCTAGCCTCCTTTTCGTGAATGGCTTTACTACTCAGGTTGGGCATTTAACCTTCTAGCTATGAAACTTTGTAATTACTCACAAAGCCCCTTTAGGCGGGTACAGGCTTTGGATACTAGCCTGGGAATTTTCT
>JAABUZ0100010264.1_pt1 | contig 10450 bp, 6 predicted proteins | sample 5562091 | NCBI WGS metagenome assembly JAABUZ01 (sample SAMN12813069, study PRJNA571459) | rock metagenome | isolation source: Antarctica rocks | place: Antarctica: Victoria Land, Linnaeus Terrace sud | collected 2015-12-21 | reverse complement strand
GCCGCGCTGCGCGCCGCCCCCGTGCGCCGACCGGGCGCGCGGCTGCGCAGGTCGCCATCGGCGAGCTCGCGGCGCGCGGCGGGCCCGAGGGGTGCCAGGCGGTCGTGCCGGCGTGCGCGGGCCTGGTGCCCTTTGTCGTGGACGCGCTGCGCGCGCTGGCCGAGCGCTGTGCGCGCCCTGCTGACCCCGCCAGAGAGTGTCAGGGGGGCGCCCGCGTGTGGTGGCGTCGACCTGAGTATGCGTGACGCGCGTGCGCGCGCGCGCTTGAATGCAAGCACGTGCCGGCCCCGCAGCGCGCCTCCGAGACAGCGCTTGCCTCGAGAGCGCTGCCCGGGTCCAGACGACTCGGCGGCGCATGCCGTCGTGAGCGCGTGCGCGGCCCCGCGCGCAGGCGGACCCCCGCCGGGCGTGCACGCCACGGGCAGCGGAGCGGCCGCCAGGCGCGACACGATCAGCCCGTACGGGCGGTGGATGATGGGTGCAGAGAACGATGTCACGTTCGCGCTGGTGGACGGGGTCGCCAAGCAGGCTGGGGCGTCCCGCGCGCTGGCCGCGGCGCTCGCGCGCGGCGGCGCGCTGGGCGCGGCCGTGCGGCTGGCGCAGCGCTTTGTGGACGCGCACGAGGCGCCCGAGCGCGAGCGCGCGGCGGCCCACGCGCGGCGCTGCATGGACGGCGTGCTGCGCGCCGCTGGGGAGCACTCGCCGGAGGTGGTGCGCGCGCGCCCCGCAGCACCCGGGCCGACCTCTGCAGGCAGGCGCTGTCCTGCTGACGCTGTGCGGGCGCGGCGGCAGGCCGCCCTGCAGCTGGGCGAGCCAGCGCTGTCAGAGCCAAGCAGCACTGTTTTACAGCGCCGGCTGGCCGCCATGGCGGCCGCCATCGCGCGCTTTGAGGCCGAGGTCGCGCCGGGCCTCGCGGCGGAGGGCCCGTCGCAGGCCACCCTGGACGACCTGCGCCTGGCCACGCCCGCGCTGCGCCCCGTGGGCTGCTGGTGGTCGGGGTGCGCACCTGCTCCTGCCGGCCGCATCGCCCGCTCGCGCGCACATCGAGGCCCTGACTCGCCAGCGCGGCGTGCGCGCGCAGGTGCGGCAACCTGTCCGGCGCGTCGGAGGCCGGCCTGCAGACGCAGCTGTGCTCCGGCTGCAACACCGCGCGCTTCTGCTCGCCGGCGTGCCACAAGGCGGCCTGGCGCGCGGGGCACAAGGGCGCGTGCCAGCGCCTGCAAGCGCGCGCCTGACAGGCGCGGCCGCGCGGCGCCCGCCTGCCGCGCATGCCCCGTGCGCTGCTGCGTGCAGGCTGATGTGCAGCGTAGAGCTGGTGGCCGCCTCTTTCGCACTTGTACCGACTCACGTCGGTGTGCGCCAGCGCGCCGGAGTGCAGCGGCTCGTCCTGCGCGGCGCAGGCGCACGCTCTGCGGCACGAGCAGTGTGCGCGCGGCCGCTTCCCGCGGGTGCGATGCGCACCCGAGTCTGTCAACGCGCCAACAGGATGTCCTCACATTGCGTGTCTGCTCTGGCGCGATGACCTGTGCAGCCCTGCGCCGCACAGGCGCCTGCAAGGGTTTGGCCAGAAGCGCTGGATGCGCTGCGGTGCTGGCTCATGGGCGCTGGTGCCCGGGCCCTCTTTTGGGAGGCATCGACCTGCAGAGCGTGCATTTTGAGCGTTTCCCAAGCATGCTGCTGTGTGTGGCCAAACAGAGTGAACAGACATGCGTGTACTTGCGTAGAGCAGAATAGACATGTGTGTACACTTGTGTAGAGCAGCATTGTTGAACAAAAGAAAAATGTGTGCGTGCGAGTGGGACGCCTGCGGGGCGTGCTCTGGCGCTCTGCCGCTGCTATTGTTACAGACATGCATGTTTGTATACAAGCATTTTGCTGCGGGCACGATGTCACATTACACTACGACGTTACACTGGTTCATCGATAAAGCCGGGAGCTTGACATTCAGGCACCAAGGGTAATACCAACATGCACCCACTCACAGCCCCGAAGGTGCTCGCGCGCCGAGCAACGGCATGCTGCAGTGCGCATGCAATCCGCCCGCCATGAGCCCGGCGCAGAGCCTGCACGGATGTCCGCCTCTGTTCGGCGCACTACTCTTGACTTGGGCAACAGCGCAGACCTGTCTGCGCGATGCGCTGCATGCCTTCATCAGCTGCACCGGGCGCGCGCGCGCGCACCTCACAGCAGACTGATGTGCGCGTACACACCCCAGCGCCGCGTGTCGGGCGCTCCGCAAACATGCCCCCATCGGCCTCTCACATGCAACCAAGGCTCTGTCAGACCCAGGGTCGGGCCTGTTGCGCCATGCAACGGTTTGCAAGTGTGCATGCACCGCCGCAAGCCGCTTCGGCGTGCACTGCTGCGGCCACCCGCGCCCGGCTAGGCCCTGCAGGGCGCCCCGCATGTATGGCGAGTTAAACATCTCGAAAGCACACCGGCCGCAGCACCCACCACTCGCCGCGCGCAGGCTGCCCGCGCCCACGCCCGCGCCCGCGCCCTCGATCAACCCTAGTGAGAGTTTTGACGCTGTTTGCCGCGGCTAGCATAGCGGGCTGCCGGAACAGGCTCTGCAGTGCCAAGCGCTCGGCCGAGCATAGGGCGCCCGCCTGGGGCCTCGCATGTACAGGCTGCGGACGCACTGCGGCACGCTCACGCTCACCCTCGCGTCGCCGTCAATGCACTTCACAGCCAGGGCGGGACGGCTCGCGAGTCCCCGTAGCAGCGGCAGGTCGTGCGTGCGCAGGTCCATGCATGTCCGACGGCTCCACGCCGTTGGCGCAGCGGCTTGCGGCCGCGGCGGGCGCGCGTCCTGGCGCAGGGCCCGGTGTGCGCCCCACACACACGCAGGGCGGCAGGGCAGGCCGTCCAGCTCTGGCCTCCAGCAGCGCAAGCCAGGTAAAGCCCTGCGGCAAGCAGCCGGGCGCCAGCCAGATGCGCTGCGCCCGACCGCGGCGGAAGGCGCCCGTGGCGCACACAGTCCGACCGCTGTCAGGGCGAGGCCGCGCAGAGGCCCGCCCGTGAAGGTAACAGCGCCGCCGCGCTCGCTGGCGGGCCCAGAGATTAAGCCCTGGCGCAGCGCTGGCACCTGCCGCGCGTGCCAGCAAGGGCCGCGCTCAGCAACTCTGCGAGTCGTGCACATGGCTCAGGGCCATACGGCTACGCTCTGAAACGCGACTGAGCTGTCGCCGCCCGCCATGCACGCCTCGAGCGCGGCCTTATTGCGCCGCTGCAGGACCTCTTCCAGGCGCCCAAGACCGGCCAGCGCGTACGTCGTCGTCGCCCAACTGAGAGCAGCCTGCTGAGTATGGGGCGCTCGGAAGTGCTCCAGCAGGCGCGGCAGCACAGCCTCAGCGAGCGCACGCACAGCCTCGCCTTCGGTACAGGGACCACATCTGCATGTTGTCCAAGTTGTTGTGCAGGCAAGACGAGCCCGTCACAGCGTGCTGGCAAGACAGCAGTCTATTACTGTCAGCCACTTTCTAGCTTGTAAGCTTGAGAGCGCATCCAGCTCGTACTTCCAGGGAGTACTGTGTGATTTTACCCTTCAGGTAAACGCCCTGTATCAGCTGCAGGTGAGTCCAAGGCCTGCGAGCTGGGTGCCAGAGCAGCCTTCGTCCAACGCACTTCAGCGATAGAGCTCTGCCACGCTACCTCCAGACATACAGGCAGCGCACGGCCCTCCGTGCAACTCTTGCAGAAAAGGCAAATTGAAGCCCCTTCCAAACCACGGCGCTTGCATTCGTCGTCAAGTGTACCGCCAGCATGACCTCCCAGCCGCCGGCAGTGCGGCTCGATGAGCTTCCTGCAGAGGTGTGTGTGCTGATGTGTTTGTGCTGCCCACGATCAAGCCGCCCTGTGCCTGCTGCGCTGCCGACGTGCCCTGCTCGGCCTGCGCAGGTTCTGCAGTTGTGCGCGGGCCACATCATGAAAATGCACTCGACAAAGTGTTTCAGGCTGCAGACAGTCTGCAGGTGCGCGGTGCATGGTGTCTGAGCACATGAGTCTGCAACAGCTGTGCACCGGGCCTGAGCCGTGCCGGCAGGCGGTTTCGGGACGCCCTCAACGAGCCGTTCTGCACCACGCTGACCCGCTGCAGCGCAGTGAGTTTGTGGCGGGCGCTGGGACGGCTCAGTGCGCGGCCTCCTCCGGCAGTGCTCTCCTTCTGTGGCCTGGCAGTGGTGCAAGTGCCGCGCGCTTTCCTTGAAGAATGCTGCTCATGTCGTCACTCTGACTCCCAAGCGCATGTGAGCACGTCAGGCACTGAGGCAGGCGCTGTGCTCGCGGCCTTGGCTGCCGCAGGCACGCACTCGGGGGCGTGCGCCCTGCGCTGGCTCCAGGTGCAAGGCGTTGCCGTGAAGCACGTGTCTGGCCTGGAGGCCATCGACAGGGACGCTGAGCGGTTGTCGCTCCTGCTGAGGAGCCTACCTGCGCTGGAGTCTCTCATTGTGGTCAAGCTGCACGCTGCTGCCTCGTGCACATCTCCAGCTGACGCCTCGGACTTCCTGGCCGGGGCCGCCCGCGCCTTAGGCCGCTGCCCGTGCCTGCTGCACCTGAAGCTGACCATCCTGCTCAACACTTGGGAGGACCAGCTGCCCGAGACGGTGGGGCAAGACCTGGCCGGAGCGCGCACACTGGAGGGGCTTGAAGTGGCGGTGCGGTGTTGGAGGGTTGCGGACCTCGACATGCCGCCCGTTGCGCACACAGCGCACCTGGTGGCGGGCCTGGCCGGCCTCTCGCGGCTGCGCGCTCTCAAACTGGAGTCGAATTACGTAGAAGCCCCGCTGCCTGCCTGCCTGTCGCGCCTGGCGCAGCTGACCTCTTTCACGCTGTCTGGCCTGAATGGCCTGCGCTGCGCGCCCGGCTGGGCGCGCCTGCCGTTGCTTGCGAGCTTGAAGATTGAGTGGTGCACGTTTGCGGCCGACGGCGAGGATGCGCTGCCGGGCATGGACGCGCTGACGGCCCTGACCAGCCTCAGCCTGGCGGGGTACAATTCGCCAGTCTTTCCGCTAGGCATCCTGGCCATGAGTCGCTTGAAGCACCTCGACCTAACCCACGGCTACTTTGAGCATGTGCCCGAGGGCGTGAGCGTGCTCACCGCCCTCGAGGTGCTGCGCCTTGGGCGGTACAATGGACCTTGCGAGTGGGGCACATACGGAGTGGGGCATATCGGGGGCTCCCTCGACGCCCGAGCCCTGGGCAGCCTGGCTGGCTTCCCACGCCTGCGCTGCCTGGCCTTCAAGAACTGCTGCGTCTTGCTCTGCCCGAGCATCCAGGCTGCGGCCGTGCACCCCCGCCTGGAGCGGCTGCGGCTGCGCTCCTCGTATCCTGCCAGTGGCCCGTCGTGGCTGGCCTTCCTTGAGCTTGTCGGCGGCCTGCTGCGGCAGGGGCGCCCGGACGCACTTGAACTGCGCAACTGCTACTTTTCTGGCGCGGGGCAGCAAGAGTGCCGCAGCTTCTGCGCAGCGCTGCAGGCTGTGGGTTTTCCAGAAGACAAGATTCCGAGGTACAGTACCTGCTATGACAGCGAGTAGTCTGCATGCGCTGGGTGAAGGTTTCCTCGAGTCTGGGCACTTGCAGTGTGTGTAAACGGGCCAATGGAGGCGGCGTTGCTGCGCTGCCAACGCCATGCGCAACCCCGCCTCGCCCCTCATTGGTGTCCAAGCAGTCTGCGCACGCACCGACACTCACGAACACCGCATCTGCTCGGTACCCGTGTCCATTCTGCGTGACGACAGCCGCGCAGAGGCCGAGCATTTGCTGTCAGCCGCTTGTGGAAGTGCGTGCTTGTGTGCGCTGCGCCAGATAAATCAGCGCTATCTCAGGAGCTTGTGTAATGCATGTCGTTATAACCAATCATTTGTCAGGCCTCAGGAAGCCTTGCACTTCAATATGAGCGCATTTGCCGCCTCAAGAGGCTCAGACGAGCTGCTCAAGCTGACCAGGCAGGCATGCACCCAGCCTCAAAGAGTGCTCATGCGCTGAGCAATGGTTCTCTTCAGTGCACCCGCGGTCTGCTGCACCCGCCATGAGCTCGGCGCAGAGCCTGCACCGGCGCGCCCATGTTCGGCGCACCTCACTGGCTTGGGCAACAGCGCAGACCTGTCTGCGCGGACACGTCGCGCGTCCCCATGAGCTGAACCGGGCGCGCGGGCACAGCCCGCAGCAGACTGCTGTGCGCGTGCACCCCCCCCCAGCGCTGGTGTCTCGGGCGCCCCGCGAACAAGGCATGCAAGCCCCCTCGGCCTCTCACATATGCACCCCAGGCTCTGTAAAGACCCAGCGTCGGGCTCATGGGTCCATGCGCCGGCCTGAGCATGCGCGCGCCGCCCCCCGCCGCCGCGGCGTGCCCTGCTGGGGCCACCCGGCCAAGGCTAGTTGCCACACCGAGCGTGGCGGGCTGCCGGCACAAGCTCTGCACAGGCGAGCGCTCGACCGAGCAGAGGGCGCTCGTATGAGGGCCTGCATGCGCAGACTATGGACGCTGCGGCACGCTCACGCTCACCCATGCTTCAACGTCATTGACAACAAACGCCAGGGCGGGACGGCACGCAAGCCCGTACAGCAGCGGCAGGACATCCATGCATGCGCAGGTCCGTGCACGTCTGCTGGCTGCACCCCGCCACCGCAGCGGCTTGCGGCCGCGGCGGACACGCGTCCTGGCGCAGGGCGGGGTGCGCGCCCCGCTCGATAAAGGGCAGCAGGGCGGACCGTCCAGCTTTGACCTCTATGAGCTCTAGCAGGATGAGGCCCTGCAGCTAGCAGTTGAGCGCCAGCCAGGTACGCTGCGCCCGACCGCGGCGGAAGGGACCGCTAGGTGCACACAGCCCCGGTCAGGGCGAAGCCGCCAAGGCGCACGGACGACTGCCTGCGGCAGCCCGAGCACTTCTAGAGGCCCGTCAGCGCGGCAGCGCTGCCACTTTGCTCGCTGGCGGGCCCAGTGGTCGGTCCCCAGCCGCGCGTGCCAGGACGAGCGCCACGCTCAGGGACTCCGCGAGGTCATGCGATCGGCTCAGGGCGCGCTTTGGCATCGTCCTTTCGCAGGCGTGCAGCACTCTGGCTTGCTCTCAAATCTGACTGAGCTGTCACCTTCCGAAACACGCGTCTTGAGCGTAGCCTTGACATGCCGCAGCAGGCCCTTACCTGAGCGCCCGGAAATGGCAAGCGGGTACGCTGTTGCCGCTCAGCTTAAAGCATCCTGCTCGGTGCGGGCGCTCGGAAGTGCTCCAGCAGGTGCAGCAGCACAGCCTCAGCGGGCGGGCGCACGGCCTTGCCTTCTGTTCTGGGACCGCACCTGCACGGCCCAGGCTGCGCAGGCAAGACAGGCCCACCATAGCGTGCTGGCAAGCTGGCAGTCTGTCACTGCCAGAACTCCTGCTTGAGCTTCAGAGCGCATCCGGCTCGCCCTTCGAATAAGAACTCAGAATTCATAAGGACGCACGTGCACACCCCCCCCCCCCCCCCCGGGGCGATCTTGCGCGGTACCTGGAATTGTAAATCCAGGCCCGCTGGGTTCTCTGTCCAACGCACCACATAAGCAACAGAGCTCTGCTACGCTAGATCCAGACATACAAGCGGCGTGTGGCGCTCTGTGCAGACGTTGCAGGACAGAAAGGCCACTTGAAGCCCTTAGATAACCACCACACTTGACCTGCGCTGAAGTGCGCCGCCAGCATGACCTCCCGGCCAACGTCAGTGCGGCTGGATGAGCTTCCTGCAGAGGTGTGTGTGCCGTTACGGTTGCGCTGCCCAGGATCAAGACGCCTTGTGCCTGCCGCGCTGCCAACGTGCCCTGGTGGGCCTGCGCAGGTCCTGCGGGCGTGCGCGGGCCACATTATGAAAATGCACTCGACCCAGTGTTTCACGCTACAGACAGTCTGCAGGTGCGCGCTGCATGGTGTCTGAGCGCTTGAGCCTGCGACAGCTGTGCACCGGGCCTGAGCCGTGCCGGCAGGCGCTTTCGGGATGCCCTCAACGAGCCGTTCTGCACCACGCTGAACTGCTACAGCACTATGAGTTTGTGGCGGGCGCTGGGACGGCTCAGTGCGCGGCCTTCTCCGGCTGCGCTGTTGCAGTTGTGGTGCTGCCTGACAGTGGTGCTAATGCCGCACCGCTGTCCTTGAAGAATGCTGCTCGTGTCGCCACTTTGACTCCCAAGTGCGTGTTCAGCACGTCAGGCACTGAGGCAGGCGCTGTGCTCGCGGCCTTGGCTGCCGCAGGCACGCACTCGGGAGCGTGCGCCTGGCGCTGGCTCCGCGTGCAAGGCGTCGCCGTGAAGCACGTGTCCGGCCTGGAGGCGGTCGACAGGGACGCAGAGCGGCTGTCGCTCCTGCTGATGAGCCTGCCTGCGCTGGAGTCGATCAGCGTGTCGAAACTGCACCGTGAGTGGTCGTGCACTTCTCCTGCAGATGCCCAGGTATACCTGGCCGGGGCCGCGCGCGCCATTGGCCGCTGCCCGTGCCTGCTGCACCTGAAGGTGACCATCCTGCTCGACAACGGGGAGGACCAGGTGCCCGATACATTTGGGCAGGACCTGGCTGGAGCGCGCACACTGGAGGAGCTGCATTTGGCGGTATTGTGTATGGGGGCCGTCAACTTCGACATGCCACCCTCTGCGCACATAGCGTACCTGGTGGCGGGCCTGGCCGGCCTCTCGCGGCTGCGCGCGCTGACCCTTCAGTCGCAGCTCATCCGCATGGCAGCCCCGCTGCCTGCCTGCCTGTCGCGCCTGGCGCAGCTGACCTCTTTGAGGCTGTCTGGGCTCGACGGCCTGCGCTGCGCGCCCGGCTGGGCGCGCCTGCCATTGCTTGCGAGCTTGAAGTTTGACAGCTGCACGTTTGCGGCCGACGGCGAGGACGCGCTGCCAGGCATGGACTCACTGGCGGCCCTGACCAGGTTTGATGTATTGGGGTGTCGGAGCCTGCGGGTGCTTCCTGCGTCCCTGTGGCAGCTCACGCAGCTACGGGCCCTTGCGCACATGGGGAACAGAAGCATGTCCGTGCAGTCGCCGCGCAGCGAGCTGCCAGTTGCGGGCCTGCCCGCGCTCGGCGCGCCCTGCTTTGCCTCTCTGACCAGTCTCAGCCTGGCGGGGCACTACCTGCCGGTCTTCCCCGCAGGCGTCCTGGCCATGAGCTGCTTGAAGCACCTCGACCTTTCCCATGGCTGCTTTGAGCACCTGCCCGAGGGCGTGACTGTGCTCACCGCCCTCGAGGAGCTGCGCCTTGGGCGGTATGCGGATTTCCGCAATGGATTGCAATGTATGACTGGGGGCTCCCTTGACGCCCGCGGCCTGGGCAGCCTGGCCGGCTTCCCATGCCTGCGCCGCCTAAGCTTCAACAACTGCTGCGTTCTGTTCTGCCCGAGCATCCAGGCTGCAGCCGTGCACCCCCGCCTGGAGCGGCTGCGGCTGCGCTCCTCGTATTCCGCCAGGGGCCCGTCGTGGCTGGCATTCCTCAATTTCGTGGGTAGCCTGCTGCAGCAGGGGCGCGTGGACGTACTCAACATAGTCAACTGCAACATTTTGGGGGAGCCAGACCGCGTCACCTTCTGCGCCGCCCTGCAGGCTGTGGGTCTACCAAAGGAGGACTTAAATAAGCCTTGCTTTGACAACGAGTAGGCTGCATGCGTTGGGGGTAGGATGTGCCGGATCTGGGCTCTTACAGTGTGTGTAAAGGGCTCGCGGGTGCTCCGCCGCCCCTGGTCACGCCTCTCACAGGCTCCGCGCTTCCGTGCATGCACCGACACTCCCGCACACTGCACCTGCGTTGCTGCTGTTGACCTGCTGCCAAACAACAGCCGTGCAGAGCATAAGCTTTCGCGGTTGGTTGCTTGCGGAGGTCTTTATGCGTGCGGGCCGCTGCGCAAGCAAGAGCAGCAATGTCTCAGGAGCTTGTGTCACGCATGGCATTACAGCCAATCATTGTGTCAGGCCTCAGGAAGCCTTGCACTGCACTCCAGTATGAGCGACGAGCGCACATTCGGCGCCTCAAGGGGCCCAGACGAGCTGCTCAAGCGAACCAGGCAGGCAAGCATCAGTGGCACGCCGCGCGCGTCAGGCTCGCATCCCGAGAGCCGCAGCTCACGCCGCGAGCCCGGCGCTCACGCGTCCTTGTAGGACGCCAGGTTGTTGAGCGCGACCTGGAGCGCCTCGTCGTTGCCGGCAAAGCGCGCGTCCTGCGGCCCCGCGCGCGGCTTATGGCGGCCCCTGCGCCGGGCAGGCTGCAGCGCACGGGGCAGAGGCGGCCGCGGCGCACGTCCAGGCTGGGGACCAGGAATTTGGCCTCCTCGGCCGTCTCGGGCATCAGGTTGGCCACGCAGCCGACCTCAAACTCCGCGAGCTGCGCGTCCACCAGCGCCCTGCGCGGCGGCGCGTTAGCCCGGCGCCGCGTGCGCGGCGGGGCGCGCGGGCGGGCCGCCGGGCCGCGCACTGCCGCATGGATATCGCCGCCGC
>JAABUZ0100010263.1_pt1 | contig 10452 bp, 9 predicted proteins | sample 5562091 | NCBI WGS metagenome assembly JAABUZ01 (sample SAMN12813069, study PRJNA571459) | rock metagenome | isolation source: Antarctica rocks | place: Antarctica: Victoria Land, Linnaeus Terrace sud | collected 2015-12-21 | reverse complement strand
GGTGGAAGGCAACGTCGGCGGCCGAGAACTCCTCGTAGGGCAGCCCGACGGCGTCCTGCATTGTCACGAGCGCGGACTGCATGGCGGCCAGCCCCTGCTGATCGTGCAGGACGGCGGCGAGACGCACCGCGCTGCCCTCCACGACCATCCGGAACTGGACGAGGTCGGCGACCCCCATCTGGCCCAGCATCGCGAAGCTGGTGAGCGCCTTGGACAGGCTCTTGGTCGACGAGGACTGCACCTCTGCTCCGCCGCCCGGGTCGCCCGGCCGCGAACGGACGAGGCCACTGCTCTCGAGCACGCGCAGCGCCTCCCGGACGGTTGCCCGGCTGACGGCGAACTGGACCATCATTTCGCGCTCGGAAGGAAGTCGCCGGCCTGGTCCGAGCCGGCCGGCGAGGATCGCCTCCTCGATCTGCGCCACCACCCCTTCGTACGCCCGCACCGGCGTGATCCGGCGGAACGAGGGGGGGGCGGCGATATGAGGCTCGGTCACGATTTTCACCTGTCGGCAACGTGCGCTGGTCGCAGGAGCTGCAGGACCTCCGGCAGGTTGCCGAGGTCTTGCAGGTCGGCGCTGGCTGCTGAAGTGTCGCGCACCTCGCGCTCGCGGTTGACGAAGGCGACCGGCACGCCGAGGCGCAGGCATGGCTCGACGTCGTGCACCCAGCTGCAAGCCACGTGTACCCACGAGGAAGCGCTGGCACCCGACATGGACAGGAACTGCCGGAAGTGAGGCAGGGCCGGCTTGTAGGACTTCACCTGCTGTGCTGTCACGACGACGTCGACGGGCGTCCCGAGCTGCGGCAGGGTCCCGGCCAGCAGGTCATCGTCGACGTTGGAGAGCACCCCGATCTTCCAGCCCTCCGCTCGCAGCTGCTCGAGCACGGGCTTGGTGTCGGCAAACACTGGCCACCTCCCGATGGTCCGTGCCAGGACATCCTCGTCGTCTGGGGCCAGGCGAACGCCGGTGTCGAGGGCCGCCAGGCGCAGACCCTCGGTCAGCACGTGCCGGTAACTGGGGGCGGGGTCGGCGCGCTGGAGGGCCGGCTCGTGGGCATGATACCGCTCCAGGAGCCGCTCCCCCACGCCTGGCGCGACGGACTCGAGGGCAGCGGTCATCCCCTCGCGCCAGTCGACCAGTGTCCCGTAGCAGTCGAAGCTGACCCAGCGCCGCATGTCGCTCACGTGATACTCCCAAACGGTCGGGTCGACTGCAGAAGAGGCGGCGCCCATGCAAGCCATCGCCGCTGCCGGGCGGACTTCCGCGCGGCCGTAGTCCCGAACGGCGTCCGTTCGGCGTCCGGCGGCGGAGCTCGCACTGGCCGAGCCGGTGCGGGTCGCCAACGCGTCCTGCAGCCGGGGTCCGCCCGCTATCAGGTCCTGGCAGCGAGCCTTGCGTTGATCTTGTCAATGCGAACGACCGCCCGGTCATGGGCCACGCGCGCACACAGGTCCGGCCCGTCGTGGACCTCGACCTGGAACGACAGACGCCGGCCTTCCGTGTGCGTCAGTGTCGCGCTGGCGACCAGTGTTGCGCCGACTGGGCTCGGCAGCAGGTGCTCGATCGACGCCGACGTACCCACCGTCACCTCTCCGCTCGCCAGATCCGGCAGCACCACTTGGTGACAGGCCACCTCGGCCAGACCCAGCACGAACGGGGTGGCCGCGGCCGGCGGGAAGTCGGGACCATAGGCCGCCGCTGTGTCTGCCTCGGTGACGACGCGCTGCACCGACGCCACACGGGGCGCCCGACCCGAGGCGTGCTCCTGGTCTACCTGTATGTCGCTCATGATCTCCCCTAGTGGTCCGACCAGTGACAACCGTTCCGTTCGGCGGCGACACTGTCAAGGCTGGGGTGTTTCAGCAGGGGGTGTTGACAACGGTTGAGGCACAAGCGTTGAGTGCGCGCTACTGGACTGACCAGTCGTCAGCGCTCCACGAGCAGTAGGAGAAACTCATGCGAGTAGCTTCATCCGGCACAGCGCGAAGCCGACTGGCGGGCGCAGCCTGCGTCGTCGTGGTCGCTGTCGCATCCTCCGGCTGCGCCAGCAAGGCCTCCACGGGGTCCGGTTCGTCTGGCGGCGGCACTCCGGTTGGCATCGCCGTCGGGGGTCCCCTGTCAGGCCAGTACGCCCGCGCCGGCCAGGAGACCCTGCACGCGGTGCAGATCGCGGTCGACGAGGCGAACGCCGCGGGGGGCGTGAACGGGCGGCAGGTGAGGGTGGTGCAGGGCGACGACCAGGGCGACCCGCAGGGCGGTCAATCGGTGGCGCAGAAGTTCTGCGACGACGCGTCCGTGCTCGCAGTCGTCGGGCACTACAACAGCGGCGTCACCATCCCGGCGAGCAGCGTGTACCAGAAGTGCGGCCTGGCCGAGGCCACGCCGTTGAGCTCGAACCCCCAGGTCACCGAGCGCGGCCTGCCCAACATCTTCCGGGTCGGTGCCCGCGACGACTACATGGGACCGGCGGTGGCAGCCTACGTTGCCACCAAGACGGACATGCGCCGGGTCAGCACCATCGATGACCAGTCCGCGTACGGCGTCGGGCTGGTCGGGCAGTTCACGACCACCGCTAAGCAGCGCGGGCTGAACATCGTCAAATCCGCTGCGATCAAGGCGGGGGACAAAGACTTCCGAGCGGTGCTCGGCACGCTTCCCAAGGACACGCAACTGATCTACTTCGGCGGGTACCCCTCGGATGCAGCACTACTCGCGCAGCAGGCCAGAGAAGTCGGCCTGAACGCCACCCTTGCGGGTGGCGACGGTCTCTACGACCCCGACCTGCTCAAGGGCAAGGACGCGGTGGAGGGCACGATTCTCGCTGCCAGCGCCGGCAACCCGACTGGGGCTGCCCAGGGTTTCGTCGGCACCTACAAGGCCAAGTACGGCGCCCCGTCGGGCTACGGGCTGCTGGAGTACAACGCCGCCCGCATGGTCCTGCAGGCGATGAGCCAGGCGCCGACGCTGTCCCGAAACATTGTCGTCAAGCAACTGCACGGAATCTCCTACCGCCCCGTCGAGGGCGGGGACCCGATCGTGTTCGACGCCAAGGGCGACAACACCAACGCGCTGGTCCACATCTTCGTGGTGAAGCACGCGGACTTCAACGAGGTCGCCGTGGTCAAGCCGGCCGAGTTCAAGTGAGCGAACGCGGAGACAGGACAGCACCATGCTGAGCGACCTGCCTCAGCAACTGGTGTATGGGCTGGCCTTGGGTTCGGTCTACTCGCTGATCGCACTCGGCTACTCCATGGTGTACGGAGTGCTCGAGTTCATCAACTTCTCGCACGGTGAAGTCTTCATGGTTGGCGCTTTTGTGTCGCTGGTCGTGCTGAACGGTCTGACGGGGATCGCTGGACCGGCCGCGGCCGGACCCGTGCTGTTCCTGGTGATGCTGCTGGCGGCGATGCTGGCGTCCGGCTTACTCGGCGTTGGAGTCGAGCGGTTCGCGTACCGCCCGCTACGCAGAGGCGGCCGTCTCGCCCCTCTCATCAGTGCCATCGGGGTGAGCTTCATCCTGCAGAACATGGTCATGCTGATGCAGGTCCGCTTTCAGAAGGACGCTCGGCCCCAGACCGTCGACGCGCAGGCCGTCGTCCCCACCGGGAGCATTCAGGTCCTGGGCGTGCACGTCAGCTACACCGCGATCCTGGTCTTCACGGTGAGCATCCTGCTCATGCTCGCGCTGAACGCGCTGGTGTCCCGGACGAACCTGGGACGGTCGATGCGGGCGACAGCCCAGGACCCGGCGGTCGCCGGCCTGATGGGCATCGACATCGGCAAGGTCGTCACCCGGACCTTCTTCATCGGCAGCGCCCTCGCGGGCGCGGCCGGCGTCCTTGTGGCTCTGTACTACACCCAGATCGACTACCTGATGGGCTTCAGCGCCGGGATCAAGGCCTTCACCGCCGCGGTCCTCGGCGGAATCGGCAACGTCAAGGGCGCGATGGTCGGCGGCCTCGTCCTTGGGGTGACCGAAGCCCTGGCGGCGACCCTCCTGTCGGCGGCCTACAAGGACCTGGTCGCATTCGCGCTGCTCGTGGGCGTCCTGGCGCTCCGCCCGGGTGGCCTGCTTGGTCGCAGGACGATGGAGCGGGTGTGAGCAGCCCGCCGCAGGCCGCCCCGGCCCTGCTGGCCCCGCCCAGCGAGCCTGTCCCCGACCGGAAGCGGCGGCGACCGCGGTTCCGCGGCCCCCGTTCGCTTAAGGCCCAGCTCGCCGTCGCAGCCCTGGCTATGCTGCTGGTCCCGCTGGCAGCACCCAGCCCGTACGTGGTCCGGATCTGCACCCTGATCTTGCTCTACTCGGTTCTCGCCGTGGCACTGAACATCGTCGTTGGGCTCGCCGGCCTCCTCGACCTCGGCTTCATCGCGTTCTTCGGCGTCGGCGCGTACACCTACGCCCTGCTCGCCAGCCCCCTGCACAGCCTGCACGTCAGCTTCTGGCTGGTCCTGCCGCTCGGCGCGGGCGTCGCGGTGCTGCTCGGCTTCTTTGTGGGCCTACCCGCCCTGCGAACGCACGGCGACTACCTCGCCATCGTGACGCTGGGCTTCGGGGAAATCGTCGCTGTGCTCCTGATCAACCTGGACCGGCCCGTCAACATCACGAACGGGCCCCAAGGTGTGCTGAGCATCGACCAGCCGCACCTCGGCAGCTACACCATAGGTTCAAAAGACGTCTACGCCGGCGCCTTCGGCATTCAGGCCCAGACGCAGTTCTACCTGCTGTTCGCAGTCTACGCCGTCGTTGTGATCTTCTGCTGCCTGCGTCTGCCGACCTCCCGCCTCGGAAGAGCCTGGCGGGCCATGCGCGAGAGCGAGGTAGCAGCCAGCTCGTGCGGAGTCAGCATCGTGCGGGCGAAACTCTCAGCCTTCATGTTCAGCGCTGGCATCGCCGGCGGAGCGGGCGTCGTCACCGCCGCGTGGTACGGCAGCGTCTTTCCGGACAGTTTCCTGTTCTCCGAGTCGATCCGAGTCCTGGCAATGGTCGTGCTCGGCGGGATGGGGAGTGTCTGGGGTTGCGTTCTCGGGGCTGCGGCCCTGGTCGTCATCCCGGAACTCCTGCGGCAGTTCGAGCAGTACCGCCTGCTGGTGTTCGGGCTTGTCCTCGTCCTCATGATGCTGTTCCGGCCGCAGGGGCTGCTCGGCGGGAAGGCCGTCGTCCGGCGGTCAAGGACCCCGAACGGCATAACATCTGCCCTCGGCGGCCTTCGGCGAGGCGGCGGACGCTGATGAGCTACGCCCGCGAGCAGCCGGAGATCGACTCAGCCCGGACGGACAACGAAGTCCCCGCCTTGAGCGGCGTCAGTCTCACCCGCCGGTTTGGCGGCCTCCTCGCCGTGGACGACGTGAACCTAGCGGTGCCCACCAGAGTGATCGCCGGGATCATCGGTCCTAACGGCGCCGGCAAGACCACGCTGCTCAACCTCTTGTCGGGAGCAGTGCCTCCCAGCTCCGGTCGCGTTCTTCTCGGGAAGACCGACATCACGCAGGCCAACGCCACGTCCCGTGCGGCCGTCGGCGTCCGCCGGACCTTTCAGAACATCAAGTTGTTCACTCAGATGACCGTGCTGGACAACATCCTCGTGGGTCAGCACGTCCAGACCCGAGGATGGGTACTCGGCGGTGTCCTCCGCGGCCCCGCCGTGCGCCGGGCGGAGCTGGCCGCAAGGCAGCGAGCGCACCAGGTCCTTGACGACATCGGGCTCAGGTGCGCCCCTGAGGCACTCGCCGGCAGCTTGTCCTACGGAGACCAGCGTCGCCTGGAGATGGCGCGAGCCCTTGCCGCGGCGCCGAAGGTGGTGCTCCTCGACGAGCCGGCGGCGGGCCTGAACAGCGCCGAGAAGGCCAGGACCGCCGAGCTCATCGCCAGCCTGCCAAGCCAGTTCGAGCTCTCGGTGCTGATCGTCGAGCACGACATGGACCTCATCCGCAACACCTGCTCCCACGTCACGGTCCTGGACTACGGCCATGTCCTGTGCGAGGGGCCACCCACCACGGTCCTGCGCGACCAACGCGTCATCGACGCCTATCTCGGAACCGGGGACGAGCCGTGACTCTCGTCGTGCGGGACCTCCGCGTCAGCTACGGAGCCGTCCACGCCGTCCTGGGCGTCAGCCTGACCGTCCAGGACGGTGAGGCGGTCGCGCTCATCGGCAGCAACGGGGCGGGCAAGAGCAGCCTGCTCAGGGCGATCACCGGCATGCACCCGCCGTCCGCGGGGAGCGTCACCTACCGCGGCGGTAACATCACGCGCAGCCCCTCGCACACCATCGCCCAGGCCGGCGTCCGGCACGTCCCCGAAGGCCGGAGGCTGTTCCCCCGCATGACCGTGCGGGAGAACCTCCAGCTGGGGGCGTTCGGCCGTCGCGACAATGACGTTGCGTCAGACCTGGACGCCCAACTCGCCCTGTTCCCGCGGCTGGGCGAGCGGCTCGACCAGGAAGCCGGCACTCTGTCGGGCGGCGAACAGCAGATGGTGGCGATCAGCCGCGCGCTGATGTCGCGACCACGCCTGCTGCTCCTGGACGAGCCCAGCCTGGGCCTGTCCCCACTAATGGTCAGCACCGTCTTCACTGCCATCGCCAGGATCCACCAGTCAGGGGTCGGGATCCTGCTCGTCGAGCAGAACGCCGCGAAGGCCCTCGCCCTGACCAGCCGCGGCTACGTCGTGACGGCGGGCGAGGTCGTCGTCGAAGGCCCGAGCGAAATGCTGCGGAAAGACGAGCGGGTCCGCGAAATCTACCTCGGCCAGGCAGCCGACGACACGGCAGCCCGGCAACTCTAACGCACCGAGCGAGTCCCAGCCCGCGCGCCGCCCAGGACGGCGAGCCGCGCTACGGGACACCGGCCCGGCCGAACGCTGCAGGCGCAACCACCTCGACAATCGCCTAGGAGACCCCGCATGAACCCCATCGACAAGCCCCGCCCGTTCGACCGCAGAAGCCCGGGCGTCCAGATCCTGGACCCGCTGGGACAGCGGACGGACCACCCCGACTTTCCCCTCGAGGTGGACGCTGACCTCCTCCAGCAGCTCTACCTCGACCTCACCCTCGCGCGGCGCGTTGACGCCGAGTGCGTCGCTCTGCAGCGCCAGGGCGAGCTCGGGCTGTGGACCAGCGCACTCGGCCAGGAAGCCGCTCAGGTCGGCAGCGCCCGTGCTCTCGAAGCGGACGACTTCATCTTTCCCAGCTACCGCGAGCACGGTGTCGCCCTCGTGCGCGGCCTGGACCCCCTCAGGCTCGTCGCGCAGTTCCGCGGCGTGAGCGGCCCGACCTGGCGGCCCGAGGAGCACAACATGGCTCCGTACCAGCTCGTCCTGGGGACGCAGACCCTTCACGCGGCCGGGTACGCCATGGGGCTGCAACGCGACCGCAAGGAGAGCGCCGTCATCGTGTACTTCGGCGACGGAGCAACAAGCCAGGGCGACGTAGGGGAAGCCTTCACGTGGGCCGCCGTGCACAACTTGCCGGTGGTGTTCTTCTGCCAGAACAACCAGTGGGCGATCAGCACGCCCACCGAGCTTCAGCACCGCGCCCCTATCTTCCAGCGTGCCGCCGGGTACGGCTTCGAGGGCATCCGGGTGGACGGCAACGACGTTCTCGCCTGCCTCGCCGTCACCCGACACGCCTTGGACAACGCCCGGGCCGGCAACGGGCCGACGCTCATCGAGGCCTTCACCTACCGCCTCAATGGCCACTCCACCAGCGACGACCCGACGAAGTACCGGGAGGACGCGGAGCTCCACGACTGGCACTCCCGAGACCCCCTCGCCCGACTGCGAAGCCACCTCACGCTCCTCGGGCTGGCAACCGACGAGTTCCTAGCCGTAACGCATCAAGCCGCCGACAATGTTGCCGGGCTGGTGCGAAGGGGCACGCTGGAGATGAAGGACCCCTCACCGCTGAGCCTTTTCGACCACGTGTACGCAGACGCGCCAGCGCATCTGGTCGCTCAGCGAGCCGAGATGGCCGACTACCTCGCTTCTTTCGTGGAACCACGTGCCCACGGCTGAATAAGTCACACGCGTCGGGCGCGACGTCGAATGGGTGAAGGGCGGCCCGCGGAGCTGGGTAGCCCAGTGCTGGCCCGCACCGGCAAAATCCTGGAGAACTCGCGCTGGGGCTTCTCCTGATGCGATGAAGGAGCGGGGCCTCCGCTCCTCGTGAGATCCCGAGGATTCTCGGGTTGCTCACTACCCCACGTCGAAGGAGGCCCCTGTGAGCGAATCGTATGAGGGTCGGCAGGTCGTGGGTATCGATCTGCATCGCCGCCGGTCGGTGATCGTGCGGATGACCGAGGACGGACAGCTGCTGGAGACGGTGCGGATCGTGAACGATCCGCAGGGGCTGGGCGAGGTGATGACCTGGGCCGGTGAGGCGCCCGAGGTCGTGCTCGAGCAGCGAGTCGTCCTGCTCGATCACCAGCCGCTGCAGGCGGTCAGCGGCGAGGGCGTTGACCAGCTGCCGCGGACAGGTGACGCGGCCAGCCGCGGGTCGGCAATCGCGGTGGCGTCGTACACGCCGAGCGCGACTCCGGTTCGGGTGACCGTGTTGGCGATCTCCCGGCGCCGGGCGGCGGCGGCTCGTTCCTGCATCAGTTCCCGTTCGTAGGCGGCGCGGCGAAGATCCCGGCGAGAGCATGCGCCCAGTGGCGGTGGAGTAGTCGATTCCCTCCCGCAGCGAGCGGAGCAACACCCCGGCCTCGGTCAGCGTCTCGACGGTGCGGATCACCCCGGACAAAGACCGGCCCAGCCGGTCGAGAGCGACGACCATCACCGTGTCGCCGTCCCGGGCGTGCTCGAGCAGACGAGCCAAACCAGGCCGGTCTTCCCGCGCCCCGGACAGTTGGTCGGTATAGATCTTCGTGCAGCCGGAGGTGGTCAACGCGTCTTGCTGCGCCTCGAGCGACTAGTGGTCGGTGCTGACCCGGGCGTAACCCAATATCGCCATGCCCGTACTGTCGCAGAAGTCGGCGCAACGACAGCGCTCGGCGCGCCGGGCTTCGGACGGACTTGTGTGACACCACCACCTGCTGCTTCTCGCGACCGAGTTGTCTCAGCTAGGGCTGTCTCAGAACCAAGGAGCTCAGACGCCCGGCGTGCATTAGCCGACGGCCCGGGCTGCGGCTCCTGACGTCAGGTTGGGCTACATGCTGCCTGCGATCGAGGCCTGGTCGAACATATGGCTTACCACGCCTCCACCAATCGTGACCAAGGCAAATGAGCTGTTCGGGGCGTGTAGCGAAGTGATTGAGGCCGCGACGAGTTACGAGCGCCAACTGGAATAGCGCAACTTCGGGAGCTCCTGCTCGGCCTGCAGGAGAACCCCGAGCAGATGAAGCGACTCACTGATGCAGTCTTCTTCCTGAGCAAGACTCGCCGTGACTTCGCGGTCCTGGTACGGGAGACGACAGGGCATGCTCCCGCTGAACTGGTTCTTTCGAGCAACTCGGCACCTCGATCGCCAACTACCCCGTAGCCAGTCTGGCGACCCCGTCGAATGCGGGAGGACGGACCGGCTCAGCTGCTGGACCGGCGCGATCGTCGGTGTGCCGGGTGGGAGCTGGAAGGGTTGGCAGCTCGACCCGAAACCGGGCCCCGGCTCCGGCGGGGCTGTCCACGCTGACCTGACCGCTATGGGCGGCGACGATGGCGGCGACGATCGCGAGCCCGAGACCAGCGCCGGTCGCGCCGTCAGCCGTCCGGGTACGGGCCACATCGGCACGCCAGAAGCGGTCGAAGACACGGGCGGCCGAGCCGGGAGGCAGCCCGGGTCCGTCGTCGGCGACCTCCAGCGCAGCGGTCGTACCCTCCCGCTGCACGCGGACGTGCACGGGGGTGCCAGGCGAAGTGTGCTGGCGGGTGTTGGCGAGCAGGTTGGCGAGGACCTGACGCAGCCGGTCGGCGTCGCCGTTCACCAGCACCGTCCCGCTGGCGATCAGTGCGACGGGGCGGGTCGGGTCGGCGGTGGCCAGGTCGGTGACGGCGTCGGCGGCCAGGCCGGTCAGGTCGACCGGGTCGCGGCGCAGCGGCCGGCCGGCGTCGAGCCGGGCGAGCAGCAGCAGGTCCTCAAGCGCGGCTTGACCTGGCTGAACGCCGTCAACGACCAGGTGTCGGGGATCGGCGCGCAGATCGTGCCCGGCACCCCCCGCGACAGCCTGTACATCCTTGATGTGCTGCTCAACCTCGATGGCGGGCCCAAACCAGACCTCGTCGCGACCGACGAGGCCTCTTACTCCGACATGGTGTTCGGGGTCTTCGCGCTGCTGGGCTACCGGTTCGCCCCACGGATCGCCGATATCGGCGACACCCGCTACTGGCGGGTCGGCTGGCCAGGCGAGGCCCAGGCCGACTACGGGGCGCTGAACGCGATCGCCCGCAACACGGTCAACCTCGCCAAGATCACCGCCGGGTGGCCGGACATGCTGCGGGTGGCCGGGTCGCTGATCAC
>JAABUZ0100010262.1_pt1 | contig 10452 bp, 21 predicted proteins | sample 5562091 | NCBI WGS metagenome assembly JAABUZ01 (sample SAMN12813069, study PRJNA571459) | rock metagenome | isolation source: Antarctica rocks | place: Antarctica: Victoria Land, Linnaeus Terrace sud | collected 2015-12-21 | reverse complement strand
TCAGGACGTTGACATTCGTCGCGCGGTTCAGTTCGCCCTCGACTTCGAGCAATAATTCGAGGCAACTCCTCGCCTCGCGGATGCCCGCCAGCGCCGTGCGGAAGTCACCGGCCGCTTCCGCTTTCAGGAGCAGCGAGACCGCCTTGCTTTTCAAACGATGCACCTGATCGAGCAGGTCGTCGCCGCGAACGACTTCCCCCGCTTCGTGGGCTTTCGCGAGCGTTTGCGAGACATGCTCGGCACGATGTCGGCGGAGCGAAGTGGCGGATAACGGCGGATAACGGCGGGCGATTTCATCCACCGCTACGCCGCTCACCAGGGCTTGATCCACTAAGGCGAGGCGGGTGTCGGCACAGACGGAACATGATCGTGGCATCGGATTAACCCTGCTGCCACAGGCTACGTACCGGCACGCCAATTGGTTGCGCGCTCTCGTGGAGTAAGTCTTCCAGTGCGCGCTTCTGCTGTTGCAAAGAGATGCGGCGCGCGTTGATCTCATACTGCTGGTCACGCGCGACGCCGATGGCCTCCGCCGCTTTGGCCTGCACCTTCTGCAACGCTGCCTCAGCCTTTGCCTCTTCATCGGCTGCACTGGCGTAGGACGATTCAGCCTCCTGTAATCGGGCTTCCATCAGCGCAACGGAACGTCGTGCGACCAGGAGACGAGCGGCTTGGATATGCGTCGGGACGGCGTCATACCGTTGGCGCAGGGCAACGCCGAGCACCGCGTCCCCCGCTTCCGCCGCCGCGCGGATTTCCTCAGGGATGCTTGCCGCTTCCTCTTCAAATGCCTTGAGGTTCGCCTGTGCGTCATCGAGCGCGCGTTGGAGGGTTTCGAGGTCGGTGCCGTTGTCAGTTGTCATCGGGTGTTCCTTTCTGAGATCGTCATCAATCGCTGGTTACTGGTGCGAACATGGCAACGAGGGTAGTCGGCGGACTGCTCCCCTATGACGGCGTGGGACGGATTGGGGGTATTTCCCGTGGGATATGGCGGATAGGCCATCTCAGCGGCCGCCTTTCATCGCCGTGTGCTGGTCGAGATAGTCAGCGAGCCGCGCCGCTTCATCTTCCGCCGATGCGAAACGGTCGAGCGCGCACCCGAGACGGACCGCCGCCGCGAGTACCGTGTCCGGTATACCGAATTCGCGCTCAGCTTTGACGGCGACGATCCATCCCCAGGCGATCTGTTCCGGATCGGCGGGGATGTCCCGCTCGGTAAGAGAAAACACAGATGTTTGCGCAGGGTGTGAACCTTGTGAACCTTGTGAGCCTATTTTCGGGGTTTTCGATAGAAACACCCTTTCCCGAGGCTTAACCTCAGAATTGGGTTCACAAGGTTCACAAGGTTCACACTCGGGGGGGTTTTGATCGGGAGAGGTACCCAAGCCGATGCCGAGCCAATGGACACCATCGCGCATCGGCTTGCGGGTATATCCCCGCTCAGTAAGGCGCGCACCGAGTTTATTTTGACTCTCGGGCTTCTCGCCGTTCCCCTCGCACCATCGCAGGTACGACGCATAGAGTTGCTTGGCGCTCGCGCTCGCGTGCCGATGCTCAACGCAGCATTCCGTGAGCCAATTGCCGATGATATCCATTTCATCGCGGTATGCCTGGGTCGCCTGCTTGACCTCATCGGGCATCCCGAGACTGTTTTCCAGCCAATCGCGGCAACCGGCGAGCACCCAATTGAGGATACCGGGCAACTCGCCGCGCAACTTCTCGGGCAAGGTTTCGTCGCACTCATCGTCGGGGATCGTCACGTCGAAGGGGATCAAGCGGATACGTCGCCAAATGCCCCTATCGGTTCCTCGGATGATCGGCTTGTGATTGGTGGACAGCCGGATTTTGAAGGCCGGGTCGAATTCGAAAAACTCGCCATGGAGGAAACGTGCGCTGATCCGGTCGCCGCCCGTCAACTGTTTGATAAGCGACTCGGCAAGTCGTTTGCCTTCCTCGGCCTCGGACGCGGCGACGAGACGCGCGCCTTTCAATGCGGCAATGTCGTTCGGGATGCCCTCGGTGTGCTTAATCATCAACGTTTCGGGTCGCGTCTGGATCGCGTAGTCGCCCATGAGCGCTTGCAACGTCTGCAACAACGTCGTCTTGCCGTTGTGACCGTTGCCGTAGGCGATCAGTAGCACATCCTCGCGGGTATCGCCGGTGAGCGAATAGCCTGCCGCACGCTGGACAAATTGCCGCAGACTTTCACTCGGTAGAATACGGGCAAGGAACGCATCGAAAGTCGGCGCGGTCGCAGCCGGGTCATAGACGACGGGTGCGAGTTTCGTGATGAGGTCGGCGCGGTTGTGCGGCTGCAATGTCCCGGTTTTGAGATTGATCGTGCCGTTCAAAAGATTGAACAACCACGGATCGGCGTCGAGCGCTTCCGGTAGAACGGGGATACCCGGCTCGGACTTGCCGAGGCTTATCATCGCGCGGATGCGCGCCTCGCTCTCGGAGCGGATAGCGTGCTTGCCCAGCTCGATCCGCAGCATATCCGTTTGTTCCTCGGCGGCTTCCCGATAGATCGAGCGCGCGGTTTCCTTGCCGCAGCGCTCGACTTCCGCCACGTTATCGAGCGCCCATCGCCTGTTATCGTTGGCGACCCATTTATTGAACGGGTGGCAGAACCGGAGCCGGTCGCCGTGCTGTCGGGCGAACCGCTCCGCATTGGCAACGTCCGTCGTTCTGGACGGCGCGATGCTCTCGGCCTCGGGACGGATCGGAGTCGGCTCGTACATCCGCGTCACTGGCTCGGCGGGTGTGTATCTCCCGACTGATTCCGCGATGCGCCGTACTTCATCGTCATCAAGGGGTGGCACACAGCGCGCGGTATTCTCTTCCACGAGCGCGGCGAGGAGTGCGGGGGCGGACATCCCCCGACGGCGCATCGTTCCAGCGAGGCTCGCCAGCGTGCTATTCCGCTGCCCATTGGGGATTATCCCGTCGCCGGTCGTCGTGTGGCGCGGCCCCGGGTTCGGTTGCACGTCGGGCAAGTGATCGAAGTCGGCGAGACGATAGACAGCGCTCGTGTCTGTGACAACGGTGACAATCTCGCCGTTGCGGATCGGCTTGCGGTTGACCGTACCGGGGATTCGGAGCAGCCGCGCGGCGTCCACCGCCTGGTTCCCAAGACCTGCCCCCGCTGCCAGGCGCCGCAGGTATCGTCCCGCCGTTTCCGCGTCAATCGCCTTGTCAAGGTCGAAGTAATCCTGATAGTTTCCGTCGCTCGTCTCTACTGTGTAGGACGACGGCGGGAACGCGTCGGGGTAGGGGTTGTCGTCGCGTTCGAGGTAGAGTGCGGTGACGAAGGCGATCATGTCCGTCGTGCGGTACTCGTTCTTGCCGGTCGTCGGGTTCCGGCGCTTCGTCTCCTTGAACACTGCGGCCGCGACGTAGCAATCGTGCGCGTCGGCATAGCGTTCGATAATCAGACGGGCGCGCTCCCAGCGGTCGGGGGCTTGCAAACCGATGTACTCGTGCGTCGTCACGCCGTCCTTGATGAAACCGAGTACTACATACCCGGTGTGGATCGGCTCGAAGCGTCGCTTGAGGAAGTCCACCGCCGTCGCGATGTCAGTCGTCTGGATGGCACTCATGCTGCGCCCGCCTCTTCGCGCTGCCAGCGCCGCGTGAGCGTGCCGTCCGGTTGCCGTGTGACGATGAGGTACCGCGTCGGCTCGCCCCGATCATCCATGTGCTCGCCCTGAAAATAGAACCTAATGCGGTACTGCTCGTCGGGGTGGCGGGCAAAGTAGTTTTCGTCGCCTTCGTCCAACAAATGCTGGAGCCGCGTTCTGGTGTTCTGCGGGAGTTGGCGCGATGGCCTCGTGCCCTGGGCGATCGTTGCGCGGTTCAAGCGGCACCCCCGAGCAGGACGAGACGCAGCAGCGCACGAATGCCGGTGCGTTTCGCCCGGCGGCGCTCCAGGTAGAATTTGATCAGATGTGCTATCATGGTCGTATCCATTCCGATCATTGTCTGCCCGACTGCCTTGCCCGCAGTCCGGCACGTCCGAATCATGCCGCGCGATGGTCACGCGGCCCGTCTGCCTCGGTGTCGAGGGCTGCATTCACGATCCGCCGCGCAGCCTGTCCGAGTCGCAAATCCTCGCGTCGCGCGAACGTCTCCAACCGAGCCAATTCGGTTAACGACAGCCGCAGCGTGACCGCGACCGGACGATCTGGTGGCCGCAGCCGTTCCGGAGATTCCGTCACCATGACGTGTTCCTTTCTCGTGCTCGCGCACGCAAAAATCCCGTCCGCGACGGACGGCTGTTCCTGTTGGGTGCCCTGCGCTTTTGATTGATTCCTTCGGCCCACCATGACGTTCCCCTGATCGTTAGGTTGATACCTATCGACAGGGCGCCCAATTTGGGGGGCCTGTGTTCCTCTCAGCGGGCCTCCGAAAGGGAGGGCGGCCTTTGAAGCTATTTGCTTGCCCATGACGGTGCCCTGCTTCGTTAGGTTTGAACCTACCGTTGAGGGGGGACCCGTCTGGGCCTGCGCCGCGGTGCTCTTTCGAGCCATCGGCGGGGATCCCAAAGGACCGGCGGCCGATTTCAGGTGTCTAGATTGTCGGCTTCCCGGACTACCCATGACGATTCCCTGTAGCAATAGGTGTAAACCTACCGACAGGGGACCCGTCTGGGCGACCCGTGGCTGCTCGCGTGAGCCAGCGGCGAGGCTTCCATTTGAAAGCCGGACCGCCTTTGTTGTCCGTACAGTATCATCGTGCGGCAACATTGTCAAGCACAACGCTGCGTAAAACTCAGCGATGTGAGTGTATTGCACCGCAACTGCGCCTCCTCCTGCATACGCGCGAGGGCGAGCACCACGCCCGCCCCGATCTCTCCTGTGAGCGACCCGCCCACCGCTTTTTTCGGCAACAAGCGGACCGCTCACGTATGGGCACTCCTGACCGCAACTACGTTTTTCGCCTGCCCGTTCTCAGCGCGGACAAAGTCACCATCGTCGCTTCGTCCTTGGGAGCGACGTTGTACTGCGCATCGCCCGCGACGGCCAGCGCCTCGAAGATCGCGGTATAAAGCCGATACTCGTGCTCCTTCGCCTCTGCGATGGGACGGAGCATCTCCAACACCCGCCCGCATGCTCGCGCGATGTCCATCGCCTCTTCCGGCTGTAGCTCAATGGTGATCGCCCCTTCCGCGATCTCGATGATGTTCATCGTCTCCCCTCCTTGATTCGTGCATGAATCGCCGCCAGATGCGCCCGCATCGGTTCGTCCATGTCGCCATGCACGCGCGAAATCAATGTCGCCGCCGTGAACGCGGCGAGGTATGGCTCGACACAGACGTGATCGACGCCGCAATCCGCCGCGACTTTGCAGATCAGTGCCAGCGCGTGCAGGCCTTCCATATCGAATGTGACAGTGGTTACTTCGCCGATCTCGTTAAACTCCATCGCTGGTCTCGCCTTCCGTGCGGAGTGGAAACCGCGCGTTCGTGCCGCGCTTGCGGATCGCGGAGAGGGACAACTCCGCATCGTACGGCTTATGAAGGGCGAAATGCGCCGCCCCCGCCATGCTCGCCGCCTCGAACATCGCCGCCAGGCCTTCCAGATACATCCCCATCAGCGGCAGGTTCCCGAACTCCTCAAGCGGATTGATGCTCGGCTCCGACCCCTCGCAGTGCAAGAAGGCAATCGTGCATGCCGCCGCGAGGACGCGCGCCTCGTCCGGGTCAATCTCAAGCGTGGTGTTCAGTTCGGCAATCTCTTGAATCTTCATCGTGCTTTCCCCTTATTGATGAGGGACGGCCCGCAGTGGACCGCCCCGTCTTTGCGTCGTCAGGCCGCCGCCTCGCAATCGTCTGGTGTCGTCAGCGCGTGGCACATCGCCATGCGGTCAATCCTGAAGCTCTTCACCTGCCGCCGCAGGGTGCAGTACGCCTTGCAGGTGATGTTGTTCTCGGCGCTGAGGGTGATCGAGTTCGGCCAGAGGACCCGAGCGGCCTGCTCGCCCTTGACATCGCGGTAGAGCGTCACGACGGCTGACCCATCGCGCATCGCCATCATGACTTCTTCGAGCGTGGCGTAGTCGGTGCGCCGCTCGTTGAAAGAGTGGTAGAGGCAGATCGCCGTGACCATCAGGTTCATGTCCGTCTCGGGGGTGATCGTCGCGGGGAGAATCATGCCGGACGCGGCGGTGACGGTGCGGGGGGTGATAGACTGTGCCTGCATAAGAACCTCCCAGTTCTTGTGCCAACCCCGGAGTGTTTCGAGCACTGCCGGGATTTCCTGTATCAATGGACCGTTCCATCTGACACCCTCAGTATAGACCATTGACTTATATCTGTCAAGTGTCTATAATGGGCTTGTCAGACACCTGTCTGATAGAATGAGTGCATGACGACAGGCGGTGATCAATTGCTAACACTATCTCAGGCGGCTGAACGACTCGGCCTCAGCCGCAAGACGCTGTGGCTACAGGTAGATCGGGGTGTGCTCCATGCCACACGCATCGGGAGCGTGTGGCTCGTTACTGAGTCCGAGATGGAGCGATATGCTCGTGACCACAGAGGCAAGCCCGGCGGCAAGCTGAAGAACGGTACTGAGAAATAACCATATGAAAAACCCCCACGTCGCGTCAACGACCGGGGGGGGGTGACCGACCTTCTCTCGAAAGGTGGCACTGATGAGTATACGGCTTATGGCTCAGGTCTGGGAATATCAGTTCTCGCACAGCGAACAATCCGTCATGCTCGCACTCGCGGATCATGCCCATGATGACGGCACGAATGTCCGCCCCTCCATCGCCTACATCAGTTGGAAAACCGATTACTCCGAACGTCAGGCCCAGCGTATTCTCCGTGACCTCCAGACAAAGGGCATCCTCCGTGTCGTGCGTCATGAGCATGGTGGACGTGGGTTCGCCACCGAATACGATATCCATCTCGAAAAGGGTGTCAAAAAGTCACCCTTTCGAAAGAAGGGTGACACCACGCGCGAAAAGGGTGACATTGACGACATAAAGGGTGACATTTCGGACGAAAAGGGTGACGGAGCTGTGTCACCCCAACCATCAATTGAATCATCAGAAGAACCATCAGAAGAACCGGGCTGGGTGTCACCGGTCGTTCTGCGCATCCGGGAACGGGACGCCAAGCGCCTGGCGAGGAAATGATCAATCCCGTCGCTCGTATCACGCGCATGCTTGAGGCTGAGATCTGGCTCGGCGATGAGATCCGTAAGAAGGGAAGAAAAAATGGAAAGTAAGCAGCCCGCGAACACGCCGCCCGTCGGGGCGCAGACCGCATGGTTCCAACGCAACAAGGGGCTGGCCATCGCCGTGCGCCTGATGGATGGGACGGCCGTCGAGGGGGTCCTGCTGGCCTGGGACACCTACACGATCGCCATGCAGGTGTCAGGGCACATCGAGCCGATGCTGGTCAACAAGCACGCGATTTCGCTCTTCTGGCGGGTGGAGGAGCTGAACGCGGTGGCAGGATGACCGCGGCGGAAGTGACCGATTTCTTCCTCGGGCTGTGTGAGCGGGCCAATAACAAGAGAAAGGGAAGTGGTACATGCCCACCGAGCAACATCCCGACGTCCCCGATAACACGAAACCCGCTGAACGCGAGACGGCGCCCACTCGCCCATTGCACCCGGCGATGGAGGAGCAGCTGGGAACCGAGGCAGCGGAGGGAGACGCTATGGCGCACCGGGCCGGAGAACCGGAGGCGGGGCAGCAGGACTGGCTGGCCGCAGACGAAGTGGCGATGCTACACGTCCCTGGGCAAGCGACGCCAACGCCGCAGGGACTGCATGAACACACCGTGCGCCAGCGAGACGCCGCGGGCGAGGGATCGCGCCGGTGCCGGGTGCCGGGACGGATCGGGCGGTGGGCCGTCCTCGCGGCGGCGGCGACAGCGGTAGGGGTCGCCGCCGCCCTGGCGTACAAACGGCGGGACCACTCAGCGGCGCGGGGTTGATCGTCGGCGAGGCCACTCACCGCCCCAGCAGTACGCCGCGAAGGTGTCCCCACTGTCGGCGCGACATATCGCACAAGCACCCGTCGCATTTCCGCGAAGCGCTCCATAGCCCGACATGCCGCTCATTGCGATAATGGGCGGCATGCTCACATCATTGACCAGCAGGGCGCTATGACGGGCATCTCCTTCGCGTCACATTTTGGCCTGCGCCGACGTTAGACGAGTGCAAGGACATCTCTGCGACGGTTGGCGAGTGCTTCACGGGTCTCCCGGTCGCCTCTGCCCTCCACCAGCGATCTACCCAAGGCACAGAGGGCGTGACCCCACATCGCACCCTTTCCGATCCTTCCTCCGGTGGCGGGTCGCCCCAGCCCGCCACTCTTTGTGTCTGCTCTGCGCCGTCCGCGTACTCTCGCCGACGGCACGCCGTGATGGGTCGGGGGAATCCCCGGCAAGGCATGTGCGGCGCCGCCGGGGCCCCGGCGGCGGGGCCACACCCCCTACCACTCACGACGATTGGTGAGGTGTGGGGGCATCCGTTCGCGTTACCGCGCCAGCTGCCGGAAGGTGACGGTTTGGGCAGCGAAGTCGGGGCGGTCGGCAACGTACCCGGCGTCCCACCAGTGCATCGCGTGCGGATTGTTGTAGCGCCCGTTGGCTGTCGCGCCCCACCATGCCACAAGGGACCGCGCCGCTACCGGGAGTGGCCCGACGATGGTTTCCACCTCGGCGAAGGTCAAGGTGATCGTCGCCGCACCGAGGCCGGCGAGATGATCGGCGAGACGGTCGTACTTGCTGGTCAACTTGTCCCGCCCTCGGCGTCGTGAGTGAAGGAGACGCACTGCCCCTTAACGTCAAGTCGGGCCCGCCACCCGACGGCCCGCCAGCAGCGTACCTGTGCCATCGTCGCCGATACCCACATCGTGTCGCTGGTATACGCCGACACCGCGAGTGGGTGGTCGATGATCGTCTCGATCTGCGCGAAGTCGAGCACGACCGCCGACTCGGTACACTGGGCGAGGTACTCCGCCAGCGCCTGGAAGCGGCTCGGCCGGGTGCGACCTTTCATCCTCCCTGGCAGCGCCTCCCGCTCCTCGCGGGCGAAGACGACCTGCTGATTGCGCCAGTCGAGGGTCGCCACCCATCCCGCCGCCTCCCATGCACGCACATAGACGTGGTGGGCACTGTTCCATGCTGAGGTATCAACTCGCATCGCCATGGGGAGCGTGGCACCGATGATCGCCTCGATCTCGCCGAACGTCAGTATGATCTCTTCCGCATCCCTGTGCGCGATGAGATAGTCAGCGACCGGCTGGTATTTGCTCGTCATGGTGTGTCCCCGCGCGCTCCTTGCGCCTCCCGCAACGCGCCGAGCGGATCAGCATGCCACGCGGCCATTGGCACGATGAAGCAGGGTTGCCCGATCGCTTTCTCACGGCGCTGCCGCAACTGCTCGGCGCTCGGGCGCGTCTGGTTCATGTGGTAGAGAATCGGGTAGCCCTCAGACTCACCAATGACAGCATACCGCGCTTCCAATCGTGCCCCCAGCCTGACTATTAATTGTCATTATGAGATCATCGCGCATGTATGGGTAACAGGCAATCGCGCAATGCTAGTCAAAAAGTGCTGTTGCACCTGAACGTACATCCGTGGCAAACTAGCCGTATCATCTGGCATATCATCCGCGTGTGATACGCCGTAGTATCCGGAGGCACAATGATTGTCCACCAGTCCGGCGTCACGATCAAAGAAGCGGCGCAACTCCTCGGTATCTCGGAAGCGGCAGTGCGACAGCGTTTACTCCGTGGCACACTGACTTCGACCCGGCAGAATGGCCGGGTCTTTGTTCTGCTCCCGGAGGACACCAGCGGTGATACGGTGGATGATACGATCCCAACTCCGGATGATACGCCGGATGATACGATAGCCAAACCGAGTGATACGGTAGCGCATCCGATCAACCTTCCGCTCGTCATGCAACTGCGCGACGAAATCATCTTCCTTCGGGGTCAAGTGGACATCAAGGATCGGCAAATCTCGGAACTGCACGTCATGGTGCAGACCGCGCAGCGCCAGTTGCCGGCCACCGTCCTCGACCCCTCGCACCCCTCTGCGCAGTCCGGCGACAGGGAAACACCCATCGAGCAGGAGCAGACGTCACAGCGGGGCGTACAACGCGAACCTGAGGTATCGTGGCGAGCGCGGCTGCGGCGCTGGATGGGATGGGGGTAGCAATGCCACGCCGGGGAGTCAGCCGCTACCAGCCGCTCCTGGAATATCTCTATTCCTCCCCGGAGAGCGAGGTCGTGCTCACCGTCGCTGCGGTCGAGGCGGTGCTCGGCTTCCCATTACCGAAGATGGCGCACTTCGACAGCTGGTGGAGGGATCCCTCACGCAGTCAGGCGGCCCTCTGGTGGGATGCGGGCTGGCGTGCCCACCTCGATCCTCGCAACCAGCGGGTAATCTTCACGCGCGACACGGAGAGGTAGCAGATGAAACAC
>JAABUZ0100010261.1_pt1 | contig 10452 bp, 10 predicted proteins | sample 5562091 | NCBI WGS metagenome assembly JAABUZ01 (sample SAMN12813069, study PRJNA571459) | rock metagenome | isolation source: Antarctica rocks | place: Antarctica: Victoria Land, Linnaeus Terrace sud | collected 2015-12-21 | reverse complement strand
CTGCACCGTGATCAGTTGCTGCTGGGTACCCACGAGAGCGAACAGCTCCTGATACGTCGGTTCCTCGCTCACACACCTATTCTCCGTTGTTTGCAGGAGAACATGCGACAACACACCGACGCACGAGGAAGGAAGGAAAGAGCACTCGCTACAGGGCAGGACATTTCAAAGCACCTGACCAGTTACCGTCTGGTTAGGAGGCTCGACGTACCAAGTCGAGTCCGACTAGCCCGCCTGTTGCTGCGCGTCACATTCTGCGTCTTGGCCTTCGACTGGATCGTAGGTCATCTTGGGCAGCAGCGCATTGATTCCGGCGCTCGCTCGCTCGGCTATTGGTTCGGTAGATGGGTCGGAACCCAGAAAAGAATGGTCACTGGACTCAATACCCAGTTCTGGCTGATCAACGATCTTGTGTACCTGTCTCTATTGGTCATCCTGGTCGGTTCCGCCGCTGTGGTGCTCTTGTTCAAGCTGCAAGCCAAGGCTCGGCGAGGCGCTTGAGTGGTCGGCTTGCAGGTTCCGCATGCGGGGGCGGAGCGCCTGCTCGGTCACTGATGAGACCTCGCGCCTGCGCTAGCACCGGCCACCCGTGACCCCACCAGATGCCGTCTCACTTCCAGGAAGTGGGACTGCAGAACTTGGAGTCCAACGTCCGCATCCGGGACGCTGCATAGGGCGCCGGTAGCCGGTATTACCCACACCCGAGAAGACCTGCCCGCACGAGGTGCGCTGGCTGGGTCGTTCCAGTTGTTGTGTCCACGGCGGCGTGTCGCTCCGGTGCTACTGGGCTGACTTCTCGTACGGTCGACATGTGGATTTGGGGTATGCGCGGGTGTCGACGGCCAAGCAGGACCTGGAGCGACAGGTGGACGCGCTGACCGTGGCCGGTATCCCGCAGAAGTTCATCTATCTGGACCGGAAGTCCGGGGCGACGAAGGACCGGCCGGGCCTGCGGGCGTTGCTGGAGTTCGCCCGCAGGGGCGACGTGATCGTGGTGCACACCCTGGACCGGTTGGGCCGCACCGTGCGGGACACCTTGAACTTGATTCATGAACTGTCCGAGCGGGGGGTCGGGGTGCGCAACCTGGCGGACCCGATCAAGGTCGACTCGGCGAACCCGGGTGATCCGATGGCGCAGCTGGCGGTGGTGTTGTTGGCGTTGTTCGCGCAGATGGAACGCACCTACATGCTGGAGCGGGCCGCGCACGCCCGGGCGGTGGCGACAGCCAAGGGCCGTCGTATGGGCCGGCCCAGTGTGGTCAGCGAGTACCAGTTGCGGTACGCCGAGCACCTGCGCCTGGCCGGGGACACGATCAGCGAGATCGTGGCCAAGACCGGGATCACCCGCTCAAGTCTGTACCGGCACCTACCGGCGCGACCAGCCGAGCCGGTCACGGCGGCCGGGCCGGCACCGGCCGAGCGAGCCGGCGGTGAGCCGGAGCTGCTGGGCGCCGGCGCGGGCGCGGGGCAGGGGGTTGCTGGTGGCTGAGGTGGGAGAGCGTCTAGTGACAGTGCTGTTGACGCTGACGGTGCCAGGTCCGGCGGACCCGGAGGACGCCGCGCAGCTAGTCGCGGACGCCGCCGCGAGCAGCGCGCTGCAGGTCGCGCACGCCACCGCAGTGGAAGGCCACCTCCCGGTGCCGGGCGCCACGGTGGTGCGGGCCGGCCGCAGCCAGCCGTGGCTGGTCGTCGCGGCGGGCCTGGACCGGGTCGCGTTGGCAGACCTGGCCGGGCAGGTGGTGCACGTCCCGCGCCGCACCGTGCTGCCGGACCCGCTGGATCCCGGCGCGCTGCCCGTCGCCGCCCTGGAGCAAGCCTGAGGCCCGGGCGCAGGTTGCCCTCGGCGGCCCGCTCAGTGCCCTGGACCGCGACAGCACACCGGCTGCTGACAGACGTGGGCGGGGGAGTGCGTTGACGACGTGGGCATGGGCGCAGCTCGCTGCGGATTCCTACGGTGTGCCAGGGCCGGCAGTGGTGACCAGCCCGTGGGTGCTGGAGGCTCGAGTGCCGCGGCCGCAGCGCCGCGGCTTCACCCGGGTGAGGCACCCTGAGCAGTGGGGTCGGGTGCGCACAGCCCGCAAGATGATCGCGGACTGCAGCGACCCGTCGAACGTGTTGGTCATCAGCGCTGAAGACCCGACTGATGTCGACGCCGCCGGTTTGCGTAACTCCACCCCGGGCGCTGCGGCGGCCGGCGGCACGCACTGGGTGATGGGCGGGGTGTTCCACGAACCCCACCCGCCGGCGTTCCACGACCAGGTCCACCAGGGCGGCCGGCTGCTGCTGCTGACCGGCGACCTGCAGGCTTACTGGTCGGGTGTCCGCACCGGCGCCATCGCAGTCGCCAGCTTCGCTGAGCTGTTCCCGGACGGCGCGTGGGCGGCGTGGGTGCCGTTGCTGCTCCACCTCTATCCCGACGGCGTCGGGACCCGCCCGGTCTGACCACTGGCGAGCAGTCCTCCCAGTGACTGTGTACGGGCGTCGGTCGCCGCACCTTCACCGGGCATTTGTGCGGGCAGATCCTGCGGGAACGACTACCAGGCTCACGAAATGCACGGTGCGGGAGCGGGTGTTCCCGTAGGACGGTCGGCTTTTGAGACACGCCCTCATGCCGATGAGCGAACGTTGCGCAGCCCTAACCACTGGGCGGGGATACCACCTGTCGATCGTTGGACCGATGACGCCGATGAGCGCCCACGCCACGCGCGGCCAGGAGTCGCGCCACGATGGAGAGAGCGTGGCGTAGATCCTCGGCCCGTTCGGGGGCGGGGGCCTTTCCATGTGAGACGTCGTTGCGCGCCCTCCGCAGCCGCTGCAGGAGCTTGCCCTCTTCGACCGACAGGCCACCTCCGTCCGCCTCAGCAACGTGACGGATCTTGACCATGAGTGGCGGGTCGTTCAGTTTCCGTACCCCTTCTATCGCCCTGGGCGCCAGATCCGGTGGCAGGTCAACGGTCGCGATCGCGTCGACCAGGGCCTCAACCTGCTCGGGCGTGTAGAAGTGCGGAACGCGGGCGGCGGCGGCGTAGTACTCCAGGCAGTCCCAGAGCGCTTGGACTCGGCGTTCAAAGGGCCCCGGTGCCTTCGCGCGAGCCCAAGCGAGCAGCGCGTACTCGTGAGCGGGGTCAATCGAGCGGGGCAAGGGCGGCGCGCTCCAGAGGCCGTGGGTCGTGAGGTTGACGGTGGCCGGCTCTTCAACTCCCGGCGTGGTAATCCAGAGCCTTCCTGTTGCTATGCCGCGGCAGTACGTGAGGGGCAGACGTTGCATCGTCGCGTTCGCGATGTTGCGGCGGTACGGCCAGAAGTTGCCCGCCCGAATGATGGTCCCGTCCTGCGCCCTGGAGCCCAGCCAGGCGAGCGCGACGTCTATCCGGCTCGTTCCAGCATCCAGAGCATCGACGGTGAGCCGACTCTCCAGGTGGACGACGGCCCAGGCAGAAGCGCGTTCTGCCATGGTGGTGAAGGTCGGGAGGTCGAACTGGGCTAGTTCCTCCGTGATACCGAACTCATCCTTCGGGTGCAGTCTTACTTGGCCCACGGTTTGCGGACTGGCGACGGTTATACCCTCGAGGGGTGCTATGACCTCGAACGTCTCGAGCGGCAGGTCGCCGTCGCCTTGGATCTCCCTCCGGTCTCTCGGCCAGTTCGCTTGCTGGAGAATCAGATGGAGAACATCGGCGGCAGGCATGCCGACGTGGGCGGTCGCGCCGAGTCGGCTCTCACGGAGGATGACGCCCTGACCGACGCACCTCACGGCATACGAGACAGTGGTACCGGCCACGGCCGGTGTCGGCGTGACATGAACCGGCAGAGCGTCCTCGACCACCCCCGTGAAGAGGCGAACCCGCGTTGGCTCAGTGGCCTCGATGATGAGCTCGCCCTGCCAGTCGAGCTGCTCAGTGACCAGCTTCGCGGCGTCCAGGACGAGGGTCGCCTCACCCAGTTCGGCGCCCACTCCGTGCTTCGTCTGGAGGTTCTGCACCAGGTGCGAGATGTCGCGGCCACCAAGCGTGATCACGGCGGTCGGCGGGGACGTGCCCTTCTTGTGGGCCACTCAGATCTCCAGCCCTCGAAGTCTCGCGGCTACAAGGCGGCCGATGCGCTGGCCGACTCCGACGCTGAGGAGGACCGTCTGCGCCGCGTCCGGCACCTCGGCTCGGCTGTAGCCGTCGACCACAGCGATGAGTTCGGCGATGGCTTCTCGAATACCGACAAGGGCGTCGTCGACGAACGGGAGTCCGTCGACTGTAGGCGCCGGACCACCCGCGAGGCCGGTCGTGACAGCCTCGGTGTCCGTCATCTCCTGCTCCCCGCGCGCGGCAAGTGCGAGTGCGGCGTGAAGGCCCGGGAGAGCGAGCCGCAAGTAGAGCACCGCGGCTTCGGGCAGGCCTGCGCGGGTCGCTTTTCCGGCGCACTCGAGATGCCAGCGCCAGTCTGCGGAGGCTGCCGACGGATCGACTCCGCTCGGGCGCTGCATGCGCACCAACAGGTCGGCCTGGGCGCCGAGCAGCACGAAGCCACCGGACTCCCAGAACGTCTCCTCCGTACCCGCCGGGAACGTCATCACGGTCTTGGCGGGCTTGTCGAGCCCAGCGGCGACGTTGATCAACGCTGCGGCCACGAGCAACTCCGCGTTGGCTCGGCGATCCTCGCCTGGCTCACCCGTGACGAGGCGAACGAGATCCGCGTCGCTCGGGGTCCAGGCGGCGAGTTGGACGGGCTGCCCACCGGTGGCCTCGATTTCCGCGTTGGTTCTCTCGTAGTGAGCGACCAGAGCCGCGTTGAAGGAGTTCAGACGTGCCATGAACTCCTCGATTCCGGCCCTCACAGGATCATCCTGGAGCGCTCTGCTCCACTCGTCGCTCAGGGCGTCGGGCAGTTGCCTGAGCCGTGCCAGCAAGCCCTGCAGATCGTGGGCACGGCCGCGCTGGCTTCCCACGGTCTGTGAGGGCGCCGGCTGCTCCTGGTCGAGCAGGTCGTCCTGGGTTGGCCCTGCGCCTGGGGGCATCTCAGTGGACATCGGCCCATTCTTCACTCCCGGAGGTTCGTGCGGGCGGACGTCGCTTTCTAGATCGCGCTCCGCCCACCAGGATCTGAGTGTGGCTTCATCGGAACTCAACGCCGACTTCGTGGCCCTCTTCGAGGAGATGGCCGAGGCCTGGGTGCATGCGCCCGGCCCCGAGGGAATGCACCTGCCTGAGGTGACCCTGGGAGGCCTGGCCACGTCGAGGCGGTCGCGGTCATCCACGGCTGGATGGCCCGCATAGTGCGGTCGGGCGAGGCGGCGCTCATGCTGCTGGGGCGCGACTACGACGAGGAGGCGTCACCGCTTGTTCGCTCGATGCTTGAGCACGCCATCGGGCTGTGGTGGCTGGTTGAGCAGCGCGGAGACGCCTTCCAAGTACTGGTCCGGGCGAGGGCCAACGAGATGAAACGCTTCGAGAAGGCGCAGCAGCACGGTTGGCAGTTCGGCGACGAAAGAGGCCTGGAGCTGTTACGCCAGGCCATCGAGGCCGAGACCGAGGAGCGCACGCTCAATCTGGACCGCTTCACGCACGTGGGTGAGCAGGCCAAAGAGTTCGGCCTTGGTTCCTTCCTCCAGGCGTAGATGATCGAGTCGTGGACGAGCCACGCCAGCATCGCCAGCGCCCGCGCCTACTACAAGGTCAAGGCGAACCCCGGGTCATCCACGGACGAGATCGCACTGCATCGGTTCCCGCTGCAAGGTCATAGAGAACTGGCGGCCGCCGTCACCTCCGTGATGCACACGGCCTTCTGCGCGTACAACAGGATGCTCGATGCTGACCCTCTCGCTAACCGCCTGGAGATGTGGCGGCTCCGGTTCGAGGAGCTTGGATTGCGCCTGCGCGGCGAGAGTGAAGGCGAAGTGCCTACCGCCGGGAAGTAGGGCTGACGTCCCAGGCCTTACGCCCGCAGGTTGAGACTCACGCAGCCCTCGCCGCATTCCTTCTAGCCTTGGTCGCCGCGCCGCCCATGCCGGACCGGAGGGCTCGGCCGAGGCCTTGTGCGGTACGGCGGCCATCGCGACGACCGCGCTCGCCTTCGGCCGGCGGCGCACGCGCGGGACGCCGGGACTGCTCTCGGACGAGCGCCGCGGTGTCCGAGTCGGGGCCCTTGCGGGCGTCCGGCCGGCGAAAGCGCCCGAAGGCATGTGAGGGGCCCCTGGCCGACGCCCTCTGCGCCGTCGGAGGGAACTGAGAGAATAGTTCCGTGACAACCCTGGCCTACTCACCCGAACAGATCACAGCTTTCTGGTCCGGCGTCGCTGCCGTCGCGACCGTCGCCGCAGCCGTCGTGGCCATCATCACGTTGCGCTCGATTCAATCGGACAGCCGTGATCGAGCGCGCCCTGTCATCTCAGCCGAGCTGCTACCCTTGGCCTTGACCCACGGGACGTGCGAACTAGCGATTCAGAACGTCGGAGTCGGCGTCGCGAAGGATGTCAGGGTGGCCTTTGACCCTGCCATCACGGAGGACATGGGACAGATTGCGGGATTCCTAGCCCGCCGATATGTCGGTGTGATCCCAACGATGGGTCCAGGTCGACGCCTGACCAATATCTACGGCCACTGGGTTGGAGATGGTAGCCACCGATTCGACGAGGCCGTCCCGACAGAGTTCGTCGTACGCATCCAGTACCGCGATTCTCACGGGCGCGGCTACGACGACACCTATCAGTTGAACGCGGGGACGCTTCGCAACGAGACGACGTCCTTCCCCTCGAACAGTGACGACGCCGGGCTCAAGCGCAGATGGGCAAGCGCGCTCGAGGTCATTGCTCGCGCGGCCGATCGCCTCTGACGAGGGCTGTCACCGCCTGTAGATGGATGCCGTGCCGATGGCGCCAGATCGACGCCGCAATTCGGTAGGGGTTCTCCGCGATCGAACCATCAGTCGTGCGGGCTGGTCACATCGGCCAAAGCGCTTAGTCACGGCGGCTCGCCGCACCGAGGGGGCGGCATAGCCATGACGTCATCGACCTCGCGCGACGTCCGCTCATGCCGCTGAGCGCTCGCCTTGGGGTAGCCGCCGGCCCTGCCCGTTCTGCCCGCCGGACTGTCTCGGATGCGGTGGTTACCGGGACGGTCTGAATCTGCGCTACTCCCGGTGTCCGGCACTGGGGCCCCCGGCCGCGTCGCGTCCTGGCGAGCCGGTGGCCCGGTATGTCATAGCGCGCTTGTGGGCGGGGGTACTCCTTCGCTGAGGTTCTGGGCGGTGCCGTCCCAGAATCCCTCGGGTGCGGGGGTTAGGGGTAGATCGGGGGGCTGGAGGTGACGGTCGCCGCAGGCTGCGAACGGTCCTCGGTCGGGGTCGCGGAGCCGGTCGATCTGCGGGTCGGCGATGTCCCGGAGCCAGCGGGCTATCCCGGTGCTGGGGTCCAGGCGCAGGCTTTCCCACGCCCGCCAGACCGCGTGCAGCCGGACCCGGGCTTCTTGGTGTTCCCACCAGCTGGGGCACCACCCTCCGCTGCTGGTGCCGTGCCGGGCGTACAGCGGCGCGATGACCGTTTCGACGAACTCCGGTAGCGAGGCGCACGCGAACGGCGGTCCGGCCGCGCCCGCAGCGGCGTCCGGCGGTGTCTGACCTGCCTGGGCAGCTTGCAGGTCCGCGGCGGTGTGTTCGAGGTCGTCGAGCTGCTGGGTGTGGTGTTGCAGCAGCACGCTCATTTCGGTCGGTGTCACGGCCCGACTTGCTGCAGCCGGGCCGGCCGGGCAGCCACCCCGGCGACGGCCGTGGCCATCGCCGTGTTGATGGCTGGGGCGCGTGGGCTGTCATACCAGGGCAGTAGGCGCAGCATCGCCGGTCGGGCGCCGGTGGCGAGCAGCAGCGCGGTGCCTTTGGGTAGCGCCCGCAGGTCCGCCGCGCTCAGGATCCGTTCCCGCCGGGTGCTGCTGGTCCGGGTCGCCTTGCCCTGCCCGCTGGTCCAGGAGTCGGCCGGGACGTCGTGGTCCCCGACCAGGCGGCTGATGTCCTCGACGAACGCGGCTTCGTCCAGGCCGGCGCCGAGCAGCTTGATGGTCGCGGCGCTCCACAGCGCCCGCATCCCGCCCTTGCCCCAGACCTGCTCACCTTGGGCGTAGCTCTGCAAAATCGTGATCGGCACGACCCCGCGGGAGCCCAGGTGGCTGTAGAGCTGGGGGAGATCCGCGATCCGGCAGATGTTCGCTGCCTCGTCCAGCACCGCCAGTAGCGGCGGGTCCAGCCGGCCGCCGCGGTCCTCCGCCGCCCGCACCGCGCAGCGCAGCACCCGGTCGGTGAGGGCGGCGACCAGCGGGGCGGCGCTGCCACCGCCGTCCTTGCTCAGCAGGTACAGGCTTTGCCGGGAGGTCGCGAACGCGTCCGGGTCGAACCGGTCCAGCCCTGGGCGCACCGTTGTCCAGGCGGTGATCAGCGGGTCCCGTAGGCAGCGGCAGGCGGTCCGGGCGGTGAACAGCACACTGCCGCGGGTCTCGGCTGGGGCTTTCATGCTGGCCTGCAGCGACCGGGCCAGCGCGGGGTACCCGCCGTGGTGGAGCAGGGTGACGGCGGTCGGGTCGGTCTCGGTCTGCAGCCAGCCGTAGGCGCCGGACAGGTCGGTGCCGGCGAGTTGCGCGGCCAGGAACAGCGCGGCGAGCAGCTCAGCGGCGGCCGGTCCCCAGATGTCGCGGGCCCGGTCGTCGTCGACGGTGAGCACGAAGTGCGACGCAAGCCGCTCGGCGTCTTCCACCCCGGCCAGTTCGGCGATCGGGTCCCACGCCCAGCTCTGGGTTTGGCGGGCGATCTGCTGCGGGTCGAACGTCCACACCCGCTGGTCGGTGTCGGTTTCGCGCAGGGCGGCGGTGGCCGCCCAGGCGTCGGCCTTGTTCGAGGTCAGCACCACCGCGCCGGGGGCGGCCAGCGTCGCGGGGACGGCCAGGCTGGTGGTCTTGCCTGAGCGGGGCGCCATCACGGCCAGGAGCACGTCCTCCCAGGACGCCCGCAGCACCGCCCCGCGGGGTTGGAGCCGGCCGAGCGCGATCCCGGTTTGGTCTGGGTCGACCCGCCGGGCGCCGGCCAGTGACGGCCGCAACGTCTGGGCCTTGGCCAGCGCGGCCGCGGGCAGCATCGGTTGTACGTCACCGGGCCGGGCCAGGGACCGGACCGCGCTGGTCGGTCGGCGGCGCAGCAGCCGGACCGCCAGCCACCCGGGTAGCGCCAGCAGCAGTACCGCGACCACGGCGGACAGGGCCAGGACCAGGGCCGGGCTGACTGAGGGCCACAGCGCTGCCGGCCCGCCGGCCCTGACGACGTCGACGACGAGCAGCAGGGACAGGGAGGGCGGCTGCCAGCCTCGGCCGGACAGCACAAAGGCCAGGCCACTGCCGGCCCACAGTGACACCGACACCAGGGCGACCAGCAGCGCGGCGGCCGGGATCGCCCAGGCCAGCCACGCCTCCGCAGCGCCGCCCCGCACGTTCTGCCGCGGGCTGGTCATGCCGTCGGTCCCTGGTTGCGGGCTGCGCGGATCAGGGCGGCGAAGGCGTGCAGGGTGGGCTGGTCCCCGGTGCGACGGAGCCACTGCACGTAGCGGCGGACGTCGACGTGCTCGCCGTAGGGGGTGACGACGCCGGTGGGCAGGACCAGCCCGCGCAGCGCCTCCGTCAGGTCGTCGTTGGCATCGCTGGTCGAGCTGGTCATGTGGTCCACCGGCTGTTCGTGTCGTGCACCCCGGAGTCGTGTTCGGCCTGGGTCAGCCGGGTCCGGAACGGCACCCCGGGGCGTTGGCCGACTTTGAGCAGGAACCGGCCGCGGCCGGGGGGTTCGGCCAGCGCCGACCAGTTCGGTGGGGTGGACCAAGACGTCAACAGGTCCGCCTCCGCTGCGGTCAGCGGCACGACGCCCTCGAGCGAGGTGAGTTCTTGGCGGGGTAGGCCGCCGACGATGACGGCGCCGCACCGTTCGAACAGCCCCCGGGCCTTGGCCCGGTCCTCGGAGGTCCGCAGCGCGGACAGGTCCGCCAGGGAGTGGGTGATCAGGCACTGCCCGACGCCCTGGGCCCGGTTCAGCCGGGACAGCTCATCGACCCGGTCGACCAGGCCTTCACCGGCGCGGAGCACTTTCCACAGCTCGTCGAGTACGACCAGGAACCGGCGTTGCGGGCCGGCCCCGACGTCGGCCAGGGCGTTAGCGGCCTCGACCGCCCCGAACCCCGCCGACCAGCACGCCAGCAGCGCCGCGGCCTGCAGCTGATGGTCGCCGGGGCTGATGCCGGAAAGGTCCAGGCACACCGCCGGGGCGTCCAGCCGGAGCCGTTCGGTGGTGGGTTGGGCGAACACCGCCCCGAGCGCCCCTTGGGTCAGTGAGCCCAGGGTGACCATCAGCGGGTCGACGACCCGGCGGTAGCTGGCCAGGTCACCGCGGTCCAGGGTGACGGCCCGGACCTGGGCTGGGGCTTGCTCGAGCAGGCCGATC
>JAABUZ0100010258.1_pt1 | contig 10454 bp, 10 predicted proteins | sample 5562091 | NCBI WGS metagenome assembly JAABUZ01 (sample SAMN12813069, study PRJNA571459) | rock metagenome | isolation source: Antarctica rocks | place: Antarctica: Victoria Land, Linnaeus Terrace sud | collected 2015-12-21 | reverse complement strand
TACGAGTTCATCCCCGACTGGTGGTTCGTCCCCTTCGCGGCCGGTTTCGGGGTCCTCGGGCACATCGTCGGGGACATCCTGACCGTCGAGGGCGTGCCGATCCTGTACCCGCTGGCGAAGAAGTTCGTCGTCCGGGTGCCGCTGCTGGGCCGCACCGACTCCGCCCGCGAGCACGGCTTCGCGTGGCTGCTGGTGCCGGCGATCGCGTGGATGGCCTTCGCCATCGTGTTCGGCCACCAGTGGTGGGACGTCAGTTGGCTCACCACCCCGACCAGCGATTGGAAGATCGCCGCGCTGCGGTGAGCGCCCCGATTCGTACCTCGAAGCAAAGGAATCATCATGACCACCACCACCCAGTCAGGCGTCGAGGTCGGACCGACCACCCTGCGCATCGCCCTGCCCCTGCCGCTGGACGTGGCGGCCTCGGTGACCAGCGCTGTCGGCGCGCTGTACCCCGACGCCGTGATCGACACCACCGGTGGCAGCGACGAGCTGGTGTTCCGTTTCCCGCACGACTCCCGCTGCCGAACCAAGACGTCGGCGGCGAAGATCCGTGCGGCCAAGACGTACCTGCAGGAGGAGACCGAGGCCATGGTGCTCGGGTTTGCACCTGACGGGTCCTTTCGCACCGAGGCGCCCCGATACATTGCGGTGACGTTGGCGGCGGCCGCGCGGGCCGCGTTCGAGGATGAGCCGGCTGCGGAGAACTTTCTCGAGTTCAAGGTTCACGACGATGACACCGGGCAGTGCTTCGTCGTCACCGCCCGCCGCTCGGCAGGCAAGGAACCGGCCGAGCTGTTGGCGGCGGCACGAGAGCAGATCGCCACGCTCACCGCGGAGCGCGACGAAGCCCGCCTCGGGCGTGCCGTCCACCGGGCCACGGCTACCTGATCGAGGACGAGAGGGCTCCGTCTTTGAGGGCGGCGCTGGAATTGGGGGTTGCTGTCGTTGCTGTGCTGTCGGCCCGGTGGGGCTGCTCGGTCAGGGCGTCGGTGGCAGCGTGCAGGGCTTGATCACGCCACCGGTAGTAGATGGCCGTGGAAATGTGGTGCTCGCGGCAGACGTCGTCGACGGATCGTCCGCTGGCGATGGGACTGAGGACCACCGCCAGCTTGTCCCGGGCACCGATGGTCCGAACAACACCCGGAGTGCTCGGCGAGAGGGCGGCAATGGGCGCGGGTTCCTCCCGGACCAGGCGTCCACCCCGGAAGCTGGCGGCGGCCACCACCATCGCCGCCGCGACCAGGGTGATGTCCTTGAGGACGTACTGGCCCTCCAGGGTGGGGGCGCCGTAGGGGCCGGCGAACAACCGCCCGGGCAGCAGCACGATCGGGGACAGGATCCCGAGGAGTTCGACGACCAGCAGGTAGAACGCGACCCGCAGGCCGCGTCCGACCATCAACAACAGGCCGATGGTGCATTCCAGGGTGGCGGTCAGGATGATTGCCACGTTCCCGGGGATCAGCCCGAACAGCAAAATGTGTGTTGTGGTCTCGGCGAGGTTCTGGGCTGGGCTGACGCCGGGGAAGTACTTCAGGACGCCGAAGGCGAAGAACACCAAGCCGATACTGAGCCGCAGCGCCGCGACGCTGTGGCGGACCAGGGCCGCGTGCACCCGGTTCTCGACACGGATGAACCTCTCTCGCAAAGATCGCATGGTGGGGTGTTCGTTGCCCGCGTGCCGGGCGGTTTCCGGTGACTGCGCGGCGTGGACGTCGCCTGGCTGAAAGAACAAGGGCCGGCATGACGAACCCGAACCCGAACGGTGATCAGTTTCCGCAAGGGCAAAACCGGTCTGCCGCACACCCTCGTGGTGTGACCAACTCGAGTCGTGCCCCCGCAGGAACCCCGACCGGCGGCCAGTTCGCCCCCGGTTCTCATTCCGAACCCGCCGGGGTGAGTGTCGGCGGTGACGGCGCCAACCTGAGCACCGGCGACGCAATGGACTCGGTGTTCGCTCAACGCGACCAAGTGGACTTGTTGCAGCAGGAAACGGTGCGCGCCCGCAACGACCTGTCCGCCACATCAGTGAACCTGTTGGCCGGACAGGTCCGTGACCGGTTCCCTGACGCCACCACCATGAGGTTCAGGTTCCTGCACAACCCCGAGGAGGACGGCAGGGTGGGAGTGACCTTGCTCGCCCAGATCGACGCGGCGGACGGGACAACACTGTGGGACCGCGGAACCGACAGAGGGGGGATCATCGCCGGTGCCGCGGAGGAACTGGATTTGCTGGACGTGGGATCGTACGTCCGTCCGCGACAAGACCATTCCGAAGATGAAGACTTCGACCGGGACATCGCCACAGCCCTCGCCCCCGGCCACACCGAGGATGGGTCGAGCACTGGGGAGAAAGCGAACAAGGTGATCGACCAACGCATCCGCCTGGAGGGGTTGGTCGATCACACGGAACAGGCGCGCCGTGCCCTGTCCGACGCCGCGATCCGCACTACGGCAGAAGCGACCAGGAAGCGTTACCCCACATCGACGACGTTGAAGTTCATTCACGACCCCGGGGGGTACAACGGGGAGGGTTACTCCGACCTCATCCGGATCAACGACGCGAACGGGGAAATGCTGTGGAGTATCGACGTTGCCGAAGACGATCTGAACTGGCTTCCTCCCGGCGCTCCCACCGACAGTGACCTGATGACTCTCGGTCAGTGCGCCCGCCCGGGCCACGACGACGTTGACGAAGACGGTAATGAAGACTTTGATCGTGACATCGACGAGGTTCTTGCCGGTAACGCACCGGCGACCCGATGAGCGCCCCGAGCAGGACACCGTTTCCAGGACGGCGGCTCCTCCCGGCCCTAAAAGGCCAGGCTTCCGCCGCCGCTCAGACAGACCATGATCAAGGATTCGCCCCGCTGCACTTCGCCTGCGTGAAAGAATGAGCGAGGACGAACCCGGTTCGCCGCACACATGAAGACCATGAGACGCCCACATCGCGCGCCCGTTGACCCTCGCCCTGACTGCACACCGGTTCCGAACGGCCGGTGCCCGCGATGAGCGCCCCGAGCAGGGCACCGGCCGGCACCCCTACCGGCGGCCAGTTCGCCCCCGGCCAGCACGCAGAATCCGCCGTCAGTGTCGGGACCACAGCGCCGCTGAGCGTCGACGAGCAACGCATCGCAAAGCAAGCCAACGACGTCATCGCCCAGCAGGACCGGATCAATGAGCTTTACGGCGAGATTTTCGTTGCCCAAGAGAAGCTCGCCGAGGACTCCGTCCGACTCATGTCCGCGCAGGTGCGTCTGCGCCACCCGGACGCCGACACCATCGGCTTCACCTACGACGACGAGGACAGCACGATCGCGTTCGAAGGCGCCTACGACCACGACGGCGAGGTGCTCGTGGACAGGTACGACGACCAGGTTGGGGCGCTCATCCCCGGCGCTTCCCGGCATCTCGATCTCGAGGAGCTGGGCCGCAACGTCCAGCCGGTTCCGAGCGGTGACGGCGCCTATGAGGATTTCAGCATCACCATCGACGACGCGCTCGAGCGCACCTCCCACGTCGCGGGGTCATCCTGAGCAGCACCAGTAGTTGATTGCGGTCTTGATCGCGCACAACACGGGAGACGCCCCACCCGCCGCACACATGGTGGGCATGGGATCAACAAACTTCGAGAACGTCTACTACGGCGCCTCAGACATGACCGACGCTTACCGCGAACTGTGCGAGCAGGCGACCCTGGAGGACGGCAGAGACCCGTACAACGGCACCATCTCCACCACCGGGGGTGTCCGCCTGCTCGTGGGCAGCCCGATGAGTGAGGTCGCTGCCCGCAAGCTCGCCGAGGCGTACCTGGACGACTTCTCCAAGTGGGAGGCGTGTGGCGCCATCCCCCTTGTTGGCCGGGGGGAGGCCAAGACCTGCACCCGCACCGTGAAGGTCACCGTCGGTGGCCCCATCGACTACGAGTCGCTGCGCACCGCGGTGGAGGCCACCCTCGCCGATGGTGAAGTGGCGGGCGATATTCACTGGAACTGGAGCACCGGGTACACCGCGGTGGGTTCGGACCTGCCGCTGCCGGTCGTCAAGACCAAGATCGTGGCCGCGGCCACCGACGGCGCAGCGGTCACCACCTACATCGTGTTGTGCGACGGGCGGGTGCTCGAGCAGGGGTTCGCCACCCAGGCCGCCGCCCGCGCCCAGGCGCTGGCCATCGCCAAGGCCGAGACCTCCGCGCAAACACACACCTACGGGGTGCGCGCGGTGACCTCCCGTGAGCACGGCGACGCCGACCTGGTCCGGGTGGTGCGCACCGTGGTCTCCACCAAGATCACCTGCCGCGTCGCCGTGGCCCTGCCGGTCCCCGCGTCCGCCGCCCGCAAGGGCTGGTTGTTCTTCGGATGGGCCGCCATGTGAGACCGACCCGACCCGGTCCATCCCCACCCTGTGCGAGCACCCGCGAGAGGTACCCCCATGTCACTCACCGTCAGCCGCGTCGAAGTCCGCAACATCCGGTCCATCGAGCACGTCGTCGTCGACTTCGACACCACCGGTATCACCGCCCTCGTCGGGCGGGTAGGAACGGGGAAGTCCACCGCGCTGGAAATCATTCCGTTTGTGAACTGGGGCACCCCACCGCCGGGGGTCGCCCAAGGCGAGTTGCGTCGCCTGGGGGCGGATGGTGCGGTGTGCCGGGCGGAGGTCACCCAAACCATCGGTGGAGTCGAGGTCCGCTCGGTGCGGGGCCTGACCCGCAAGGTCGCCAAGGACGGCACGGTCAGCGAGTCGGCGTGGGCGAAGCTGTTCCTCGACGGCACCGAAGTCACCCAGGTGACCCCGTCCAAGCTGACCGCGAAGATGACCGAGCTCACCGGGCTGACCGGGAAAATGTTCCGCAGCATGCAGTACATCGGGCAGTCCCAGCTCCCGCGCCTCGCCGAGGGCACCCCCGGTGACATTGCTGCGCTCATCGAGGAGCTGACCGGCATCGCCCCGCTGACCAAGGCCATCGAGGGTGCCTCCAAGACCGCAGGCAAAGCGGAGCAAGCTGCCCGTGCGCTGCCGGGGGACCCGGCTGTGCTCGCCGAGTACGAGCAGACGTTGACCGAAGCCCGCGACGAGTTGGCGCCGCTGACGCAGTCCCACGCCGCGTCCGTCGAGTGGGCGGTGACCGCGGCCGGGGAGGTCAGTTCCGCTGCGGGCACCCTGAACGGGCTGCGGGCGCGGCGTGAGCGGTCGGACACTGCGCGGTCCCGTATGGCGGCGTTGAGCGAGCGCCGCGACTCCCAGCAGCAGGCGTTGGCCGATGCGGATGCGCAACTGGCCGAGCAGGACGCCACCCTCGGCACCGATTTCGACCCGGCGATCACCATGGACCTCATCACCACACTCCGCGGGCAGACCAAAGCCCATGTCCGCACCGGGCACGACCTGGCGAGCGCCACCGCGGCCGCGAAGGTGGCATCGGCCGATCTGGAGGACTGCGGCACCGAGGCCGGCGACCCCGACGGGGACACCCTGGCCACCCTGGACCGGAGGCTGGAGGTCGCCAGGGAGCAGGTCTCGGTCCACACCGCTACGGTCGGTGCCTGTGCGGACCGGATCGACCGCCTGCGTCGCCAGATCGTCAGCGTGCGGGCGCACGCCAACGAGGCGACGTGCCCCACGTGCTCCCAGCCGATCCCCGATGTCCAGACGCTGATCGACCACCTCAAAGACGAGGGCGCCGCCGCCCGCGTCGAGGAGGACGTTGCTCGGGCAAAGTTGACCAAGGCCACCGCGAAGGTGGAGTCCTTGACCGCCACGGTGAGCCGGATAACGCAGGAACATGCCCGACGCCGCGACGCCCAGGTGCGAGCGGACCGGGAAACGGTCCGGGTCGCCGTCGCCGACGCCGCCCACTCCGCGACGCGGGCGGCTCTGCTCGACGTGGTGGGCGCAGACCGGGATGTCTCCACAGAGGCACTGGGTGAGCAAGCCGACGCCCGGGTCGCCACCTTGACCGCGATGCTCGACACCGCGCAGCGGGCACTCACCCTGCGCGGTCGTCGCCGGGAGCTGGGCAAAGGTTTCGACGACACCTGTCAGGCCCTCACCGCCGCGCGCGCAGCCGCGCAGGACACTGTGGACGAGAATGACCTGCTCGCCGCCGCCGACGCCGAGGCCACCGCCCGGGTGGCGAGCACCGAGGCGTTGGCCGCCCGAGCCGCTGCTGCTGCCGAGGTGTCTGCGGTGAACGCAAAAGTGGAGCACGCACGGTCGGTGGCCGACGCCGAAGCTGGCAGGGTCACCGCCAAGAAGGAAGCCACCCGGGCAGCGGAGTGCTCGCGGGCGTCGGTGAGCCTGCTGGGAGCGTTGCGCCGGGACCTGCTCACCGATTACACCGCCCAGATCGCCGACGCCGCCAGCGACCTGTTGTCCAGTTTGGACTGTGAGCATGTGGCGATCACCTTGGACGATTCGTTCACCCCCGGGGTGGTGCGTGCGGACGGCTCCACGCTGGCGTTGGTCCACCTCTCCGGTGGGGAGAAGTACCGGGCGGCGATGTGTCTGCGCCTGGGCATCACCGCCCACATCGCCGGGGGCGGCGGGATGCCGATGATTTTCGGGGACGAGATCACCGCCGCCTACGACTCGGACACCCGGGAGGCGGTGGTGGCGTTCCTGTCGTCGCTGGGGATGCCGATGGTCCTGGTCGGGCACACCGACGAGGTGTTGTCCATCAGCTCGCGGGCGTACACGTTCACCAAGGCCAGCCCGGAGGCCGGGTCCCGGATCCGCAAGTCCACCTCCCCGACCCCGGTGGGGGTGGGGGTGTGACCAGCGTCGACGCCGCCGGTCGGATGAACCTGGTCGAGTCGGGCAACCTCACCGGGCGCATCGCGGGCACCGCCGCCGAGCTGGGCCACCTCATCGGGCACACCCCCGCAGCGGACCGTGTCTTGATGGACACCGGTGACGCACTGCTGGTCGTCACGGACAAGCCGTCCTTGGGGCGCACCTTGATGTCCCGGCGCGCCGGGTTACGCGAAGACAGACCTGGCCGGTGGGTGCGGGTCATGTGCACCGGGCACCGGGAGCGGTCGCTGAGCCCCGCGCAGCGAATCTGGGCCCGCGGCGAGCTGGCCCGGGTGGCGGCGAAACTGGTGGGCGAGCACGGGATGCGGGTGGCCATTCACGGGGGCGCGAACGGTGCCGACCTGTACTGGGCGGCCGCCGCCCATGACGGTGCACAGGTGGACGACGTGTGGGCCTACCTGCCGTTCCCGGCCCAGACCAAGGGGTGGACGCCCGAGCAGGTCGGGCAGTGGCACCGGTTGACGGGTCTGAAACCCGACGGGGCGGCCAGCCTGCGCTGGTTCGCCGCGCAGGGTTTCTCGGTGGGAGCCCTGCACCACCGCAACGACGCCATGATCGCCGACGCCGACGCGGTGGTGGCGGTGCTGGACCCGGGCAAGACCGGTGGCGGCACTGTGTCGGTGCTGCGCAAGGTCGGGATCAGCCGGCCGGTCGTCACCCTCGACGTGGTCGCCCGCACCGTACGGTTGGCGACAACACGGTGACGGGGGTGATGAGGTGAGCGTGCTGGTGGTGGGCGCGAACACGGTGCTGGATCAGGGGTTGATGCGGTGCTCGGTCAGCGCACCACCAGGATCTGTGGACCTGTTCGTGTCCCAGCTCGACGCGCAGCGCCGCGTGCGCAGCGACGCGGACCTGGTGTTTTTCAACCAGCCGATCTCCCCGGAGGGTGCGGTGCGTCTGCTGGATGGGGTCACCGCGCAGGTCGACTTGGCCGCCGTCCCTGCTGATGTGGCGGTCCTTTCCTTCGCTGTCGCCGCCAACGACGAGGGCGCCGATGGTCCTGCACCGCTGGGCCAGATCGCCGGGCTGACGGTGGAGGTACGCGCGATCCCCGAATCACACGCCGGTTCTGCGGTGCACACCGCGCCGGTGAGCAGGCTGAGCACCGAGCGGGCCGCGGTCCTCGTCGAGATGTACCGACACGGTGGCGGATGGAAGCTGCGCAACGTGTGCGCCGGCTGGACGGAAGGACTCGCCGCCCTGGTTCGCGAGCATGGTGTTGTCGTCGACGAAGAGCCGGAGGACAGTGCACCGCCGGCACCCGAGGCGGACCGGATGTCGGTGACCGAGCGCGAGAAGTTGGACCTGCGCAAACGCGAAATCACGAAACTGCTGCTCACCAAAGGCGCACCCACCGCCCAGGCCCGGGTGGTGCTGGTCTTGGACAAGACCGGATCCATGCGCCGGGCATACAGCACCGGGGTGGTGTCCCGAGTGGTGGAACGGATGGTGCCGGTCGCTGCGACCCTGGACGATGACGGCGCGCTCGAGTGTTATCTGTACGCCCGACGTTTCGCCAAGCTCCCTGATGTGCATGCGGACACCGTCACCGAGTGGGGCACGCAGTACCTGCACCTGTCCGGGCACCACGGCGGCATCGACTACGACGATCTGGGCGCCGCCAACGACGAGCCCCCGATTCTCCGGGAGATCATCACCGGCCTGCGCCGCGGTGCGGCGATGCCCACGCTGGTGCTGTTCTTCACCGACGGCGGGTTCGGCCAACGCCGCGAGATCACCGAGCTCATCACCAAGGCCGCCGGCCTGCCCGCGTTCTTCCAGTTCGTCGGCGTCGGCCGCGCCAACTACGGGTTGTTGGAACGGCTGGACGACCTCGCCGGCCGGGAGGTCGACAACGTCGGCTTCTTCGCCCTCGACGATGTGGACGCGGTGAGCGACGCCGAGCTGTACGCCCGGCTGCTGGGTGAGTTCCCCGACTGGTTGCGCGCCGCCCGGAGCGCCGGAATCGTGACCTGAGCCTGCCCGCGTGCAGCCAGGAACCTTAGTAGTGCTGCACAATCGAGGAAACACCCAGATCCCTTCCCCCGTCTCGTAGGAGAAAACCATGAACAAGGCCGAGTTCGTCCAAGCCCTCGCGGACGATCTGGGGACGGACCGCCGCTCCGCCGCCAAGACCCTCGACGCGTTCACGCACCTGATCTATGCACGCACCATCAAGGGTGAGAAGGTGACCCTCACCGGTTTCGGCACGTTCGAGAAGCGGGACCGGGCGGCGCGCACCGCACGCAACCCGGCGACCGGTGAGCCGGTGAAGCTGAAGAAGACTTCCGTGCCCTCATTCCGGGCGGGCTCGGAGTTCAAGGACGTCACCGCGGGCCGCAAGAAGATGACGAAGGACGGGATCGTGGCCAAGAAGGCACCCGCGAAGGTCGCAGCAGCACCCGCGCCGGTGAAGGCCAAGTCGACAAAGGCGACCAAGGCCAAGAAGGCCAAAGTCTAGGGTTTAGCCCCGACGCGCTGAGCTTCTTCGACGACCGCCGGGTGCAGCGTGGTGTCCCCGGCGGCGATGAGCGCGTCCACGGACAGCCCCCACATCTGCCCCGACAGCAACCAGTCCACGCTCACCTTGTTGGTGTCGGCGATGCGCGCCAAATCCAGCGAGGTGAACCGGCGGACGCCGCCGAGGCAGCGCGACATCGTCGGTTCGTCGAGCCCGATGCGTTCGCCGAACTCCCGCTGGGTGTGCCCGGAGTGGCAGATGAGGGAGCGCACGCGGTCGGTGGTGGTGACGGTCATGCCCACCATGTGTGCGGCCGAACCGGCGTGCCCCCGCAAGGCCCGCGTGCCGCCGCCGGACACACCCCGGTCGTGAGCGAACGCAACCGGGTGCCGGCCGGGACCGGTGTGCGAGGGGGACGGTTCGCCGCCGCGACCCACCAGGAACCGGACCTCCAGCTGCCCGGCGAGCCCGAACCTGGGCCCGAGGGCACTGCGCTGCGGTGCGGGATGTGCGGTCAGTTCCGTACCCGGGCCGCCGCCGGGGTGGACCGGGCGCGGCGGCTGCTGACCCGGATGGGTGCCCCTCACCGGATGCATTATCTGGTGGGACCTCTCATTGCCGAGCACATGACCTGTGCCGGCACCACCGAACCCACCCCGGCTGCGGTTCGCCGGCTGACCCGACGCCTGTCCGGACCCAAGGGGACCGGTCCGACGTTGACGCAGTGGGCTGCGGTGGTGGCCGCGGACAACGCGGGCCGCGGCACCGGTTCCCGACCTTCCCCAGCCGATGCCTGGGTGTCGGCGGCCGCCACCCTCGGTGAGGGAGTTCGGCCGCGGGCCGGTTTGCTCACCGGTGACCACCTGATCGCGGCGGGAATGTCCCCGGGGCCGCAGTTCCGACCCCTGCTCGCGGCCGCGCTGGCGGCGCAGGACGAGGGCAGCTCAGCTTCGGTGACGAGCAGGGGGCGTTGGCCTGGTTGGCCGCCCACCACTGAGTTGTCGGCATGGGGCGCAACCTTTTCCACCGCGCCACCGATATGCTGGACGGGTACAGCGGCGGATGAGTACCGGCACCTACGGCCAGACTTGCAGGATGTCTGGGCACCGAGCACTGCCTCCGTCGCCCCACCGATTACCGAGACGCCGTGCACCTGGGGCGGGGACGAGTTCGT
>JAABUZ0100010257.1_pt1 | contig 10454 bp, 20 predicted proteins | sample 5562091 | NCBI WGS metagenome assembly JAABUZ01 (sample SAMN12813069, study PRJNA571459) | rock metagenome | isolation source: Antarctica rocks | place: Antarctica: Victoria Land, Linnaeus Terrace sud | collected 2015-12-21 | reverse complement strand
AACCGCGGTGAGATCGCCGAGAAGCAGCGCGCCTACCGCGAGGCCAACCGCGGTGAGATCGCCGAGAAGAAGCGCGCCTACCGCGAGGCCAACCGCGGTGAGATCGCCGAGAAGCAGCGCGCCCGAGACGGGCTCCTCTGTAGGGAGTGCGGAGAACATCTACGCCGCCCAACACCGAACGGTCTCTGCGGATTCTGCGCGGAGGAACAGGCCGCATGACCACCCTTCTCTTCGCTGCCGTGTGGTGGTTCATCACCGTGTGGGCCGCGATCCTCGCCGCGATCCTCGGTCGTGTCGCGTGGGTCTTGGTCCGGGATTGGCGGGAGGCGCGTCGCCCCGTGTTCGTCCCGGTGGAGTGGTGCGAAGTGTTCGACCGGGAGACGGCACGGTGACTCGTCTCCTCTCCCTCCTGTTCGGTGCCCGTCCTCCCCGTGAGAAGCGCTGTGAGGCGATGGCGTCGATGCAGCTCTACTCAACCCGGCGGGAAGTCACCGCTGTTCCGCAGATCAAAGAAGCCCCGGCGCCGCTGACACGGCCCGGGGCGTGACCGCGAGGAGATAACCCGCGATGAGCACCACCGTACAAGAGGGACCCGCCGCCGTTCTCGGCTTCGAGCCGCCGGAGGGATGCGGGGCGTACGCCGCTGTCTCGCTTTTCGCTGAGACTGAGGCGGTCTATGAGCAGTGGCGCGACCGTCTCATTGAGGTCGGGCACGCGCCCAAGGAGCACGTCTGGTACGCCTCGGATAGCGGGGAGCGGCTCAAGGTCCTGACTTGGACGGAGGGCCTGGTCTACTGCTCTCGAGCGGAGGGCCTGGTCCACTGCTCGCTTCACGGGCCGCGGGAGCCGCGGGCATGAGCGCGACAAGCCTGGCACGCCGAGGCAACGGCACACTCGCCCTATCAACCAAGGATGCGCCGCAGTCCCTTGCGGACACGATGAAGCTCGGGGAGCTGCTCGCGCAGTCCGGGTTCTTTAGCGACACTCGCGGCGCGGCGCAGGCCGTGACAAAGATGCTCGCCGGGCAGGAGCTCGGGTTCCCCCCGATCGCTTCCATGACCGGGGTCTACATCGTGAAGGGCCGGGTGACGCTCTCCGCGCAGTTGATGGCGGCGGCGATCAAGCGCAGTGGCCGGTACGACTACCGGGTCCGCGACCACTCGGATGAGGCGTGCACCGTTGACTTTCTCGAGCACGGGGAGTCGGTCGGCACGTCCACGTTCACGATCGCGGAGGCGCAGCGCGCCGGTCTCGCAGGCGGCGAGTCATGGAAGAAGTATCCGCGGAACATGCTGTTCGCTCGCGCCTTGTCGAATGGGGCGAAGTGGCATTGCCCGGACGTGTTCGGCGGCCCGATCTACACGCCGGACGAGCTCGGCGCCGATGTCGATGGCGAGACGGGGGAGGTGCTCAGCGCCCCGCGGGTTGAGCCCGCGGCAGCAGAGCTGGAGTCCGAGGCGGCCCCGGCGGTGGTGCTGCTCGGCCCGACGCCGCGCGCGCAGCTCCTTGAGAAGCTGACGGAGTACGAGCGCGTCAAGTGCGACCCCGAACGCCTCGACCTGAAGCTCACGGAGATCGGGGTTGAGCAGGCCGAGGATCAGGAGCAGATGGTCCACGGGTTCTCTAAGGCGCAGGGCAAGGCGTTGTTTGACTGGTTGGATGCGGAGATCGCGGAGGCCGACGCCACCGCCGATGCTGTGAGCGACCTCGACTCGGTGCCGTTCTAATGGCGTCCACGGAGATCAAGACAGATGACGCGGTATTCGACCTGCCGGACGGGAGCCGCGTCCTCTACAGGGACTCTTCCCACCGGTACTGGCTGCTCAATGCCGAGGCGGAGGTCGTGCCCGGCGCGAAAGTCCAGACAACGCCGCTGGTCGGGGTGACGTCGATCATTGGATGCCTGGATAAACCGGCGTTGCTGCCGTGGGTAGAGGAGCAGACCTGTATCGCGGTCCAGGCGCTCGCGGAGAGTGGCCCGGTTGACCTCGCCGCCCCGGCGTTGCGGGTCGCGATGCGGGAGTCTCAGGTCGGTTGGCAGTTCACGAGGGACAAGCGCGCGACGTCTGGCACATCCATCCACGATGCGCTCGAGCAGCTTGCGCGCGAGGGGAAGAACCCTCGCCTCGCTGACTTCCCCGAGCAGGACCGTGGGTTTGTGCGGGGGTTGGCGAGCTTCTGGCTTGACGCCCGGCCGGATGTGATCGCCACCGAGGTCGTCGTCGCGTCCGGGGAGCACGGGATCGCCGGCCGGCTCGACCTGCACGCTCGGATCGCGGAGCGGGAGCTGGTGGTGGACGCTGCGTCGGGGGAGCGCGCCACGTTCGGCCCCGGCCGATTCCTGTGGGACGCGAAGACCTCGAAGGCGGTTCACCCGGTGGAGAACTTTACGCAACTCGCCGGGTACGAGATCCTCTTCCGAGAGTCGCACGACCAAGCGGGAACGGACGGGCAGATCGTGCTCCGGTTGGATGAGTCCGGGAGCTATGAGGTTGCGCTCTCGACCGCGGTGCCCGGGGACTTCCTGGCGATTCTTGGCGCGTATGAGACGGCGAAGCGCCTGCGGGCGTCGAGGCCGCGGAAGGCGAAGCGGGAGCCGGTGGGCGCATGAGCACCCACCCGCACGACTTCTCCGCCGCGCTCGACGCCTCCAAGGACGCATCCTCGACTCAGCGCAAGGCCGAGCAATGGCTGATCGATACCTCGAAGGAACTCGCCGCCGCTGAGAAGGCGTACCGGCTCGCGTTGGCCCGGCGAATCATGGAGCTCCACGCCGAGGGGGTCGCGTGGTCCTCCACGGCCGATCTCGCCCGGGGTGATTCGACGGTGGCTGTCCTCCGGTATGGGCGTGATGTGAAGGCGGGGGTTCGTGAGGCGGCGCAGCAGGCGGCGTGGCGCGCGGCGGCCGACCGTAAGGACGCGAACCTCTTTGCTGGTTGGTCGATGCGGGCCGATCTCCGTGACGAGCAGGAACCGGCCGCCACTTCGGTGATCGGCGGACGGAGAGCCGCCGCATGAATACCTGTGAGTGTGGATGCGGACGCACCGTCGCGAAGCGTTTCGCGCATGGACACAACAGACGGAAGCCGCTTGTCTACGTTGTGGACAGCGAGACGGGCTGCTGGGTGTGGCAAGGCGCTAAGTCGTCCCAGGGATACGGCTCGGTTCGGGAGCGGGCCAATGGCGGAACCGGCCAGACGCTCAAGGCCCACCGAGTGTTCTACGAGGAGCACGTCGGGCCGATCCCAGTCGGGCTCCACATAGACCATCTCTGCCGCAACCACGCCTGCGTGAACCCGGCGCACCTAGAGCCAGTCACGAACGCCGACAACGCCCGTCGCGGAAGTACAACCGTCCTTACCGCAGAGAACGTGGCGCAGATTAAACGGCGTGTGGCTGATGCCTGCGTGGGGCGCACGCAGGTTCTTATCGGAACCCACGAGCGGCTGGCCGCTGAGTACGGAGTAAAGCGCAGCACAATCAAGAGCATCACCGACGGAAAGAGCTGGCGGGACATTGAGCCCGCGCCTGCTCACGAACAGGTTGGTCTGGCGGCATGAACCGTTTCCGCATAGACGTGGAGCCCTCGACGAGGGAAACCTTCGTGGCCTGCCTCTACGAGCAGCACGTCTCACCGTCCGGGCGCAAGACGTGGCGGAGGCTGGGGTTGGGGTTCTACTCGCGCTCGGCGGTGGCCGCTGCACGCCATGCGTTGCACGCGGTGGAGGCCGGGGACTACCCGCCCGAGGAGAAGGGGTCGTGACTCGTCTCTGCGCGTGCGGGTGCGGCGCCTCCCTGGACCACCGGCATTCCACGGCCCGGTTCGCGTCGGATGCGTGTCGTGCACGCGGCTGGAAGCGCCGGACCGGGTACGGCCGCCAGACCCTCGCCGAGGCCGCGAGCGGGGCTGCCAGCGGCGTTCGCACGCCCTTGAGCCAAGAGGAACGGGTGCTGCGCGCCCTCCGGCAGGTTGGTAGCCGTGGGGTGACGGCGGTGGACTTCGACCCGCCGAACGTGATCGACGGCCGCGAACCGATCCAGCGCCTGGCCGCCCGGGTGCTCGCGTTGAAGGGGAAGGGCCACCGGATCGACGTGGTCGGGAAGCGCAACCGGTGCGCGATCTATCAACTCCAGGAGGAGAAGCGGCTCGCCGCGGTCCCGGAGCCCGCTCCTGCTTCCTTGACGCTGTTTGATCCATCGGAAGCCCGGGCGCGTCCGGTCAATGCCATCGGGGGCGGTGACGCGGCATGAGCCCGTCGCGCCATGAGCGAAGCGTCAGTGAGCGCCAGTGGCGACGCATCACGCGACTCTGGGTGGTCGTCAGCGCGTGCTGGGTCCTGATAGCCACCTACTGGGTGCTTCGGGCACTGGGGGTGCTCGGGTGACGCTTCCGGGCCAAAGCGCCGGTCGGCGTCCACGCGGCAGCGACCCACGCCGTTGGCCTCCGCCGCGCCCGTGCCGGGAGTGCGGCAGCCTCACCCGCGACGGCGAGTACGCGCGCCGCTGGCCGCTTCCGTGGCGCCGCTGGCGCCCCTTCTGCCGGGACTGCCTCGATAGCGAGCTAGCGCGCCTCCGATGAGTTTGCACGAAAGCAACGGTCTCTCGCGCGCGACGCCGCTCAAGCGCCGCTCTCCTCTCCTCGTAGACCCGGAGAAAAACGGCGCATGGCAGGACCGCTCCCGCACCCGCGCGAAACCCAACCGTCGCGCGGTCAGCCCCGCAAGCCCAGCGCAGCGAAGGAAGGTCGCGGGCAAGCAGTGCATCGTCTGCGCCGACTCCCCGTGCCACCCGGCGCACGGCTGCCCACGCGGAATGGGCGGCTGCGACCACCCGGACTGCGTTCTCCCGCTCTGCCCTCATTGCCACATGCTCTGGGACACGGGCCACATCTCCATCCTTGAGCACGTCGTCGCGCATGGCCTGGTGGTCGAGATGGCGCACATGCTCGCTCATTACGGCGACCCGGTGACGGTGTGCGAGCGACTGACGAATGACCGGGTGATCTGGAAGTCAACACAACGGGAGGCAGCGTGAGCATCGTCGACCTCGACACCATCCACCTTGAGAGTGGGGGCCACTCCTCTCCAAGGGCAGGACTGTGCGCCACCGAAGCGATCGCGTACATCGCGCGAGAACCGCACTCCGCCCACCCGAAGTGCCTCAGCCCGATCCTCGGCGCGTTCCTGAGGCAGTGGAACGACAGCCTCGACGAGGAGGGACGTCAGAAGCTCAAGCCGTTCCTTCCCCGGGCGATCGGGACCGCTGGCGACGGGCACGACGAGCTGCGCGGCTGGCTGTGCGCTGACTGGCTGATCCGGGTCTACACGCCAGCGTGGCTCGAGCTCGCGGGTATCTCCGACAGCGCCGCGGCTCTCCGGGCACTCCCGCCGCTCCGTGACTCCGAGTCGCTCAAGGCCGCTCGGGCGCCCATTGAGGGGGCCAAGGAGAAGGCGGCCGCAGCGCGGGACGCAGCGTGGGACGCAGCGCGGGCCGCAGCGTGGGACGCAGCGGGGGCCGCAGCGCGGGCCGCAGCGGGGGACGCAGCGTGGGACGCAGCGCGGGCCGCAGCGGGGGACGCAGCGTGGGACGCAGCGGGGGCCGCAGCGTGGGACGCAGCGTGGGCCGCAGCGCGGGCCGCAGCGCGGGCCGCAGCGGGGGCGAAGCTCGAGCCCACCAAGGTGTCCCTCCAGGCGTCGGCGTTGGCGCTGCTGGGCCGGCTGTGCGATCTGTCGGACGACCGGGCAGGGGCCGCCGCAGCGTGAGCCGACGGCCGTTTGACCGCGTGATGCTTGACCTTGAGGCAGGCAGGAGCCTCAAGCTCTCCGGCCTGACCGACAGTGAGTGGCGCGCGTTCATTGGCGGGGTTCTGCCGATCGCAGCGAAGGCCCCGTTCCGGGGGTGCTTGCTCGTCGGCAACCGTCCGGCTGGGGAGGCGGAGGTGGCAGCGCAGGCGGGCGTGAAGATCACGGCGGCCCGGTCGGCGCTGCCAAAGCTGCGGGACCTCGAGCTGCTCTATGAGGACCGCGAACTGGAGTGCGAGCGGGTGCATGATTTCGAGGAGTGGAACCCGCCGCCGAAGGTGGACAAGACGGCGGCGGAGCGCCAGCGTCGCTACCGTGAGAGACTCATCGCCCGTAACGGCACCGTTACGCCCCCCGTTACGCGTAACGTCACGCCCCCGTTACGGCCCGGTCACGCCCTCGTTACGGAGCGTGACGCCCGTGACGTTACGCTGGGAAGAGAAGAGAAGAGAAGAGAAGGAGTGCTAACGCACTCTTCGTCTGCTGCCGTAACGGCAGCGACCGAGAGCGAGGAAAGAGGGGAGATCGCTCGCCTCTCCCACCTCCTCGCTGACCTGATCCGCCAGCGGGACCCCAAGGCCAAGGTGGCGCCGGACTCGAAGGGGTGGCGGGACGCTTGTCGGCTGCTGCTCGATCGTGACGGCCGCTCCGAGGTGGAGATCGAGACGGCGATCCGGTGGTGCCAGGCCGATGAGTTTTGGCAGGCGAACGTGCTGTCGATGCCGACGCTGCGCCGACAGTTCGACAGGTTGTGGGCCAAGCTAAATACCACCAGCACTCCGAAGCCGACCGACGCGGATTCTGAGCGGCGGGAGCGGACCCGTCGCCGTCTCGGGTTGCAGTCGATCGAGGGTGGTGCGGCGTGACGCTCGGGGAGTGGCAGCAGCTCGCGGCGCTCCTTGAGAACGGGTGGCGCGGCGGCTTCGATGATGAGCGCAGTGCGGCGTATTTTGTGTTCCTCGGCCGGTACGACGCGGTGGAGGTGGAGCGGGCGTTGCACGTGCTGGTCCGCACCGGGAAGCCGTTCATCCCGGCGGTCGCGGAGATCGTCCAAGCGATCGAGCAGGACCCTTCGGTGCCGTCGTGGGCGGAGGCGTACCGGATGATCTTCGGGGCGCGCGGGGTGCTCTGTGCTCGTGCTCCAGCCGGGACGCCGGTGGAGCAGCGGCGGGGCGCTGAGGAGCGCGCCGCGCTCGACCGGGCCGCCGAGTCCCATCCTCTCCTGGCGCCGTTCGTGGCCTCGGAGGGCGTCCAGAGGTTGCGGATGCTCCCGGTCGACGACCCGGACTGGGGTGAGGTGGAGCGCCGCCGGTTGGGGGAGCAGTGGGCGGAGTTTCTGGCCCGGGTGGAGGGGCGTCGCCGGCGGGGCTTGGCGGTTGAGGCGGCGAGTGTGCGGTCGTTGTCGGGGCCGCGACGGTTGCCGATGCTGCCGGAGCGTGCCGCATGACTCAGCACATGGACGCTCTGGCCCAGGCGCAGGCGATCCGTCTCGCCCACGCCGCGTTCCGCCGCGAGATCGCCGCACTCTCGCAGAGGGAGGGGATGGGCATCGTCGCCGCCGCGTTGGATGATCCCGGTGAGATGGTCGGCAGGATGCGGTTGACGGCGGGCCGCTACCCGTTGGTCCCGGCGATCCGGGGGTTCGGCGCGGCGAGTGCGGAGCGGCTGATTCGGCGTGCGGGGGCGAGCGGGGGTCGTCGCGTCTGCGATCTGACGGAGCGTCAACGCAAGGTGCTTTCGGTTGCGCTGAGGTCCCCGGCGGGTGCGGGGTCGGGGAAGAGGGAGGCGGCGTGAGCCTCGAACTGGCCCCACTGACGTTGCGGGAGGCCAACGCCTTCGTAGAGCGGGAGCACCGCCACCACGGCCCGAGCCGTGGGTGTATCGCGATCGTCGGCGCGCAGTCCGACGGCGAGGTATGCGGCGTGTGCATCATCGGGCGCCCGGTCGCGCGGAGCTTGCAGGACGGCTACACCGCGGAGGTCACCCGGCTCTGCACGGACGGCACCCGGAACGCCTGCTCGATGCTCTACCGCGCCGTGTGGCGAGCTGTGCGAGCGCTCGGCTACCGGCGGCTCGTGACGTACACGCTCCCGGAGGAGGGCGGCTCATCGCTGCGGGCGTCTGGCTTCTCCCTCATCGGCGAGGCGGGCGGCGGCACTTGGAGCCGCGCCGGGCGACCCCGAGTCGACCTCCACCCGACTCAATCCAAGCTGCGGTGGGAGCTAGCAGCATGATCGCCCGTCGTCTCTCAGACGCCCAGTACTTCCTCCTCCAAAGCCAGAAGTGCTTCGACCTCGCCCGCCAAGAGTCCGAGGACCCGTCGATGGAGAAGGCGCTCAGGCAAGCCTCTGAGCATGTTGGACAGGCTGGCTCCGGCGGACGGGGGAAGACGTGGTGACGCCAGCCCTCACTGGAAGCCGTGTCCCCGACAACGAGTGGTTCGAGCGGATGGCCGACGGTCTCATATTTCCGGGCGACTACGGCTGCCAGGAGGACGGCGATCACGTCAAGTGGTTCACCTGCAACCCGGAGGGTGAGATCGGCTGGCTCGCCGTCCACGAGCCCGACAAGCAAGGCAACTTCCACACCGTGACCGAGCACGAGGACGGCACGATCACCGTTGGCGGCTCCATTCAGGGACACGTCGTCAAGAGCGAGAACATCAGCGGGGCCGGGCCGATCAGCTCTCGCGGCGGCTGGCATGGCTGGCTAGAGCGCGGCGTGTGGAGGTCAGCGTGACCCCGCTTCCCCCGAATACCGGGGAGGGCTCGGGGTGAGCAAGCCTCCGACCATCTTCGCGGGCGTCGCACCCGACTGCATCGTTGTGCTTCGCGCACACCGCTCCTGGCGAGACGCCTTCGTCCTCGAGATCAACGGAGAGAGCGTGAGCGTCAGTCCTGCGGCTGGCGACAACCTCGCGCTCTACCGGGACGAGCTCCACGGTGATTCGCTGGCGTGGCGAATCGGCGACGTCGTCGGAGTAGCGCGGGCGCACGTCGATCGCTACGCGACCGACTACTCAGTGGAGCAGGCGCTCAAGGGTCTCGAAGTGCCGATGCTGCTGGGGTCGGGGTGAGCGCCACCCCCATTAGGCGTCTCTCCCCGAAGCAGGTCGCAGACCTCGCGGGGGTCAGCGTTCGCGCCGTCTACCGCGCCATCGAGGACGGGCAGCTCGACGCCTACCGTGTCCGTTCACGGCTGAGGGTGCGCGAGGACGACTGCGAGGCGTGGCTCGACTCCGACCCCGTTCGCCCGACGCAGCGGCCCACACCACCACCAGTTTCTCCCGGTCGCGGGCAGGCCGGTAGCTTGCGCGCCCTGCTGGCAAGCGAGGAAGGGCGGGCGGCATGAGCGTCGAGAGAGTGACCCTGAAGGACGGCACGTCCCTGTGGCGGGTCCGGTGGCGCGACGCTTCCGGGACGAATCGTTCCCGGCGGGTGGGTCGCAAGCGCGACGCGATCGCGTTCGACGCCGAGATGCGCCGCCTGCGCCGCACCGGGGATCTCGACCTCCTCGACGCCGGCGAGCAAACCCTCTCGGACTTCGCGCAGGAATGGACACGGCTCTACGCGATCCCGAAGCTCTCCCCGAAGACACTCAAGTCCTACGCCAGCGCGTGGGACCACCACGTCCTCCCGCGGCTCGGGGCGTTCCGGTTGCGTGACGTGACCCCGGAGATGATCGCCCGGCTCCGCGCCGACCTTCACGAAGCGGGGGTTGGGGACCCGACGATCCTGCGAGCGATGAACGTGCTCCACGGGATGCTCGAGCGGGCCGTCGAGTGGCGCCGGCTGCCGCGCAACCCCGCCCGTGGAGTCGCGAAGCCCGCGAACCGCCGCTCCCGCGCCGTGCGGCCCCTCCCTCCGAGCGTCGTCGAGCACATCCGCGGCGTGATGCTCACCAAGGGCCGCCCACGGGACGCCACGTTGGTCGGCGTCCTCGCCTACGCCGGCGTGCGCCCCCAGGAGGCCCTCGCGCTGCGATGGGGCAACATCCGCGACCGGACCGTCCTCGTCGATGAGGCCGTCGCCCTCGGCCGGGTGACCGACACGAAGAACCGCCGCAATCGCACCGTCCGCCTCCTTGCCCCACTGGCGCAGGACCTCGCGGAATGGCGAATAGCCCAAGGCCGCCCCGAGGACACGCGGCTCATCTTCCCCGGCCCGGATGGGAGCCCGTGGACCCAGTCGCAGTGGACGAATTGGAACACCCGCCGGTGGACGCCGATCCTAAGGGCCGCCGGGGTGGCGCACGCCCGTCCCTACGACCTGCGCCACTCGTTCGTCAGCCTCCTCATCCTCGAGGGGTTGAGCATCGTGGAGATCGCGCGCCAAGCGGGCCACAACCCGACGTTGACGCTCGAGACCTACGGGCACGTCTTCGACGAGCTCGACCCCGGCCAGAGGGTCCCTGCGGAGGCACGGATTCGGGCCGCTCGTGACGAGCTGGTGTCCGTCTCGTACCCGCCGAGGTTCGCTTCGACGGGTGGAAAGGCGTAGAATGCAGGCGGTTCGTTGATGCGCGCTAGCTCTCCCAGAAGGAGTACTCGCTCCTGCGCACGCTCGCCACCGAGCCGACGCGGGTCTTCACCAAGGAGGAGCTGCTGCGCGGGGTCTGGGGCTTTCGCTCCCTGGGCTCGACGCGGACGCTCGA
>JAABUZ0100010256.1_pt1 | contig 10455 bp, 6 predicted proteins | sample 5562091 | NCBI WGS metagenome assembly JAABUZ01 (sample SAMN12813069, study PRJNA571459) | rock metagenome | isolation source: Antarctica rocks | place: Antarctica: Victoria Land, Linnaeus Terrace sud | collected 2015-12-21 | reverse complement strand
GGGCGCCTGGTGGGGGTGTCGGTGGACGCCGACGGTGCTCCCGCCTACCGACTGGCCCTGCAGACCCGCGAGCAGCACATCCGCCGGGAAAAGGCGACATCGAACATCTGCACGGCGCAGGTCCTGCTCGCCGTGGTGGCGGCGATGTACGCGAGCTACCACGGCGCCGACGGGCTGCGGGCCATTGCCACCCGGGTGCACCGCTGCGCCACCGTGCTGGCCGCAGGCTTGCGGGCCGGCAGTGTGGAAGTGGTGCACAAGGCCTTCTTCGACACCGTGCTCGCGCGGGTGCCCGGACGGGCAGCGGAAGTCGTGACGGCGGCCCGGCAGGCCGGCGTCACGCTGCGGCTGGTCGACGCCGACCACGTCGGTATCGCCTGCGACGAGGCCACCACGCCCGAGCGCCTCCGCACGGTGTGGAGCGCCTTCGCCGTGGACGCCGCCGCGGACGCCGGGGTAGCTGCCATCGGGCTCGATGCCCTGGACAACCAGACCGGAAATGCGCTGCCGCCCGCACTGCTGCGGACCAGCGAGTACCTCACCCATCCGGCGTTCACGCAATATCACTCCGAGACCGCGATGCTGCGCTACCTGCGGTCGCTGTCGGACAAGGACGTGGCCCTGGACCGCAGCATGATCCCGCTGGGCAGCTGCACCATGAAGTTGAACGCCACGGCCGAGATGGAGCCGATCACCTGGCCGCAGTTCGCCCGCCTGCATCCCTTCGCCCCTCGGCAGGACGCGGCCGGGCTGCTGCAGATCATCGACCAGCTCGAGCAGTGGCTGGTGGCCATCACCGGCTATGACGCGGTGAGTCTGCAGCCCAACGCCGGCAGTCAGGGCGAGTACGCGGGGCTGCTGGCCATCCGCGCCTACCACCGCAGCCGGGGCGAGCACCAGCGCGAGGTGTGCCTCATTCCGTCCTCGGCGCACGGCACGAACGCCGCGTCGGCGGTGATGGCGGGGATGCGCGTGGTGGTGGTGGCCTGCCGTCCCGACGGCGATGTCGACCTGGCCGATCTCCGCGCCAAGATCGACCAGCACGGCAGCGAGCTGGCGGCGATCATGGTGACCTACCCGTCGACCCATGGGGTGTACGAACACGAGATCAGGGAGCTCTGCGCGCTGGTCCACGACGCGGGCGGCCAGGTATACGTGGACGGGGCCAACCTCAACGCGCTGGTTGGGCTGGCGCGGCCCGGGCGTTTCGGGGCGGACGTGAGCCACCTGAACCTGCACAAGACCTTCTGCATCCCGCACGGCGGCGGAGGCCCCGGCGTCGGTCCCGTCGGGGTGCGCGCACACCTGAGCGAGTTCCTGCCCGGCCACCCCCTTGCGCCCGAGCTGGGCGCCGGTGCGCCGATCTCCGCCGCACCATGGGGCTCGGCGTCCATCCTGCCGATCTCCTGGGCTTACGTCCGGATGATGGGCGCCGACGGCCTGCGCCGGGCGACCCTGACCGCCGTCGCCGCGGCCAACTACGTGGCCCGGCGCCTGGACGAGTACTTCCCGGTGCTCTACACCGGCGAGAACGGCATGGTGGCCCACGAGTGCATCCTGGACCTGCGGCCGATCACCAAAGCCACCGGCGTCACCGTGGACGATGTGTCGAAACGATTGGCCGACTACGGCTTTCATGCCCCCACGATGAGTTTTCCGGTCGCGGGAACGCTGATGGTGGAGCCCACGGAGAGCGAGGACCTCGGCGAGATCGACCAGTTCTGCGAGGCGATGATCGCCATCCGCGGTGAGATCGACCGGGTGGCCTCGGGGGAGTGGCCGGTGACCGACAACCCGCTGCGCGGCGCCCCGCACACCGCCGCCTGCCTGGTCGGGGACTGGGCGCACCCCTACGACCGGGCCACCGCGGTGTTCCCCGGCGGCCCGGGTCGGGCGAAGGTCTGGCCCCCGGTCCGCCGCATCGACGGTGCCTACGGCGACCGCAACCTAGTGTGTTCGTGCCCGCCGATCTCGGCGTTCAGCGAGTAGCTTCCGCGATCAGGCCAGCAGCTGACGCAGCGCAGCGGGAAGCTCGCCGCCGCGGCTGGTCGGTACCAGCGTGCCCCCGGTCTGGGTGGTGATCCGGCGCAGCGCGTCGGTGTCGGGTTCCGCGCCGATGGCCACGACGTCGATGCGCACCGGCTTGGCGGGGTTGCGCTCCTTGTCGATGGTGGCCGAGAGCTCGCTCAGCGTGGTCCGGCCGTCGTTGCGGCCGTCGGTGATGACGAGCACCGTGTTCGGTTGTCCGGCTGCGTAGGCCTGCACGGCGCTGGCGTAGGCGGCACCGACGGCGAAGTTCAGCGAGGTTCCGGTCTTGGCGGTGAGGGCGGGCAGCACGGCTTGCAGGGTCTGGCGCCTGCTTCCGCGTGCCAGTCCCTGCTCGGACAGCGTTCCGGTGGGCACGTCCACCCGGTAGGGCAGACCACCGTCGAGGTCGGTGGAGAAGGTCCACAGCCCGACCCCCGCCGAGTCGGGCAACTCGCCGATGCGCGCGCCCAGAGCGCTCGTCACGGTTTGCAGCCGGGTGCTGCCGTCCTCCCGGGAGGACATCGAGCTGGAGACGTCGAGCACGACCGTGCTGGTGAGCCGGGTGGCTGAGCCGCTCGGGGCGGCGAGCAGGGTGTTGACGGCCGCGCTCGCGGCCGCGTCGGGTGCGGTGAGGGCGGTGCGCACCGGATCGAAACTCACCGCGGGACTGGGCACGGGCAGCGGGGCAGCCCCGGCGTGGAACCCGGCTGCGGTGAGCGTCCGCTGCTGCTCCGATTGCTCGAGGAAGTCAGCGAAGGCACCGGCGGCACGGCTCTGGGTGTCATCCACCGCGGCGGTCTTCAGGGTGGCGAAGGGGAAGTCGGCTATCGGCGTAGGGCCGGCCAGTGCCACGGCGGCCAGGGGCGTGGCCCCGGGCTGCTGCGCTGCCGCGAAGATCTGCTGTTCGGTGGCGGGCACGGCCTGGAAGGGGCTGCCTGCCACCGCGCTCAGGCCGTGGATGACGCTCAACGCGGCGCGCGTGCTGCTCGGCTGGGCGGGTCCCCGTCGGAGCTGCCCGAGTGCGTTGGCCACGTCTGGCCTGCGCAGGGCTTCGGAGGTGACGGGTGTGGTTCCGGAGACGCCCGCGCCCACCGCCTGTGCCGCGAGTGCGGCGGCCGTGCTGCCGTCCTGTCCGTTCGGCATGGCGATGGTCGCGGTGCCCCAACCCGGCTGACCGAAGCGCGCCCATCCGTCCCGTGCGCCCTGCAAGGCTGGCAGATCGGCCCAGCTGAGCTTGGCGGAGACGATCGCCTGCGCCACCGGCTGCGGTACCGCGAGCAGTACCGGGCTGGTGGCCACCGAGCGGATCTTGTCGGTGAGCACTGCCGGTCGGGCCGCCGCCAACTCGGTGGTCCACGACCTGTCCTGGGGGATCCACACCGCCGGCGGTGATCCCAGGCCCGTGTTGTCCCCGCCGCTGCGCAGGCCGGCGAGCACTTGCTGGTCGTTGGCCGTGCTGACGACCACCTGCACACAGTGGTCCCGTACTACCGGCTTGGTGGCGGTGAACCGGTCGGCAAGCTCCGTCAGGGTGGGGGCGATGGAGCTGTTCGCGGCAACGTTGAGGGTCGACGAGCCGCTGACGCAGTTACCCGCCGCGGACGCGCCCTGGGCGGCGATGTTCTCCCGAAGGCGGAACCAGCCGAAGGTCGCGAGTACGAGCACGACGATGACGACGACGGCGATGACCGGGCCACGGCTGACGCCACGCCGGGCTGCACTATCGCGGTGCCGGCCCACTGATAAACCTCCATGCAGGGTTTGCGGATCGTTGTCCACCTTACGGACGGGCAGCTGCTCGCCCGGTGCGCCGTGTCACCGGCGTTGCCGCACTGCCGCTTCGGCGACTACTCGCGGTGGGTGGCGTCTCGTACGGTGCCGACGAACTCCTCGACGAGGTCCTCCAGTGCGACGACGCCCACCGTCTTGCCCGTCGAATCCACGGCCCGGGCCAGGTGGCTGGAGGCCCGACGCAAGCCGGCCAGCGCCTCGTCGAGGGGTTGATCGGCCGGGATGGGGGGCAGTAGCCGAATCCGTGAGCTCGGGATGATCGTCTCGGGTCCCGCATTGGCATCCAGCACCGAGTCGAGCACATCCTTGACGTGCAGGTAGCCGGCGAGCGAGTCGTCCGGCTCCCTGATCGGGTAGCGGGAGAATCCGGTCTCACCGACCGCCTGCTCCAGTGCACCCAGGGTCACCCCGGCGGGGGTCGGTTGCAGGGTGCGCACCTTGCCGAGCGGGATGAGCACCTCGGCTACCGTGCGCCCGGCAGTGGTCAGCGCCTGGTTGAGGCGACGGTGCTCCTGCGCGTCCAGCAGGCCCTCGGAGCGGGATTCGGCGATCATCCCGGCCAGCTCCCTGGTGCTGTAGGCGGTGTCCAGCTCATCGGTGACCCGTACCCCGAAGAGGCGCAGCGTGGTGTTGGCTGCCACGTTGTACACGGCGATGAGTGGTCGGGCCACGCGCACGAAACCCAGGTGCAGCGGGACCAGCAGCAAGGCGCTGCGCTCGGGGCCGGCGATGGCGATGTTCTTGGGCACCAGCTCGCCCAGCAGGATGTGCAGCACCGCCACGATGGTCAGGGCCACCGCGAAGCCGATGGCGTGCAGCGCCGAATCAGGCACCCCGAGCGGGTCCAGGACCTTCTCCAACAGATGGGCCACCGCGGGCTCGCCGACCCGGCCCAGGGCGATGGAGCAGATGGTGATCCCGAGCTGGGAGCCGGCCAGCATCAGGGACAGCTGTTCGCCGGCGGCGATGACCGCGCGGGCGCGGTGCTTGCCTTGCTCGGCGAGGGCCTCCAGGCGGTCGCGGCGGGCGCTGATCAGCGCGAACTCGGCCCCGACGAAGAATGCGTTCCCGAGGAGCAGCAGCACGGCGAGGACGATCCCGAAGAACTCAGACATCGCGGTCATGCCCGTCGTGCTCGTGGTGCTCGTCGGCCGGTTTGCGCAGCGAGACGACGTCGACCCTGCGGCCGTCCATCCGGCGCACCGCGACGCGCCAGTGGTCGAGCTCCACCTCGTCCCCGACGACGGGGATGCGTCCGAGCTCGGCCAGCACCAGGCCGCCGATCGTTTCGTACTCGCCTTCCGGCGCGGTGAAGCCGGTGGCCTCGGCCACCTCGTCGGTGCGCAGCAACCCGGAAAGCTCCCAGCCGTCAGCGGTCGGCAGCACGTCCCGGTCCACCGGGTCGTGCTCGTCCCGAACGTCACCGAGGATTTCCTCGATGAGGTCCTCCATGGTGACCATCCCGGCGGTGCCGCCGTACTCGTCGACCACGAAGGCCACCTGCATGCCGTGGCCGCGCAGCCGGTTCATCAACGTGTCGCCGTCCAAGGTGGCCGGCACGGTGGGGATGCGGCGCACGATCCGCTCGAGTGGGGTGTTCCGGCGGCGCTCCTCGTCCACGGTGAACGCCTGCTTGATATGCACCACGCCGAGCGGGTCGTCGAGGTCGCCGTTGACCACCGGGAAGCGGGAGTGCCCGGTGCGCCGGGCCGCGGCAAGCAGGTCGTCGACGGTGTCCTCGGCGTCCAGGGTCTCGATCCGCACGCGCGGCGTCATCAGCTCGTCCGCGGACCGTTCGCCGAAGCGCAGGGAGCGGTGCAGCAGGTCGGCGGTGCCGGCGTCGAGGGCGCCGTGACGGGCGGAGGTGCGGACCAGGGATCCGAGCTCCTGGGTGGAGCGGGCCGAGCGCAGCTCTTCCGCGGGTTCGATACCGAGCCGGCGCACGACCCAGTTCGCGGTGTCGTTGAGCCCGTTGATCACGATTTTGAACACGGCGGAGAAGGCGGCTTGCACCCCGGCTGTCGCCCGGGCGACGTTCAGGGGTTGGGCAATGGCCAGGTTCTTGGGCACCAGTTCACCGAAGGTCATCGACAGCGAGGTGGCGATGAGCAAGGCGAGGGCGAGGGAGACCCCACTGGCCACCGAGGTACTGGCGCCAAGTCGGGTCAACGGGGCCCGGAGCAAGCCGGCGAGTACGGGTTCGGCGATGTATCCGGTGACCAGCGTGGTGATCGTGATGCCCAGCTGGGCTCCGGAAAGTTGAAAGGTGAGGGTGCGGTGGGCCCGCTGCACCTGCTTGGCCCGGCGGTCGCCGTTACGGGCGTGGTGGTCGACGGTGCTGCGTTCGAGTGCGGTCAGCGAGAACTCGGCGGCCACGAAGACGGCCGTCCCGGCGGTCAGCGCCAGGAAGCCGAGCAGGCCGAGGATGGTGAGGGCGACGTTCACCGGATCCCGTCCGAGTTCGGCAGTGCGGAGCCGGGATGTTCTCCCGGCTTGGTACTCGCGCCCTCCTGGGAGGGTTCCCCGGCCTCGACCGGGGGCGCAGCGACGGATGGGGTGACGATGACGGGTGCCGCAGGCACCGGGGTCCTTCCTCTCGGGGGGCCTGACCGCACAGGGGCAGGAACGAGCCCATCGTAACGGTTGTGGGTTGGCAGGTCGCGGCGTCGGGGTTCGGTCGACCGATGGCCTGGGGCGGTCAGCGCAGGTCGATCAACACCTTGCCGCTGCGCCCGGACTCGACGGCTTCGTGTGCCTCGGCGATCTGGTCGAGGGCAAAGCGGTGCACCGGCAAGCTGCTCAGGGCCCCGGCGACGAGCGCGGCGGTGATGCCGCTCGTCGCCTCCCGGAGCTGGGGCAGCGGCACCCCGTAGAGCAGCATGAACCGCAGGGTGACGTTGGCGCTCATGCACTCCCGCACCGGCAGGGTCGGGTCGGTGCCGGTTGCCGCGTAGCTCACGACGGTGGTGTGCGGGCCGGACAGCTGCAGATCCAGCGCCAAATTCGCACCCAGCGCCACCTCGACGATGCGATCCATCGGTGTGGCGAAGGACGTGATCTGCGCGGCCGCGTCGTCATCGTGATAGTTCACGACCAGGTCGGCGCCGGCACTGCGGGCGAGATCCGCCTTTTCCGCGCTGCTGACCGTGGTGACGACGCGAGCGTGTCGCCATCGGGCCAGCTCGATGGCGAAGTGCCCGACCGCGCCAGCGCCGCCCGAAACCAGTACCGTGGCGTCGGTCAACGCGCCGTCGGCGAAGAGGCAGTGGTAGGCGGTCATCGCGGGAATGCCGAGGCTGGCGCCGAGCTCGGCCGATGCGGTGTCCGGCAGCGGAACGGCCTGGTCTTGCGAGACCGTGGTCCATTCGGCGGCGGTGCCGTAGCGGCTGCCGTCCGCGGCGAACCACACCCAGACCCGCTGACCGATGCGGCCCTCGTCGACGCCGTCGCCGCACGCGTCGATGTGGCCGGTGCCGTCGTGGTGCGGGATCTGGAAATCGTCGAACGGGCGAGGGACCACCCCGCTGCGGGCTTTCACATCGGTGGGGTTGATGCCGGAGACCTCCATCCGGACCCGCACCTCACCCGGTGCGGGCACCGGCCGGGGAACGTCCTCGACCCGGAGCACCTCCCTGGCGGGTCCGAGCCGGTCGTACAGCGCGGCCCTCACGATGTACCACCCGGTCGCCCGGTCGGCGGAGTACGCATTGGCCTCATGTCCCCTCGGGTGGCGGCGCGTGCTCTGATTCGACACCCGTGCCCGGGTGACCGCAATCCCGGCACCGCCGGTGGAGCGCATCTCGCCGGGGAGGGGGCTACCAACCGGCTGGCAGGGGGCGCCCCTCGGCGAAGCCGGCGGCGGACTGGACGCCGAGCACGGCGCGCTCATGCAACTCGCCCAGCGTCCGGGCACCGGCGTAGGTGCACGTGCTGCGCACCCCCGAGCAGATGTGGTCGATGAGGTCCTCCACGCCGGGGCGTTCGGGGTCCAGCCGCATCCGGGAGCTGGAGATGCCCTCCTCGAACAGGCCCTTGCGCGCACGATCGAAGGCGCTGTCCGCGCTAGTACGGGCCGCCACCGCACGCTTGGAGGCCATGCCGAAGCTCTCCTTGTAGGCGACACCGTTCTCGTCGCGCTGCAGGTCGCCGGGGGACTCGTAGGTGCCGGCGAACCAGGAGCCGATCATCACGTTGGCGGCCCCGGCCGCCAGGGCCAGCGCGACGTCGCGGGGATGGCGGATGCCGCCGTCGGCCCAGATGTGGGCGTCCCGCTGGGCGGCTGCTTCCGCGCATTCGGCGACGGCCGAAAACTGCGGACGCCCGACCCCGGTCATCATCCGCGTGGTACACATCGCACCCGGTCCGACGCCGACCTTGACGATGTCGGCTCCGGCCTCGAGCAGGTCCACGGTGCCCTGGGCGGACACCACGTTTCCCGCGACGAGCGGCACCCCGAGCTCGAGCGCCCGGACGGAGCGCAGGGCCTCCAGCATGCGCTCCTGATGCCCGTGGGCGGTGTCGAGCACGAGCAGGTCCGCTCCAGCGTCCACCAGTGCCCGACTCTTGCCCGCCACGTCGCCGTTGACGCCCACCGCGGCCGCGACGCGCAGCTGCTGGTTCTTGTCGACCGCGGGGGCGTACAGGCCGGCGCGCAGGGCCCCGGTGCGGGTGAGTACCCCGGTGAGCCGGCCGTCGTCTTCCACCACGACGGCGAGTTCGGTGTTGGCCGTGTGCAGGGTGTCAAACACCTCGCGAGGGGTGGCGCTGACGGGCACCGTCGCAAAGGTGTCCTCGGCGATCTCGGCCAGTCGGGCGAAGCGGTCCACCCCCGCGCACATCGCGTCGGTGACGACCCCCACCGGCTTGCCGTCCTGGACGACGACGACGGCGCCATGCGCTCGTTTGGGCAGCAGCGCGATGGCGTCGGACACCGCGTCCCCGGGTCCGAGCACGAGCGGGGTGTCGGCGACGAGGTGGCGCGACTTCACGAAGGCCACCGTGTCGGCCACGGCCTCGACGGGCAGGTCCTGGGGGAGTACCACCAGTCCGCCGCGCCGGGCGACGGTCTCCGCCATCCGCTTGCCCGCCACTGCAGTCATGTTGGCCACCACCACGGGAATCGTGGTCCCCGAGCCGTCGACCGTTGCCAGCTCGACGTCGAACCGCGAAGTCACGTCGGTACGGCGGGGCACCAAGAAGACGTCGTCGTAGGTGAGGTCGTAGGGCGGGAGCTGATCGTGGAGGAAGCGCACGTGCCGCCAGGGTACGCCCCTGTGCGCGATAAAGGCCGCCCTAGTGACGGTTTTCGCGCACAGGGACGAAGTCCCCGGCGTCGCGGCGCAACTCGGTCAACACCGACACCAGTGTGCCGAGGCGCCGGGGCGAAAGCCCGGGTCGGGCGAACACCTCCGCGTTGAGCTTGTCCGTCGCCACCTGGGCCACGTCGCGCCCCTGCGGGGTGATCTGCACCAGCGTTGCGCGCCCGTCGCTGGGATGGGGCACCCGCACCACCAGCCCGGCCGCGGACAGCCGGTCGACGGCGTTGGTGACGCTCGTGGGGTGCACCTGCAACCGCGCGCTGGCCTTGCTCATCGGCAACGCGCCGTTGCGGGTGAACGTGAGCAGCATGAGCAACTCGTACCGGGCGAAGGTGAGCCCCAAGGGCTTCAGTACCTCTTCCACCCGCGCGAGCATGATCTGCTGCGCCCGCATCAGCGAGGTGACCGCCGCCATGCCGTCGGCTACCTCGGCCCAGCCGTGCGCCACCCATTGCCGTCGCGCTTCGTCGATGGGATCGAAGGTGCGGGAGTCAATCATGGTGGCAATCCAACCACGGTGCTCATCCGATATCGGGCGGTTCAGACGTTGCGCCGGTACTGCCCGCCCACCTGGAAGAATGCGTCGCTGATCTGCCCGAGGGAGCAGTGCCGGACCGCCTCCATCAGTGCGGCGAAGACATTGCCGCCGCTGGTCGCCGCCTCCTGCAGCATTGCGACGGCCGCTTCGGCGTCACCGCGGTGGCGCTGGTGGAAGTCGGCCAGCCGGTCCAACTGGGACTGCTTCTCCGCCTCGGTGGCCCTGGCGAGCTCTGGGCTGGTCGGGGTGCCGTCGCGGTCGGGGTTGACGAAGGTATTCACCCCGATGATGGGCAGCGAGCCGTCGTGCTTGCGGTGCTCGTAGAGCATCGACTCGTCCTGGATGCGGCCCCGCTGGTAGCCGGTCTCCATCGCGCCCAGCACGCCGCCGCGCTCGGCGATGCGGTCGAACTCGGTGAGCACCGCCTCCTCGACCAGGTCGGTCAGCTCGTCGATGACGTAGGAGCCCTGCAGCGGGTTCTCGTTGTCCGCCAGCCCCCACTCCTTGTCGATGATCATCTGGATGGCCAGCGCACGGCGCACCGAGGCAGCGCTGGGTGTGGTCACCGCCTCGTCGAAGGCGTTGGTGTGCAGGCTGTTGCAGTTGTCGTAGACGGCGCACAGGGCCTGCAGCGTGGTGCGGATGTCGTTGAAGTCCATCTCCTGGGCGTGCAGCGAGCGGCCCGAGGTCTGCACGTGGTACTTCAGCTTCTGCGAGCGTTCGCTCGCCCCGTAGCGTTCGCGCATGGCGATCGCCCAGATGCGCCGGGCGACCCGCCCG
>JAABUZ0100010255.1_pt1 | contig 10455 bp, 7 predicted proteins | sample 5562091 | NCBI WGS metagenome assembly JAABUZ01 (sample SAMN12813069, study PRJNA571459) | rock metagenome | isolation source: Antarctica rocks | place: Antarctica: Victoria Land, Linnaeus Terrace sud | collected 2015-12-21 | reverse complement strand
CCTGGCCCAGACGGTCTGGACCGCGGACGTCAACGGCTCGACCTACGCCTATCCCGACACGCTGTTCGGCACCGACAGCCACACCACGATGGCCAACGGCATCGGCGTCCTGGGCTGGGGCGTGGGCGGCATCGAGGCGGAGGCGGCCATGCTCGGCCAGCCGATCGCCATGCTGATCCCGGACGTGATCGGCGTGCGCCTGAGCGGCAAGCTGCCCGAGGGCAGCACAGCGACCGACCTGGCGCTCGTGGTGACGCAGGTCCTGCGCAAGAAGGGCGTGGTCGGCAAGTTCGTCGAGTTCTTCGGCCCGGGCCTGGCCGACCTTCCGGTGGCCACGCGCCTGACCATCGCCAACATGGCGCCCGAATACGGCGCCACCTGCGGTTTCTTCCCGGTCGACGCGGCGACCATCGGCTATCTCACGCTGACCGGCCGCGACGCCGACCGGGTCGAGCTGGTCGAGACCTATGCCAAGGCGCAAGGCATGTGGGTCGACCGTGATTCCGCCGAGCCGGTGTTCACCGACGTGCTTGATCTGGATCTCAGTTCGGTCATGCCGTCGATCGCGGGGCCGAAGCGGCCGCAGGATCGCGTGCTGCTCAAGGACGCGTCAGCGGCCTTCCGCGCGGACCTGACCAAGGGCCTCGGCGTGCCGGCGAACGATGTCGGCAAGAGCGTCAAAGTCGAGGGCAAGAACTACGAAATCACCCATGGCGACGTGGTCATCGCCGCCATCACCAGCTGCACCAACACGTCCAATCCGTACGTGATGCTCGGCGCCGGGCTGCTGGCGCGCAAGGCGCGGCAGAAGGGGCTGACGCCGCGGCCGTGGGTGAAGACCTCGCTGGCTCCCGGCAGCCAGGTGGTGACCGAGTATCTCGACAAGGCCGGCCTGACGACGGATCTCGATGCGCTCGGGTTCCAGCTGGTCGGCTATGGCTGCACCACCTGCATCGGCAACTCCGGCCCGCTGGAAGACGCCATCGCCGACGCCATCGAGGAGAACAAGCTCGTCGCCGTCTCGGTGCTGTCCGGCAACCGCAACTTCGAGGGACGCGTGCACCCGAACGTGCGCGCCAACTACCTCGCCAGCCCGCCGCTGGTGGTCGCCTACGCATTGCTCGGCACCATGAACGAGGACATCACCACGGCGCCGCTCGGCACCGGGTCGGACGGGCAGCCGGTCTATCTGCGCGACATCTGGCCGAGCAACGCCGAGATCGAGCAGATCGTGCGCGACAGTCTCGACCGCGAGCAGTTCATCAGCCGCTACGGCCAGGTGTTCGAGGGCACGCGCGAGTGGAAGGCGATCGAGGTCGATACGTCGAGCGAGACCTACACGTGGAACGGCGGCAGCACCTATGTGCAGAACCCGCCCTATTTCGACGGCATCACCATGACGCCCGCGCCGATCGGCGACATCGTCGGCGCCCGCGTGCTGGCGACGTTCGGCGACAACATCACCACCGACCACATCAGCCCGGCCGGCAACATCAAGAAATCCTCCCCCGCCGGCGACTACCTCGGCGAGCGGCAGGTGATGCAGCGCGACTTCAACTCCTATGGCTCGCGCCGCGGCAACCACGAGGTCATGATGCGGGGCACGTTCGCCAACATCCGTATCAAGAACGACATGATGGGCGGCGTCGAAGGCGGCTGGACCAAGTTCCAGCCCGGCGGCGAGCAGCTGCCGATCTACGAGGCGGCCATGCGCTACAAGAAGGCCGGCGTGCCGTTGGTCGTGTTCGGCGGCAAGGAATACGGCATGGGCTCGTCGCGCGATTGGGCGGCGAAGGGCACGGCGCTGCTCGGCATCAAGGCCGTGATCGTCGAGAGCTTCGAGCGGATCCATCGCAGCAACCTCGTCGGCATGGGCGTGCTGCCGCTCACCTTCAAGGACGGCGCGACCCGGCAGAGCCTGGGCCTGGGCGGCGACGAGACGGTGGATATCGTCGGGCTCGAGGAGCTGCGCGCCGGCATGGACCTGCTGATGCGGATCCATCGCGGAAGCGGCAAGGTCGACGAGGTGAGCCTGACGTGCCGCGTCGATACCGCCGACGAGGTGCTCTACTACCGCAATGGCGGGATCCTTCACTACGTGCTGCGGGAGATGGCCAAGGCGGCCTGACCACGCTCTGATCCGGTGAGCCTCGCCGCCCGCCTGCGTGCGGGGCCCGACCCGGATCTGGAGCACCTGCCGGTCAGCCTCGACCTGCGGGCGATCAGCGCGGCCGAGGGGCTGCGGGCGGCGCTGGCCGTCGCGGCCCTCGTCGCGCTGAACGAGTGGCTGCATATCCCAGCGCTCGGCCAGGCCGGGCTCGGGGCGTTGCTCACCTGTCTGTGTGATCCCGGCGGGCCGATCCGCTCCCGCGTGCCTGCCCTTCTTACCTTCACCATTCTTGGCGCGATCGCGGTTGCCGGTTTCAGCCTGTTGCGGACGGCTGGCATCGTGCCGGCCGCCGTCGGCGGCAGCGCGTGGATCGCCTGTGCCATGTTCGCGCGCTCCTGGGGGCCCGGCCCGATGCAGGTTGGCAACTTGCTGACCGTCGTGGCCGTATTGGCGCTGGACCGGCCGGCCGGCCCGGCGGCCGCGATCGAACTGGCCGCACTGTTCGCCTGCGGCAGTCTCTGGGCGCTGCTCCTGACCCTGGTGATCTGGCGCGTGCACCCGTTTCGCCCGGCGCGGACCGCGGTGGCCGAGGTCTATCGCCGCCTCGGCGTGCTCGCCGGCGACCTGTCCGAGCAACTGGCCGAACGCGCCAACCCCGACTGGGCGGCCCATGCGCGCGGGCATCGGCGTTACGTGCGCGACGGCATCGAGTTGGCCCGCACCGAGGTGCTGGCCGTGCTGCGCACCCGCGGCCAGGGCGGGCCGCGCGGCAACAACCTGCTGATCCAGCTCGAAGCGGGCGACCAGATCTTCGGCGCGGTGATCGCGCTGTCGGACGTGCTGGAGCATGGCGAGGCGGCGGCCCGGGCGGAGATCAGGCCGGCCCTGCCGGCGCTGCGCATCCTGCTCGCCGCGATCGCGGACGCGATCTTTTCCGACCGCACCCAGGACGAGTCGCATCGCAGCATGTTCGAGCGGCTGCTGGCCGAGATCGATCGCGCACAGCAGGAGACGGCGCTCGCCGGCGTGACGCAATCGCTGCTGCAGCGGCTCCGGGTGGCCGCGCTGATGACGACACCGGAGGGCCAGGCGGCCGACGGCGGTAGGGGGGCCGGGCGCGGACCGCTACTCGCGCGGTTCGTCGGCCCGCTGCGGAGCAATCTGCGCTGGAGCTCGGCAGCATTGCGCCATGCCGTGCGGGCGACGGTGGTCGCCGGGCCGGCGCTACTGATCACGCTGTCGGCCGGCCAGGACTACGCGCACTGGCTGACCATCACCCTGGTGCTGACGCTGCAGCCCTTCTTCGCGCTGACTTGGCAGCGCGCGCTCGAGCGGGTCGGCGGCACGGTGGTGGGCGGCGTGCTGGCCGCCGTGATCGCCGCCTTCGTGCACAGCCCGCTTGCGACGGCTGCGCTGCTGTTCCCGCTGGCGATCACCGCGTTTGCCGTCCGCCGGGTCAGTTTCGGGCTGTTCATGGCGGCGTTGACGCCGATGGTGGTGTTGCTGTCCGAGCTCGGCCAGCCTGGCACCAGCGAGTTCACGATCGCGGCCTTCCGCGCCCTCTACACCCTGGCCGGCGGCGCGACCGCCGTGTTGGGCGGGCTGCTGCTCTGGCCCAGTTGGGAACCGGCGCGGGTGTTGGGCGACCTCGGCGCCGCGATCCGCGCCCACGCCGCCTATGCCGATAGCGAGCTTGCGGTGATGCAGGGCGAGATTCCGGCCGGGTCGGCCGACGCGGCGCGCCGGATGGCCGGCCTGGCCAGCAACAACCTCGAGACCACACTGTCCCGCGCATTGCAGGAACCCGGCCATGACTTGCGCCGCGAGCTACAGGCGGCAATGCTGGCCGACGCTGCGCTGCGCCGGATCGCCGGCCGTCTGGCCGCGCTGGAATACGCGCCGGGCCTGGCAGACGCGGCGCGGCTGGATGTGTGGCGGGCGTGGCTGGCAGATTCGTTTGCCATCCTGGCGCGTGGCGAGCGGATCGGCACCGACCCGCCCGAGGACTCGCCGCATGGGACGTTGGGCCGGATCGCGCGTCAGATGGCGCTGATCGATGGCGCGCTGCACTGACCCGTGATCACGCTTGCGCAGGCTTCGGAACAATTCCAGAACAGCGATGGGTAGCGCGTTCGGGCAAGCATGCGGCTGGAGATCAAAGGGTTCTCGGAATTGCGCGAACGTCTAGGGACGTGCGCCCCGAGGAGATCATGCTAGTGCACCGAAGCAAACGAAGCGAGCAGCTTCGTTTGCTTCAAAGGTGCACTATCCTATTGACGACGTGCAGCTTTGACTCAAACGGATGTGAAGCATCCGTTTGAGTCGCTGCACTAGAGCGCTCGAACGACAGGCCGAGCAAATCGTGGCCGCGGTCCGCGCTGGTTTGGAAACGCCGCCGGGAGCCGGAGATCATGACCGGCCCTGGCTGCAGAGCGGGGCGTTGCAGGCCAGTGTCGGCGCTCAAGCGGATGGGTTGCGGGCAGTCGTTGGGAGCAGTGACAAGGCGGCCATTCCCCAGGAGATGGGCACATCGCATCTTCAACCGCGACCGTTCCTGACCCCTGTCGCTGCTGGAATGGGCCAGAGTGTCGCAACTGCAATCGGCGCCGAAGTCGCCGCAGCCTTGAGGAGCAATTCCGACGATGGAGGCCGGAGTAACGGTGAAACATCTGGCATCGTCCAAGCAAGTTTAACGGGAACAGATACCGGCATCGCTCTACTCGGCGGCCTTGGACTGGCACTGGGCTATTTGGCCTTGCAAGGCCGATCGACGAGCCGAAACCAAACACCATCACACACTCCCGCGCCATCGACACACCTATTGGGGCTTCACCAAGGACGTCGAGGGACACAGGAAATTCTTCGACACGGTCTGCGAACTCCTCGTCGTCTTGGAAGCTGCACGTGAGTACGTCCGGAATTTGATCGCGAGCGGCGGTGAGATAACGCTGAGCGTCCATCTGCCAGGTAGGGTGAACATCGGCGACAGCTTCGATGCAAATAAACTGCTCCGAATGGGCCGGCTCGGTGTCGAACTAAGCGTCGAAATTTTCCCCGAGATGAATTGAAGCCGATCAGGCCGACGCAGCGACGGCATTGGCCACGTCGCGGATTCGCGCGGCCATGGAGGCGATGCCGCTGCCGCGATTGCTCGAGAGATTGGCGAGCAGGCCCATGTCCTTGAGGAAATTGGGTGACGTGCCGAGCACCTCGGCCGGGCTGCGGCCGGAGTAGACACGCAGCAGCAGGGCGACGAGCCCGGCGACAATGGCCGCGTCGGAGCCGCCGGCCAGGAACACGCGGCCGTCGCGGACCGAGGCCTCCATCCAGACCTTGCTCTGGCAGCCGGGCACGCGATGCGCGTCATCCTGCCATTCGAGCGGGAAAGGCGGCAGTTTGCGGCCGAGATCGATGATGAAGCCGTAACGATCCATCCAATCGTCGAACAGGTCGAGATCCGCCTCGACCGCTTCGATGGCGGCGGCGGCGGTCGGCTCTTCGGGGGCGACGAATGGGTCCAGCATAGGACCGGATGTGCTGGTCCCGGCGGGAGAGGTCAAGGCAAGAAAAAGCCCCGCTGCCGATTGGCAGCGGGGCTTCTGCGACTCATGCTGCTGCCGCCGCCGCTCATGCCCGGGCCGCCTTCCATGCCGCTGCCGGTGTTGCCGTTTATACCGGTGCTGTCAGGCATGGAGGTCGCGCCGGAGCCGTTGCTCAGGGTGTAGTGATACGAGCAGCTGCCACGCTTGACGGTGACGTCGGCGTTGCTGCCCGACACGGTGCCGGAGAGGCCACGGCCGGTGATCATGCCATCCGGGCCGATCTTGCCGCGCATACCGGCGAGCATGATGTCGGTGCCGCGGACGCGGGCGGTCTGCATGCCGCGCGGGGCGTGACAGGTGCGGCCGCCGCTGGCCAACTCGGCCATACCGCGGTAGCTGCCCGCCATCGGCGCCATCGGGGTCATTGGCGCGGGAGCAGGCGCCGGCTCGGGCATCGCTGCCATCGGCGGCGGTGGCGGCGGGTTGCTGGCGCAACCAACGACGGTGCCAGCCAATAGTAGAATGCTAGCAATCTTGAGGCGCATACAGGTTCTCCTTTTGCGAATCCGACAATTCAGGACGTATGCCAGGAGACGCAGGTGCCGGCTACAGGATGAACCGGGATAGATCACCTTTCGCCGCCAATGGTGCGACCCGGTCGTTCACATAACCGGCATCGACAGTGATGTCATCCCCGCTTCGATCGGTGGCCGAAAAGCTGATCTCTTCCAGTAACCGCTCCATCACGGTCGCCAGCCGCCGCGCGCCGATGTCCTCGACTCGCTCGTTGATGTCGGCCGCCAGATCCGCCAGCGCATCGATCGCGTCGTCGGCGAAACGAAGGGTGACGCCCTCGGTCCCCATCAGCGCCGAGTATTGCTTCAACAGGCTGTGCTCCGGCTCCGTCAGGATCCGCCGCAGGTCCTCGCGCGAGAGCGGCGACAGTTCCACCCGGATCGGCAGCCGGCCCTGCAACTCGGGCAGGAGGTCTGCGGGCTTGGCCAAATGGAACGCGCCCGAGGCGATGAACAGCACGTGGTCGGTCTTCACCGGGCCGTATTTCGTCGAAACGGTGGTCCCCTCGATCAACGGCAGCAGGTCGCGCTGCACCCCTTCGCGCGAGACGTCGCTGCCGCGGAAACCGCCCTCGCTGGACCGCGCGCAGACCTTGTCGATCTCGTCGAGGAACACGATTCCGTTCTGCTCGGCGTGCTCGATGGCGTCCTTGGTCAGCGTGTCGGTATCGAGCAGCTTGTCGCTCTCCTCGCGCACCAGCGCGGTTCGGGCCGCGGCCACCGACATGCGCCGCTTCTGCGAGCGGCCGCCGAACATGCCCTTCATCATCTCGCCGATATTGGCCATCTGACCCGGCGGCACGCCCGGCAGGTCCATCGCGACCGGCGCCGTGTCGGCCACCGAGACCTCGACCTCCTTGTCCTCGAGCTCGCCGGCGCGGAGCATCTTGCGAAACTTCGTGCGCGTCTCGGCCGAGGCGCCGTCGCCCACCAGCGAAGTGATCAGCCGGTCCTCGGCCGCCATCTCCGCCTTGGCCTGCACGTCCTTGCGGCTGGCGTCGCGCAGCATGGTGATGCTGGCCTCGACCAGGTCGCGGACGATGCTGTCGACGTCGCGGCCGACATAGCCGACCTCCGTGAACTTGGTCGCCTCCACCTTGATGAACGGCGCCTGCGCCAAACGCGCCAGACGGCGCGCGATCTCGGTCTTGCCGCAGCCGGTCGGGCCGATCATCAGGATGTTCTTGGGCACGACCTCCTCGCGCAGGCCTTCGGGGAGCTGCTGGCGGCGCCAGCGGTTGCGCAGCGCGATGGCCACGGCGCGTTTGGCGTCCTGCTGGCCGACGATGAAGCGGTCGAGCTCGCCGACGATCTCGCGCGGCGAATAGGTTTTGACGTCCATCACAGGGTTTCCACGATCACGGAATGGTTGGTGTAGACGCAGATGTCGCCGGCAATCCGCATGGCCCGGCGCGCCACCTCCTCCGCGTCGAACCCCTCGACCGACATCAGCGCGCGCGCCGCCGCCAGCGCATAATTTCCGCCCGAGCCGATCGCGATCACGCCGTCCTCGGGCTCCAGCACGTCACCGTTGCCGGTCAGAGTGTAGCTGTGCTGCTTGTCGGCGACCGCCATCATCGCCTCGAGCCGGCGCAGGTAACGGTCGGTGCGCCAATCCTTGGCCAGCTCGACGCAGGCGCGTTCAAGCTGGTTCGGGAACCGCTCGAGCTTGGCCTCGAGCCGCTCAAGCAGGGTGAACGCGTCGGCCGTGGCCCCGGCGAAGCCGGCCAACACCAGGCCGCCCGCGCCGATCCGGCGGACTTTGCGGGCGTTGCCCTTGATGACGGTTTGGCCGAGCGTTACCTGCCCGTCCCCGGCCATTGCGACGGCATCGCCGCGCCGGACGCAGAGGATGGTGGTGCCGTGCCAGCCGATGGGATCGTGGGATGAGCTGTCTTGCATGATGCTGGCCAAGGTGGGGGACCCCGGGCCATTGCACAAGATATAGGCATCCTCCCCGCCATCCCGGCTCCTGAGCCGGCCCGACGCCGGCAACCCGGGCTGGTTGGGGCGGAAGGATCCGAACCTTCGAATGGCGGATTCAAAGTCACACGTTTGTGCCTGACAGGGGTCGCCAAGGATCGCCAGGAGATACGCCAAGGCACTGATCTTGCTTGCCTTCGTCAGCGCGATGTGTGACACGGATCGCCATGAACCGTCAGGAACCACCGTTCTGAGGAGTCCGCCGTGAGTCCGCGGCAAGGCTCCGGTCTCAGGATCACCGATGCCACGCTGGCAGAATTGCGGTGTCCCGAGGGTCGAAAAGACATGCTGCTTTTCGACGGGTCGGAGCCCGGCTTCGGTGTGCGCGTCACTGCCGAGGGTAAGCGCGTGTTGCTCTTTCAGTACAGGTTCGGTGAACTGGTCCGGCGGCATCGGATCGGGGTTTGGGGCCAGGGCAGTCTCACGGCCACCAAGGGGCGGCACGAGGCCGAGCGGCTGCGCGGGCTGGTCCGTATCGGTCGTGACCCGGTTGCAGAGCACCGCGAAGCCAAGGCTCAGGCGGTTGCTGACGAACGGCACAAACGAGCGACCGCGTCGGCCGAGGCCTTCACAGTAGGGAGGCTGATCGAGGCCTGGGAGACAAAGGGCGTCGCTCATCGCCGTGAGAGCTACGTTTCGGACGCCACCGCCCGGCTACGGTCCTATCTGGCTAACCTGCTCGACCGCCCGGCCGGCAGCATCTCTAAGCTGGAGGTCATCCAGACCATCGACCAGGTCGAGACGGATCGCGGCACCACCTCGGCCCGCCGTGGCTTGGCCTATGCCCGGGCGGCCTACGGCTGGGCGCTCAAACGCGGAATGGTGGACGCCAACCCTTTCGCCGGCATTCCCTCCCCTGGCAAAGAGAACCCGCGCGACCGGGTGCTGACCTCGGCCGAGATAGGAGCGGTGTGGCGTGCGGCGGGCCAACTCGAGCCGAACCAGGGCGCTTTCGTCCGGGTGCTGATGCTCACGCTGCAGCGGCTCGAGGAAGTCGCCGGCATGACGTGGGGCGAGCTGTCCGACGATCGCGCGATCTGGACCATACCTGGCGAACGCGCGAAAAACGGGAAGGCTCATACGGTCCACCTCGCGCCGCAGGTGCGCGAGATCCTGGCCGGGCTGCCTGTCATGGTCGGCAACCCCTTCGTGTTCGCCAGCCGGCGAAAGGGGCACATCGGCGGTTTCAGCGCGATCAAGCGAAAGCTGGTCGGGCTCATGGGCCCGATCGGCGAGACGGACTGGCGCTTCCACGACTTCCGGCGGACTGGCGTGACGACGCTCGCAAACATGGGCATCCCGCCGCACATAGCCGACAAATTGCTGAACCATGTCACCGGCACGATCCGCGGCGTGGCCGCGGTGTATCAGCGGGCGGAGTTTCTGGCGGAGCGGAAGGCGGCGCTGGAGGCTTGGGCCGATTGGACAGGATAATCTTGTCCCTCACGGATGCACATCTAAACTCGTTGTCGATCATGAACTTGGTTTTGTGATCGACAACGAGTTTAGTCGTTCACAGGTGAGCGTCATCTAACCAGGCGGCTGACCGTCCGCGATGTCGAGCAGCTCAGTAAATGCCAAAACGGCCGGCCGGCGGCCGCTTGATTGTCGGACCTCTCTCAACATCCCCGCATCTCTAACGACGCGGAGAATGCGTGTTGCAGTCGGCGCGGGAATATCGACCGAGCTCGCAAAGTCAGAACTCCTGAAGACAGGCCGGACAAACATCCAGTCGAGCGCACGAACAGCGTATTGTGACCGGGTCTGTTCAACGACCCAGTCCTTTCGAACCTGGTATAGGGTGAGAATACGCTTAGCCTTATCCTGATTTGTATCAGCTTGCTTAATCAGGCCTCTCAAAAAGAACTCGCACCAGCCCGTCCAATCTCCGGCACTAGAGACTCTTAGCAGACGATCATAATACTCCTGCCGATTTCACTCAAGATATTCACTAAGATAAAAGTTAGGTCTAGACATCAACCCGGATGTGTAAAGATAAATAGGAATTAGAAGGCGACCTAAGCGGCCGTTTCCATCCAAAAATGGGTGTATAGCTTCAAACTCAGCATGAATAATTGCAAGTTGCACGAGTTTGTCTGGAGTGTCGCTATGAAGATACTTCTCCCAATCATTCATGCTGTTCGGAAGCATGTCGGCGCCAACTGGAACATACCGAGCTTCCTCGATGGTGCAACCTTCAGGCCCAATCCAATTGGGGATGCGTCGATACTCTCCAGGCGCCTTG
>JAABUZ0100010253.1_pt1 | contig 10457 bp, 10 predicted proteins | sample 5562091 | NCBI WGS metagenome assembly JAABUZ01 (sample SAMN12813069, study PRJNA571459) | rock metagenome | isolation source: Antarctica rocks | place: Antarctica: Victoria Land, Linnaeus Terrace sud | collected 2015-12-21 | reverse complement strand
GATTTTGCGCTCGACTGCATCGCCCCGGACTGCGGCTTTGCGCCCATACCGGCACTGTCGCTTGCGGCTGAACCCGCGATTTTGACGGCGGTCGGCAATGACGTCGGCATGGAGTTGACGTTCGTGCGGCAACTGATCGCGCAGGCGCGTCCGAACGATGTTGCGTTCGCTTTCTCGACCAGCGGCGGTTCGAAGAACGTCGTGGCGGCCCTCGAGACGGCGCGCGCCCGCGGTCTGTTGACCGTCGCGCTCCTGGGTTACGACGGCGGTGAGATCGTGCGGCGCGGACTGTGCGATCATGCCATCGTGGTGGAAGCTGACTACATCCCGCGCATCCAAGAGGTGCAGGCGGCGATCTATCACGTGCTACGTGAACTGCTGGAACGCGTCGCCGATGCCGCTTGAACTCTTCGGAACACGCAGTTGCCCGTATACCGAGGAACTCCGTGACGATTTGGATTGGCAGGGGCGTGCGTTCGTCGAGTACGACGTCGAAAACGATGCGGCGGCGCGCGAGCGTTTGGCCGGGCTGTGCGGAACGCCGCTGGCTGTTCCGGTGCTCGTCGACGACGGCACGGTCGTGCAGGTCGGGATGAGCGGCCGGTCGTGTTACGTCGCGCCCGCCTGATTCGCATTCGCGGCATCGTTCAAGGCGTGGGCTTTCGGCCGTTCGCGCATCGCCTCGCGCACCGTTATGCCCTTGGGGGATGGGTCAAGAATGGTGGCGACGGCGTTGAGATCTTCGCCGAAGGGGCGGTTGGTGCGCTCGATGCGTTTGCACATGCGCTGGTAAGCGAAGCGCCGCCGGCGGCGCGTATCGCATCGACCGACGTCGCGGACGCGCGCTGCGAGGGACTTGCGGACTTCCAGATTCGCGAGAGTGCGCCGTCCCTGCGGCCGACGGTTCGCATCGCTCCCGATTTGGCGGTCTGCGACGCGTGCCTGCGTGAACTGTTCGATCCGGCCGACCGGCGCTACCGCTATCCGTACATCAACTGCACCGATTGCGGTCCGCGCTACAGCATCGTAAACTCGCTTCCGTACGATCGCGCGGGAACGACGATGGCGGCCTGGCCGATGTGCGCGTTTTGCGCGGCGGAGTATCACGACCCGACAAACCGCCGTTTCCATGCTCAGCCGGTAGCGTGCCCCGCCTGCGGTCCGACGTACGTCTTCAGTTCAGACGGCGCCGCGCAGGTGCGGGGGTACGATGCGATCGTTGCCGCTGCGGCGCAGCTGCACGCCGGCCACATCGTTGCGGTCAAAGGCATCGGCGGGTACCACCTCGCCTGCGACGCGCGCAATCCGAACGCCGTTGCGGCGCTGCGCGAGCGCAAATTTCGCAAAGAACGGCCCTTTGCGCTGATGGCGCGTGACGTTGCGACCACCCGTACGCTGGTTGCAGCCGACGGCGACGCTTTTGAAGCCGAGTTACGTTCGACCGCCCGCCCCATCGTCCTCGCTTCCGCGCGTGCCGTTTTCGACGGCGTCGCGCCCGACAATCGTGAACTCGGCATCATGCTGCCGTACGCGCCGCTGCACCATCTGCTCTTCCAAGCCGGCGCGCCGAACGTACTCGTCCTCACGAGCGCAAACCGCTCGAGCGAGCCGATCGCCTACGACGACGCCGATGCACGGCAAAGCCTCGCCGGAATAGCCGACGCCTTCCTGATCGGCGAACGGCCGATTGCGCGCCGGCTCGACGATTCGGTGGTGCGCATCAGCGCCGGTGCACCGACGATTCTGCGGCGGGGACGCGGGTACGCGCCGGTTGCCGTCGCAACGGTGCCGGCGACGCGTCCGATTCTTGCGCTCGGCGGAGACCTGAAAAACGCGCTCGCACTCGTCGTCGACGGCCAAGTCTTCGCAAGCCAGCACATCGGCGATCTGGATCATCGCTCGGCGCGCGAAGCCTGCGAAGCCACGATCCGCGATCTGTGCGCGATCTACGCCGTGCGGCCGGGCGACCTCCTGATCGTGCATGACGCGCATCCCGAGTACGTCTCGACCGCGATCGCGCAGGCACTCGGCGCCCCAACGATCGCGGTGCAACATCACCGCGCGCACGTGGCGAGCGTGCTGGCCGAACGCGGTGCATGGAACACCCTCGTGCTCGGTGTCGCCTTCGACGGCACCGGCTACGGCGATGACGGCACGATTTGGGGCGGTGAGTTCTTCACGGGCTCGGTCAAGCGCGGATTCGATCGCGTCGCGCACCTGCGGCGCGCGCAGCTTCCCGGCGGCGATGCCGCGGCGCGCTTTCCGGTGGCGGCCGCAGCCGGATTTCTGGTCGAAGTCGACGATGTGCCGGATGTGCTGCAAGCGCCGTTCTCATTCGGGGAGCGCTATCCGGCGGCGCGCGAACTCATCGCCCGCAACGTGCGGTGTTTTCAGACGACGTCGATGGGCCGGCTCTTCGACACGGTCGCCGCGTTGCTCGGATTCACGCGCCCGATGACGTTCGAGGGTCAAGCGGCCATGTGGCTGGAGCATCTCGCGTCACTGGCATCTCCGAACGCTCTACGTGCGTATCCCTTTCCGTTGGTCGCCGATGAACTCGATTATCGGCCATTGCTGCGTGCGATCGTTACCGATCGCGCTGCAGGCCGGGAGCCGGCGCAGATTGCAGCGGCGTTCCACGTAGCGGTCGCCGACGGCGTCACGGCGGTCGCGCAATGCTATGGCGATGTGTCCATCGCATGCTCAGGCGGCGTGTTCCAAAATGCGTTATTGGTGCAACTATTGCGTGAGCGCCTCGGGGCGCGGGCGTGGTTCAACGCGGCCGTTCCGGCAAACGACGGCGGCCTGGCTCTCGGCCAAGCAGGCCTTGCCGCGTTCGCTTAAGCATTGAACGACATTATGAAGCATGCCGTCCCCCTCCGAGCCGGCCTCGTTTTAACGTGTGGCTTCGTCCTCGCCGCAGGCAGCCGTGCGGGGGGCGCGACGTCGATGACGTCGGTCGCAAATTCCCGCGTCCAGGCCGCGATCGTCGCGACGGTTGAAAAGGAACGCAAGCTCTATGGCGGCCGCACGCCGGTGCCCGCCGTGCTTGTCGGCGTGTGGGACGGTAGCGGGCATCGCTACGTGCACGCCTTCGGCTATGCCGATCTTGCGAAACGACGGCCGCTGTCCGAGGCCGATCATTTTCGCATCGGCAGCAATACGAAAACATTCGTCATCAGCGTCCTCTTGCAGTTGATCGACGAGGGAAAGTTGCGGCTGGATGATCCCTTGAGCCGCTTCGCGCTCGGCGTAACGGTCCCCAACGCGCGCAACATCACGCTGCGCGAAATGTGTCAGATGCGCAGCGGCCTCTTCGAAGTGTACGATGCTCCCGAGTTCAATCGCATGAACGTGACGCCCGCCATGACGTTCGATCCGCGCACGATCGTCAAATGGGCGGTGAAGCAAAAGCCGTACTTTGCCCCCGGCAAAGGCTACCATTACAGCAACACCAACTATCTGCTCCTCGGACTCGTCATCGAGAGCGTTACAAAAGACACTGTCGGAAACGAGATCCGAAAGCGCTTGATCGTGCCGTTTCGCTTAACGCAGACCAGCTATCCAGCCACCCAAGCGATGCCGACCCCGTGGACGCACGGCTACAGCCTCGACAAGCAGCGTAACTGGCAAGACGTCAGCGGCACGATTCCGGTCTCGCTGATGGGCGCGGCGGGCGAAATGATTTCGGACATGGCCGACATGCGGCGCTGGGTGAAACTCTACGTCACCGGAAAAACGAACGGCCCGGCGACGCAACGCGCGCGGATGAGGTGCATTCCAACGGGCGAAGGCAATCTCTCGTTTGGCTTTGGCATCGGCTGCAGCGCGGGATGGTATGGCTACACCGGCGGACTCCCGGGCTATAACACCGCTAACTACTATTTTCCGGCCAAGGACACCATGATCGTCGCGTGGGTGCCCTATCAGTCGGACAAGCCGGCTCCGGGCGCCGCAAACAGCATTTTTAGGGAGATCGCGCGGCTAATCACGCCCTCAAACGTGCCCTACGTGTTGAAGTCAAACAGCGACGGCCGCTCGGGACTGTAAGGCGTCGTCGGCGACCGAAGGTCTACCGATGCATGACGGCCGCGCCGGCGCGGCTTGGCGTGGCCGGACCCCCTCGCGCAGCCGGGACCGAATGTGAAACGGGCGCAGCGGCCGCCGGCATGATCGGAGCCGGCCTAGCGTAGCTCGGCGGAGGCGCGAAACCGGCCGCACGCTCGAAGTGCGCCGGAGGCGCAAAGCGCGGCATGGCGGGCGCCATGTGCTGCGGCATCGCCGGCACGACGACGGATGACGGCGAAACGACATGCGGTGCGCTGCGCCCGACGGGTGAACCGGTGCGCAGAATCTGCGGCTGCGCCGCTTGCGTCGCGCTTACGCCGGACCCGTAGCGAACGATGACGGGTCCTGACGACGTTGCCCGCAACGGAGAACCGGCTCGTACTTCGCGGGCGGCAAATGCGCGCACGGCGACGGGCGTGCCCGGCAAGGTCGCAAGCGTCGCCAGCGTCGGATGCCAATGCGGTGCGACCCACGCGGGCGGCCCGCTTGCGGCGGGACGGCGCGTATGCTCGACCGCGACCGGCTTGCTGTCGAGCAGGTAGCGACGGTTGTGTGGGAAGTGGCAGACCGCAATGGGATTGCCGCCGTTGTAATACGACGGGACGGGAACCGTGACGAAATAGTAATTCGGCGCAAACGGTATCAACGGGTAGGTTCCCGGGAAGCCGCCGATCGTTACGAAGCCGCCCAGGCCGAAACCGGTGTAGATGAACCGCAGCGGTTCACCGTAATAGTACGGTCCGTAACCGACCGGGAAGAATGCGCCCGAACCCGGATAGTATCCGTACGGTAATCCGAACGCGCCGTTATATCCATACCCCCCGTCATAGCCGTAACCGTAACTGCCATTGTAACCATAGCCGCCGGCGTCACCGTTCAACCCGTAGCCGTTTTCGTACGTGGACGCATTGTCGTTCGCCGACGTATCGTCGCGCACGGTCGGAACTGCCGCATCGCTTGCATCGACCGTAAAAGTCCAGTGGTCGGTGGCTCGTTCGCCCGTTGCGTCCTCGACGCTTACGTCGACCTGGTGAGCACCGAGGTTCAGGTTGTCGCGCGGAACGATCTCGAGGCGCGCCCCCGCAATCTGCACATCACGATCGGCATCGCTTCCATCCACCGTGACGTGCACTTGGCGCCGATTGACGCTCGCATTGTCGGCGGTATGGATTTCGAATTCGATCGTGGGCCGCTGTGAGGACACATGGGCGCCCGGGACGGGATCGACCGGGACGATGCGCAAGCCGGCCGCCCAAGCGACTCCCGATGCCGCCGTGATTAGCCCGGCGCCGAGCGCGGGGGCCATCCATCGCCGCACCTTCATTGCCACACGTCGCGTCTTCATCCCGGCCGCCTTCCTGGTCGTTTTGCCTGCATTCGAGCATGCGATAATCATTTCATATGACCCGCCAAGACGGCGAGCCGTTTCGCGCCATCGATCACGTCCAGCTCGCTATGCCACCAGGGGAAGAGAAGCGTGCTCGTGCGTTTTACGGCGACGTGCTCGGAATGGTCGAGGTCACCAAGCCGGCCGCCCTTCGTGACCGCGGCGGTGCGTGGTTTCGAAGCGGTTCCGTCCAGCTACACTTGGGCGTCGAGCCCGGTTTCATCCCCGTTCGTAAGGCGCATCCGGCGCTGCGCTGCGCCGACTATGGCGCGCTGTTGAAGCGCTTAGAGCGTGCCGGCTGTTCGCTAACGGCTGCGGGCGCGCTGGAGGACGGTGCGCCGCACGCGTACGTCGACGATCCTTTCGGAAACCGCCTCGAACTGATCGGTCGCCCATCGGACGCGACCGGGTCACTGTCCGAGATCGAGGGCCAGCGGCTCTCCGCCCCGCGGCCGATGTGAGTCGGGTACGGTGATCACCATCGCTGCCGGTAGCCGCGATTGGAGCATCTCTTCGAGCATTTCGGCATTGCGCACGGCTTGGCCGCGACGGTGGTTGTTGAAGAATGCGAACACTTTTTCGGTCTGTTCGGAAGCCGCAATGTCGACCACTCGGTCCACCCACGGGGTCAGTTCTTCGGCGCTATACAGGTAATCGTAGCGGCTCTCGTTCGTGCCCTTCCACCAGTTTTGGTAGTTTCGGCCGTGAAAGCGCAGGTAGGCGATACGGCTCGTTACGTCGGTGCTCGGGCGCAACAACGAGCGGAACTGCGGCTGGTCGACGTTGACTAGCCCAATGCCAAGCGCTTGCAACAACTCGAGCGTGTCGCTGGTTTGCCATTGCCGGTTGCGGAACTCAGCCACGAGTTCAATGCCCGTAAGCTCCGCGCATAGGGCCGCGATGTACTCGTGCGTGGTTGCCGACGGCCGAAAGGAATTGGGAAATTGCATCAGCACGCAGGCGAGCTTTCCGCTTGCCGCCAGCGGCTCGATATTGTGCCGGAAAAGCGATACGTCGTCGTGGACGTTCATTACGGAGAGGTCGGGGAGGTGCGTGCCGCTTCCCGGAAGTTTGGCGGTGAAGCGAAATTCCGCCGGCGTCCGTCGCGCCATTGATTCAAACGTCTTGCTTGACGGGACGCGGTAGTAGGTCGAGTCGATTTCGACTGCCGTGAAGCGCCGGGCATAGAGTTCAAGCATCTGCGCCGACGTCGTCCCCGGCGGATAGACGGGTCCGATCCAATCTTTATACGAGTAGCCGCATGTTCCGAACGCGATCTTCACTGCCGATGGCGTTTCTTCACTGTTTCAATTCGTAATAACGCCCGCGATCGCGGGTAGCGATGGTGAGCTTGCGTCGAGGGTCCGTTGGCGCAATGCCGGCGAAAGCCGCGTGCGCGTCTTGGAGGACGCGCGACTCGACGTGATACCCGTGGCCTGCCTTGGCGGCGCTTTTGTAGTAACCGACGTCGACCGTATCCACCCCGCCGCACAGTAATATCTCGCTGCCCGCTTGTCCGGCGCGTTGAAAACCATGAAGTGCCTGCGACTGACGGAGCGCAAGGTCTTTATTCGACACGTAGAGCGTCACCGGGGCGGAGTTCTTCGCGTTTTCCGGCGGCCGGCCATGGCACAAGCCCGTGTCGGCCAGCGCAGCATGTAACGTATCGGCATCGATATCCGGCGCAAAGAAGACGGCGCGCCGGAAACACGTCGGGCATGGACCGCGCCGGATCGTCTCGATACCATCGGCGGCGAAGCGCGACCCGAGGCTATGCGACGCGATGTAGATTGGGAGATTGTGGTACCGATCGACGAGTGAAGCCGCAAAGCGGCGAGAGCGCGAGATCGACCACCCGGCGTTGGCTTCGTCCTTCACGTACGCGAGCCGGCTCGTCACCTTTGCCGGCCATGCATAGACGATTAGCGGGCCGGCAAAGCCGAGACCGCGCCGGATCGCAATCGCGTCGTGGATTGCCGTACGGAAAGGCGTGTAGTATCCGTGGATATAAAGCAGGACCTCGCGCGCACGTTTCGGCGTTAGACTTTGGGAGAGCGCTGCGAAAAATGCCCGTTCGGAAGAACAACGCTGCTCGCGCGCAGCGTCGCCGCTAACCATGACGCCGCGAGTCACGATCGCATCGCGGTTTTTTGTCAGGCCTCGCTCGCCGCTAAAAAGCTGCGTCCCGCCGACGGGTTCGCGGTCCGTCACGAAGTACGCGCCGCCGGCTGGCGCCTTGGTGCATTCCGCCAGCGCCGTCGCGCGTAACGCGAGCACAGCGACGACAAGGGTGAAGGCGGTAAGGGACGTCCGTACACTACGCATGCGAATCCCGATACGGCAACGGCGGCCCTAAACGCTGCCGCCCCGCAGGAGGCGCCGGTTGGCTGACGACTGCATCAGCATGACGAAGTATCGCTACGGTGAGATGACGTGGCCCGAAGTCAAGGTCGCCGCCGACGAGGGGCGGCTGGCGGTCGTGCCGGTCGCGACCATCGAAGACCATGGGCCTCATCTGCCGGTCGATACGGACCTGTTGCTTTGCAACGCCGTGACGGAAGAAGCGGTCTCGCGGGCGCGCGATCGCGCCGTCGTGATTCCCGCGATCAATCACGGCTATAGCCCGCACCACATGGACTTTCCGGGCGCTCTGACGATCGGCGCGCAGACGCTGATCAGTTACGGTGTGGACCTCTGTAAAAGCCTCGCGCACCACGGTTTTCGACGGATTCTCATCGTGAACGGACACGGTAGCAATACGCCGTTCGTCGATATCATCGCACGATTGACGACGGTTGAGACTCAGTCGTTGTGCGCCGCCGTCAATTATTGGGGGGCGCCGGGTGTGCGCGAGATCGCGAACGCTCTGCGCGAATCGCAACCGCGGGGCGGGATGAATCATGCCTGCGAGTTCGAGACGTCGCTGTACCTGGCGCTGCGTCCCGGATGTGTCGATATGGCGCTGGCGGTGGCGGAGTGCGGACATCGGCCGAGCAAAAACTATTGGACCGACCTGATCGACGGTGACGGGCCGCTCGCGATGATGGAACCGTGGAGCGTGTTGAGCGAAAGCGGCGTCATGGGCGACCCGACCAAAGCCTCACGCGAAAAAGGACGCGCACTGCTCGATGCCGCGGCGAACGGAATCGTGGAACTGATCGACGAGCTGCTGGCGCGTGCAGTCCGGCCGCGCCGCAATCATCATTGAAGCGCTCCGCGCGCGCAATGGCGGCATTGCTTGCGCTCGGTGCTGTGACGGCGTGTACGGTCGCCCACGGGCACGCCGGTCGCCGTGCCGAGCGCAATGCGTGGACCATTCCCGGCGTGCTGCGCATGGCGGGTCGGCAAGAGCCGGAGAACCTCAACCCGCTGCTCGGCACGCAAACGATCGACATCGATCTGTCGATGTTCTGGGCTGGCTATCTGTTCGATTGGAGCGATCGCAATACGCTGGTGCCGGAGCTGGCGCAGCGCGTCCCCACGCTCGAAAACGGCGACATCGCAAAGGACGGTCTCGCGATCACATACCATCTACGGCGGGGCGTACGCTGGCAGGATGGAGCACCTTTCGATGCGGCCGACGTCATCTATACGTGGCGGCAGATGCTCAATCCGCGCAACCTCGTCGTCAGTCGCGGAGGCTACGATCTTGTCAGCCGCATCGACGAACTCGATCGCTACACGGTCACCGTTCACCTTCAAGCACAGGTTCCCGCCGTTTGTGAACACGTTCTTCACGATGGCGAACCACTCGAACTGCATTCTGCCCAAACATTTGCTTGCGCGCTATCCGGATATCAACCGCGTCGGCTTCAACACGCTACCGATCGGAACCGGACCCTTTCGCATCGTCAGCTTATGAGCGTGGCTCGAGGATCCGCTTCGTCGCGAACGACGCGTACTGGCGCGGGCCACCGAAGCTGCGGCGCATCGACTACCAGATCGTTCCGAGCGACGATGCGATCCTCACGCTCTTGCGCTCGCATGCAATCGACTTCTATTTTCGCGCCGCTGAAACGCTCGCGCCGAGCGTCCGCGGGATACCGGGAACCCGCATCGTGCTGGCGCCGTTTTTTCGGTTCGCTGACCTCGGACTCAACGCCGGGGTTCCGGCGTTGCACGACCGGCGAGTCCGTCAGGCGCTGGCGTCGGCGACCGATAAGGCAGCGCTCGTCGCCAAAGTGACGCACGGCGTGGCGGTGACCGGCAACACGATCAACCGCCTTGGTCATGGGCGTACGATCCGCATGCCGCGAGCCAGCCGTCCGATCCCAAGCGCGCTGTTGCGATGCTTGAGGCCGCGGGGTGGACCATGGGCGTGGATGGCATCCGTCGCAGGGACGGCGTTCCACTGCGCTTGACGCTTGTCGGGTTCACCGGCTCCAACACCGCGGCGTCGGCCGAGGTGCAAATGCAGTCACAGTGGCGCCGCGTCGGGGTCGACGTCGCCATCAAGAAATTTTCGAGTGCGCAACTGTATGCGACGTTGGGGATGGGCGGCATCGAGCAGTCCGGCAAGTTCGACGTCGCTTTAGAGAACTGGGCCGGCGGTACGGATCCCGACGACGCGCTCCTCTACCGCTGCGACATGGCGCCGCCCACGGGTTGGAACATCTATCATCTGTGCAACCGCGCCCTCGACGCGGCCGAACGGAGTGCGCTCTCGCACTACGACCGGGCGACGCGGCGGTCCGCGTATGCGACGATCCAACGCATCGCCGCCGTCGAAGTGCCGTTCATCGTGCTGTGGTACCAACGTGAATTCGACGTCGTCAACACCGATTTGTCGGGCTATCGTCCGGCAAGCGCCGTGACGCCGTTCTGGAATACGTGGGAGTGGAGCATGTGAAGCGCTCGACGTTTGCCGCGATGGTCACAACCGCGCTTGCCGCCGTGCAATCGCCTGCGCGTATGTGCGCCGCGGACTGGTCGCGAGCACGGGAGGAGATGCAATGGGCCGGGGTTCCCGGCGCCTCCCTCGCGACGATACACGGAGCTTCGG
>JAABUZ0100010252.1_pt1 | contig 10458 bp, 4 predicted proteins | sample 5562091 | NCBI WGS metagenome assembly JAABUZ01 (sample SAMN12813069, study PRJNA571459) | rock metagenome | isolation source: Antarctica rocks | place: Antarctica: Victoria Land, Linnaeus Terrace sud | collected 2015-12-21 | reverse complement strand
GCCCACGCCATTCTGATAATTGTAGGAGAGATTACTGGTATGCCTTCCTCACCTGCTCGGTCCCCACAGCGCGCTCCTCAGGGTCAAGCGGCCATTATAATCGCGCTCGCCCTGACCGTGTTAGCCTGCGCCACGGCCCTTGGCGTCGACGGCGCGCGGTTCTATGCCGAGGGCCTGCGCGTGCAGCGTGCGGCCGATCAGGCCGCCCTTGTCGGCGTTAGCCAGGCGAGTATGTTGGGCTCCGACCAGGGCGGGATCAGCGCGACCGACATCGTCACACGCAATCTGGCCGTGTCGGGCGGCGCGACCGTATCGGTCAGTACGACGTACGCGATTACGGCGTTTGGCCAGGAGAAGGTAGTCGTCCAGGAGAAAAGCTTCCCCTTCCTATTCGCCCCCGTCGTCGGTCTAAAGTCGGGGACAATAACGCGCGAGGCCACGGCGCAGTACACAGCGCCGCTGCCAATGGGCAACCCTACAAACCAACTAGGTGATACCGGCACAAGCGACCCCGGCAACTTTATCAACACGTACCAACCCGGTGGGGTAACGGCTCCCGTCACGCAGAACATGAGGCTGTCGATCAATTTCCCCGATACCTACCTCGAGTCGGGCGACCCGTATTCGCCGCTCTACGTTCTTTCGGACCCACCGTACAACACCTATCCCGGCGCGCCGGTCTACACGAATCCGTTACGCCCGAGCACGGGCTTCAAGGGCTACGATTATAGGGTGGACGTTCCGGCGATGAGTACGGCTGGCGCCACGACCTACATTCAGGTCTACGACGCCGAGCAGTGTGACGGCAACTATGGGGATGGACTGGCCACCGGCCTCTCGGGCGCCGTACCGTTTAGTTATGACCCGAGCACCGGCAATACGGGCACAGCCTACCCCCCGCCGTCGGTATCCCCGAATGCCCCGACATACTATCGCGTCGATCATCTGCTGGCGGGCAATCAGCCCAAGCCTTTCGACCCGATTGGTCCTGACCCGACATTACTCGCGCGCGGCCCGTCTTACGCGTCTACCACTGGCAACACACTGCCACCGGACATAGTGATCGCCCCGGCATCGGGCAGGTCGTATGAGTCCGCTTGCAGTAACTCCTCACCGTATAAGAACCAGTGGTTCACCCTCGCAAAAGTTACCGCGTCGGCGACCGCGGCATCCTACGATATCAACATCTCGACATGCAATGATTCTAGCGCCGCCCGCGGGGTCGTCAACGGCGCATGGCGTGACCCCTACACCCCCGGCACTCAACTAACGAACTGCTACGGAGCCGGTGCCAACAACTTCGCGCTCCGCGCCGTCACGACAACTCAGGCGTGCGTGACTCCCAATTCGCCTAACCTGGACTGCCAGCAGTTCAATGCGACAGACACGGCTAGTTTGCCGCAGCCGTCCGTCGCGGGAATGGGACGCGTCAGCATCGCGGTCGACAACCAGAATCCCGGCAAGACGCTGCTGTACCTGGCCCGTGTTGACCCGCTCTATGCGGGCAAGTATGTGCTGGTGAAGCTGTTCGACCCTGGTGATGGTAATGGACGGGCCAGCATGCAGATCGTGCGGCCCGACGGCGGTTATGCCGACTTCAGGTGGTTTACGCAAACGTTAAAGGGGGATGGGACAACCTTTCAGACGCCGTTGATCAATATAACGGGCAACAAGTCGCTCATTACCGCGTTCACGGCCGCGCGCGCGCAACCCGACTACACAACGCCTCTCCTCGATCCTACGACTCTCCACAAGCCCTTGTGCCCGTCCCAAACATCGACGCAAATCCACGACCAGTTCGGTTACGACATCACGCCGCCCGGCGCGCCCGCCTTCGGGCAAACGATGGCCGAACTCAATCCTTTCGACCCAATCCACAACAAACCGGACTATCTGGCCTGCGTGGGCGCGCTCGACAACGAGGTGTGGGATGGACTGGGCGGACAGCCGAACCGGCCACCCACGCCGCCCTGGATTAACTCGACCATCCCTGATAACAGCTACCAGAGCTATAACCTCGTGCCGAACTGGTTACATTCGGGCGGCAACAACTCTAACTACACACCTTTCAATGGGCGCTGGGTCTATATTCTCACCCAGATTCCACCCGATTACGGCACGCCGGGTCCTCACTATTATGCGCCAAGCGCTAACCCCAATCCTGGATGGTGGTACGTGCAATATACAACTCCTGATGGCCGGCAAAGTGATCGCACGACCTGGGAAGCAACAATCATTAACACGCCCCCGCACCTGAGCAATTAGGCGGCGGAACGACAACGTTGCAGGGGCAACGGGAGGGAATAGAGCACATGACGCATCACAAGAGGGGCCGCCGAGCGGCCGGACCTCAGCGCAAACGGCCGCTCGAGCGCGCTGGGCAGTCGCTGGTGGAATTTGCTCTCTTCTTGCCCTTGTTTCTGACCCTGCTCGGCGGCATCGTCGACACGGGCATGCTCTTGTCGACGAAGAACACCGTGTCCTACGCGGCGCGCCAGGGGGCGCGTCTCATGGAAGCCTACGGCGCCCAGCCAAGCTACCCCGACGGCACGATCTTGCAGTCAATCAAAGATACGCTCAAGGCGGGCGGCCTGAACCTCAACGGTCTACAAAAGATCACGTTTTTTAAGTCAAACGCCGGTGATACAGCGACGGCCAACAGCGGCGATAGCGCCGTCGACGCCGTCTACACCTATGTGCCAGCGGCGGACAACTTCTCCGGTCCCGTTTCTGCTGATCCTGCTCACCCGTACTACAGTTGCACCCCCGCTATGGGGCCATCCTGCCCTACAAGCGCCACGAACAAACGTCTCAACGGCGACTTCGTGGGGGTGACGATCACCTACCATTACAAGGGTATCACCCCGCTCTACAGCGGCGGCGTAACCTTCAACGAAGTCTCTAATACGCAGATCGACCCGAACAACGCTAGCTACGTCCTGCCCACGCCCCTGGCTCAGCCGACGTTGATCCCACCGCCGCCACCCGCCACGTATACGCCGGCGGCTCCCTACGCCACGCAGGGCGCCTACACCCCCAATCCGACATACACGATGGTAGCGGCCGCGCAAACCGCCATTGCCACCTATACGTGTCCGAACACCGTAGCAGGCTTAGTGGGCTGTTGGACCTTCGATGAGGGCACTGGCTCTACGGCTGCTGACTCCTCGGGGCAGAGCAACAATGGCACACTCTACCCGGGCGTTTCCTGGGGAGGAGGGCACTCCGCGTCCGCACTACAATTCGACGGTTCCACCGGCTATGTGTCTGCTGGTACGACTAGCATGCCGGCTATCAATGGCGCGCAGACGATCTCCTGGTGGATGAACTTTGCCGCCCCACCCCCGGATTTCGAGACCGTGATCGGCCTGGCCGACAGCAGCGGAACGTCCGCCATACAAGCCGGCTTCAGCAGCGGCATGGTGGACGTGCGTCAATCGGGCGGCCACGTGCTCGTGGCCGCGCCGATCCCATCGGCGAACGCGTGGCACCATTACGTGTATACCTATGATGGCACTCCTGCTGTTGGTAGCACTCCTGCTGTGCAGGGGACGCACAGGCTGTATATCGACGGGTCGCTAGCTTCTGGCGCTGGGGCGATCCCGACCTCTACAGACGCTCCGCAAACGGGGACGGTTGCGTCCCTACAATTTGGCCGCTGGGTCGGTGGCTTCGAATACTACAAGGGCGCGCTCGACGACGCGCGTATCTACAACGGGGCGTTAAGCTCCACCGAGGTACAGGGGTTGTACCACGTCCCTGTCGCCACCGCCACGGCGGCGCCCGTCCCCTCAGCAACCAACACGGCGACGCCGACGAACACGCCGACCTCAACAGCCGTGCCCACCAGTACGCCCACCAGCGCCGGCACGGCGACCAACACGGCGACGCCCGCGAACACACCCACGGCGACCAATACCCCTGTCGTCACGCCTGCGTGGAATGCCAGCCCCACCAGCCCCACGTCGGGCGCCCTTGGCAGCGCGGCGACCATTACCTATACATGGAGCTCCTGGGGGCAGGGCATGTACATGGAGATGTACTACGATGGCGCACCGATCTGCAACCCGCAATATTTCACGGCGACCTACCAGGGCTCGTGCGCCTTCACCGTGCCCGCGGGTTCGGCGGGTACACACTACCTCAAGCTAGAGACGTCGCGGCACGATTCGGACTTCGAGTACATCCCCGTGTGCGTCACCTCGACATCGTATACGATCAACGTGGCGTGTCCCTTGCCGCCGCCCTGGTCCCAATCGGACATTGGAGCGCCGGGTGTCGCGGGCGGCGCGGGCTATATTGGTAGTGAGGGCGCCTTTTACGTGACCGGCTCGGGCAGTGATATCTGGAATACCTCGGACTCCTTCGATTATGTGTCTCAGCCGTACACGGGCACGAATACCTTGATCGTGGCGCGCGTGGCAAGCATGCAGAACATCGATCCGTACGCTAAGGCCGGCGTCATGATTCGCACGTCACTCGCTCTCAGCGCGACCAATGCGATGATGGAACTAACTCCTCAAAACGGCATCTTCTTGCAGTATCGCAGCACGGCGGGCGGGACCACGCAGTGCGATAGTTATTGTGGGGTTGGCATAGCGGCGCCGTACTGGGTCGAGTTGACGCGCTCGGGGGATAGTGTCACCGGCTATGTGTCACCTGACGGTCAAACCTTCTACAAGGTGTATACAATTAACTTCCCGAGTGGGACCCTTGGCTCCACACTGTACTACGGGCTGGCGGTAACCTCACATAACAATAGTACGGCAAATACCGCCCGGTTCGACAACGTGACGGTCGGGACGGGTAGCGATCTGGCCGCGGCGCAAACGGCGTCAGCGTCCGCCGCAACGGCGACAGCGGTTGCCATTGGGGCGACGCAGACCGCCGTCACGGGCAACCAGATCGCGACCGCGACATCTGTGACTGGGGCGACCGCGACCGCCGCCTCGAATGCGACGAGCACGGCAGCGACTGGCGCCACCGCGACGGCGGCCACGAATGCAACGAGCACGGCGGCGGCCGGGGCGACCGCCAATGCGAATGCGACGAGCACAGCGGTCATGGCGACGGCGAATGCGAACGCGACGGGCACGGCGACCGCGGGGGCCGTCAGCGCGCAGGCGACGGGGACAGCCGCCGCGGCGACGGCCGCCGCGAACGCGAATGCGACGTTTGCCGCGGCCGTCGCGACCGCTAATGCCCAGGAGACCGCCGCAGTCGCGACCGCGACGGCCAATGCCAACGCGACGGCGACGGCCGTGACCGCGGCGAACGCGACGGCGACGGCAGCGGCTATACAAACCGCGACCGTCGCGGCGACAGCCATGGCGACCTGTAACAACGCGTCGACGACCGGGCTCGTGAGTTGCTGGCGTTTCGACGAGGGGACGGGCACGACGGTCGCCGACTCATCGGGGATGAGTAACACCGGCACGTTGAGCCCCAGCGGCGTGTCCTGGATCGCTGGCGGGCACTCGGGCAGTGCGCTGCAATTCAACGCATCACAGAGTGGCTACGTGAGCGCGGGTATCAACAATATGCCGGCGGCCAACACGCCGCAGAGCATCTCGCTGTGGCTCAACGTCGCCGCGGTCCCGAGCGACAATGAGAACGCCCTCGCGCTGACGAACGATGGCAGCGGTTCGGCCGTTCAAATGGGCTTCCGCGGCGGTAAGTTCGCGGCGTGGCAATCGGGAGGGGGCATCCTCGTCCAGGCGTCTACGACCACAGGGTGGCATCACTACGTCTATACGTACGATGGAACGCCCGGCACGCAGGGTACCCATAGGCTCTACGTCGATGGGACGCCGCAAGCAAGCTCGACCGTCGCGCCACAGGCGGCCGTACCGACCGGGCTTAACTTTGGACGCTGGACCGGCGGCACGGAATATTTGACCGGCACCCTGGACGAGATCCGCATCTACAACCGCGCGCTCAACGCGACCGAGGTACAGGCGCTCGACAACGCGCCGCTCGCCACGCCGACGCCCTCTCCGACGAACACAGCAACCCCGACGGCGACGAATACAGCCGCCCCGACGGCAACGCCTACCAACACACCCACCCCGACGGCAACGCCGACGAATACACCCGTGCCGACGGCGACAGCCACGAGCACTCCGGTCCCGACGGCGACGAGCACGCGTACGCCGACCATGATGCCGACGAGCACGTCCACGGCAACGTCCACAGCGACGAGCACAGCGACGGCGACGGCTACACCTACCGCTACGGCGATCAGGATCAACTCGGGTGGCGTGGCGGCAGGGTCATTCGTGGCCGACACAGATGTCAGCGGTGGTTCTACCGCTGCGGTCACCAACACGATCGACATGAGCCGCGTGAGCAATCCCGCGCCACAGGCGGTCTACCAAAGCGAACGCTACGGCAACTTCACCTACACCGTGCCCGGTCTCGCGCCCGGCGCCTCCTACGTGGCGCGCCTACACTTCGCCGAGATCTATTGGGGGGCCCCAGGCGGCGCCTCCGGCGGTATCGGCAGCCGCGTGTTCAATGTCGCGATCAATGGGACGCAAGTTCTGACCAATTACGACATCTACGCGGACGCCGGCGGCGCCGACATCGCCACGATTAAGCAGTTCCAGGCAACGGCGGGCGTCAGTGGTACGATCACCATCCAGTACACTACCGTCACCAACAATGCCAAGAGCAGCGGCATCGAAATCGTTCCCGGCACGTTACCGCCGACGGCGACTCCAACGAGTACGGCGACCGCGACATCCACCAATACGCCCGTGCCGCCGACCGCGACGGCGACGTTTACGCCCGTGCCGCCGACCGCGACGGCGACGTTTACGCCCGTGCCGCCGACCGCGACGGCGACCACGATGCCGACGCCGACGAGCACGCCGACGCCGGTGAACCTGGCTTTGAACAAGTCGGCCACGGCGTCGTCGCTTGAGAGTTCAAGCTATCCGGCGTCTTACGCCGTGGACGGCAACACCTCAACCCGTTGGTCAAGCCAATTCAGCGACCCGCAGTGGCTCCAGGTCGATCTCGGCGTGACCCACACTATCAGCAAAGTCGTCCTGCGCTGGGAGACGGCGTACGGCAAGAGCTACCAGATCCAGGTCTCCAACGACGCGACTTCTTGGACATCCGTTTACAGCACGACGACCGGACCGGGTGGTACCGAGACCTTGAACGTCACGGGCAGTGGACGCTACATACGGATGTACGGTACTGTGCGCGGGACAACTTACGGCTACTCGCTGTATGAGTTTGAAGTCTATTGATCCGTCACCCCTTGCTGTTCCATGCTAGTATCCTCCGTATTTGTCAGACCGTTCGATTCGCCTTCGATGAACGCCCGGAGCAGGGCGGTGAGCCCCTGGGGGTCGGCGAGCATGGGCAGGTGGCCGGGCGTGGCGAGCGGCGTGAACGTGGCGCCGGGGATGGCGCGCGCCAACGCCGCGGCCTCCTCGAACGAGACCAGCGGGTCGGTGTGGCCGCACAGCACCATCGTGGGGACGCGTACTTCGGCGTAGAAGCCCTCGACGTCAGGCATCGCTAGCGCGCCCAGCCCGCGCAGCAGCGCGTGCGGCGCCGCCTCCAGCAGTCCGTCACGCAGCCACGCCCGCGTCTCCTCTGAGGCGTTAGGCGCCCATAGCGCGGCCAACTGCCCTGCCAGCCGTGGGCGATCCGCCTTGAGCGCGTCGCGCCAACCCCACAATGGTTCTTGCCGCACCGTCGCTCCACCGCCGACCGCATCGCCGGCGTCAACGTCGATGGCCGCATCGTTCACGGTCGCATCGTCGGCGTCATCACCAGGTAGGGCCTGTGAAAAGTCGGTGGATACCACTGGGAGCGCGAGCGTCTCGCTGCGCTGCTCGCCTGTGATGTCGGGGACGGGCGAGACGCCCGCGCTCCCAGGACTTTCTACAGGCCCTGCGTCACCGGCGCCCATAACTGCATCGGCGGCGTCAGTGGCGTCATCCGGGATGCTGTCGTCAGTGGCGTCATCCGGGATGCTGTCGTTAGCGAGGACCGTTGGGGAGCCGTCGTTGGCGAGGGCGGCTGGAGCGATCAACATTAGGCGCGCGGCGCGCTGGCCGCCGCTCAGGACGTAGTGCAGCGCGGCCGCCGCTCCCAGGTCGAGTCCTACCAGCGTGGCCCCTTCGAGGTCGAGCGTGCGTAGGAGCACGCGCAGGTCGCGGCTCAGGCGCGCCACGTCATAATCCCCCCAAGGCGCCGTGGAGCGTCCGTAGCCGCGCGCGTCGAAGGTTACCACCGTGTAGTCGGCCGGCAGGTCCAGCGTCAAGTAGTCCCACACGCGGCGGTCGAAGCCCCAGCCGTGGATGAACACGATCGGCGGCCCCTCGCCGAGCCGCTGCGCCGCCAGGTGCGCCTCGCCGTCGACCTCGATGGACGGCCCGAACAGCACACCGAGGTCCGCGTAGTCGTTGTCGAGCGGTTCGTAGCCCCCGAAGTCCCCGTAGTCGTCGGGGTTGAAGGCTCCTTCTAAGGCGTTCCCGCTCTCCCCGCTGTCGCCGATGTCGGGGGCCGTTTCCTCGGTCGTGAAGAGCGACGTCGGCGCGAACGCCGACGGGTCGGACTCGACTGGGGGGACGAGCCGTGGAGTTGAGTCGTCGTCGTCGAGCGAGGGCGGCGGCGGCGGCGGCGGAGCCGTCCAGCCCATGCGGCGCAACCGCTCGTCGGTGATGGCGAGGCGGACCTTGCGATCCTCGACCGAGGCCACGGCGTAGCGCGGCACGTAGATGTCGCGCACCATCAGCAAGCCGCGGCTGACGAGCAAGTAGTGCGGATGCGCCTCCACCACGTCCCCCGCGCGCTTGCCATCCTCTGTATAGACGGTCCAGCCGCGCTCGATCGTGTCAATGTTCATACGTGCTCCCCATTAGTCGTGAGTCGGAAGTCGTGAGTCGGAAGTCGGAAGTCGGAAGTCGTGAATTGCATGATGGCGCCGCGCGAACGCGTGTCTAGCCGACGCTGGGCTATTCGGCTGCTTGTCAGGACCCAACTCACGACTCACGACTCACGACTCACGACTTTCCACTTGCTATCTACCACCGATAAGCGGTATACTCTGCGAGCTTCATACACTCACACCTTGTCGCTGCTTAAGGATACAATGCCAATGAATCAGAGCAATTATACCGATACGATCGCGCTGACCCCACAAGGCCGCGCCGGGCTGGAGGCCGAGCTGGCGCTGTTACGCAATGAGCGTCTCCCCGCGCTGGCCGCGCGGCTGGCCGACGCCCGCGAGGACCCTGCCACACGCGATGAGGACGCCGGCCTGCTAGAACTACAGGAGGAGCAACGCCGCCTTGAGCGCCGCTCGACCGAGGTGGAACGCGTGCTGGCCGCCGCGCGCGAGATCTTGCCAAACTCCAACGGTGTCATCGCCCTGGGCAGCCGCGTCGAGATCGCGGAGGAAGACGAGCGCGAAGCCTTCCAACTGGTCGATCCCCGCGAGGCCAACGCCGCCGAGGGACGCATCTCCATCGTTTCGCCGGTTGGCAAAGCCCTGCTGGGCCACAAGCGCGGCGATGAAGTAATGGTCCCGCTCCCCGCCGGTGACCGCCGTCTACAAGTTGTCTCAGTGTCTTGAGCTGCCAGCTATCAGCTTGTCAGCCGTCAGCTAACCGCCGCCTTCGCCATGCTGTTGTACACGTCAACGGCAGCCCGTGGGCGCACAAAAGCTGATAGCTGACAAGCTGATGACTGACAGCTTTAAATGCGCGTCGGCCGGTTGTAGTTGGCGTAGACGCCGCAGATGAGCGCGGCCAGCAGCAGGAGCAGCCCAACCTTGAGCCCGAAGAAGGGGTGCGGGATCGGCGAGGCGAAGTGCCAGATAAAGGCGGCGATAGCCAGGATAAGTAGGATAACGGCCAAACCTAGGGCCGCGCGGAACGTCGTGGCGGAAGTCATGTTGTCGAGCACCTCACATAATTAAGGGGCGTGTCCTCGTCGCGAGGACGCCTCACGTCTACAGTGTATCGTGGCGGATACAGCGTCTACCAGGATACCTGGTTGCCTGGTTGCGCGCTACCCGTCCGATTATAGCGCTTGGGACAAATCAGCACATCTTTATTCCCCCCCCGCCCATGGCTGACTGGTCCCCCGGCTGCGGCCGGCGGTCCAGCGCGCCTCCGGGGGAACCTGGGGAGGCGCCTCCCCCCAGACCCCCGCCAACCACGGCTCGGGGGGATAATCGGGTAAGGCTACATCTCGTCAACCATGGCGCGTAGGGATAATCGGGTGCGGCTATACCCCCGTCAACTATGACGTGGAGCGATAACGTGTGCAACTCAGCTAACAATGCACGAACCCTGCGGTAGCCTTGAGTAGCACTTTTGGGTCAGTGCGCCCGCGCTCACATTATTCTATCCCTACTATAGGCGCTTGATGCGCGAGCATCGGATAAGAGATTCAGCCTAAGCGCCCGATACGTGACGATGAGACAAACTC
>JAABUZ0100010248.1_pt1 | contig 10458 bp, 10 predicted proteins | sample 5562091 | NCBI WGS metagenome assembly JAABUZ01 (sample SAMN12813069, study PRJNA571459) | rock metagenome | isolation source: Antarctica rocks | place: Antarctica: Victoria Land, Linnaeus Terrace sud | collected 2015-12-21 | reverse complement strand
GGCTAGCGCGGGCGATGCCGGGCTGGCAGGTGATCGCCTGGGGAGTGCTGGCGGCGCTGCCCGCCTCGCTGCCGATCACCATGGTGGCGCTCGTACACAGCCCACCGGCGCACCCGAGCGCATCCGCCGTCGCCGGCTTCGCCTACGTCGGCCTCGTCTCGATGTTCATCGGCTTCTTCGCCTGGTATCGCGGACTCGCTGAGGCGGGAGTGGCAAAGGCCAGCCAGCTCCAGCTCGCCCAGCCGCTGATGACGATCGCCTGGTCGTCGCCTCTGCTCGGCGAGCACCTCGACGCGACCGGCCTGGTCACCGCGTTCGTCGTCGGGGCTTGCGTGCTCGCCACGCAGCGGGCTCGCTTCAGGCGCCGTCCGCGCGAGCGCCCCGCGGCAGGGGCGCCCGCGACGGCGCCCGGCGCTACGCCACGCACACGCATCCGCCGTCACGCCGATCGCGCCGGCCACAGACCCCACGAGCTCTACGAGATCCTCGACGCTGGGCTCGTCGCGCACGTCGCGTTCATCGCCGACGCATACCCGGTCGTACTGCCCATGGGCTACGCCCGCGAGGGCAACACACTTCTCCTGCACGGTTCGAGCAAGAACCGCATGCTCCAGGCCCTCGCCGGCGGCGCCGAGCTGTGCGCGACAATCACGCTGCTCGACGGGCTCGTGCTCGCGAACACGGCGTTCACTCACTCAATGAACTACCGCAGCGCCGTCGTCTACGGTCGCGCGAGCGAGATCAGCGATCCCGAGGCCAAAGGGAGCGCGCTTGACCGCTTCGTCGACTTCGTTGTACCTGGGCGCACCGGGCAGCTCCCGGCCCACACGCGCCAAGAGCTCGCCGCCACGCTCGTGCTCGCCGTTGCACTCGACGAGGCGTCCGTCAAGGCCCGCAGCGGCGGCCCGAAGTCGGGGCCGGCGCGCCAGGGCACGGCGCCGTGGACTGGAGTCATCCCGCTCACGCTTGCCCGCGGAGAGCCGCACGCCGCGGCGCCATGAGCGTGCGTGAAACCCGCTGAAACAGCGGTCCCCGCCGGGCACGGTGAGGGGCTCAGTCCGCGATCGAGCGCTGGTAGCGGTTGATCGCCAGGGGAGCGCAAACGGCGACGATCAGCGCGGAGCACAGCAGCGTGTAGATGATCGGGTGCTGCAGCGACCACGGAGCGCCCGGTCCGGCGTAAGCCTCCGGGTTACCGAACAGGCTGCGCAGCGAGCCGGCCAGCGAGGTGACCGGGTTCCACTGCGCGAACGTCCGCAGGACGCCAGGCAGGGTGCTGGTGGGAACGAACGTGCTGGCGATGAACGTGACCGGGAAGATCGCCACGAACGCGACGCCCTGGACGGCCTCGGGTGACGACAGCAGGCTGCCCAGCAGGACGCCGATCCAGATCATCGCGAACGCGAAGACGACGAGCAGCCCGTAGGCGGCCGCCGCATGCCCCACATCGGTGTGGATCCGCCAGCCAACGATGAGCCCACAGACGGACATCAAGAGCATCGGCAGCAGCGCTTTGATGAGGTTGGCCGTGGCGTGGCCGCCGAGCACAGCGCCGCGAGCGATCGGCAGCGAGCGGAAGCGGTCGATCGCCCCGTTGGAGCGATCCGCCGCGATCGCCATGGCCACGCCGAAGGACCCGCCGAAGACGATCGTCTGCGCGAAAATGCCGCCGATGAGGAACTCGCGGTAGCTGCCGCCGCCAGGCACGGGGATCGCGCCACCAAAGACGTAGGCGAACAGCAGGACGAACATCACCGGCTGGAACGTCGCATCGGCCAGCACCTCGGGCTGGCGGCGCATGTGGCGAAGGCCCCGCCGCGCCACGACCCAGACGTCGCCGAGCGTCGAGCCGCGGCGGGCGTCGGGGCCCTGGATCGCGACGGGCGTCTCCAGCGTCGTCGTCTGCCCGGTCATCGCACTGCCCCCTCGGGCTCGATGTGCTCCTGGGGCGCGCCATCCTGTCCGGCGGGCGCGGCACCGGTGAGGGTCAAGAAGACGTCGTCGAGCGTGGGCTGGTGCAGGCCAAGATCCTCGACCTCGATCCCCGCGCCCTGCAGCTCGGTGGCGACCGCGGCGATCGCCGAGACGCCGGCCTCGGCCGGCGCGGTCGCGCGGCGCGCGGCCTGGTCAATGCTTGCGCGGGCGCGGACGGCTCGCTCGAGAATCGCCGCAGCCTGCGGCAGCTCACCCACATCGACTACGACGATCTCGAGCTGGTCGCCGCCGACCTCGCGCTTGAGCCGCCGGGCGTCGCCGCGCGCGATGACACGGCCGTGATCGATGACCACGATCTCGCGCGCGAGGCGGTCGGCCTCCTCGAGGTACTGGGTGGTGAGCAGCAGGGTGGCGCCCTCGTCGACCAGCGTGTCGAGCACGGTCCACAGCTCCTTGCGCGCCCGCGGGTCCAAACCGGTCGTCGGCTCGTCGAGGAAGAGCACCTCCGGGCGGGCGACGAGCGTCGCCGCCAGGTCCAAGCGCCGGCGCATGCCGCCCGAGTACTCGCGGACGAGCTTGCCGGCGGCATCGGCGAGCGCGAACTGCTCGAGCAGCTCGTGGGCGCGTCGGCGCGCCGTGCGAGCCCCGAGGTGGTGCAGCTCGCCGATCATCATGAGGTTCTCCAGGCCGGTGAGCAGGCCGTCAACGGTCGCGTCCTGGGCGGCGAGACCGATCCGCCGGCGGACCTCCATGGGCTCGCCCATCACGTCGAAGCCGGCGACGCGCGCCCAGCCGTCGTCGGGTCGGGCCAGCGTCGTCAGGATCCGCACGGCCGTCGTCTTGCCGGCCCCGTTGGGGCCGAGCAGCCCGCAGACCGACCCGGCCGGCACGGCCAAGTCGATGCCGGCCAGCGCCTCGTTGTCCTCGTAGCTCTTGCGCAGCGCCTGCGCCTCGATAGCGTGGGTGTCGGTCATCGTCTCCTCGTGGTGGGCTTCTACAGGCAATCAGATTGGATCGCTTAGTTCAACCCATGTAAAGTTTGTGTGATGGAAGTCTCAGTACCGCGCGGAGATGGTCTGCGCGACCGCAAGAAGCGGCGCACCCGGCAGTCGATCTCCGACATGGCCACGCAGCTCTTCGTAGAGCGCGGCTTCGAGGAGGTGACGCTCGCCCAGATCGCCGACGCCGCCGAGGTCTCGGTCAAGACGATCTTCAACCACTTCGGCAGCAAGGACGACCTGTACTTCGACCGCTTCGACGAGCTGCGAGCATCGATCGTCGCCGTGATCGTCGAGCGTCCCGCGGGCACCACGGTCCTGGCAGCGCTCGAGGCCCTGCTCACCGACAACCGCGTGCCGTTTCCCGGAGACGGGTGGGGCGGCCTGCGCGACAAAGAGCGCTACGAGTCCTTCCGGAGCTTCCTGGCCGCGCAGGAACGCTCGCCGGCGTTGCGGTCCCGGCGGCTCGTGCTCGAGGAGGAGCTCGGTGAGTTCCTGCTCGGCGTCCTAGCCACCGAGCTCGACCGCCAGCCTCAGGACCCGGCGCTACTCGCGCTCGGGGCGATGCTCGTCGCCGCGATGCAGCTGCGCGAACGCACCCTGCGCGCGGCGATCCTGGCCCGCATGCCGGCTGGCGAGGTGCACCGGCGAGTCCGAGCAGTCGTCGGCGCGACATTCGGCCCGCTGAGGGTCGGGTTCGGAGCGCTCGACCGGGCGCGTTGAGCTGAGGGTCACTCGCGGCGCGCCGCCGCTTCCCGGAGGAGATCGAGATCGCCAAACTCCACTGAGCCCTCGAGGACCGCGAGCATGTGACGGCCCAGGCAACCCTGGCCTCCGCGTCGAGCAGACCGAACAGCGCCGTGGCGCGCCCGTAGAACGAATCTTCTCGGCCCTCGAGCTTTTCCACGATGGCCTGGAGCTCGAGCCGGTAGGCGTCGGCTTGGTCGCGGTAGTCGGTCAGCAGCTCCACGCGCTGTTCGGGGATCATCCGCTTCGCGAAGAAGAACTTCGCCAGGCCGCTGCGGCTGCGCTCGGAGCAATACCCGGGAGCCTGCACCCAGGTGTTGAGCGCGTGGGCGCCGGCGCTGGTCAGCTCGTAACGCCGCTTGTCGGGCCGGCGGTCCTGCTCGACGTGCGTTCCTTGAATGAGCGCGATCTACCGCCTGCGCCCAGAGGCAGGCAGTCGCCTGACGACCGCCTACATGGTCGCATTCTTCGCAGGTGGCGTGGTCGGCTCGCTGCTGTCCACAACCGTCGACGGCGCCGCAGGGTGGGTCGCCACCTGCCTGCTCGGCGCCGCCCCCGCGCTCACCGCCCTCGCCGCCTGGGCGACCACCCAACGCCGCGGCCCACGCCGGGACCAACGTCCGCACCACCGCGACGACGGCGGCTCTAGAGCGGGGTAAGACTTGGGGCCCATGCCCGTGGCGACCCGACGGTCGCGGTCGTGGACGAACGTCGTTGGCCTCGTGAGTTTAGAGGGGAGCCGACGGCGGTGGCGATTGCCCGACCGGCCACGCGGGCATGATCAGACACCGTGAGGATCGCGGTTCTGAGCGAGACAGCCAAGGCCGAGCGGCGCGTCGCGCTCGTGCCCGCAACGGTGCAGAAGCTCGTCGCCGACGAGCACGAGGTCGTGGTGGAGTCTGGCGCCGGCGGCGACTTCTACCCCGACGAGTCCTATGCGGACGCGGGTGCCCGCATCGCCGACCATGACGCCGGCGATGACGCTGACCTCGTGCTAAAGGTGCAGGCGCCGACCGAGGGCGAGGTCGACGGCCTGCCCGAGGGCGCCCTGCTCGTCTGCTTTCTCGACCCCTCCGGGCAGGAGGAGATCCTCAAGCGCCTCGCCGAGCGCCGGCTCACGGTGTTCTCCATGTCGGCCATCCCCCGTACCGGCGCCGCGCAGGCGATGGACGCCGTCTCCTCGATGAGCTCCGTGGCCGGCTACCAGGCCGTGCTCATGGCTGCCGAAGCCGCAGGGCGCTATCTGCCGATGATGACCACCGCCGCCGGCACGACGAAGGCCGCGAAGGTCATGGTGCTCGGCGTCGGCGTGGCCGGACTTCAGGCCATAGCCACCGCGCGTCGACTGGGCGCGGAGGTCGAGGCCTTCGACATCCGCCCCGAGGTCGCCGACCAGGTCCGCTCTCTGGGTGCCACGTTCATCGAGGCCGACGAAAACGGGGAGCGCGCCGACGAGGAGCCCGAGGACGAGGGTTCCAAGGTCGGCCGGACGGAGACGTTCGTCAAGGCACTGCTCGGGCTGCCGCCCGAGCTCGGGCGTCGCCGCGCGCGGGAGCAGCCCGCCGAGGACGGCCAGGACGACGACCAGTCGGAGCAGCCCGAGGGGGGGCACGGCTCCGAGCAGGACGAGGAGAAGCAGCGCAGGGACCAAGAGCTCGTGACCGAGCGCCTCGGGCAGATGGACGTGGTGCTCACCACCGCCCTGGTCCCGGGCAAGAAAGCCCCCACCCTGGTCACCACCGAGATGGTCGAGCGCATGAAGCCCGGCGCCGTGCTCTTCGACCTCGCGGTGGAATCAGGAGGAAACTGCGAGCTCTCTGAGCCCGGCGAAGTCGTCACCCACGCCCACGTCCGCATCCACGGCCCGCTCAACCTCCCCTCGACGATGCCCCTCCACGCCAGCCACCTGCTCTCGCGCAACATGGCCGCCGTCCTCTCCCACCTCGTCGACGAGGACGGCGAGCTTCACCTCGACTTCGACGACGAGATCACCGATGGCGCCGTACTCGCGCATGACGGGGAGGTGCGCAGGTCATGAGCGGTCAGTCCCTCCTGGGCAACCTGGCCGTGCTCGGCCTCGCCGTGGCCATCGGCTTCGAGCTGATCGCCCGCGTGCCGAGCCTGCTGCACACACCGCTCATGTCCGCAACCAATGCGATCCACGGCGTCGTGCTCGTCGGCGCGATGATCGCCGTGGGCGTCAGCGGCGACACGCTGACCAAGGTGCTCGGCACGATCGCCGTCGCCTTCGGAACGGCCAACGTCGTCGGCGGTTTCGTGGTCACCAACCGCCAGCTCGGCTTGTTTCGCCGCTCCAACGGCGGCAAGAGGGGCCGCTGAGCGTGCAGCCGGGGATCACCGTCGCCTACATCGTCGCCGCGCTGCTGTTCGTGGTGGGGATCCGGCGGATGCGCTCGCCCGAGACGGCGCCGATCGGCAACGCAACCTCGGCCATCGGGATGCTCATCGCGGTCGTCGCGACGTTCTTCACCGCGCAGATTACCGACTACTTGTGGATCGTGGTCGGGATGTTCGCCGGGACGGTGGTCGGCTACCTGGGCGCCGAGCGCGTCGCCATGACGGCGATGCCCCAGATGGTCGCGGCCTTCAACGGCGTGGGCGGCGGCGCGGCGGCGCTCATCGCCCTCGCGGAGTTCCATCGCGTCCACGACCTGACCGGCGAGCCCCAGCTCTTCGTCTTCACGTTCGCGGTTCTGTTCTCCGCGCTCGTCGGCGCGGTCTCCTTCGCGGGCTCCGTGGTCGCGTTCGCCAAGCTCCAGGGCATCTGGCCCCAGCGGCTGGCGAGCTTCTCCGGCCAGGCGGTCGTCACCCTGCTCGTGTCCCTCGGCGTGGTCGCGCTCGGGATCCTCGTGCTCGCCGGCAGGGTGGGCACCGGCGCAGTGGCGATCGTTCTCGGGCTCGGCGCTCTGCTCGGCGTCCTGCTGGTCATGCCGATCGGTGGAGCGGACATGCCGATCGTGATCTCCCTGCTCAACGCGTTCACCGGGCTCGCCGCGGCCGCATCGGGCTTCGCGCTCTCCAACTTCGTGCTCATCATCGCCGGCTCGCTGGTGGGCGCCTCGGGGACGATTCTCACCCAACTCATGAGCTCCTCCCTGGGGCGCTCGCTGCCCAAGATCCTGTTCGGGGCGCTCGCCGGCGGCAAGAAGGCGCCGGAGCAGGCCGAGGGGGGCGAGGAGCGCCCAGTTCACACCGCGAGTCCCGAGGACGTCGCCAGCGTGCTCACCGCCGATGCCGAGTCGATTATCTTCGTGCCCGGCTACGGCCTGGCCGTCGCCCAAGCCCAGAAGGCGCTCTCGGGGCTCATGGAGGCACTCGAGTCCCAGGGCAAGGAGGTCCGCTTCGCGATCCATCCCGTCGCGGGGCGCATGCCTGGGCACATGAACGTGCTCATGGCCGAGGCCGAAGTCCCCTACGACAAGCTGGTGGACCTCGAGGACATCAACGATGACTTCGCCGACACCGACCTCGTGCTCGTGGTCGGAGCCAACGACGTTGTCAACCCGCAGGCCAAGGAGGAGGGCGATAGCCCAATCTCGGGGATGCCCGTACTCGACGTCGGCGCCGCCCGACGCGTCGTGTTCATCAAGCGCTCTCTCTCCCCAGGCTTCGCGGGCATCGACAACCCACTCTTCTATGATGAGGAGAAGACCATGATGCTCTTCGCAGACGCGCGCGAGGGCCTCGAGGAGGTTCTCGACGCCGTCAAGAAGAGCTGATCACGACGCCGAGATCAGCTCGACGGCGGAGCGACTTTGAGCGTCCCGAACGGCATCGAGCAAGGCCCGGCGACGGACCTTCCCGGCGCAGCGATAACGATGAGTTTCGCCGCGCCCTGCGGTCCTACTGTCGATGGATGCCTCAGCTTCGGAGACGATCGCGTTCGCCATTCGTGGCCCGATCGCGCGCGCCAACCTTCCTGGGCTGGGCGAGCGTGTCTGCGCGCTGCTGGAGGACAGCGGCGCCGAGGTCGCGTATTGCGACGTCCGTGACGTCGACGTCGACGCCGTGACGGTAGACGCCCTCGCGCGGCTCCAGCTTGCCGCCCGGCGCCACAGCTGTCAGGTCAGGCTGCGCCATGCGTCGAGCGAGCTGCGCGAGCTGCTCGACTTCATGGGCCTGCGCGACGTGCTGCCCGACTGACGCTACGACGCCACGCGGGCGGGCAGGCCGAACAGCGGGAAGATGGTCTCGGTGCCGAGGAAGAACGTGAACTCAGCGATCCGGCCTTGCTCGATCTCGAGCACCTGGAGAGCCCACGGGTCGTAGCCTTCGCCCGTCTCGCTCGGCTTGTACTGTCCGAATGCCGGCGAGCCGTTCGCGGCTACGGTCGGGATCACCCGGGAGCCACGACAGCCAGCGCCCTGGCCGACCCACCAGCTCAGGATGTCATCGCGGCCGCTTAGCCACAGCTCGTACGGCGGCATCGACTGGATCGCGTCCTCGCGGATCAGCGAGGCGAGCGCCTCCATGTCGTAGCGCTCGAACGCCTCGACGTAGCGGGCGAGCAGCTCCCTGTCCGGGCCGTCGAGCGACGGTGCCGGATCGGATGCGCTGACGTCGCTCGCATCGAGCGTCGCGCGCGCGCGCTGGAGCGCGCTGTTGATCGAGGCGACGCTGGTTTCGAGCAGCTCGGCGACCTCAGCCGCCTTCCAGCGAAGCGCCTCGCACAGGATCAGTGCGGCGCGCTGGCGGGGCGGTAGACGCTGCAGAGCCGCTACGAACGCCAGCCGGACAGTCTCGCGGGCGACAGCGATGTCCGCCGGATCGCCGTCGGACATGACGAGGCCATCCGGCACCGGCTCCAGCCAGGTGACCTCCGGCCGCGTGTCGCCGATCGGGCCATCGGGAGACCGGGCCGGTCCCAAGTCCATCGGACGCGCGCGGCGCTCTCTCGCCTTCAGCATGTCGAGGCAGACGTTCGTCGCGATGCGATACAGCCAGGAGCGGAGCGCCGCGCGACCCTCGAAGCGCCCGAGGCTGCGCCACGCCCGCAGCAGCGTGTCCTGAACCGCGTCCTCAGCCTCGAACGGCGAGCCGAGCATCCGGTAGCAATATGCGGTCAGCGCCCGGCGATGCTCTTCGAGCTCCCCGAAGCCGGCGGTGGTCGTGAGCGGTGACGCCTCGATGACGACCATTCTAGGGTTCCCCTTTCCACCCGCTGATGTCGCGATACGCTTGTCAACCCGGCGCGCCCCTACTGCTGCTTTCGGGGACGCACGCGCTATGCCGCGTCCGACCAGAGGGGCTCGGTCCCAGCCAACTCGGCCCCGGGGCCGTCGGCGCTCGCCGCCGTCCTGGCCTCTGGGCGCAACACGGCCAGGGCGACGACGATCGCCGCCGCGACCAGGCCCGCCCCGATCCAGAACGCGAAGTGGTACCCGCTCGTCATTGCCGCCGCCGGGGATTCCCCGTCCCGGATCAGATTGGCGCTCCGTGACGCCGCCAGGGTCGCGAGAACGGCCAGGCCCAGCGCGGCGCCGACCTGCGCCGTCGTGTTGACCAGGCCCGACGCGAGGCCCGCGTCGTCCTGAGTGGCGCCCGACATCGCCAGCGTCATCAGCGCCGGAAAGCTGAGGCCGGCGCCGGTACCGAGCAGGAGCATCACCGGCAGGACGTGGGTCAGATAGTCGCCGTCGACCGGCGCCCGCGTGAAAAGGGCCAGGCCGGCGAGGATCAGCACGAGGCCGGGTAGGAGCGTACGTCTGGCCCCAAAGCGCATGATCAGCCGTTCGGAATAGCGCACCGACAGGGTCCCCATCGTGATCGTGACGGGCAGGAAGGCGAGACCGATGTCGAGGGCGCCGTAGCCGAGCACCCGCTGCAGGTAGAGCGTGCCGAGGAAGAACATTCCGAACATCCCCGAGATCGACAGCGCCTGGATCAGGTTCGCCCCAGCGACGTTGGGCGAACGAAAGATCCGCAGCGGTATCAACGGGCTGCGCGCGGTGGCCTCCCGAGCGATGAACGCCGCGAGCAGCAGGAGCGCCACCGCGCTCAGCCCCAGTGTCCGCCCCGCGCCCCAGCCGTAGTCGGCGGCCGGTTTGACGATCGTGTAGACGGCGAGCATCAACGAGCCCGTGATCAGAACCGCGCCGAGAACGTCCGCCCCCCGCCCGAAGCCGATGCCCTTGTCACTATCGACGAGCCGCAGCGCGAGGACCGCAGTCACAATGGCGATCGGGATGTTGATGAAGAAGATCCAGTGCCAGTTGATCGACTGGGTCAGCACGCCACCGGCGAGCAGGCCAACCGAGCCACCGGCCGAGGCAACAAAGGCGTAGACGCCGATCGCCTTCGCCTGCTCCCTCGGCTCCGGGAACATCGTGATGATCATGCCCAGAATGACGGCCGATGTCATCGCCCCGCCGATGCCCTGGACGAACCGGGCCCCGATCAACATCTCCTGGCTGGATGCAAGTCCACACGCCAGAGACGCCACGGTGAAAAGGCTCAGGCCGGCCATGAAGATGCGTCTGCGCCCGACGATGTCGCCAAGCCGCCCGGCCAGCAGCAGCAAGCCGCCGAAGGCGATCAGGTAGGCGTTGACCACCCACGCGAGGTTCGAGGTCGAGAAGCCGAGGTCATCCTGAATGTATGGCAGCGCCACGTTTACGACGGTCAGGTCGAGAACGATCATCAGCATCCCGGTGCACAGGACGTAGAGGGCGATCCAGCGCGAACGGTCACCATCGCGTTGCGGCGCCCTTCCTGTGCCGGTCGTATGCGCGGTCATCGTGTTCGTCTCCTGATCGTT
>JAABUZ0100010246.1_pt1 | contig 10459 bp, 15 predicted proteins | sample 5562091 | NCBI WGS metagenome assembly JAABUZ01 (sample SAMN12813069, study PRJNA571459) | rock metagenome | isolation source: Antarctica rocks | place: Antarctica: Victoria Land, Linnaeus Terrace sud | collected 2015-12-21 | reverse complement strand
TCAGGCTGCGCCGTATGGGGGAGTGGTTCCCGGTGCCCCCCAGGCCCAGGTCCCGGCCGAGCTCGGCCACCTTGACCTGATAAGGGCCACGGGCGGCCAAGGCGAAGGCGAAGCGTCGCAGGGCCAGAGTGGTGCTCGGGCCCAGGATGGGAGTCCAGAACATCTCGGTGTAGGGGGAGCGGGTGTCGTGGCCCAGCTGGGCCACGAGGGTGTCAGTGAGCGGCTTGACGCTGAAGGTCTCTACGGTGGCGAGGTCGAGGTCTGGTCGACGAGAAGTGTCCATGGCCGCTCACCCGACCCCGACCAGCCCAGAGGGCTCAGAGCCGGCCCGGACGAAGTGAGCCTTGAGTGCCCTGACGTCGTTGGGGTTGTCCGTCCAGCGCCGAGCGTGGCCAAGTAGCCACCACAGAGCACGCTCAGCAGCCACCTCCAGGGCTGCAGCCACTTCCTGATCGGGTGCCTGGGTTGGGGTCTGAGTGAGTTCCATGCCGGGAGCATGCGCCCCGGAGTTCCCGAAAAAGTTCCCAAATCGGCCCTGTCAAGGAGATGAGTTCCCGAACGGGAAGTCATTTCTTCCCGATTCCCGTTTCGGGAACGAATCCGTGCCCGAAACGAGTTCCTGAGGTCGTCGGAGGGCCGCCCAGCGGCCCGGTGGGACCGTCGTGGAGCGGGAGGCGTAACCGGTGCGACAGGGGTGGGCTCTGGAGGATGCTGATCGACTGCTGGACGCTGGTGGAGGAGAGCTGGCGCCTGGTCGGGAACAAGACAGAGGCCACCCGTCTTGGTTTCGCCGTGATGCTGAAGCACTTCGAGCTGGAGGGCCGGTTTCCCGAACACCCGAGCGAGGTCCCGCAGCGTGCCGTCGACTATGTGGCCTCCCAGGTCAAGGTCGATCCCTATGCTCTGGCCAAGTACGACTGGGCCGGGCGGACGGGCCGCTACCACCGGGCCCCAGATCGACCCAGCTACGCAGATGAGCCTGGGTTCAGGATGTGGCACACCAGGTTAGGTGAGCAGGCGTCGGGCGAGAGCGAGCGTCCGCGGTCTGCCAGAGTGTGAAGCTCGTCGCGGAGTTGGGCGAGCTCGGCGATCCGTCTGTCCAAGTCGGCGGCCCGGGCCTCGACGAGGTCCAGTACATGCGCGCATGGTGGGCTGCCTTGGTCTCTGAATCCGATGATGCCCTTGATCTCCCCGAGCGAGAGACCGACGGCCTGGGAGGCACGGATGAACCGCAGCCGGCGAGTACCGCTTCGGGGTAGTCGCGATAGCCGGCAGCGGTCCGCGCCGCCTCGGGGAGCAGGCCGACGCATTCGTAGTAGCGCACCGCCTTGGTGGTCACCTCTGCCCTGTCGGCGACTTGCCCGATGCGCACGATCAGCATCGTACCCATTGTTGACCTTCCCCCTTAGACTTAGGGGAAGGTCAACAATGGGCGCATGACCCAGCGCCAAGTGCCCGACGTGCGCCTGCTCTACTTCGATGCTTGCCCCAACTGGCGGGTCGCGGAGGGCCGCATCAAGGATGTCCTCGCCGGGTTGGGCGCCGACCCTGACCGGCTGGCCTACGAACAGGTGACCACCACCGAGCAGGCCGAGGCGCTCCATTTCCGCGGCTCCCCCACGATCTTGGTGGACGGCCATGATCCCTTCGCCCACCCCGGCGACCCCGACGGGTTGGCGTGTCGCCTTTATCGAACCGACGCCGGCACCGAGCCGGCTCCCACCGTCGAGCAGCTCCGAGCTGTCATCACCCCATGAGTTCCATCGAGCCGGCCGGCGGGATGTCGGTCGGCGTGCTCGGGGCCGTGGGGTTGACGCTGTGCTGCGGGTGGTCGGCCGTGGTGAGCGCCGCCGCCGGCGGGATCACCATCGCCGGCCTCGGCCTCCGCTACCCGGTGCTGGCGATCACCGGTCTGCTCGTCCTCGTCCTCGTCACCGCAGTGGTCGACGTCCGCCGACATCGAGCGCGGTTGGCCCCGTCCGCCGATCATCCAGGAGAAACCAAAGATGCCGACCCCAGTCGACCGCGCTGAACTTCGACGCCTCGTCGCCGCCGGCGCCCACCTCGTCGAGGTTCTGCCCAAAGACGAGTATGCGACGCCCGGAAGAACCTGGGGTCGGCCAGCTTTTGTACGCCGGCAAAGATGAAGGTGATGCCCAGGAACAGCCGCAGCGGCAACAGTGCCCAACCGGTGGCGGTCGCCCCCGTTGAGGGGCGCGGCGCCCGGGACGGGATGGCATGGCCCATCACCGCATGATCCCAGTGTGGCCGAGCGAGTACCGACCGGGCTGGGGCCAGACGTCCAGCCCGTGCGGGCCCTGGCCAACCGGCATTCGGGCCAACAGCTTCCCGGTGGTGGTGTCGATGGCGTAGACGTCGGAGTTGTAGCGGTCCGACAGCCACAGCACCTTGCCGTCGGCCGACACATTGCCCATGTCCGGGCTACCGCCGCCGGGCAGCCGCCAGGTGGCTACCACCTGACGGGTGGCCAGGTCGACCACCGACACTGCTCCCTCGTCCCGGTCCGAGACGTAGAGCTGCTTGGTGTCCCGGCTCACATACAGGCCATGGGCACCCTTGCCGGTGGGAAGGAAGCCGAGCACCTTCATGGTGTCGCCGTCCAACTCCCATACGCCGTTGTGGATCATGTCGGCCACATGAAGACCTTGCCATCGGGCGAGAGCTTGACGTCCTGGGGCATCGACCGTTTGGGCAGGGCAATAGTTCCCACGACGGACTGACTGGCCACGTCCACCTTGAGCACGCGGGCGCCGAATTCGCAGCTGGCCAGCAGGTACTTCCCGTCGGCGGAGAAGTCCATGTGGTCCACCCCGGCGCACGGCACTGCCAACGAGTGGACCAGGGCCATGGTGTGAGGATCGCGAAAGTCCAGCCGCTTGAGCTCCTCGGCCACCACTATGGCGTAGCGGCCATTGGGGGTGAAGTACATGTTGTACGGGTCTGCGACTGGCACTGGTGGGCCGGGCAGCCCGGTCTTGGGGTCTATTGGGGTAAGGCTGTTTCCCTTGTCGTTGGTGACCCAGAGGGTCTTGAGATCCCAGGATGGCACGATGTGTTGGGGCAGCGCCCCCACGGGGAACTGCCGCACCACGCGGTTGGTGGTGGGGTCGATCTCGGTGACCGTGTTGCTGATGCCGTTGGGCACATAGATGAGCGGCCGATCGCCCAGAACGGCCGGACTGAGGTTGGCCGGGGCATCCGCCGAGTAGATGTTATTGGGCTCCAGAACGGGTGGCATGCCGGTCAGGCCAGCCGTGGGGGTGCCCGTCAACCCAGGGGTCACCCCTCCTGCGTGGGACGGTCCCACGGTCTTGGCTGGGGCGCTTGATCCGGGGCTGCCCCCCCGGTTGACTATCAGGAGAAGAGCCACCAGCAACGCCGGTATGCACAGCACCATTGCCCACCGGCGGACCAGGGTCTCGGGGGGTGGGCGCCGCCCGGCGATCGGTGGACGCCGGACGGCTGGGAGCGCCAGCCATGGCGTTGGCTGCCGCCCGAACGGGCCGGTGACACGGTGCGTGGGGGGCCGGGCGGCTGACTCAGGCTCAACTGTTTACGTAGAGACGGCCGTCGACGCCCTTCTGGACGGCGACGGAGGCAATCTGAATGATCGGGGCGAGGGGACTCTTGCTCGTCGGCTGTCCGTCTGTGCGCCGACGGTCTTGGGCGGGGGGGTAGTTCATGCGGATCTCCTAACGGGGCGGCGCAGGCGGCGGGAACCCGGGGCGGGCGACTTTGTCCGTGCCGCCTCCACCTCTCACCTTATGCCCATCAGCTGACTCATGCAACCACGGTTACTCTAGAACGGCTACATGATGGTCCCGGCATAGCCTCGCCGGCCCCCGCCGCTGGGTCGAAGAAGTCCCCCCGATGGTCATGTGGGGATGAGGACCTCGAAGGCCGGGTGGCCTCCATGGTCGGCGAGAGGGACGTAGACGGCGTGGGTGGTGTCGTCAACGACGAGGGTGTGGGCACCGGCGGCGAGGTGGCGCCGGGCGATCAGGCGGGTGTGATGGTGGGCGGTGTCGAAGACGGTCCAGGTGCCGCTCTCGGCGGCGACGTACAGTCGGTGGAGGCCGGGGTCGAGGGAGACCACGTCAGGTCCGGCGCCTGTTGCCATGTGGTCGGTCTCGGCGAAGGTTTCGAGGTCGACGGTCAGGAGCTGGTCGTTGCCGTCGCAGGCGACGAATGCACGTTGTCCGGGGGCGTCGAGCGTGAGGCCGTGGCTGTGCTGGCAGTTGTCGAGGTGGTGAAGGGCAACCACGGCGAGAGTCATCGGGTTGATGACGTCGAGTTGGTTGTTACTCTGGTCGAGGGCGAGAATACGGCCGCTGGCAGGGTCGTAGCTGTTGTTGCCGACCTCACCGCCGAGCTTGACGGTTCCTATGGCGAGCCCGGTCGTTGCTTCGAGCACCGTGAGCTCGTCACCTGTTTCATCGGATACGAAGACCCGGCGGTCCGCTGAGTCGTATGAGAAGCCGTCTGGGGTTCCGCCAGTGTGGGCACGGGTAACGACTTGGAGCGTGTTGGTGTCGATGGTGAGCGCCTCGGCGCTGTCGGAGGCCGCGGCGTAGACCTTTCCGAGCTGGGGGACGGCGAGGATGCCGTGGACGCCCGGCGCCGGGATCCGGGCGAGAACACCGCGGGTTCGGGTGTCGACGACGATGACCTCGCCTTGGCCTAGATGGGCGATGAACAGACGGTGGCGGCGGGTATCCAGACTGGTGTAGTCCATCCGGGACGTGTCCCCTGGTAAGGGCACGGTGGCTGTTAGCCGCAGTGGCCAGGTGCCGGTCGCGGCGCCGCCTGCCGAGCAGCCGGCCAGGACGGCAACTCCAAGTCCGACGGCCAGCGAGCCTGCCCGAAAAGGACCTGATCGGCGGCGTCGACGACCTCGTCTCGTGTTGTGTGCGCCCATTTGGCCGGCTAGCGCTCTCAGATGGTGATCACGTTGACGGCGAAGGCGGCGATGGTGCTGATGGCCCGTACTTGGTTGAACCGTCGATCGTCGGCTGGGGGGTGCAGGTCTTTGAAGAGGGTGAGCGCGATGAAGGTGATGGCCGGAGCGAGCCAGTCGTTGGCCGAGAAACCTGGCAGGCCGTCGTCGTTGAGCTGCGCCATGTTGGCTGAGCTCCGCCACAGGTACACCGCCGCGGTGGTGATGACGGTCACAGCGACCACGGTGATGACCCGATGCCGTCCGGTGATCCGCCACGCTGCAGCAGCGCCGGCGATAGCCCCGCTGATGAGGGCGGTGACAGCAATGTGTGCGCTGGCGAAGCCGGCTGAGGTGGCAAGCAGAGGGACCGCGGAAGTTGTCATCGTTAGGCCTCTCACGGAACGCCGGGTTCGGCGCTGCTGGTGGTAGGGGTGGTATTGATGGGCTGGCGGGGCTGTTGCCGGCGGCGGGCGGTGACCGGCTGGTCGGGGTCTTTGGCGACGGGGAGGGTTCCGGTGCCTGGCAGGTCGAGGCTGTCTACGGTCGTGTCGGGGAGTTTGCGGTCGAAGCCGATCGCTTTGTGGGTGAGGGATAGGGACAGGCCAACGGCGATATCGGCGGCGATGACGTCGAGTTTGCGGGCGGCGACGGCGATGCGGGTTTGGCAGCGGCAGTCGATGGAGTGCATCGCCGCGGTCTTGGCTGCGGAGCCGACGGCGATGCCCAGGTCGATGTCACGGAGGTTGCAGGTGGGCCCGGTGAACTCCAGTTCGGCCGACCCGGTTCGCAGCGGGTGGGTGGCGTGGAGGAACTCGGCGCAGGTGGCGTAACCACAAGCACCGCAGTCGTAGTTGGGCGGATACCATTCGGTGAGGCCGACGAAGAGGACGGCGTCGATGGCTTCGGCTACTTCGGCGTCTCGCAACCAGATGGTCTCGCGGCGTTCTTGGCCTCGGGCGCGCATCCACCAGGCCAGCTCGGAGAGCGTGGGGTCGTCGTCGACGATGACGGTTTCGATGAAGAGATGTTTGCCTTGCAAGAACAGCTGCCCGCCGGACTTGGGGGCAGTGATAGCGGCGGCGGCCATGAGCTTGGCGACCTGGAGCACGGTTTCGGCGCGGAGGGTGTCGTGGCTGATGCGGCTCATGCCGGTTCTTTGGCCGTGTTCTTGGTCGACCATGCGTAGAGGGCGTCGTAGACGAAGCCGGCCCGCTCCAACAGCTGGTGGTCGTCGGCTTCGACGTCGAGGCCGCCCAGGCCGATGGCCAACAGGCCGGGCCCGGCGGGGTCGGTGTCGAGTTCGGAGTCGATGTCGGCGGCGTGCACGATGCGAGCCAGGCGGGCCAACCCAGGATCGTCGAGCTGGTAGTCGTCTATGAGGACCTCGAAGGTGCACAGCCCATCACGATGGTCGTAGCGGGCGCCGGGGGCGTCGAAACTGTGGGCGCCTTGGGTGCTGGCCACGGCCAGGACCTGGTCAGCGGGGACATAGACGATCTCGGCGTCGGGGTCGATGAACCGTCGTATCAGCCACGGGCAGGCGATCCGGTCGGTCTTCGGTCGGGCGCGGGTAACCCATTTCACGGGTGCTCCTCCTTCGGGTCGGGACCATACTGGGACGCTAGGGCGACGCCGGCCAGGTTCGTATAGCCGGCGACGAGCTCGTAACGGATGATGGGGCGGTAGTCGACCGAGCCATGGACCTCCGAGGCGGTCAGGCGGTCCCGGTCGGGGGTGGCGATCCAGGCGTCGAACACGTCGTGGCTCGGCCACACGGTGACAACGACAATGTCACCATCATCGGAGGCCGGCTCGAGGACCCACTCGGCCACGATCCCGTGCGCCTCACGGACGGCCCGGCCCTCGTTGATCCACTCCAGGTAGCGGGCCCGGACCTCGGCGGGTACAGCCACGGTCCGCAGGCAAACGATCATTGCGCCTCGACCCCCGGGCGGTCCGTCAATGGGGGCGCCATCGTAGGAGACGCGATCGCAGCTGGGGCGGCCGGTTCGTCGGGCAGGACAACGTGGCGGAACCATCGCCACAGCACCAGGTCGTAGGCCGCCTTGACCCCCCCGGCGGCCAGGAACGGCAACCCGAGGAACAGACTCTGGCCGGCGCCGGCCAATACCGGTCCGATGGGACGGACAACGTAGCGGGCGGTGTTGGTGTAGCCGGCCGCCGCGGTGCGCTCGGAGGGGTCAACCAGGGCCATCACGTACGCCTGGCGAGTGGGGACGTCCATCTGGGAGAGCACGGAGCGGGCCAGCAGCAACCCGACTGCTACGGCCAAGTTCGGTGCGAACGCGATCCCGGCGAGGAGCAGATTTGAGGGCAGGTGGGTGAACACCATCGTGGCAAGAAGCCCGAAGCGCTCCGCCAAGCGCGTGGCGGCCAGGAACGACACGGTTTGTAGGGCGCCGACAATGAAGAACACCGCCCCCAGCGTGGCCAGTGACGTGTGGAACCTGGCGGTGAACCAGTAGGCGATGAACGCTTGGACGACCAGGCCGCCGCCGAAAGCGTCGGTGGCGAACAGGCCCGCCAGGCGCCGCACCGTGGGCCGGGACCGGCCCAGACCGACCGGATAGCCTTGCGCCGGAGAAGGCAGAGTGTCGGCTTCGACGCCGGCGCTCAGCGTGGTGGCGACCAGGGCGCCGGCGACGGCCACCGGCACGAACACCAGAAAGAACCGTTGGTCGGTGGGCACCCCTTCGACGTGGTGGCGCAAAAGGCCCGGGATACCAGCGGCGAGCGCGCCGAGGGAACCGGCGGCGGCGGCGATCGCGTTGTACAGCCCGAACCCGCGGATCCGGTCGTGGCCGGCCAGCTGGCCGGCCAGCATCGTCTGCTCCAAGCTGGTGAACGGCCCGTTATCGACGATGTCGGTGGACAGCACCCCGGACAGGGCCACCACCACCAACACCGCCACGTTGGCCGACAGGGCGTAGAAAGCTCCGGCGGCCGCCAACAGCAGATACAGCATGACGTAGCTGCGGCGCCGCCCGAACCGGTCGGACCAGCGCGCCACCGCCAAGCTGGTGGTAATCGTCCCGGCGACGACCGCACCCAGCACCACGCCGACCTCGGTCGCATCCAGTCCCCGGCGCTTCAAGGTGACGCCTAGAAGCAGTGCCCCGAACCCGTAGGCGAACGCCCGCAATGCCTGCGCGGCAACCAACCGTTTGGCATCTGATGACAGGGCGGGGCGATCCGTCATGTCGGCTCCCGGCCGAGCAGCAACGCCCGACGATGAAACTCATACAGGCCGTCGAAGAGCGGTTTGGTGACCGCCAATGTCTCCACATCAGAACACACCATCGACAGGCCCCGACACAGCACATCCAGGCCCCGCCCGGCGGGGGCGTCGAAGTGTTCATCGGCCAGGTCGGCCTCATGGACGACTTCGGCGATGTCCCACAGCACCGGGTCATCGAGCCGGAAATGGCGCAGCATCGTCTCGAAACTGCACCCCCCGTTATGGTGAGAGAGCTCGGCGCCGCGCATGTCGAACGCTGTCGCATCGGCCGGGACCTCGTCGGGGTCATCGACAAACACGAAGGTCGGCTCCGGGTCCACGAACCGGGCAAGTAGCCATGCGCACGCCGCCCGATCAACATGGATCCCCGAGCGGGTCGCCCACCTCACCGGGCCGCCTCCGACTCCGCCTCGACCTGGCCCAGCGCCTCGACCGCGGCCCGGGCCTGGTCACGGATAGCCGGCGGGAAGAAGTCCCGGGCCGTAATCCGCCGCAACTCCCGCCGCAGCTTGGCCAACGTCCGACGCCGGACCAGCGAATCCGTCGTCGCTGCTGCGTGTGCCTCGTCGATCACCGCCTGATAGTCCTTGGTTATCGCTGCGGCCATCTGTGACGCCAACGTCCGCTCCTGGCGGGCCGAGCCGGGGTGACCTACCCACAACCAGGTCTCCCCGCCCGCCTCGATGATTTCTTCGGCCAACCAGTCGAACTGCTCACGGGTCCGAGCGTCCGCTGGCAGGGCGACAAGACCGTCCACCATCTGCACCGCCCCCAGCCGCCGCAACTTGCGCCACACGGCCACCCTCGGGTTCGACGGCTCCCGAGGCAGTCGATACGCCAGCAGCACCCACAAGCTTCTCGCAGCCACGCCGCCCACCGTAAGCCAGACCGAGCAGAGATGCAACCGCGGTTACGTCTCCACGTAGGGACGGAATCGCCACAAACCGCAAGTACGCCATAACAGCCCTACCGCTAACACGTGTTAGCCGAAGCCTTGGCCGCCGATTTGGCGCCACTAACCAGGAGACCCCTACTCCGATCAGGTCTTCGGGCTGTTCCGCCTGCTCGTCTTCCAGTTCTCACCCCCGCCAGAAGGTCAACCTGGGCCTGATCCGGGACAACTGGCCCGACATGATCCGCCTGGCCGGCTCGCTCATGGCGCGCACGGTCAAGGGCGTGGCTTGCGAAGTGGTGCAGGCACGGCCGCTACGTGAGGCCCACCAGTTGATCGCCGTGCTTGTTGCTCGTCATCGCTTCGTCGTGCCGTCGGCGTGGCTCGAATCTGACTGACATCAGATCGAACGAGCGCTACAGGTCCCGCTCGGGACCGCGGTTCGGGCCCCGGCGGCCGGCGCCAGGGCGCCGGGAGGCACTGGGTTGTGGCCGAGTGCCCTGGACAACCTCGGCTGAGCCCTGCCAACGCCTGCGAGAGGCTTCAGTCAGGCGAGCCAGGGCGGCGCGGTGTTCGGAGGACATCTCCTGGCCTACGGCGGCGCTGTCGGGGACCTCAAGGCCGAGGTGAAGTCGCACCCGATCCAGGGCCGCCCGCTGGCGCAGCCAGTCGATCTTGGCAAAGGGGTCACTCGGCGCTAGGCCCAAGGCCCGAACCACCGGCTCCTCATCCTGGCCGCCAGGCTGGAAACCCGGGCTGTTGCGAGCATCGGCCAACAAGGTGAGGCCCTGGCGCCAGCGCAGGGCCTGGGCTCGCTCGGATGGCTGGGGGCCGAGCACATCGGTGGCCCAAGACGGGGGTTGAGCCACCAGGGCCAGGGTTGACCAGCGGCGCTGAGTGGCTAGGGCCTCGTCAAGCATCGCCAGCTCGGCTCCCGCCTTCCGGGCGTCCCCGCCGGTGGTCTGCTCAGCCGCGGCCACCAAGGCCGCCCGCCGCTCCTGGCCGACCTCGACGAGACGGAGCGCCCCTTCTGCGGCGCGGGTGGTGATCAGGGCTGCCTCGGCCCGGGCCTCGGCTTCGAGGACCTCCTGGGCGGCCACCTCGGCCGCCGGCCGGCCCGGCGCCGGCTGGGTCTGGGCCAACTGACCGGCCTGGCCGGTGATCTCACGGGCGTCTTCCACGTCCAAGATGGCTTCGGCCAGGACTCGCCGGGCGTCGGTCACCTCGGCCATAGCAGAGCGGCGCTGGTCCCGGGCCAGCTCCAGCACCGCGGCGGGGTCTTGGTCGCCTCGCCCCAGCTCGGCCAGGAACTGGCGCCGTGCCGCCAAGCCCTCGGGGGAGGTCCCCG
>JAABUZ0100010244.1_pt1 | contig 10461 bp, 8 predicted proteins | sample 5562091 | NCBI WGS metagenome assembly JAABUZ01 (sample SAMN12813069, study PRJNA571459) | rock metagenome | isolation source: Antarctica rocks | place: Antarctica: Victoria Land, Linnaeus Terrace sud | collected 2015-12-21 | reverse complement strand
CTCCCCGCCGCGCGGCTACCCGCTGCAGGGCGAGGTCCACGACGAGAACGCGTACGCGTTAGGCGGGATCGCCGGCCACGCGGGGCTCTTCAGCTCCGCCGCCGACCTCTCGATCTTCGCGCAGACCCTGCTCAACGGCGGGCAGTACGCGGGCGTGCGGGTGTTCGCCGACAGCACGGTGCGCCTCTTCACCCGCCGCGCCGCCGGCACGCGCGCGCTCGGCTGGGACACCTGCAACAACAGCGGCAGCTGCGGCTCGCTCATGGGCGAGAACGCGTTCGGCCACACGGGCTTCACGGGCACCTCGCTGTGGATGGACCCGGAGCGCAACATGTTCGTCGTGCTGCTCACCAATCGGGTCCACGAGGCGAGGGCGCGCCGCCCGGCCAAGGTGATCGCGGACGTGCGCGCCGACCTCTCGGACGCGGCCGAGCTGGCGGTCCTCGACGACCCGCGCGGCGTGCGCGACATGCCGGCGAGTTTCCGCGCGGACGACGAAACCGACTGGAACCGCGCCCCCGAGCGCGCCCACGCGCGGCGCTCGAGCCGGCACGGCAGCCACGCGAGCGGGCACTCGCGTACACACAGCGGAAAAAGCAAGCACGAATCGAGCGGCCGCACGCACGGCGGCTCGAGCCACGCGGCGCACGCCTCGCACGGCGGGTCGGGAACGAAGAGCAAGCACTCCACCTCGAAGTCCAGCGGGAAGAGCAGCGGCTCGAAGCACGGGCACTCGTCCAAGCACCGCGGGTAAGCCACGCATGTCCACCGCCGATCCTACCCCCGAGCACGCCCCCGCGACGCAGCCGGACCTCGACGCCGAGCCTGCCGTCAGCCGCGACCAGGCGAAGCTTGCCCTCCGCCGAGTCAAGGACCCCGAGCTCAACCTCAACATCGTCGACCTCGGTCTGGTCTACGAAATCGACGTGGTCGGCGATCTGGTCCGCGTCGACATGAGCCTGACCTCACCGGGGTGCCCCTCCGGTCCGGACATCATGAAGGAAGCGGAAGACCAGTTGCGGTCCCTTCCCGGGGTGGGGGATGTCGAGATGAACCTCGTCTGGTCGCCACCGTGGACGCCGGACCGGATCGAGCCGAGGGTCAGGGCGTACATGGGGTTTTAAGAACCCCAATCGCTCGTCGCGCCGCCCTCGCCTCGCCTTTTCGTGAGGCGCGGAGGGCGGGAGACCCGGTGCTGCAGACTCGGGTGAGGCGGCGGGCGGGGCGGAACGTCGCCCTTCGTGTACGTCGCCGTGCGTAGCGGGTAGGGCGTTGGGGCGTCACGGCCAGGGCGACCCCGGCGACTGCGTCGCGATAGACGCGTTACGGGACGAGCGGGGGCGGCGGGAACGGGAGCGGCGGGAACGGGGCCGGCGCGGGCCTGCCGCCAGTGTCGTCCCGCCTTGAGCCCCGGCGGGCTGCTCGTCTCGCATCCCCGTTGCTGTGACGCCCTACCCGGGTTGCCTCTCCCGTGGACGGGCCACCTCGCATTCCCGCTACGACGTGCGACGTACGCGAACTGCGGTGTCCCGCCCTCCGCGCCTCGCAAACAGGGCAGATGGCGCGGTGCTCCAGCGTGCCTAACGCACCGCGGGGATCATCGCCCTCCCTCCCTTCACCCGAATCTCCTTCACCAACTCCAGCCCCGTCCTCGCGAGCAGCGCCAACCCGACCCACATCGCCAGATCCGCCACGTTAACGACGATCGCGTAGCTCCCGGCGCGCAGCACGAGGAAGTCCACGACCCCCTTCGACGACGTCGCCAGGCTCGCGAGGTTCCCGAGCCCCCCTCCGACCACGAGCGCCAGCCTCGCCGTCGACCGCCGGTCGATCCGCGCCAGCGTCGGCACGAGCATCACGAGCAGCCCGACCACAACTCCCGTCGACGCGAGGTTGATCGCCCGCGTGTGGTCGCCGAGCGGCATCCCCCCCGCCATGCCCGTGTTGTAGGCGAGCATCAGCGCGATCGGCCCGCGGCCGATGAGTTCACCCAGCGGAAGCACCGCCGCCGCGAGCGCCTTGGCGAGCAGGTCGACCACGGCGACGAGCAGCGCCGCCGTGAAGAACCGTCGCGCGAGGACCGTCTCCGCGATCACCGGCGTCGCGCCGATCGCGGCGGAGCCGACCGCGCGCAGGGCGCGGCGCGGGAGGGGAGTCGGGCGCGCCGGCAGCGCGGCGATCACGCGGCGCGCGGCGGCGGGGGTGCGGCGACGGAACGCGGGATCGAACGGAAGAACGCTGGACATCGAAGGCTCCGGGGAATGCGGGACATCATCGCTCGGTGCACGCGTCGTACCCACGGCCCGGGCCGAGCGCCACGTCGAACCCGTTCCGCTCCGCGGTACGGAACGCGTGACGCGACAACGACTTAGGTTCGAACAATGGGCACGCGGGACCGCGGGCGTCCCGCCACACCCCCCCGGATGTGGCAGCCTTGCCACACCGCGGCCGTAGCGGGCGCGCTGCAACACAGCGCGCCCGCCGCGCCGGCCGTCAGGAATCGCGGTACGGCGAACGGTCGCTCGGCCCGTCGCCGGTCGAGGGACGCCCCGACGTCGCGGTCGGGCCGAGGGCCGCGAGCAATGCCTCGCCCAACTCGCCGATCTGCCAGCGCCGCAGGTCCGGCACCTCGGCCAGCGCGTCCACCGACGCCGGACGGCGGCGGGCGATCGTCTCCAGGCGCTCGCGCGAGCAGAGCACGCCCGGGTCGAGCGAGAGCCGCGCGGCGGCCGCGTCGCGCACTGCACGCAGCCGGCCGACGCGCGCGTCGAAGTCCGGGTCGCGGTCCCAGCGCGGCGCGCGCGGGAAGCGCGGCAGCTCGCCCTCCGGCACCGCGAGCCCGCGGGCCACCGCGTCCAGCATGTCCCCCACGCGCCCCTCGAGCGACCCGCGCGGCACGCCCTTGATCGCGCCTAACGCCTCGCGCGTGCGCGGCGCCTGGCGCGCGACCTCGAGCAGCACGTCGTTGGCCGCGACGCGGAACGTCGCGCGGTCGAGTTCCCGCGCGACCCCGTCGCGCCAGCGCACGAGCTCGCGCAGTAACGCCAGCTCGCGCCGCGAGAGGTCGCGCGCGCCCTTCACCCGCAGGTACGCCTCGCCCGCGTCCTCCGGCGCCCACCGCACCTGCTCCAGGCGCGCGAACTCCTCCTCCGCCCAGGCCACCCGCCCGAGCCGCGCGAGCCGGTCGCGCAGCCGGTCGCGGAGGCCCAGGAGCCAGTACGTGTCCTGCGCCGCGTAGTCGAGCATGTCGGGCGTGAGCGGGCGCATTGACCAGTCGGCGCGCTGGTGCTTCTTGTCGAGGCGCACGCCGAACTCCTGCTCCAGGAGCGCGGCGAGCCCGAACGCGCGCTCGCCGAGCAGTTGCGCGGCGATGCGCGTGTCGAACACGTTCGCGACCTGCCAGCCGTAATCCTGCCGCAGCAGGCGCAGGTCGTAGTCGGCGTCGTGGAAGACTTTCTGGACGCCGCGGTCCTCGACGAGCGCGCCGAGCGCGGGTAGCGGGCCCGCGCCGAGCGGGTCGATCACGGCGCTGACTTCGTGGTCGCCCGGCGTCGCGTCGTCGGCGAGGCGCGCAGTGAGCTGCAGTAAGTAAACGCGGTCCGTGAACCGGTGGAAGCTCGCCGCTTCGGTGTCGAGCGCGAGGTCGCGCGTCGGCGTGCGGCCGGCCGCCGCGGGGCCGGCGCTCAGGCCGGCGAGGAAGCGCGCCGTGGCGTCGGGCGCGTCGAGGTAGGCAAAGGTTGGTCGGGACACGTCCGCAAGGCCGCACGACGCCGTCCCGAAGTCAATCCCCCGGCACCTCGCTTGCCACATTCCCGCTACATGTCGCCCTCCGCCGTTCCTGATACTGGCGGCGCCTCCGCGCGCCGTGCGGCCGACGTGCCGCTCTCCGGCCCAGTCGCGACTCGGCCCCTCACCGGCCCTCCGCTCGGCGTCCGCGAGCGCCGCGACCGCGTCCACGGCTGGCGCAGCCGCGACGTCGGCCGCGCGGCCGCGATCGTCTTCGGGATCTACGTCCTCGGCCAGCTCGTCTGGTTCGCCAACTCGCTGCTCTTCGTCGTCTTCCTCGGCGTGCTGTTCGGGTTGGCCGTCGCGGCGATCGTCGACAAGCTCGAGCGGTTCAAGATCCGTCGCGGTGTCGCGTCCGCCCTCGTCGTCCTCGGCGCGCTCGGTGCAATTGGCGGCGTGAGCGCGTTCGTCGCGCCCACGCTCACCGACCAGATCGGGACGCTGCGTCAGCAACTCCCGGCTGCGCTCGACAAGGTCGACGCGTGGGTCAACTCGCACCAGGGCAGCATCATCGCGTCGCTGCTTCGCAGCCAGGCCGCGCCGCCGGGCAGCGCCGCAGCGGCAGCAGACACGAAAGGCGGCACGGCCGCGGCCGGCGCTGCGACGAACGCGGCTGCGCGGCCCGGGACTCCGACGTCCACCGCCGCCACGGCCGCCAACGCCGCGGCCCAAGCGGTAGCCCGGCAGACGGCGCCGCAGAACACCGGGGGCGCCCCCTCGGCGACCGAGAGCCTCAAGGCGCGACTCGGCGACCAGCTCTCCAGCGCGACCAAGTACCTGTTCCCGTTCCTCTCGTCCACGGCCACGGTGGTGAGCGGCCTGCTGCTCATCATCTTCCTCGCCGTGTACGTGGGCGCGGAGCCCGACACGTACCACGACGGCCTCATGCACCTCTTCCCGCACCGCGCACGCCGGCAAGCGGGCGAGGTGCTGACCGAGATCTCCGCCGTACTCCGGAAATGGCTCGTCACGCAAATCACCGCGATGGCCGTTATCGGCGTCACCGTCTCGGTCGCGATGTTCTTCCTGCACGTCAAGGCCGCGTTCGCGCTCGGCTTCATCGCGGGAATGCTCGAGTTCATCCCGACGGTCGGGCCGATCCTGAGCGCCGTGCCCGCGCTCGCGATGGGGTTCGTCGACTCTCCCGAGAAGGCGCTCTACGTGCTGATCGCGTTCTGGGCGATCCAGTTCATGGAGAACAACTTCCTCATCCCGTTCCTCATGCGCGGCGCGATGGACCTGCCGCCCGCGCTCACGCTCGTCTCGCAGGCACTCATGACGCTCGTCTTCGGCTTTCTCGGCCTCATGGTCGCGGTGCCGATCACGGCGGCCGTGCTCGTCCCGATCAAGCTGCTCTGGGTGCGCGACACGATCGGCGACGACGTGGGCGTGAGCGAGAACGACGACGCGGACGACGACACCGCGGACGACACAGGGGGCGGTCGCGAGGCGGATACGCTCGGCGTCGCCAGGCCGCGGCGCGGCTGACCCGGCGCGTACCGAGCGCCCATGCCGCACGAAATCACGCACCACGTCTACCCGACCGACTGCGACGTCTTCGGCCACGTCAACCACGCGACGATGATCACCTTGCTCGAGCACGCCCGCTGGGCGCTGCTCGAGCCGGCGGTCTCGCTCCACGACCTCACGCACGGCGACGTGTGGACGGTCGTGCGTCATGTCGACATCTCGTACGACTGGCAGAGCGTGCCGGGCGACGACCTCGTCATCCGCTCGGGACTGTTGCGCGTGGGCCGGACGAGCTACGCCATCCGGCAGAGCGTCCGGCACGCCGTGACCGGACGTCTGCACGCGGCGGCCACGCTGACCTTCGTGTGCCTCACCCGTGACGGCCGCCCGACGCCCGTCCCCGATCGCTGGCGCGCACTCTTCCCCGCGTGGGACGACACCGTCGACGACGCGTTCGTGGCGCGCCCACCGCGTTCCACGGCGCCCTCGACTGGATAAGTTGCCGGCGTGACGACCGCCCCCCACTCGCCGCGCGCCGCCTCCGACGCCCCCGTCTCCGCGGCCGAGCAGACGCGCGCGGCCGCGCTCGGCGCCGTGCTGTTCCGCAACCGGGGATGGCTCCCGGTGCCGTTCGTTGCCGTGCCGCTCCTCGCGCCCTCGCAACTCGGGCCCGGTCAGCACGTCACGGCGTGGGTCGTCGGCGCCCTGCTCGTCGTCTTCGGCGAGATGTTCCGGCTCGCCGGCGTGTCGGCCGCAGGCACGGTCACCCGTCGCCGCTCGCGCACGGTGCAGCGCCTCGTCACCTACGGGATCTTCTCGTGGATGCGGAACCCGCTCTACATCGGCAACTTCTTCGCCTGGCTCGGCGTCGTCGTCGCCAGCGGCGTGCTCTGGTTCCTCCCTGTCGCCGCCGTGCTCTTCGCGGTCGAGTACACCCTCATCGTGCGCTACGAAGAGGGCGTGCTCGAGTCGATCTTCGGCGGCGAGTACCTCGCGTACAAGGCGCGGACCCCGCGCTGGCTCCCGCACCCGCCCCGCGCGCCCGAGCACGGCCCGCACGCGTGGGGTGAGGCGCTACGGAGCGAGGTATCCACGCTTCTCCAGTACGTCGGGCTCGCCGCCGCGCTCGGGGTCAAGCACTGGGTGACGATCCGCTCGTAAGAGCGCCCGCGTAAGGGCGCCCGCTGGAGCGCCCCTCGTGCGGCCACCGCTGGCGCGTGCCCCTATCGCGTCGGCCGCCCTGGCGGTGTCGCGCCCTTGAACACGTCGCGGTTCTTCGTTACGTACGCAGCCATGTTGGTCGGCACGTCCTCCTCGGGGAAGATGGCCGTCACGGGACACTCCGGCTCGCACGCCCCGCAGTCAATGCACTCGTCGGGGTGGATGTAGAGCTGGTCAGCGCCTTCGTAGATGCAGTCGACGGGGCACACGTCGACGCACGACTTGTCCTTGACGTTGATGCAAGCTTCGGTGATGATGTACGGCATGGGCGTGGGGTCGCGGACGGTGAACGGATGTCGGCTGGCAAGTTACCGCGGCACGTCGGAGGCCAACAAGCCAAAAGCGGCGCGCGTGTCCGACGCGGCGCCCTGAGAACTGCCGGGATCGCGGCGAGCCCCGGCCGCGTTCACCCGTCGTGACGTGTCGACGCGCGTGAGGGAACGCGTGAGGGGACGAGCCGCCTGAGGTGTTCTGGGGTATGAAGGCCGCCATGCCGCCGACGTGACGCGATTTCGCTGTCACACATGTGGTATGGCATGTGGTATGGCAGTTGCCCCACCACCGGCAACGCGCCCCGACCGCGCGTTGCCGCCCAACGAATCGCCGCCCCGGACACCGTCCGGCTGCGGCCATTCGTGTCACCCCTGTATGGGGAATCGATTGATGCACCGCCCTGCAGCCCTCGTGTCGGTTCTGCGGCGCCTCGCGCGCGCGGCCGCCGTCGTCGTGCCCACCCTCGCCGTACTCGCCGGGGTCAGCCGCCCGGCGGACGCGCAGTACTTCGGCCGGAACAAGGTCAACTACCAGACCTTCAACTTCCGAACGCTCAAGACGCCGCACTTCGACGTGCTGTACTACCCGTACGAGGAAGAAGCCGCCCGCGACGGCGGCCGCCTCGCCGAGCGGTGGTACGCGCGCCTGAGCCCGTTCATGCGGCACACGTTCCAGCGCAAGACGATCGTCTTCTTCTCGGACCAGTCGGACTTCCAGCAGAACAACATCACCGACATCGAGAGCGAGGGCACGGGCGGCGTCACCGAGAGCTTCCGGCAGCGCGTCATCATGCCCTTCACGGGCGTGTACGCGGACAACAACCACGTCCTCGGCCACGAGCTCGTCCACGTCTTCCAGTACGACATCGCCAACGCGACGCCGGGCGCGCAACAGGGCCTCAACACGCTCCCGCTCTGGCTCATCGAAGGCATGGCGGAGTACCTCTCGCTCGGCCGCTCGGACGTAAACACGGCGATGTGGCTGCGCGACGCCGCGCGCCGCAACGACGTCCCGACGATCAAGCAGCTCACCAACGACCCGCGCTACTTCCCGTACCGCTACGGGCAGGCGCTCTGGGCGTACGTGGGCGGCCGCTACGGCGACCAGGCGGTGGTCGACGTGTACCGCGCGGCGCTCCGCTACGGCTTCGAAGGCGCCATCCGCCGCACGCTCGACGTCTCGACCGACCAGCTCTCGAAAGACTGGAAGGCGAGCATCCGGGGCGCGTACCTGCCGCTCATGGCGGGGCGCGCTGCGCCGGAGGGGACGGCCAAACCCGTCGTCCTGCAGCGCACCAAGCGTGGCGGTGAGTACAACATCGGCCCCGCGCTGAGCCCGGACGGGCGCACCATCGCCTTCTTCTCGAGCCGCGGGCTGTTCAGCATCGAGATCTACCTCGCCGACGCCGCGACCGGAAAGATCACCGCCCAGCTCGGGTCGCTCAACTCGCCGCGCCACTTCGACGCGCTGTCGTTCGTCAACTCGTCGGGCACGTGGAGCCCCGACGGGAGTCGCTTCGCGTACGTCGTCTACCAGCAGGGCAATCAGGTCATCCAGGTCTACGACGTCCAGCGTCGGCGCGTCGATCGCACGCTCAAGACACCCGGCATCGGTGCGGCGCTCGATCCCGCGTGGAGCCCCGACGGGCGCACGATCGCCTTCGTCGGGCAGGTCGGCGGCGTCTCCGACCTCTACACGTATGACCTTGCCTCCGACCGCGTCACGCAGCTGACGAAGGACCGCTACGCGCAGCTCCAGCCGGCGTGGAGCCCCGACGGGCGCACGATCGCCTTCATCACCGATCAGGGTCCGGGCACCGACTTCGACCGGATGACCTTCGCGCCGACGCGCGTCGGCCTCTTCGACCTTGAGACGCGCCAGATCCGCGTGCTCGACGGCTTCCCGGGCGCGCGCCACATCAACCCGCAGTTCGCCCCCGACGGCCGCTCGATCTACTACGTCGCGGACCCGGACGGCTTCTCGGACCTCTACCGCCAGGACCTCGCCGGCGGACAGCGCTACCGCATCACGCACTCGGCCACGGGCGTGGCCGGGATCACCAACCTCTCGCCCGCCATCAGCGTGGCGCGGCAGACCGGGCGTGTCGTGTTCTCCGTGTTCGACCACGGCGGCTACGACATCGTGCGGATGGAAGCGGGTGAGACGCAGGGCACGCCCGTGCCCGCGACGAACGCCGCGCCCGCCGTCGCCGCGAGCGGCAGCGCGACCGGTGGCACGACCAGCGCCGTCGTCAGTCCGGGTACGGCCGCGACCGCGCCGAACAACGCGATTGCCGCCGCCGCGGCCGCACCCGCCACGGGCGGCGCGGACACGACCGGGTCCGGCGCAGGCGGCGTCCTACCGCCAGCCAACCCCGGCCGCTCCAGCACGATCGAAGGCTACCTCGCCGAGGCCGGCACCGGCCTCCCGCGCGCCGACACGACGTTCGCGTCGACCAAGCTCGTCTCCAAGATCACGCTCGACTACGTCGCCCCGCCGCAGGTCGGCGTGGGCTACAACAGCTATTTCGGCACCGGTGTGACCGGCGGTGTGGCCGCGTTCTTTAGCGACCAGCTGGGCAACCAGAACCTGGCCGCGGTGGTCCAGGCGCAGGGCCAACTCGCCGACATCGGCGGTCAGGTGCAGTACATCAACAGCAAGTACCGCTGGAACTTCGGCGGCGGCGTCGGGCACGTGCCGATCCCGTTCGGCTTCGCCTCCTACTCGCAAGACCAAGCGGGGAACCTGTCGCTCAACCAGATCATCGGCCGCATCACGCAAGATTTTGCCTACGGCCTGACGCAGTACCCGCTCAACGCCGAGCAGCGCTTCGAGTTCACGGCCGGCTTGACGCGGCAGACGGTCAGCGGCCGCAACTTCCAGACCCAACTCGACCCGTCAGGGACGTACGTCATCGGGCAGTCGAACAACCGACTCGTCGGGCTCTCGCCGGCCTACAACTTCGCGCAGTTCAGCGCCGGCTTCGTCGGTGACTACTCCATCTTTGGGCTGACGTCGCCGGTCGCCGGCGGGCGATACCGGTTCGAGGTCACGCCGAGCTTCGGCGACCTGCACTTTACGCAGATCACGGCCGACTACCGCCGATACCTCTACTTCCGCCCAGTGACGTTTGCGGTGCGAGGACTCCACATCGGCCGGTACAGCGGGAATTCGAATGCCGGCACCAACCTCGACAGCTTATTCGCCGGGGTGGGAGAATTTAGCCCGTCACAACCGTACTACATCGGCTTGCCGACGCTCGTGCGCGGCTACGATCTGCTCAATTCGAGCAATGTCCAGAACGAGTGTCCGACGACGGCCACGAGCTATAGCCAGTGCCCGGCGATCTCGCACCTTTTTGGCAACCGCATCGCCGTCGCGAGTGCCGAATTCCGCATTCCGATTCTGGCCCCCGCGGGCCTCGGACTCATCAACACCAATATCCTCCCGGTCGACCTCGTCCCATTCGTGGATGGCGGTGTGGCTTGGACCGGTTTGCAGAATCCCGAACTGAAGTTCCTCACCGGCGACGCGGCCCGGACCGCGACCCGGAACATTCCGCTGGTGAGCACGGGCGTGTCCACCCGCATCAACCTGCTCGGCTTCGCGGTCGTGGAGGTGTTCTACGCCCACGCCTTCCAGCGGCCCGATCGGCCGAACGGCTTCGGGTTTGTGCTCTCGCCGGGTTGGTAACTGATGCCGTAGTCCGGG
>JAABUZ0100010243.1_pt1 | contig 10462 bp, 5 predicted proteins | sample 5562091 | NCBI WGS metagenome assembly JAABUZ01 (sample SAMN12813069, study PRJNA571459) | rock metagenome | isolation source: Antarctica rocks | place: Antarctica: Victoria Land, Linnaeus Terrace sud | collected 2015-12-21 | reverse complement strand
AAATAATGTCTTCAGCATCGGCGGCGGGACCGAAACTCTCATCGGCGGAAAGGGCCAGAATACATTCGAGATCGACGATAGTGCCACAGGCAGCAGGAGCGACATCATCTGGGGCGGTGGCGGCACGTCAAACTTCTACCTCGAGGGAGCGCCGACGGTTTATGTCTACTACGTCGACAATCCGACTGTTGCAAAAGTCAGTGCACTAACTCCGGCATTAATAAATTTGAAGTATCCGCAAATTAGTCCAACACCTCTAGGCTATGCTCATCTTGAACCCCGGGCGCAGCAGAACGGTGACAGCATTTATATAGTCAATCCGGGTCCGAACGACCAGATCTATAACAACGGTGTCCTTTTAACCGACTTTGCCGATCGAATTTCCGAAAATAGTCAGTCAGCCTATACGAACAATCCCTTTCCAGGGAGCGGCGGTGTCTCGAATTATATTTACTACAGCAATCCCGCAAGCATCGGGGCTCCCGGACCTTCTGCGGTTCAGTCGCTGCCGACTAGTGGATCATTGTCGGGGTTCCAGCCGGGGCTGACCCTGGTCAATTTTGCTATCGGCGACTTTGGAATCACATACTCCGGCCCTCTAGCGACTTACTCAGACACGAGCCCAGCCTTTAAGGGATGGCTACCAGGTCAAAACTTCCTTGACTGGAACACACAGTTCAAACTCGACGTGCAGACTAGTGACGAAAAGGGCAATAGACTAAACTCCGGCAACGGCAGCCTTATGGCCGGGTCCGGGGCGGTAGACTACGGCATCGCTGCAGATACGCCGACGTCGTTCATCAGCAGCCAGGATGGCAGCCAAGGAGCGGTGGTCGATTTCTTAGGCCCTACGACGCCGGGCACGCTGAGCATCGCCGGCGGGGGCGGCTCCGATGGGTTTGGACTGGTGTTGCAGGATAAGAATACCGGACAGGCGGTGACCGTGCTCGATGGCCTCGGTGCGGCGGCGACGCGGGTTGCGTCGGTCGCATTCAGCGATGGCGAGACGCTGTCCTATTCTAGTATCCTGCAAACGCTGACCACCGCGTCGCCGACACAGACGAAGCTGTATGGCGACGGCGACGCTAACGTTCTCGACATCCAAGGCTCTGCCACCTACGCGCAAGGCAACGGCGGCGGCGACACGTTCGTCTACAACCCAGGCTATGGCGCGCTCGAGGTCAACGAGGTCGACCAAGGCCCGACCCCAAACAACGTCCTGCAGCTCGGATCGGGGATCTCCGTGGCCCAGCTTAAGGTGACGGCGGATGCGGCAGGCAACCTCTACCTCGCCGACGGCACGCCCGGCGACCGGATCCAGCTCGACAACCAGCTGAATGGCAGCGCCGACGGCGTGCAGAGGGTGATGTTCGCGGACGGCTCGAGAATGACGGTTGCGCAGTTGGTCGCGCTCGAGACGACCGGAACGGCCGGCGCCGACATGCTCTATGGGTCGGTGGGCGCAGACGTGTTTGACGGCCAAGGTGCGCCGACATGGTCGCAAGACCGTGAGCAAGGCAACGGTGGTGGAGATACCTTCGTCTACAATACCGGCTACGGCCGGCTCGAAATCAACGAGGTCGACAAGGGCTCCAGCCACAACAACGTCCTACAGCTTGGTCCGGGGATCGACGCGGCTCAGCTCACGGTGACCGGCGACTACTCCGGAAACCTGTATCTCACGGACGGCATGTCGGGTGACCGGATCCAGATCGACGGCCAGCTCAACAGCCTTGCCGCTGGTGTCCAAACAGTGGCCTTTGCCGACGGATCTAGCCTGACCGCAGCCCAACTCATTGCCCTTGAGACAACCGGCACAGCGGGCGCAGAAACACTTTTTGGGTCGACCGGCGCGGACGTGTTTGATGGGAAAGGGGCTCCGGCCGGGGCGCGAGATGACGAGCGGGGGAACGGCGGCGGAGACACTTTCATCTACGATATCGGCTATGGCCAACTTGAGATATCTGAGCGCGACATCGGCGCGACACCGCACAATGTCTTACAGTTCGGGTCTGGTATCACGGCCGCGCAGCTGACCGTCACGGCAAATCGAAATGGAAGCATTCTTCTTACTGACGGAACCGCGGGCGACCAGATTACTCTCGACGTCCAACTGGACGGCAGCACCTACGGTGTGCAGCTCCTCACCTTCGCGGACGGCACGAGCCTAACGGCCACGCAGTTGGCCACCCTTGAGATGACCGGCACATCTGGTGCAGACACTCTCATCGGAACTTCCGCCGCTGACGTGCTCGACGGCAAAGGCGCTCCGGCCGGATCGCAAGACTACGAGCAAGGGAATGGCGGCGGCGACACCTTCGTGTTCAATGCTGGTTATGGACAGCTTGAGATCAGCGAGAATGAAGTTGGCTCGAACGTCTTGCAGTTCGGCTCCGGCATTACCGCAAACCAGATTTCGGTAGCCGTGGATCAATCCGGCAACCTGTTGATCGCCGACGGGATCGCGGGAGACCTTGTCAAGATCGACGCATACAATGACGGTGGCCCCGCCGGCGTGCAGAGCGTCTTGTTTGTCGACGGATCAAGCCTGACCGAGGCCCAGCTCAAAGCACTGGCGACGACCGGCACAGCGGGTGCCGACATTCTCTATGCCCCTGCGAGCGGCGTGGTCTTCGACGGCAAGGGCGCACCGGCCGGGTTTCAGGACTTCGAGCAAGGCCGGGGTGGCGGCGACACTTTCGTCTTCAACGTTGGCTATGGCCAGCTCGAAATCCAGGAGAACGACTACCAACCAAATTCAAACAATGTTTTGCAGCTTGGTTCTGGCACCACGGTCTCGCAGCTCGTAGTAAGAGAAGATACCTATGGAAATATCTATCTGACCGACGGCACGGCCGGAGATCAAATCAAGCTCGACGGGGAACGCTTTGGCAGCCGTGTGCAAACTGTTCGGTTTGCCGACGGCTCCAGCCTTTCGGCGGACCAGCTCGGGGTACTCGCGACGATGGGAACGTTCGGTGGAGACGTGCTCACTGGGACTTATGGAGGCGAAGTCTTCGACGGGAAAGGCGCCCCGGCTGGGTCGGAAGACGTAGTGCACGGTGGTGGCGGGGGCGATACGTTCGTTTTCAATCAAGGATATGGAAAGCTCCATATCGACGAGTTGGACGGCAGCGGCAGCGCCAATCCGCAGAACGTCCTTCAGTTCGGTCCGGGAATTACGGCGTCGCAGATCTCGGTTCATGAGGATGCGTCGGGAAACATGTATATCACTGACGGCGTGCCGGGCGATGAAATCCGGATCGACAGCCAGAATTTGCATTCGTATACGAGCGGGTTCGGAGCCGGCATCAACGGCGTCCAGCGCGTCGTATTCGGGGACGGCAGCAGCCTCTCCGCGGCCCAGCTTGCCACCCTCGCGATGGTCGGAACAGCCGGGGCGGATGTAATTTTCGGGACTTCGAACGCCGAGGTGATCGATGGAAAAGGCGCGCCGGCTGGGTCGCAGGACTATGAGAGCGGTAGCGGCGGCGGCGATACCTTTGTCTTCAACGCCGGATATGGGCAACTCGAGGTCGACGAGGTCGCTTACGGGTCTGGGCCGGCCAATGTATTGCGGCTGGGTGATGGGATCACAGCGTCGCAGCTGGTAATCACGTCGGACGCATCTAACAACGTATACCTGGCGGACGGCACGCCGAACGATTGGATCAAGATTGATGGGCAAGCTTCCTTCGGCGGCTTCATCGTTCGTGGTCTGCAAAGCGTCCAGTTTGCCGATGGCTCGTCTATGACGGGATCTCAGTTAAGCAGACTTGCTACAATGGGGACGATGGCGCCCACGGTCACAGTCTCGCTTTTCAATGACACAGGTCTATCCACCTCCGATTTCATTACCGCAAACGATCTCCTAGTTGGCACCAGCGATCCCAACGCCACGGTGACGATCAAGAACGGCACCACGGTCCTGGGCACGACGACAGCCAACAGCACCGGCGCGTGGTCCTACACTCCGACCGGGCTGGCGAGCGGGAGCTACACGTTGACCGCGTCGGAGACCGACAAGGCCGGGAACACGGGCACTGCCTCGCTCGCCTTCACCCTCGACACCAGAGCACCGGCGGTGACGATGGCGCTGGCCAGCGACACCGGGTCGTCCAGCACCGACAAGATCACCTCCAGCGCGGTGCTGACCGGCAGCGGCGATCCCAACGCCACGGTGACGATCAGGAACGGCACGACGGTCCTGGGCACGACCACGGCCAACAGCGCCGGCGCGTGGTCTTACACGCCGACCGGGCTGTCGGACGGCAGCTACACGCTGACTGCGTCGGAGGCCGACACGGCCGGGAACGCTGGCACCGCCTCGCTCGCCTTCACCCTCGACACCACGATGCCGGCAGTGACGATGGCGCTGGCCAACGACACCGGCATGTCCAACACCGACACAATCACCTCGAGCGCGGCGCTGACCGGCAGCGGCGATCCCAACGCCACGGTGACGATCAAGAATGGCACCACGGTCCTGGGCACGACGACAGCCAACAGCACCGGCGCGTGGTCCTACACCCCGACCGGGCTGGCGAGCGGGAGCTACACGCTGACCGCGTCGGAGACCGACAAGGCCGGGAACACGGGCACTGCCTCGCTCGCCTTTACCCTCGACACTACAGCGCCGGCGGTGACGTCAGTGATTGCGTCTCCAAGCACAGCAAATCTCGGAGCCGCACAAAGTGCTACCCTCACAGTGAACCTGTCTGAAAACATCTTCGTAAGCGGATCGCCAACACTCACGCTCAGCGATGGAGGATTCGCCGCTTATTCGTCGGGATCAGGAACCAGTTCCCTGAACTTCATCTACACCGTTCAATCAGGAGAGAGTACGTCCGACCTTGCCGTCACCGGTGTCAACCAGCCGTCAGGTGCTTCCGTCAAAGATACCGCCGGCAACGCGGCGAACTTCGCTGCTGCGAAGACCAATCCTGCCGGCCTCCTGATAGTGGATACGACATCCACCCGCCTAGTCGGGACGGCCGGCAACGACACGCTCACGGCCTCTACATCGTCCAACTACGTGATCGACATCTCCTGTCACTTTCCCTTAAGGCGTAGATTCCGTTGAAACCGAGGATACTATCCCGTAGATCGTAGACTCTGGCACCGAACATGTGGTTCGGCGCGGCCCTCGGCGCCGTCAGCGCGCTCGTCGTTCTCGACCCGGCCATCGTCTCCCCCAAAAGGGGCTGGCGCGTGGCCTTTGTCGTTGGCGGCGTCATCGGCCTCGGGGTCCTTGTGGTCGTCGGCGTGTAGATTTCACCATCCGCCCGGTTGGCAATCACATCTTAAGCAATGCCGTTTGCGATCTTGCCGACCATTGCGAGCTTCGCCGGATGAGTTCCTCCGCGTCAGGTGCGGTCAGGATCGATAGGAGGAATGCGAGGTTGTTATCCGACAGAGAACGCGGCAAGCACAACCCGAAAACCGAAGATGCCTCTCCACCACCGATGAGCGCTGCTGACGCCATCATCGCGTGACGGATACCAACGCTAAGGCGCGTGTAATCCGCCGGCACCTCTGAACGCCGTCGTGCGATATGCCAATCGCTGTCGAAGGCCTGCAGGGCGAATGCCTCATAGGCGAGACGTTCCGGAAACATTCGATCGGCCCGAGCCAGCGCCCAAAGAATATCTCGGATCATGAGCGCCAGTTCGGTTGCGTCATCCGCGGCGCGTTTCCGGAGGTGTTTCGGGTCCGCCGCCAGGAGGTTCTGGACATGCAGCATTCTCCGCTCCAACTGCGCAAACGGGCTGGTGCCTGGCTGCGGCGCCGGCCATTTACAGGGTGTTGAAGTAGTCGGCCCGGCACACGTAGCCTGCTGCACGCGAGGATGACGCCGGAAGAAGTCCTCCCACCCAGGCACAACGGCCGCCTCGGTCCCCTCGATCAGTCGATCTCCATGATGAGGGCATATGGTGCGCCAGGCCAACACCCATTCCCGACGCAGCCACGAGAAGCCCCGGATCGATCTCTGCTGCTCCAAGCACCAGGGGCATACAGCTGGCCGCAAAGGAGCAGTCGAGCCGAACGTGAAAACCCCTCGCTCTCGAGCGATGTTGTTTGTCGCCCAAGGATAGGCCGCTGCAACCGTGTGTCCGGCCAGTGCGCTGACGGAGGTATTGAGCAAGAGCGCTATCGGTGCCAGCGGTGCACTCGTCAAACCGATATCAATCGCGCCGAGGTCAAGCTTCTTTGGGGTTCTGCCGTTCTCGGTAAGGAGATCGGCCACCGATTCCCCATAGAAGCGCGCAACGCGATCAAGCCACGAGGAGATGAGTTCGTCCTCCTCATGCGGCGGCACGATCGGAAGCGCCTGCGGCGTGGCAGCGACGTGACGCCGCCGGCTCAGGACGCGAATTCCGGACGACGGCGTTCCATGGAGAGCAACGGCGCCCGCTTGGGCAACGCGTCGAAGCTGCCGAGCTCGATGCACTCGGTTCCTCGCTGGATTGCATTGATTGCCAACCATTCGAGTAGCCGAACAATGCGGACAGTGACGCCGTCGGACAACTTGAGGATTGCGGTGCGTATCTTCTCGTGGTCCAGGTCCGATGCTTTGCGCAGCGGGAGGATCGCGGCAAAGCTCGCCAATAGACGGCGGAACTCCAAGCCATTGGTCCAGCGCGGCAGTTCCACGGATTCGAAGCGATCTGCCAATCCATTGTCCGTCAGAAGAGCCCGTCGCGCCTCCGGAGTCCCCGCACACACAAGCGGCATTTCCAGGTCGTTGGCCAGCAAGCGGATCACATTGAGGAAAATGCGCTGCTGCCGGTCGCCGCCGACCAGAAGCGCATGGATTTCGTCGATGATGAGGATCCGGGCGCCGATGATCTTGAGTGCCTCACGCGCCATGCGACGGGCTCGGGTCCGGCTGACCTCGCCCACCAGGGGCAGCCCCATCGCGCCGAGAAGCTCCTCATAGAATGGCACCTCGCTCGGCTCCGGCGGCAGCTGCATGAGCACGACCGGGGTTTGCGTGGTCCCGATCCTTGGATCGGCGATCTTGGGATGGTCCCGATGAAACTTTTTCAGGATCATCGTTTTGCCCATCCCGGTCCGGCCGTGGATCAGCAGGCAAGGCATTCGGTTGCGCTGCGGATAGGTGAGCAGGTCGCCCATGGTTTCCAACGCCAACTCAGCGTTGGGATGATTGATCCATCGCTCGGCACGAATCCATTGGATGCGGTCTGCGTCAGGCAGATCGGCCACGGCCCGGTTCTCGCTGGAAAGATGCTGGTAGTCGGTCACGACCACTCCTCAACGGCAAACGGGGTAATCGAGACGCCATCGTCCTGAGAACCTTCTTTGTTGGACGATGCCTCGCAAGGCGCGGCCGTCGACGTTGCGGCTTCGCGCAGCCCGCGTCGCGCTCGCTCCAGATCTCGTCGGGCGGTTTTGCTCTTCGTGGCGGCCTGTTCAACCAGCTCGCGTTGCCGGTCCAGCGCCTCGAACACTTGGTTTTGCGTGAGTCGCTTATGACCTGCGTCCAGGAGCTGCCGCCGCACCGCGTTGATCTCCGACAACGTTACGGCCGGCAACCGGCGGTCGCTATACGGAATGGGCCAATACGCTCCGTCAGGATCACGCAAGTAGACCTGCGACATGTCGCGCGGGTCGTATCGTACCGTGAACAGCTGACGCGGCTTGGACAGAAAGGTCGAGATGACGCCGTCAGAGTAGCTGACATTGAACAGCGCCACGCCGCCACGCTGAACGCTGCGTTTCCGGAACGGAAGGAAATCAAGGTAGAACCTGTCTTCATCCGGCGCGGTCCTCACCGGTCGGCCCGCCTCCGCGATGGCCTCGGTCCAGGCCGTGATCGGTGCTTTGCCGAGCGCCCGATGCAGCGAATGGTGATACACGCCAGCAATCTGGTGCACGAGCCACGTTTCCAGCTCCGCCATCGTCATGATGGCCGCAGCTTCTGAATCGTAAGCCCCACGCTCGATCGTGTTGCTGGACGTGGAGCCTGGCAACAGGTGCACCGCCCCCATCATCGTTCCGATCAGCCGTTCGATGTGTCCGCCCCAATGCGGTTGCGCGGGCGGCCGATAGTCGATCTCGATCCCATACTGCTGCACACCCCGAGCAAGCGCCTGCGAGTGGAATTCCTTCGCATTGTCAAGGTGTACGCGATCTGGAATCCCATGCATCGGCCAGTCGGCGTCGACCCCCCTGCCCCGCAGGTACTTATCTTTTGGCAGGACAACGTGACTCAGCACCATCGCCACCGCGAGTGCTGAAGGTCGTTCCAGACTGAGGTAAAATCCTGCGACAACCCGCGTGGCTACATCGATCGCCAACGTCAGCCATGGGCGGCCAATAGGCAGCCGGCTCCCCTCGGCCACCACGATGACGTCGGCCAGAGTATGATCGATCTGCACCAACGCAAACGGACCATCGGAGGCCAAATGACCCACGACCCTCGCCGTCTTGGCACGAGCGCGGGCCGCTCCCTCCCGCTTCTTCAGCACGTCCCGCAGTTTGCGGGCCCGGACCCGGGTAAGCACGGCTTTATAGGTCGGCGCCTTAAGTTCCTTACGGCCACACCGCCGTGCGACCTCCCGCACCAGAGCAGACATGGTTGGGCGTTCCGGCGTCAGATAGAACTCGTCGATGGCCAATTCGACGACAGTGTCGACTGCCGGATCAAGGACTCTGTGCCCCGCAACGCGGCCGCGTGATCGCGGCATCAGTGGCGTGGCACTTGGATTGTCACGGTATCGCCGCAACAGCCGGTAGCAATACGCTCGGCTGACCCCGAGTTCCCACGCCGCCGCTTCGATCGACTTCTTGTCCGTGCGCTCGGCAGCGGCAAGGGCTGCCACGACTTTGAGGCGCTGCTGCCCGAGTGCCCAAACGCGGGAATCATACTCATCAAGGTCAGTTGGCCGGGGCAACCGCTACCCCTCCCCACCAGAATCCGTCTACTGTCTACGGGATAAGTCTACAATTCAAGGGAAATTTGGCCGTTCTGAAGGCCAGCAAAACCGAGCATCGCCATCATCCAGAGTCTACTCTTTGAAGGAAACTGACAGCGCTGGACACGCTGACGAAGTCGCTTGCCCGCGCGCTGGCACCCGAGGTGCGGGTGAACGCCGTCTGCCCGGACTACCTCACCGGCCGGTGGTTGATGGAGGGCGTGGGCGCCGACCGCTACGGCCGCATCCTGGACCAGGCCCGGGCCAAGGCGCCGCTGGCCGACGTGGCAACGCCCGAGGACGTGGCCGACGCGGTGGCCTGGTTGATCGAGGGCGGGCGCATGGTCACCGGCACGCGGCTGGTGATCGACGGCGGCATCGCCCTGGGCCTCTGATCCGCTACAGCGACTGGCAGAGGCGCCTCGCGTCCAGGATCGCGGCGTGGATGCCGCGATGGGTGACCGCGTCGCCGATCCGCCACATCGTGAACCCGCCCGGCGCCAGCGCCTGCGGCCGGCCCGCCGCCCAGAGGTCGAGGTCGATCGCGCCGGCATTGCCCGAAAGCGGCGCCAGCGCGTCGTACAGCAGCGTGTTCGGCGCGGCGCCGCCCTCCATCACGACATGGTCGGCCAGCACGTCCTCGTCCTCCGCCGTGTAGGCGTTGCGGAGCCGGGCCCGCACGCGATTGCCCTCGCGCGCCACCGAGATCAGCCGCCGGTCGGGCCGCAGCACGGCCCCGGCCCGGTACAGCGGCTCCATGTACTGCGGCCGGTTCACGTCGCCCAGCCCTACGCCGAAGGACCGCTCGGGCGTCACCACCGTCAGGCGCACGTCGTCCCGGGCGGCGAGCGTCGCGGCGCAGGACAGGCCCTGGTGGCCACCATGATCGTCGAACAGCAGCACGTCGCCCTGCACGGCGCGCGCCCCGTCCAGCAGGTCCCAGGTGGAGACCAGCAGGCCCTCGGGATCGTCCACATCCCCGAACGTCGGCAGGCCGCCGGTCGCATCGATGACGACGTCCGCGCCCAGGGCCGCGACGTCGGCGCCGTCCATCCAGGCGCCGAGCTGCACCGCCGCCCCGGCATGCGCTACTTCGCGCGACAGCCAGCCCACGACCTCGCCCAGCTCCGCCCGGCCCCGCGCCCGCGCCGCGGTCAACACCTGCCCGCCCAGCCGCTCCGCCGCCTCGAACAGCCAGACGCGGTGGCCGCGCAGCGCGGCGGTCCGCGCCGCCTCGAGCCCGGCGGGCCCGCCGCCCACGACCACCACGTCGCGCCGCGGGCCATCGGTGGGGGCCACGCGCTGCGGAATGCTGCGCTCGCGCCCGGTCGCGGGGTTGTGCAGGCAAGCCGCGCCGCCGCCATGCACCCCGCCCTCGAGGCACAGCCGCGCCCCGACGCAGGGCCGGATGCGATCGGTCTCCCCGGCGCGCAGCTTCGCCACAATGTCCGGGTCCGCCATGTGGCCGCGCGTAAGCGCCACCATGTCGAGCATACCGGTGGCGATCGCGTGCCGCGCCGTCT
>JAABUZ0100010242.1_pt1 | contig 10462 bp, 13 predicted proteins | sample 5562091 | NCBI WGS metagenome assembly JAABUZ01 (sample SAMN12813069, study PRJNA571459) | rock metagenome | isolation source: Antarctica rocks | place: Antarctica: Victoria Land, Linnaeus Terrace sud | collected 2015-12-21 | reverse complement strand
ACGGCAACGACGCGCTCACCGCCATCCGCGACGCCATCACCGGCAACCCCTGGACCCCACCCGCCGCAGCCGGACTCGCCCACGCAGGACCATAGATCCCAACCCACGTGAATGCTTACCTCACGGGAACTGGAAGAGAATTCCCCCGCGCGCCGTGCGAGCAAGTTACGGGCCCGTAGTATATGCTCAGGCTATGGCTCCGTTCCAGTATGCCACGCTCTACTTGATTGGCTTCCATCGGCGCGGCGACGAAAACGATTCCGTTTCAGGGACTCCGGAATAGTGACGGCCATCGGACCGACCCTCCTGGAAAGTGTCTTCACCGCACTTGATCTCGGTAATGGTCAGCTTCTTCGACCGTCAGAAACGCCGACAGCGAACCTTACGTCCGAAGAGTGGCGATCCGCGGGCGAATGGCTCATGCTCGCGCGTCGGATGAACGCTGAGCGCGTGTTCTTCGTCGACAATAATCCTGTAGTTGTCTTCGCCGAATTAAGCGATCCGCACGATGATGAAGAACTCATCAAAATTTGCCGGCAAGCATGGTCAATGGCGCGCCCACGTTGCTTGTTTGTCTCTAGCCCTGAAGAATTGCGCGTCTACTCACTGTCGGTTCCCCCTGTAGAGTCGATCGATCGAGTGGCTGAACTGCGTCCCGTGCAAGTTGTCTCAGCCACTGCTGACGTCGCTGACCGCTTATCGTCGTATCACCGAGAGCGCATCGAAGACGGAAGCCTGTTCGAGCAGATTGAGTATAGAACTGAGCTGAACCGCGCGGACAGCCAGTTTCTACACGACGTGCGAGTTGCAACCGAAATACTGAGTCAGCAGGGCTTGGCACAGAGAATAGCTCACGGGCTAATCGAACGTGTCGTCCTAATCAGATATCTAGAGGATCGTCGAGTTCTTCTCCCGCAATATTTCGATCAGGTAGCCGAACGAAGTAAATCCTGGCTCAATATATTGAACACCGGTCGTTCAACTGTTCTCGGGTCATCGAGCTCTTTCCTCGCTTGTCTTGACGATATCGACCTGACCGCCGCCATATTTGACCAACTCGCGCTGGGCTTCAACGGTGACCTCTTTGTAGTTTCTGACGAGGAAGCCGAATCGATTACCTCGAGCCACTTGACCATCGCCACCCTGCGCCGGCGGCTGTTCACCGTCCCCGGCCGCCTCGTGCGCACCGCCCGCCGACTCCACCTGCGACTACCACGCAACTGGCCCTGGGCCACAGCGTTCCTCACCGCGCTGGACAGCATCCAGGCCCTGCCGATGCGCTGCTGACCACCCGGTCCCCGCCCACCCAGCGCCCAGGAACCCTCGGAGAGCCCGGCAAACCGGCAGGACAGCCACACCCAATTTCCGAACCTGAAACGCTGCCTGCCCCCGGCAGCGCCACATGATCACTACCGAACAACAGCGGTGCATCCGGGCTAAGGGTGCGGGGGCGCCCGACGCCGACGCCCGGAGACCACTGCGAGATGTCCTCGACGTGGGTCAGGCCCCCGTCGAGGACGGTGATCGAGGTGGTGGTGGCGCGGTCGCCGCTCACTCGGGCCCCACGGCGACGTACTTGGTCTCCAGGTACTCGTCGATGCCGGTCTGCCCGCCCTCGCGACCCAACCCGGACTGCTTGACGCCGCCGAAGGGCGCCGCGGCGTTGGACACCAGGCCCCGGTTCAGCCCCACCATGCCCGTCTCCAGGCGGTCGGCGAACCACAGCGCCCGCTTGAGGTCCATGGTGAAGACGTAGCTGACCAGGCCGAACGGGGTGTCGTTAGCCAACCGGAGCGCCTCCTCGTCGTCCGTGAACGAGGTCAGCGGCGCGACGGGCCCGAAGACCTCCTCCGAGAACATCCGGGACGATGGCGTGACGTTAGTGAGCACCGTCGGCGGGTAGAAGTAGCCCGGCCCGTCAGGCGCGGTGCCCCCGAGCTCGACCGTGGCGCCGTGGGAGACCGCGTCGCCGACGAGCGAGACGACCTTCTCGCGCTGTTCGTCGCCGATGAGCGGACCAACCTCGGTGTCAGAGTTCATCCCATCGCCGACGGTCATGGCCCCCATGCGGGCCACGAGCTTGCCGGTGAACTCCTCCAGGACCGATTCGTGGACGTAGAAGCGGTTGGCCGCGATACACGCCTCGCCGATGTTGCGCATCTTGGCGATCATCGCCCCGGCCACGGCGGCGTCGACGTCGGCGTCGGCGCACACGACGAAGGGCGCGTTGCCCCCCAGCTCCATCGAGGTCTTCAACACGTTCTGCGCCGAGGCGCGGATCAGCGCCTTGCCGACCTCGGTCGACCCCGTGAACGAGACCTTGCGCAGCCGCGGGTCGGCCAGCCGTGTAGTCGCCGCCGATGCGCACCGCCTGCTCGGAGAACCACCGCAGGAAGTCCGCGCCGTAGGCGACCTCGGCCCGCGACTCGGCCAGCGACTTGCCCATCTCCAGGGTGATGAGCTGTGCGATCTCCTCGGTGCTCGCGACCACCGCGTCGAACGAGCGGTGCAGGACCTCGGCGCGCTGCCGCGCCGGCGTGGCGGCCCAGCCGGCCCCCGCCGCTGCCGCGGCGTCGAGCGCACGCACGGCGTCGACCTCGGTGGCGTCGGCCACGGCGCACAGCACCTGGCCCGTGGCGGGGTTCGTGACGTTGAACGTGGCGCCCTCGGCGGCCTGCTCCGACCGCCCGGCGATCCAGACGCCCTTGGCGAACGTGTCGAGCACGGGGTGGGTCGTCGTCACGGGGTTCTCCTCGGAGGTCGGGTCGTGGTCGTAGGGGCGGTGCGAGGACGCTGCAGGTCGGTGCTCACCGGTCGACAGAACGACCTGGCGGGCCGCCTCGCCCGCGCTGAGGGCGTCGAGGGCCCCGTTGAGGTCGTCGAGCCCGATGTGCGCCGAGATCAGCCGGTCCACCGGCAGGTCGCCGCGCAGGTACATCCGGGCGTATTCACCGACATCGGCGGCGGGGTCACCGGATCCGGGGTAGGAGCCGATCAGCGACCGGGCCTCGAGCACCAGCGCTGCCCCTGCGACCGGGGTGTGCGATGACGGGTGGGGAAGGCCGACGGTGACGGTCCGACCCCCCACGCCCGTCCGACCCATCGCCATCGAGGGCCTCCGGCCGCCCGACCGCCTCGACAACGACGTCGAAGCGGCGGTCCCCCTCCGCGGCACGCATGGACCGACACACCACGCCCCCGGACTTGACCGGGCTGGGCGCTCGTGGCACCAAGCCCGGGGCGGCCACTGTCAGCGCCGTCCCGCCGAGCAACACCGCTTGTCCTCGCATGAGGTGTTCGAGTCCGGCGAAGACCAGCGGCGCCGCGAAGCCGCCGCTGGAGAATCCGGCGAGAAGCCGGCCAGCGCCAAGCAGCGCGGTCGTGCGGTCTCCCGCGTTCGCCAGCACTGTCGCGACGCCAGACAGGGCAACCGCACCGCAGGTGATACCGCGCCGGCCCCGGCATTGGAGATCGGGTGGTGGAACAGCGTTCCCCCACCCCAGATTCGCCGACCGTTGAGGCGGTAGGTTGAATTACCAGCCGATCAGACCCCCGTCTTGGTGAGTTCAGCTACGAGCGTGGAGGCCGCAGCGCTGGAGGAGTTGGGGTTCTGACCCGTGATCAGTAGGCCATCCTGGACGACATGCGAGCCGAAGTCGACTGTCTTGGTGTAGATCCCGCCCTGCTCCGTGAGAATGTCCTCGACGAGGGACGGAACGACATCGGTAAGACCCATGACCTCTTCCTCGGTGTTGGTGAAGCCAGTGACCTGCTTGTTCTGAACCAGGGGCGTGCCGTCCTCGTTGGTCACGTGACGCAGTACGCCGGGTGCATGGCAGACAAGCGCGACGGGCTTACCTGCCCGCAGGGTTGCCTCGATCAGATGCGCGGAGTTCTTGTCTTCGGCCAGATCCCAGAGGGGACCGTGTCCGCCGGGATAGAAGACCGCGTCAAAGTCGTCAGCGGACACCGAGTCCAAGCGCACAGTGTTGGCCAGCGCGGCGGTCGCGTCGGGGTCGGCTTCGAAGCGCCGCGTCTGATCGGTCTGAAAGTCGGGCTCATTGCTCTTCGGGTCAAGCGGCGGCTGGCCGCCGCTAGGAGAGGCGAGCGTGAGGTCAGCGCCAGCGGCACGCAGCTCGTAGTAGGGGGCCGCGAGCTCCTCGAGCCAGAAGCCAGTCTTGCTTCCGGTATCTCCGAGCTGGTCGTGCGAGGTTAGGACGACAAGCACCTTCATGATAGTTCTCCCTTGGTTAGCGAGGCCGTCTCAGGGTGGGCCACAGAGCACCTCCTTCAGACGTTGTGACCTCAGCGTAGCAGCGAGTAGACCGGTCGGCTAGTCAATGGCAGGGCCATACGAGGAGCACGGCCCCCTGCCGTCGGGCGACCCATGCGCCTCGATGCCCAACCCGGGTTGCGGAGCCGACCCAGGGCCTCGGCATAGTTGATCTGGCCGTTATGTGAGGAGCTGGAGGGCCCGTTTCGGGTGGCGGCTGACGTGGCGGCAGGCGGCGGCAATGTTGGTGGCCCCGGCGAGGCGGTGGCGGCTGACGGCGAGGTTGCGCAGCGTCGCCATCACCGCCGGGCCCGCGCCGGTGCGGACCTGGCAGTGGTCTTCGGCGAAGGTGACGTCACGGACCCAGTGCAGTCGGTTCTCGATGCCCCAGTGCCCGCGGATCAGCGCGGCAAGCCGGTCGGGACCGATGTCGCTGCAGGTGAGGTCGTAGACGATCTCGGTGTGCCACTTGCGGCTGGTCAGCGACCTGCGGCGGCGGGTGATCTGGATCGCGGTCGGGCGTGCGGGAACCCGATCCCGGCGGTGACCGCGACCAGTTTGACCGTGCGGGACTCCGCCCGGCCGTGGCCCTTGCCGCGGGTCAGGTGCCCCGCGGGGACCTCGGCCCAGGGCAGCGCGGCGAGCTGGCGGTGCAAGCCCGGCTGGTTGCGTTTGACGGTGAGCAGGTAGTGCGCGCCACGCCCGGTGAGGTAGTCGGCGTGACGGTGCTGGGTGTGCAGGGCATCAGCGGTGACGATCGCGCCGGTGAGGTCGATACGGTCGAGCAGTGGGGCGAACGCGGTGATCTCGTTGGTCTTGCCGTCCACACCACCACGCTCTGACCGGCACCACCCCGCTGACCTGGTCGAACGCCGCGAGCAGGTGCACCGCCCGGCCGTCGGGACCCCGCGCCCCGCGAGCGCTCTTGCCGTCGATCGCGATCACCAGCCCGCCCGCGACACCCGGCCCCACCGGACCCGGGGCCGCCGGCGCGGCTCGGTTCGGGTCGCTGGCTCTCGCCCGGGCGAGGATCCATCGACAGGTGGCCCGGTCGAGGGCGTCACCGTCCACCGCCTGCAGCATCCGCCGGATCGTGGACTCGCTCGGGGCCGCCCGCCCCAACCCGAGCCGCACCCGAACGCCGACGGGCAGATCGTGGGCCCACTCCGCGATGGCGGTGAATGTGCGTGCCCCAGCCAGCACCGCGCACACCGCGATCCCCAGCAGGGTCACCATCCCTTGGCGCACACCCCGGCTCGCTCTCGGGTCGGGCACCGCCGCCAACACCGCCAGCAGATCGGCCGGCACCGGATCGGTGGGATCAGCTTCAGGCAGCGGCCCGGCGTGAGCATCCACAGCAAGGATCGGCGACGATAGACACGCGGGCACGGCGACCTCTTGATGATCGGTCTGGTGTAGGAACCGTCATGATTACCGACGGCGCCGTGCCCGCCTCGCGCTACACCATCACCGGCGTGTCATCCCGCAGACACACCGCACCTCGCGACTTTGCCGAGGCCCTGGGAGCCGACCGCGGAAAGGTTCATCGGCTTGGCCTTGAGCGACCCCGGCCGAATCACATCGAAGGAGATTCGGGGACAGTCACCCTAACTACCGTCAGCGAGCTCATCGGCCAGCGCACGGGCATGGACGTGATCGCCGCACATCCCGTGCCTTGGAGAAAAGACCGCGTATCCGCCTGAGAAGCAGAACTCGTCGCTGTGATACTCCGCTGGCCAGCGGGTCGATGCCTCGTCTTAGCGGCTTTGGGATCAGCAAGAGCGAGGCGCGGGCAGACTATCGGGCAGGTGGTGATCAACCTGGACGCTAGTTCCTGCGCGAGCTGGGTGACCGCGGACTGGGTGGTGTCCAGGTCATCAGCGACAGCCACCCCGCCGCCTTCAAAGCCCTTCACGCCGACCTCGCTACCGCGGCACAATGACCGCACCCTGAGCGTCCGGAGGTTCTAGTTGAGCTGCAGAACAGCCCCCTCTATAGGCGCAGCAACTGCCGGGTCGCGAGAGTCGCGGTGTCCAGATGCTGAGAATCACGGTTGATCTTGGCAACGATACTGGCGCCGAGCCACACGTCGTAGAGAATCTCAGCGGTCGCTCGCGCTCCGGCTCGTATGCGAATCGATCCATCTTGCAGACCGTCGACGATCATGTGCTCAAGCCGGTCGATGATCGTGTCGACGCCTTTCTTGAGCTCACATCGCATCGACTCCGAGAGGTCGGCGACCTCCGCGCCAAGCTTGACGGCGAGGCATTGGCCCTGGCAGTTCTCTGCGCTCTGCTTCTCTCGCCAACTGTCGAAGTAGCGCAGGATTCGCTCGGCAGCGGTCAGTCCAGGCTCGCTGAGGATACGATCCATATCAGCTCGGTACTCCACGAAGTAGCTCTTCATCATGGCCTCGCCGAAGGCGTCCTTAGAGCTGAAGTAGTGGTAGAAGGACCCCCTCGGCACGCCCGCCTGCGACAGCACTTCGTTGATCCCGACCGCCGCGAAGCCCTTGCGGGACATAGTTCGCCGCGCACTATCGAGCAGTGCTTGGCGGGTGTTCTGAAGTTCGGTCGTCACCGTCTAGGCCTACCGTATCTTAACTGAGCAGGCGAGGGCTCGCCCACGCGGTTTGACTTAAGCGTACACCTGGGACGATCGGTCAGCACGACCGGCCCCGGCACCCCGGGCATGAAGCCACGGTTGTTGAGCTGGTCCTCGAGCTCGGCCTCGTCGAAGTGCCCGGAGCGCATCCGGCGGAACACCTTGATGATCCCGACCAGGACCACCAGGTTGATGATCCCGATGAGGATGAGGAACACCCCCGACACGGTGGTCCCGATCAGGGAGCCGACCTGCTTGAGGGTCGAGTCGTCGCTGGAGAGCTGCCCGGCGACCGCCGAGATGCCCGCGGTGAGCAGCAGCACCAGCGCGAACACCACCGTGGAGTGCCCGAGGGAGAACCAGAACCCGACCGACAGCGGGCGGCGGTCGTCGTTCTTGCGGTCGGTGAGCAGCTTGCGGGTGGTGTTGTCGATCGCCGCGATGTGATCGGCGCGAAGGCGTGGCGCATCCCGAGCAGGTAGGCGACCAGGCCCAACCCGACGGTGAACACCCCGGCATCACCCAGGTTGTACCGGGCCGGCGCCACCAGCAGCGTGAGCACGCCCCACCCGAGGACGCAGCAGCAGCAGCCCGAAGCCGGCCATCCCGGCGATCGAACGCTTCTCCCCACCGGACAGCCGGGCCCCGGCGCCGGAGGTGGTGGCGGCGTGGGACGTAGCGGTCATCGCGGTGGCTCCCCCTGCTCGGTGGCCCCCGGCCCGACAGCTCCGGGGTCATGTCGGACGGTAAACACCCTCATGTGGCCACTGCAAGGTAGCTGCGGGATTGAGGTCGGCCAGGGCGCCGCGCGAACATGCGGTGGGTCGTTTGTCCCTGTTCGGGCCGGTTCGGGGTCCAGACAGGTGCGCGGTGGGGCATGGTGATACGTCGTCGCCGGCGGCGGGACGCGGCGGGCCCCGCGTCGAGCACACCCTGGATTACCTCCACCCGGCTCGGTTGCCCACGCACCCTGCGATCGCTCCCGGGCCCGACCCGGCGATTCGTCGCGCTGGCCGGGGCGAAGCTCGACCTGTGCCGCCAGCGCGTCCGGCAGCACACCGTCGGGCACCGCGGCCGCATCGCGCCCGGACCCCGGCTCGCGGGTAGCCGACGGCGCGAGACTGGGTTCCGTGGGGATCAGCGACAAGGACCGCAAGCGACTCTGGGCGCGCTCGGGGAACCGCTACGCGATCTGTCGGAGTCCCCTTGTCGCCGCGTCCACCGACCTCGACCCCGAAGCCGTCGTCGGCGACGAGGCCCACATCGCCGCCCGCTCCCCCGGTGGGCCCCGGTACGCGACGTGCGCCCCCGCGGACGTCGACACAGATGCCAACCTCCTGCTGCTGTGTCGCACCGACCACAAGAAGATCGACGACCAACCCCGCTACTACACCCCCGAGCGGCTCCACCAGATCAAGAACGCCCACCAGAACTGGGTCGAGACCCAGCTCAGCGCCACCCCCAAGCCGTTGCGCATCGAGCCCGAGAACCCGGGGCCCCCGACGCTGCGCCTTCTGAGCACCGGCACCGACGTCTGGAACGTCATCGCCCACAGCCACCGCTACTACCTGACCGACCTCGACGAGCGCGGAGCCAGCAGCGAGGAGCTGGAACGCTCGAGGGCGTAGCGCTGAGCCCACCGTTTCGCGGTCGGCCAGGACACCTGGAACCGGGCCGCGGCCTGCGTGATCGGGCACCGCCGCTCGACAATCAGACGCGCCAGCTTCAGACGAGCTCGCGGCGTCAACGCCGCGTTAGCGTGGGCCACGGAGGACCTCCCGGGGTCGTGATGCGGATGCCTTCAGACAGCTCCACACCACTCCTGAGAGGTCCTCCCCCCAAGATCATTCACATCGTGTCGTCACACGAACCCAACCAACGTCTCCGGTCAGTACAGCTAGAGCGGGGTTGAGCAGGGACGGTATCGGTCGATGGGTGGTTGGTGCCGACTCGGAGGGCGCATCTGATGAGTGCGGGCGTGGGCGAGCTGTCGGCTGGCTCGGTGGTCGTGGATCGGGCTGCGGGGCTGGAGGCCGATGCGGTCGAGTTCCCCGACCAGCGGGGCATGTTGTTGCTGGAGGCGGCCCGGGCGTGGTGGCGGGCGGGCTCGCCGGCGAGGGCTGCGGAGCTGGTCGCTGAGCAGGTCGCTGAGGGTGGCGAGAACGGGTGCTATGCGCGGGTGCAGCGCGTGGAGTTCTGGGTCGAGGACGGAGCGTGGGCCGGGGCCGAGGCCGAGCTCGCGGAGTTGGCTCGTGAGCTCGCGCTCGACGATGGGCACTGCACTGTGGTCGCGGAGCTGATGGCTGAGCACGACCGGCTGGTGGTATGACCGCGGGGTGGCCCGGCTGACGCCGGCGATGCTGGACGCGCTGGGGGGCCCGCAGGGCTGGGCTCAGCTGGGCGCGGTGATGATGCTGCACGGGCGCCGGGAACTACGGGCCCGGCTGGGTAAGGCCCCGGACGCGACCGACGAACTGGTCGCCGACCTGGACGGAGGTCCGGGGTCCGGGCGGGGGTGGGGGTCGGGGGCTGAGGGTCTCGGTGATCCGCCGAGTCTCGACGCGGTGGCCGAGCATCTGTCCGGGGGTGGGACACCGCCGCATGGGCTGCGGCTGCTGGTGTTCCAGCGTGATCAGCGGGCGCTGGCCCAGGCGCGCTGGCCAGGGATCTACCCCGACCCCGACGCGGACTATTACCCGGGGACGGAGGCTCGCTGGCGCGGGCTGCGCGCCGCGGGGGCGCAGGCGATCCAGGTGGTGGCGGTGACCGTGGACGGGCTGGTGGCCTTCGCTCAGCGCTCCGGCGCGGACCCCACAAGCGCGGCGGTCAAGACCCGCTATATCCAGACCGTGCCCGCCGAGGAGATGATCGCCTGGCCGCCGCCGCGCAACGCGGCGTGCTGGTGCGGGTCCCGGGCCAAGTACAAGAAGTGCTGCGGTCGCCCCGGCTGACTCCGTCCCCAAGCCCCGGTCCTGATCGCCGCCGTCGGCGTGCGGCGTGGCAGCTCGGTCCGACGCCTTCTGTCCAGCAACGATGTGTCCCACGAAGGATCACATCGGGTCGTGCGGGGGAGGCATCAGATACGTGCGGGCGTCGCATGAGTTGTCGCGGGTCTCGGTGTCCTGCGACGAGGAGAATTTGGTGTCGGTGGCCGGGCTGCTGCCCGCGGCGGCGCTGGCGCAGAAGGTCGGGCTCGCTGAGCTGGTGGAGGCCCGGGTGCGGCTGGCCAGCCATGGCGCGAACAGCGGCACCAAGGCGCTCTCGGTGGTCGGGTCGATGCTCGCCGGCGGTGACTCCATCGAGGATGTGGCGCTGCTGCGCGCCGGGGCCACGCCGGAGCTGTTCGACCAGACCCGGGCGCCGTCGACGGTCGGGACCTGGCTGCGCAGCTTCAAGTGGTCCAACGTGCGCGAGCTCGACGCGGTGTCGCGTGAGTTGCTGGCCCGGCTCTGGGCGGCCGGGGGAGCTTGTCACGATTCCCGTGTAAGCCACGGGTCGGTTAGCGGATTGAACCTATCACAGTGGAAGTCGTCCGGGGAAGAGGACGACGAGCGTGTTGAGCGCTATTTTCCAGCCGTGGGTCCC
>JAABUZ0100010239.1_pt1 | contig 10464 bp, 11 predicted proteins | sample 5562091 | NCBI WGS metagenome assembly JAABUZ01 (sample SAMN12813069, study PRJNA571459) | rock metagenome | isolation source: Antarctica rocks | place: Antarctica: Victoria Land, Linnaeus Terrace sud | collected 2015-12-21 | reverse complement strand
CCGGGGGCTCAGGGGGGCGGAGCTTGCTCGGTGGCGGACCTACACAGGGACCACCAGGCGCGGGGGACCACCAGGCGCGGGGGACCACCAGGCGCGGGGGACCACCAGGCGCGGGGGACCACCAGGTGCGAGGACCACCAGGCGCGAGGGGCTACGAGTCGGCGAGCACCAGGGCCAGCACCGGACGGGGCTGGGAGCAGAGACGGCTGTGGAGCCCCCCCGGGGTCAGCACCGGGCGAGCTGCGCCCCGCCCGACAAACCCAACACGTGGTTATCGAAAAACACTCACCCGAACGGTTGTCTGTCAGGGCACCGAGCTTGGCGCCGGGCCAGCGCTAGTCGCGGTCCAGATCATGCACATCGGATTCGTTGTAGCGCTCCGGCTGACCGCTCTGGGTCAGGCGTCCCCGTGGTTGCTGCACCTCATGGCGGTCACAGAGTCCGGAAATGTTGCCGGTCATGGTTCGAGGGTGGGCACCGGCGGGGGTGATGGTCGCTCCGCACAGCCAGCAGGGGACGCGATGCTCGCGCTGACGTCGCTGCGCCGCTTGCTGACGGGGGCGCCGTCGAGCCCGGGTAGCCCCCCGGCGGCGGGCGCCGTACAGCCCTGCCGCGAACACGAGCAACGGGTGTCGGCGGCCGACACGAACCACATCCACGAGGACGAGCACCGCGACGGCGAACACCAGGACCAGAGGCGCGAGGACCACCAGGCCGTGCAGGAAGAGGGTGGCCACCGCGATAGCCGCCACCCCGGCGACAAAGCGGTGGCGTCGCATAAGGAAGAGGGCAATCCCGGTGATGACAAGGATGAAGCCGAGAGGACTCATCTGCGCGCCTACTTTCGTGTGGCTAAGTTAGCGACTCTATCACGTAAGTCAGTAGGTACGTAGATACTGAGAATAGTTGGACCAGGGGAAACGCAAGGAAGCGGCGCCACCTCCCTACGTGGTCACGTCCGAGACCGACACTCCGTGAGTGCTGACGTGCGGTGATACGTGGGTACTGACCGTGTAACCTGACAAGGTGCATATCCTCGCGGTCGGGTCTCCCAAGGGCGGGGTGGGTAAGACCACCACCGCCGTCACCGTTGCCGCGCTGGCGGCTCGGGTACTCCGGTTGAGGGTCCTGCTCATCGACTGCGACCAGAATGCGTCGGCACTGGACTGGTGCGCACAGGCAGGCGACGCGATCCCGGTCGATACTGCCGATGGCCGCGACCTCTCGGTGTTGCGCCAGCTCCGTCAGGGCACCGGCTACGACCTGGCTGTCGTCGATCTCCCGGGAGCCCACGCGGGGGCATTCGAGGCAGTCCTGACCGGTTCGGGTGGTCCCGTCGCGGACCTACTCGTCGTCCCTACCGAACCCGAAGCGATGTCCGTACGTCCCGTGGTGCGGGTCATCCGCGGCGAGGTGATGCCGCTGGGGCTGCCGCACGTCATCGCACTGTGCCGGGTGAATCCGCAGGCGCTCGGAAGGGCCGGCGATTACCGCGCGGAGCTGCGAGAGCGCTACGGGCTGACTGTCGCGGAGACTTCTATTCGCGCCTACACAACCTACCGGGAAGCCGTGGAGCGCTCCCGGACCGTGCTCGACGTGGGCGGCCCCTAGTCCTACGCGAGACGGGCGGAGGACGACTACCGCCACCTCACCGTCGAAGTGCTGACCACGCTCGGAATCGATACCACACCACTAGAACAGGAGACACCCTGATGTCACGCACCCGCTCGCTCCGCGACGTGATCGGAGTAGAGGACGACCCCGCAGAACCAGACCAGCAAGCAACACCAGAGCTGGCCGCGGCTGCCACGACGGCGAAGGCCCCCAAGGCGAGGGCACGCCCCCCCAAAGAGGCACCGGCAGGCAGAGCAACCCCGGCAGCTAAGTCTGCTGGCGCCGCTGCACCTGCCAAGAGGGCGCGCACGACGAAGGCGGCAGCGGCAGCCAAGGCAAGCCCGGCAGCGAAGGCGGCCGCCGCTGCACCGGCAGCTAAGACGACTCCGCGCGCACCCAAGCCCCCGGTGCCCGAGACGACCGTGCGGATGACTGTCGATCTGGCAGCGAGCGAGCACCTCGCGCTCGCGCGGCTCTGCCTGGACACGGCCGCGGAAGCCGGGAGACCCCGACTGCACGCGCAGCAAGTCGCCCGGGTCCTGCTGCGGCGGTTCCTGGCCGATGATGTGCTCCGCCGCAAGGTGATCGCAGACATTCGCGCGGGCCGGGACAAGCTGTGGCTAACCCAGTGAGCGTCGCCGGGAAACTCAACGACACGCCAGGCGCGGAAGATCATGTTACGCAGCCCGGGGGACTACGCTCTGTATCCATGACCGCGCCTACCGCTGCTATCGACGACTGGGGCACCGTTGTGCCCTTGCCTGTTGTGGCGCAGGCCGCGGAGGTCCACACGCGCGACTTGCACAACGCCGTGCGCCGCGGGCAGTTGCACCCGGCGCAAGAGCGCGGAAAGTACGGTGCGGCGCTGCTCCCCAAGGACGAAGCCACCGCGGTAGTCGTGGCCGCCGCTATATCCGTGGCCGCGGGGATCGTGTTCGCCACCGCGCTAAAGCTGGTTCTAGCAGGTGGTTCGTTCCCGCTACCGGGCACAGATACGGCTACGTCATGAGCGCGGCAACGGAGCAGGAGTGGCCGAACGCGGCTCCCATGACGAATGCTGCCGGGTCGCGGTGGCGAGCCGGTAGCCGACGCCAGCGGGATGCTGAGCGACAGGCCGAACGGCGCCGCCGCGGCCCTCACCTGCACGAGACCATGCTCGCGGTCACCCCGGTTGACCTTTCCGACGTGGACTTGCCGGTGAGCTACGACTCGGCGAACACCGCCGATCGTGCTCTATACCGGCGCTACGTCGAGACGGTGACCAACCGGGTTGCGGCCGCCGCACGGCGCTACGGCCCGGCCAGCCCGCTTGTCAAACAGCTCACCGCCGCCGTCGTTGCCGGTATCAGCAACACCCCGCCGACCCTGCGATCGGCGCTGTACCAGATCGTTGGCCTCAGTCACCGCATCGCCGGAATCATCGGCACCGCCGATCGTTCAGCCGATCTCGGACACGCAGAAGGGGACACGTGTGCGCGGATTCAGTGCCCTCGGATCACGCCCAGTGCAGCGAATGCGCCGTAAGCCCCCATCTTGGGGCGCGGCGGGCTGCCATCCGCACTTACACGCTCAGACGGTCTCGGTCATGAGGTAAACCCATCCGGCCGGACAACCGGCCCTTGACAGGCGAAAAGGCGCCTCTAATTCCTGGCAGGGAACGGCGCCTAGATCGCTGGAAAGCAACTGAGCATGACTGTACCTGAACTATCGGCGCATCCGCGCCTCGACACGGTAAGCGCAGCTCCACCAACCACGTACGCGGAACCCGAGGCGGTCGCCAACTACCTCAACGCGATGTCTCGGCGGGCGCGCCTACAACACCCGGCGCGGCCTCCGCTGTACCTGTCGGCGGCACCGCAGATACGCCCTCACCTCAGCATCGGACCCCTCGCGCACATAGTGGCGCCCTGCCGAGTATTCGACTTCGATACCGCGTTCCCCACGCGGCCGGGGCACTCATCGGCAGAGCAGTACGCGGTCAGATGGCCTGATCTCGCCGACGACTTGTCCGGTCTACTTGTCGGAATCGGCAAGTCCGGGCTCGTCGGCAAGGTGATGCTGCGCGAGATCGCGGACGCAGAAGCCCGCGCAGTTCCCGTGGTGATCCTGCGAGCGTTCTCGAACAAGATATCCCTGGTCCCGATGGTTGATTGCCGCCTGGACCCCCTCGACGTCGACGCCCCACGGTGGTTGGGAGGGGTGATCCGCCTGCCCGCGAAGCAGCCCAACCGGATCACACTGAGTGCGGCTCTGCGCGCGATGGGCGTAGCACCGGGAGCGGGTAGAGGATGAGCACCAATCCCGAGAGCAACGTGACGGAGCTGTGGCTGACCTCCCCCCGTAAGTTCTTCGATCGCCGCTTGAACGTCGATGAGGGCATCGTCGTCGCCGACTTCGAGGCTTTACTACCCGCCATCGAAGACGCGAGCCTGTCGGTGCAGGCCGCCTGGAAGGATGCCCTCCCCCGCGGCTGGTACATGACAAAAGCCACCTTCGCCGTCCGGATGAAAGAGGTCGCCGCCCGGAAGGCGCTCCGAGCGGCTGAGGACGCCGCTAAACGAGCCCCGATGTTCGTCCGCGGTGATCATCCAGTACCCGGCTCCCCTGGCTTCCGCTACACCCCGAGCGTCGGAATATGGCGGGGGGACACCCGGATACTGGACTGGTGCCCGAAGGTGACCCGGCACCTCGGAGTCATCCGACGCAATGCGGAAGTAACCCGCCGCACGGTGACTGTTGAGGTGGGAGAACAGTCACCGACCGTCCTGATCAGTGAGGTCGCTGACGGCAAGTTGTGGCGCGAACGATTCACCACCACCCGAGGCACCGCCACTCGGGAAATCCGGGAGGCTCTGGTCAACATCGTCGAGGACCAAGCCTCCCGCCTCGACATGATCCCCGCGCTGCCCTACTGGAACCCGGACGGTCGCCTGGTCCTGCCCCCGCTGGACACCCTCTCAGGTTACGGCCAAACGGCAGGCACCCCCGCGGACTTCGCGGCACTACTGCTCGCTGCGGCCGGAGCACCACGTGTGGCCCTCATGATGGGCGCCGCCATAGGTGGCCTCTACATCGAGCCCACCGCGGCACAATCGCATGTAGCCCATATTGCGGGTGCGGGCCGTCAAGGCAAATCCACGTCGCTGTTCGCCGCCGCCGCAGGATTGGGATACCCAGGCGAGGCGGCCAAGCAGCCCGGAGGGGTGATTCGTTCCTGGAACACCACTGCTCTCGGCCCGCTGACATCGCTGCATGGTCTGGGGTGCCTGCCAGCGTGCCGGGACGACCTGAGCGCGGCTAACTTCAAGGCAGACATTCGTTCCAAGCTGGTATTTGGGATCACCCAGGGCAGCGAGCGGGACGCCTCCACCCGATCGGGGCAGCACCGCGACTCTCCCGGCAGTTGGCATTCGTTGATGCTCTCCAGCGGCAACTTTCAGTTCACCGCCGGGATCACCAACGAGGGCTTGCTCGCCCGGGTGCTAGAAGTGGGAGCCCCGATGACCCCTAGCCCCGAATCAGCCGACGAGATCGAAGCGGCCGCCTCCGCGGGGTACGGACACGGGTTGCACGCGGTGGTCGACCGCGGGTGGACCCCGCAACGATTCAAGGCCGAGCAGCACAAGGTGTCGGCTGAGCTGGGCGTGACGCGAGGTGCAGTGAAAGGAACCCTTGGCCTCTACGTCTCACTGCACCTAACCGGAGCGCGCCTACTCGCCGAACTGTTCGAGGTTCCCGCGTTCGCCGAAGCCGCACTGTCGGCGGGCAAGGACGTGATGGAGGAAGTGAACGTGGGGCTGGCCGATCGTGGGGACAGCGCCGCGGTGCGTCTGCTCGACGCGATCATGGAGGACATGACCGCCCGGGCGGGTCTTTATCCGACCCGGGCTGCCGCCGCGGCACACAAGCTCTGGCCCGGTGACCGTGCGGAAACGGTCGGCTGGGACCTGGCCGAGGACGATGAACCGGGAGACGTCGCGGTGCTGCCGCGCCAGCTCCGGGAGATCGCCAAACGCCATGACATCGAAGACGCGAACGTTGCGCTGGCGGAGCTGGACGCCTCGGGGCGCCTCCACCGGCGTGACGACCGTAAGCATCGGACTCGGTTGCTATGGGTAGGTGACCGCCCCCGGTGCTGCTACGTGCTGTGCCTCCCCTCGCGTGCGGCTGACGACGACCCCAAGACCACCGACCCTGGACAGGCGAGTCCCGTACCCGGGGAAGGCCCAGCCGATGCCGGCACACCACCCACAACCGAACCAACGGACGTGGCCACCGACGCGGACGCTGGCACAGCTGTCGGTGAAGCCTGCTCAAAGTGTTCGGTCGTCGGGCCGTCGTGCGGCTTCGGCGCCGCCGCGGAGCACGCATCACTGTGCGTCCTATGCGGGAAACCAACCCGTGTCCTCTCACAGTGCGGGGCGCCGCGACACGCCAACTGTCGTCCCGGAGACACCGCTACCAGCGACGAGGAATCTCTCGAGAAGACCACCACGCCACCGCGGCGGCAGACCAGGCCGACTCCCGGCCCGCGCACAGCCGACGCCGCGGGGCGTGAGGTTGTGGACCCGGCCGTGGAGCTGGCGAACGTTACCCGGGCGATTCGGGAACGGTGGCCGAACGCCGCCGATGCTGACATCACGGCCGCGCTGACCGCCTGGCACGGCGCCACGGATGGGCTCCGGTTCGTGGCCAAACCGGGGCAAGTGGGGGTGGTTGGGCTGCACCGTCTCGTCGCCGCCAACGGCTCGATGTCGCTGCCGGTTGCCTTGGATGCTGGCGGGCCGTTCGAGGAGATCATCGAATCCGGCAACCTGCTGCGCTACGCCGAATGGCTTACGCCGGGGGTCGAGCTGGACGGTCGTGCGGTGACCTCACTGGACGTCAACGCCCAGTACCTCGCGGCGGCGCGCAGCGTCGAACTCGGGGACGGCCAACCGGTCCGCTACGACAAACCCCGCGGCGGGCTGGAGGAGTTGAGCAAACTACCTGGCTACGCCCAGCTCGGGAAGAAACTCGCGACCGGGCACCCGGCGTTCGGCACGCTTCCTGCGGGGACGTGGCTGGCGATGCCTACTGTGGCTTACCTGCTGCGGGACTGCGGAGTCGAGTTGGATGCCGCGGCCGTCGTGGTGTGGCATGAGCACGGTCGGCGGTTGTCTGCGTGGGCCGCCACGTTCGGTGCCGCGCTCGCCGCGCTCCCGGCCGGGCGTGACCTGCCCACCACTTATGCGCGGGGTCTGGTCAAAGACGTCTACGTGGTCTATCTCGGCGGCATGCTCCGCTCGGAACGGTGGACCAAGCTGCCGCGCCCGGACTGGGCGGATCAAGTCGTCACCCAAGCCGAGGCGAACAAGCTGCGCGCCCTCGATAAGGCCACCGCGGCGGGGGAGACGGTGCTCGGGTCGTGCCGCGACGCCGCCTGGTTCGTCGCCGACGACGCACCGCACGAGCCGGGTGGTCTGACGATCTCCACGAAGCCGGGCAAGTGGAAAATTGAGCGGTGGGCGCAGGTGACGCCGGAGCTGGCGCAGGCATACACCTCAGGCAGCCGGTTCGTGTTCCGGGATGCGTTGAGCGCTGCTAACGCCGAGCGCAAGGCCGGGGGTGTTCTGTGAAGTTCCGGGCGGGAGTCAGGGCGCTGCGCCCGACAGATACCGGTGAGGCGATGGCTGCCTACCGATCCGAGTACGGAAGGGGCGCGCGTCGCCGACTGGCGCAGGACTATGACGTCACCCCCGACACGGCGGGGCGGTGGCTGTCGGGCAAGCAGGCCCCCAGTACCCGGGGCGGGAAGCGGCAACAGGTCCTCGCCGCCGCCCCGGGGGCCAGGGTGGCGGCGAACCGGATCCGCGGGGCGCGCGCCGTGTCGGTCGGAACGGTCACGGTTTACGACAACTCCGGGGGCCGATCCGGCAAGCGCAATATCGGAATCCTCCCGGTCGATCACGAGATGCGCCAACAGCTCAACGAGGTAGCCGATCTTGTTGAACAGGACCAGCTCAGCAAAGCGAACGAACTGATGAGTGTTGCCGTATTGGAGGGTTATTCGAAAGCCAAAAGCAAGGGCGATAAGCAGTCCATTCCCACAAACGTATTGAGCATCTCGGACTATGGAAGCCTCGACTTCATCTGACCGAACACCCTCTGTCTCTCCCGGAGGTACACGCAACCACCACAAGGGAGATACACCATGGCAACGGAAACACACGACGGCCAGGACTGCCCGGTCATCTACTGCGACCAGGTGGGGGACCAGCTCGTCTTCGATTGCCCGCACTGCACAGACCGCCGACGACGACGCCACCGGAAGCACTATCACGGGCTCGGGGAGGGGCGTCGGGTCGCGCACTGCGCAGAGGGACCCCTGTGTGACACCGGGTACATCTTGAAGCTGCGCAAGTAGCAAGCTGTGATAATCCCGAGCCCCACCCGGTGAGGTTGATTCGCCGATGATGACCCCGGCGAATCGCGATGCCACCACCGATCAAGACGTGGAGCAACCTTGCGACCAGACTCCGACCAGGTTATGACCATGCCTGGCACCCGCGCTGAGCTGGGAAGACCCGGCCGACCAGAAGTGGAAGACTAGAGACATGAGCACCAGGAAATCGGGTCCCGAGACGATAACCCGACAGTGTTCGCAATGTGATGCCGTTGCGGTGGGACCGCCAGGAACGACCCGAAAGTGTCGTGGTGTTGAACGCCATTCGGTGTATCTGCCCCGTAGCGGAACTGACTCGCGCACTGAACCGTCAACGTGGATCGACGCGGACGATATCCCCGAGCTGCGGTGGACCCCCGGCGATCGCTGTCCGCGGTGCACCGGGCCGAGGATGCGCTCACCACGGGGTGACCTCATGGGCTGCCCAGTCTGCAAGGAATACGGGCTTCCCGCCGTGGTGGTTGACCGCATTGCCAGTAAGACGACCCGCACGACCCCGCCGCCACCCACCGACGAGGAAGTGCGGCAGTTCGAGGCGATGAAAGCCCGCGATGTCGAACTACTCGGAATCCGCGATCTAATCGAGCGGCTGGACCCCGACGACTGGGACGAAGCCAACGACAGCGCCGCCGCGGCGTTCCAGCGGGCCTACTTCGTGAAGCTCAGGCAACAGATAACCGACGCGCGCAACACGGACGAGTTGTCCGACCTGGTCGATGCCTACAACATCGCCGCGAATAATCCACAGCTAGACGCATTAGAAGAGAACCGGAGGGACACCGAATCCTCCGACCTCGACACGGAGCCGGAGGCGGAACTCGACCGGGAACCGGGGCCGCTGTCGATCACGGATAGTTCCGAATACGTCGATATCGACGAGGAAGGCGAGGAGGAACAAGGAAGCCCTTACAGCAAAGGACAGCATAAAGCTGACCAGATCATCAACTTGCTCGAACGAGTAACCGGTCCTACCACGCGAGAGCGTGAGCTGGCGCAGTACGGTAAGTGCCGTTACTGCGATCAGCCAGCGACTCGGGTCTTTCAAACTGAAGGCGAACCGGCTCAGCGCCAGCCGTTGACGCACTTCTTCCAGCAATACGAGATACGCGCGTGCAACCGTTGGGGTTGTGGACGCAAAGCGGATAAGGAGATCGCAGCTCTCGGCTACAGTCCAAAATCGACCGCCTCCGTAGGATGGTGATTGTGTCTCATCACGTTTCTGCCGTCCCTTTCGGTGAGGTGGCTAAGCGAGTCGATCGACTCTGGTGCCCCTCCCAAGGCCCGGCCCACCATGCGATCTTCGGGATGACCGGGGCGGGCAAGACGTACCTGATCACCCGCGGTTTGATGCCGATGATGAGCAGGCAGCGGGTCCTGGTGATCGACGTGAAGGGGGACGATCGCACGTGGGACGGCTACGGCACACCGGTCACTCACCTGGACCCCGGATTCATGGGCCAATACCGCCTCGACGTGCAGGCCGCCGCCCAGTCCGGCACCGACCCCAAAGCTCTCGTGAAACGCGCCTTGGACATCGCAGCCGACGAAGGCCACATGACGTTGATCATCGACGAGCTGCACACCGTGGCGCAGGTGTTTGGACTCGGCGGCCAGATTGAGAGCCTGCTCCGTACCGCGCGATCCCGGGAGTGCTCGCTCATCTTGGCAACTCAGACCATCGGCTACGCCAGCGTCACCCTGAAAGATCAATGCCAGTTCGTTTGGCTCGGTCACTCCGGCGACGCCAGACGTCAACGCGATGTCGCCGATGTGATCGGCCAGCCGAAATCGTTCCTGCCCGTGCTGCAAAGAATCCGTGGCCGGGAGTGGCTGTACACCGACGACATCGGCGCCCGCAGGTGCATGGCACTGACCCAAGTTCCCGTGTCCTGATCACCCGCGGTCTCGACGCTCCCGACGTCCGCCGGATCACCGGGCAAGACTGAGACCCCCCCGGCCGCGCGTACTGGCCGGGGCCGCACCCGGGGTGGTCTCTGTCGGGGCGGGGCGCAGCTCGGCCGGTGCTGGCCCGGGGGCACTCCACAGCGGTCTCTGCTCCCGGCCCCGTCCGGTGCTGGCCCGTCCGGTGCTGGCCGAGCCGCCCGAGCTGCCGGACCTGGCCGCGTTGGCCCCCTGTGCAGGCCCTCAGCGCCCCCGTACGACCACCGCGGGTACGCCACCGGGCGAGGGGACCCGCCCCGCGCGGTGAACCGTGCTGCACCAGGTGGTCGAGGTGCACCAGGTGACCCGTGCTGCACCAGGTGGTCGAGGTGCACCAGGTGACCCACCGCCCAAGGGCCAGGCACTTTCCCGCGGGGGTCGCCCCCGCACCAGGTGGCCCCTGTGTAGGCCCTCAGTGCCCCCCCGTGCGGCCACCGCGGGCACCGGGCGGCCCCACTCACCTA